>Ga0214919_10001279_pt1 | contig 41617 bp, 43 predicted proteins | sample LL1503_MetaG_FD_177994 | JGI IMG/M metagenome (GOLD analysis project Ga0214919, IMG submission 177994) | Freshwater microbial communities from Lake Lanier, Atlanta, Georgia, United States - LL-1503 | ecosystem: Environmental > Aquatic > Freshwater > Lake | place: USA: Georgia | collected... | reverse complement strand
CAATAATGGTCAATCGTCAAGTATTCTAGAGATGGGTACGCATTTATACGAGCATCCTGGGATTGTATATACGTCTCGCACACAGAATAAAAGTATTACGGTTGACACCTTTTTTGAGCGGAATGGGCTGGACGCTGCGAAGTACAACTTCTGGAACTTTGACATTCAGGGGGCAGAACTATTGGCGTTGAAAGGAGCGGTGAAGTCTATTCCCCTCGCAAAAGCGATTTACCTGGAAGTGAATGAGCGGGAGTTATACAAGGGCTGTGGACTTATGCCAGAGATTGATTCCCTTCTCGCAGGATACGGGTTCAAGAGAACAATCACAGAAATGACACGTCATGGGTGGGGTGATGCACTATACGTGCGGGCTTAGTTCCGGTTAAAATATATTTTTCGATAATATAATGACATCTTGGTTAAACGCGCGTAGCGTACAGCCCATGCCGGTAGAGAAAACTGCCTACCTATTTGAAACCGGTGGCACCGGCTTCTGCTCACAGTTCAATGAGTTCTTATACTCCTACTTGTACGCGAAGGCAGAAAAGAAGCAACTATACGTGAATGATATTCAGAACCCCGTATCTACGACATACCAGATGATAAAAAACACGTTTTCGGTGCCGGTCACGGAGGTCTTATTTACGGATACGTATGTGGCCACCGCGGCCCCTATGAATCGTAGAGGGAATCAGCTGCGTGGATTTCTCAGTAAACTAAGTGGAGAAACACTACGCACGGAGGCCAAGAACCTCCTACAATGGAACTCGGTCCTAGTGAATAAGATACAGAATATTTTGAAGGTGAATACTCTGTCGAAGGGAGGATATGATGTGGGTGTACATCTTGGTTCGGGTGAAATGCGTAACTTCAATGTATCCCAGTATTTAGACGCTGTACTCGCGTACCAGAAGTCTTCTAAGAAGACGGCACTCAACATCTTCGTAATGAGTGGTTCCGAATCGCGCTTAAGTGAGTTTCAGAAAAAGAAGGATCCGTCGTGGACAATCTATTACATTACGAGTCCTAATCTACAGACCTCTACAGCCACACGGAAAATGGAGTCTTATTTACACTTTATGACGGAACTATATATGGTACGAAATATACAGCATGTTGTTACGGCGTTTTCGAGTAATGTTGGGCGGTTTATTTACCTTACCGCGGCGACTCAGGCGCGTGTTGTAAGTGTGGATACACCTGTATTTAGCCCCATTTGATATCAGCGGTAGTATTACTTAGTATAAAATAAACAGCCTCCCCAGGAGGCTACTTATCTTCTACATATCCCTATAGAATGCGCCCATGTCTCGCAAAGTTTCTCTCAAATCCCCCGAAGTTTACTGTACTCACCCAGCCCATTTTACACCCCCTACCGATCATGCCGCGCGTACAAACGGACGGATCGTTCGGCCATTCTAAGATTTCTAGGACGGCGGTTCTCTATCGTGATAGGAAGGGTATAGATACGACGCAATGTAAGACGTATTTTGACCATCGGAACTCTACGGAATCAGAATGGTGTTCTGTCCTAGACGGCATTCAATACGCGGTAAAAAAAGACGAGGGGTTCGTGGAGCTGGAGAACGATAACTTGGGAGTTATACAATCACTTATACGGAGAAAGGAGCCGAAGATGGGATATTATTACCAGGTGATTCAGAAGGAGTTGCTACATTTTGATTATGTAGGGATTCGGTGGATTCCGAGAGAAATGAATGCGGCAGATGATATCTTCCGTATTCCTAACGCATAATCCCAGGCTTATCACATCTTCTTATCCACGTGCGGCGTGTACAGAACATCGCTCGGTACCAACTTCGGATGAAGAAGATGAATACCAGCAGGATTCTTGAACGTGTCCGAATCCTTATTCCAGATTTTTATTACGTAGAAGCCTACACGATGGGTGGAGTTCGGCCCGCTCATTATTTTTGGACTAATACTTAGACCAACAATCTGATCCTTCAGATCCGTCGTGACAAGACTCAGCATGGCTGCGAGAATATACGTCTTATAGTAATCACCACCCTCCTCCGTACCGCCGCGCAAAGAGTAACTACCACCACGAATATTCTGGAAGTTCTCCCATAGAGGTGGGATAGGATCCTTCATACAGAAATACATCCCACGCTTTATCTTGTCACCGAGTTCTTGAAATACTTTCAATGCATCACGAAGTGTATGAATCTTGGCGATAGGTTGAAATGTATCCAAGGTCCACCGCTTTTCCTTTGGTGCATGGAAATACAATGTCCACGTACCAGAAGGTAGCGGGGCATCAATATCCATATCCATTCGTAACGCCGTTCTACCTAATAGGTTCACTCAATTTTAGGTACCCTTTCTGTAGCCACTATGGAATCTACGGATTTGTGTGTATAAATAGGTACACGCACATACTCGGCGGTAGTGGTCGTCACAGCCACTCTAAAGTCGCGCTCACTTTCAAGTACAATCTTTGAGGAGAGAGACCACGCCCCTATAATGTGGGCGATAGAAGGAAACTTCTCCCCTATAGGCTTATAGAATGTGAGACTATCTACAAAGTCATCTAGGTTGTGTACACACTCGTCGCCGTGTGTAACTTCCATACTGAGAATGGGGAGTTCCGTATAGTGGTCATATGTTTCTTGGAGCGATTCGGGTGATAGGCCGAGCTTCCAGAAGACAAAGGTGTTTGTAGCGGGATTGTAATACCACTGGGGTACGGCAGAAGAAGGGGAGCCGATATTTACAGAAGATACAAGGTAGGGTGTAGGGATGTTCTCAAATAGTACGTAGAGCTTGTCACTGAGGGCGTAGGTGAAGCCGTCGTAGAAGAGTGATAGGGACTTTTTAATGGAGTTGTAGCGATTGGAAAGGGACGTGTATACACGCAGGGCGAAAAAAATATAGGGAGAGAAGTCCATCTGTAAATATATGTATAGAGGATGTTTTAGACTGTTCGGTGATGTGCTGTATATATGGTGCCTTACAGATTCAGGATACGCTTGCGCTGGGCGTCCCAGCGACCGAACGGCTCCTCTGATACACCGCCATCATCGTCTGCGGCATATACCTTGTTGTCAGGGTCGCGGTAATAAGTGATACCCTTGTACTCGAACTCCTCTAGTTCAAGCTCGGCCTCGGCTTCCTCAACTTCCTCCTCAACCTCCTCCTCAACCTCCTCCTCAACCTCCTCAACCTCCTCAACCTCCTCCTCAACCTCCTCCTCAACCTCCTCAACCTCCTCAACCTCCTCAACCTCCTCCTCAACCCCCTTTTTCTTCTCCACATGAACGGTATGCGTGCTACCATCCTGTACACGATGAATATCGCTACAAGCATCATCCTCCTCCTCACTCTCTAGCGCCTGCCGAGCCTTTGAGTTCATGAGCAGACGATCTGCGTAATCCAGATTCGCAAGCACTACCTCACGCTTAGGAATCACCTCAATACCCTCCATAGGATTTAGAGGCAGGATAGGATCTGACTTGGCCTTGAACCGAAGGAGTTCGTCACGCATACTCCGAATATCCTGCGCCTGCCCCTCCATAATACTCTTCAGTTCGCCAGCCTGTGCCTCCAAGAATTGGATTCTATGAAGCATAAACTGTGTATCGGCACTAGGAACATACGTGCGATTTAGACTGCCGTTTCCACTCCCAATAAACGGATCTTGGACAGGAGGAACGTCCCGCCGACCAACCGTTTGGCAAATCTCCTTGATTCCCTGTAGGCGCTCATGAATCACCTGCTCAAGCCCGTAAAACATGTCATCTAGCATACGTCCTGACATTTTTGTATGCTGCTACGGTGGCAACCTATTCCATCAATTTTGGCCGCCCAGCGTCGTTTTCTTTACCCCCGTGCTGAACTTGAAGTTCATGACGGTATCAAGGGTAGACTCCTTGTTCTTCAGCGGCTTACTTCTCTTCAGACGAAGCCCCTCTTCCACATTGTTTTGCTGATGTACCACAACACCGTTCTGTCCAAGATGTTTGAGCGTCGTGTCAAAGAAGTCAATCGGCTTCGTATCAATGGAACCCAGAATACTTACCATAGGCGGCATGTGTAAATCTACACGCACCTTCTTCTCACGCACGGTGGAGCGGAACGAATCAATCGTCATCGGACCTCCAAAGAGAGCCAGGGACTCTCTCGCAGGCGCGGGGAATATCTGTCCCTTCCCCTCCCTATCATAAATACGATGGAGAAGTGCCATACGCTCCCAACGTACATGCGGGTCAATCCCCTCCGAAAGGAGGTAGGACACGCCGCACTCAGGTGAACAGAAGTTACCGTAGACATTGTACGTGCCGGCCACCTCCCTCTCAGGGATAACACAGGGTGTGCCGTCAAATGTATGGGCGCACCAGAAACATGCAATGGATGTGGATTCAGGTAGAACTCTGCTCTCCACAGTATTCTTAAACTGTACCATGAGGCCGTGCTTTGAGAAACACGGCATAGGGCGTGAAATGACTTCGGCTACTACGGCCGTAGCAGAGTCAGTAACCACCGCGCCCTTATGGCTAAAGTCACTGAAATCCTCCTGGATACCAGAAAACATGTTTTGGGTAGAGGCGTCGTAAGGCTCAGGCTCTACCTCGGCATTGACAGGGGCTGCGGATGTAAGCTCGCCGGCCTTGAACTCCAGATTATTGCTGTGAATATCCAGGTGTACAATGAGTGGGCGTCTCGTTTCGGGCTGAAACGATCCCTCAATGCCGTTGGGGGTTACGATGGCCACCACCTTCACCGGCTTCTTACCACCCTTTTTCTTTGGCGAAGCAGGGTTTGGCGCGGCAGGAGCTACGGGAGTAGGCTCTACCGCAGAAACAACGGTTTCTTGTACAACTGTAACATCTTCTGATACTACTTTCGGCAGGCCTCGCGCAGCGCGTTTATTACCTTTCACTGTTGGCATGCCTTCCTAGAATGTTAGCGTGCCACGAAGTTTAAGCCGTTTGTCTATAAGTTACTGAGTCGCACCAGGTAAAGAAGGATCCACCGCCGCGACAGTATTCGCGGAGATATCATTCACCACAACGGTCACAATATCCTCCTCCTCCTTCGCGATAGAAGTCGCATAGACTGCGGCCTCCTTGAGTAACTTCTGCTCTTTCGGTGCTAGGGCCGTTACAGTTCTCATGCAGCAGAGCCAAGAAGGCTTCTTAATATCCAGCTTTCCAGAGGCAGCCATAAGCACCGCGTCAATCGCGGCAGAAGCAGAGTTAATCAGGTGATCTTCAAACACCGCCTTCACCTCATCCGATGCGTTCTCAAAACCCTTCATGCCACTGATACCACCCGAAGTATCCAGCCCCCTCTTCAGAGTGTGTAGGAGCAGAGCCTTCTTGTCAGGACCGGACAGAGATACCAGCTTATGTATCTTCTGTACCAGATCTACGGCAATCTGTATTACTTCACTCGCGTCAAGTACTCCATCAGACCTTGCGAGCAGAAACGCTACTTTCGTCTCCCTTACAAGCATTTCTAGAGGGCTGAGGGCGGCGGGCATTATATATGGTTATGATATATTATATACAACCAGGTTTAAACGCCTTTGTCATGAACTATAGTAATGGAGGGATTCGGTTTACCTCGGCGCATAGAGAATATCCTACATACTATGATTCGTCACCCGAACAGTCGTTCGCACATATTAATGAGTGGCCCACCAGGTTCTGGGAAGACTACCTCAGCCAAGTTATTCGTGGAGGCACTTCATGGAAATAAGGGGAATACGATCAACAGTAAGTCACTCTTCGGCCGTACACTATTTCTGAACTCGAGTGACGAGCGAGGACTAGAGGCCGTGCGTGGTCGCGTATACCCCTTTGTGCGTTCTTCGTTTGACTCCCTATTTGTAACAACGGGGCCGAAAGTGATTATATTTGACGAGGCCGAAACTCTGACCGACCAGGCCCAAATCGCCCTACGCCCTCTTCTGGACAATAAACCTGATAAAGTACTGATTATCTTTCTCTGTAACTCCGTATCGCGTATTCATCCCTCTATTATTCACAAGTTCCTGCTCATACCCTTTGAAGCTCCAAAGACGAATGACTTCCAGCTGCGTATTGAGCGGATTATTGGCGAGGATTCCTGTAAGGGGCTGAGCGGTATTGACGTACAGTTCCGCCGCGGAGACATCCGATTTTTCCTGTTAAATCCCCAGCGATTTCAGGATTGCGCGAAACTGTGGCATGATATGATGACCTGCCATATTTCACAGCTCGGCCAGCTCTTTGAACAGGTGATTCCTAAATGGCCTTATACAGATTTGGCCATGTTTTGTATGTATGTGGCAAATCTTACAGGTGCCTTGGAACCGGATTCCCTTGCTGCTATTCTTCGTATCACGGACACGGACCTTGTAAGACAGTGTAGTTCCAAGGTACGCGCCAATCTTCTTTCTACCTGGTTTGAACGAAACGTCCGCCTAAAATTGGAACAGTGGCCGCCCGCTTTAGATCCTAGCATTTAGGATGACAACTGTGGCGCCGCTCACGTTTACGCCGCTTCGTATATCCACTCTCGTTACGACCGGCCATCTCGGCTGTACGATCAATCTGTTAACCCTGTTTGACCAGGTAAAGCACATACTCATCCCGATTGGATATCCTGGAGAGGGTTTCTTAAAGATGGAACATGAGACAAAGGTGATTGGCCACTCGGCCCGTGATATGCTCACGAAGCGTCGTACGAGTGACAAGACGTTCTTCAACCAGAGTACACTCGTCGTGCGAAAGCGGCGTGACGACATGGACGAGTGGAAGGAGGTGAATATCAAACTATTTGCGAACGGTGGATTCCAGATGACCGGTGTAACGAGCGAGGCATTCTCACGCTCCGTCCTAGAGTTTGTCCTGGAGCAGTTCAACCGGCTAACAACCAGGATTTCGGAGTCGCCCCTCACGATTCACAAGTTCGCCATTCAGCTGCTCAACTCCGACTACAAGATGAGCGCTCTCTTGAAGCGGGCAGAGCTACATCGTATCCTGTGCCACACGTATCAGCTGTCCAGTACGCTGGAGACGACTATTTACCAGGGTGTGAATACGAAATACTATTATAATGAGGCGGCCACTCTACACAACGGCGTTTGTATGTGTCCACGCTTCTGTACGGGTCAAGGGGATGGCAAGGAGATTGGGGCGTGTAAGAAAATCACGATCGCCGCGTTTCAGACAGGGAGTATTATCATTACGGGTGCACGGAATGGTAGGCAGTTGGATGAGGCGTATGTGTTTATGAATGATATTCTCCAGAAACACAGGGATACGCTTACGAAGCCTCCCGCCTTATCTGCGTAGTTTCTCCCTTTGCGTTTTCCCATAATCACTCAGAATTTACCCATGTCGTCCCCTAATCCCGTTGCATTAACTTCGGCACAAACTCCGGCGCCCCCTGCCGCCCACTTTCCCTCTACCCAGGTTCTCGTCCACGCGGCGAAGCTTGCTATGGAGCATGATAAGCCCATTCAGCTCGACTACTACAAGGACACTGCGACTCAGAAGGCGTTTCTAGGGGAGGACCAGGAGACGAAGGAGAAGATGCTCATTAAGTCTAACGAGGAGTTCACGAGCCTTGTACAGAAGGTGTACAAGGTACAGGAGGACTACATTGTTACGACGGAGAACTCTATTTACATCGTGAGTGGCAAGATCCAGAAGCGCCGTATTCAGGCCCCTGCCCTCCGCGGATTCTAAGCAGATGTGTGGATAGCCGATAAAAAGTGGAAATGGTATTTCCATTTTTTATGTGGTTCATTATTAGAAATGGTGGTTTGTCGTGGTGGTAGCAGAAAATCTCGTCGCTCTGTATCTCGTCGTGGAAGCCGCGCATCTAAACGCCGCGCTTCCAGGCGCCGTGCATCTAGAGGTGGTTCTAGACATATGATGGGTGGCGCCCAGGTGTATTCCCCCGCGTCTGTGGATGACAATAGCATGGCCGGACCCTCCAAGATGAGTCTGGCCCAGGGAGGTGATTATGATAATATCCATTCTGCCCAGCACGGTGGTGCCGCCGTGACTCTAACTAACTCTGCCCCGGTGGGTGATACCGGTATGCTGGATGATTCTCTCCGCGCCTCCGCCCGCGTAACGCCTCTGGATGAGTCTGTGGGCGCTATCCAGGGCATGAGCGACAGTCCTCAGGCTGGTGGGCGTCGCCGTAAGGGTTCCAAGAAGGCCAGCCGCCGCGCCAAGAAGTCCAGAAAGGGTTCCAAGAAGTCCAGCCGCCGCGCCAAGAAGTCTGGAAGCCGTCGCCGCCGCACCATGCGCGGTGGCAGCGCGTACAGCCTCGCCAACGCCGGTGACGCTGCCGCCCCCGGTCTACTCCTAAGCCCCGACCAGGAGGCCGTGGCCCTCAAGGGCATGCACTCCGACTGGCGCACGGCGGGCGACGTTACCCTATATACCCCTAGCCGCTCGTAGGAGCAGCAAAGATCTTCCGAATCTCATCAGCATGACTTTTGAGCGCCCCCTTCTCCGCGTCAGAAGCGACGATGGACACAGTCGTACGTAACATACCCTTACCGCCATTCCTCTTTGGCATACCCTCCCCATCTATTTGTAGAATATCCCCGTGTTGGACACCTACAGGAATCTCTATTACGAGTCCCTGCGGATGCCCCGGATGTGTTTGTACCGTCTTCGTAGACCCCAGTAGCGCCTCCTGTAAAGTCACTGTCACTTGTACTTGTAGATCGTCCGTTCCAGGAATACGCTTGAAAGGGATTTCCTCATCAGCCTCTTGAAGATTAATGTGAACATCCCCAGGCTCGTGATATTCCACCTGATCGGAACACTCATTCAGGAATCGTATGACCTCGCCAGGCCGCATACCAGGCTGAATATAGCAATCCAGACGATTTTCATGCGTCTTGAACTTCTTCCCCGAACACGCCCCACACTCTGCTATGACACGCTTCCCCTTCCCCTCACAATCATTACACGGGCCGCGCATAACCCCCTGCATTCCAGGACCAATCATCACCATCTGCTGTTTCGTCCCGGAACCATTACACCCCGCACAAGAAGAATAGCGCTCCGCCCCAGATCCCTTACACGCCTCGCAGAACTTCTGCCGCTCAAACTGAATATTGAAATGCTTCCCGTGATAATAGTCGTGTAGACTAATCGGCAGCTCATGTACTTTCGGCGGGGCTTTTTGACCCTTCTGCTGCTGCCCTGGCTGCCGACCACCAGGCCCACCCGGGCCGAACATGCCGAATAACTGGTTAATGTCAAATGGTATACCCCCACCCATGGAAAATCCGGGTGGCATACCGCCACCACCCATAGGAAAGCCAAACGGAATACCGGCGGACATATCTGGCGCCCCGTCCGTATTCTCGTTCCCCGTCTGATCGTATACGGTTCGCTTCCTATCGTCACTCAGGACTTCATAGGCGTGCTGAATCCGCTTGAACTTCTCGTCATCACCACCCTTATCTGGATGATGTATCCTAGCAAGTTTCATATACGCCTTCCGGATCTCATTGGAATCCGCACCACGCTCAACACCCAAGATATTGTATAGGGATGCCATACTACCTTTCCTCTAAAGCGAACAAATGTTTAGACCTGACGACATATCCAGACGGGTCTAAGAGAACAGCACGATCTATAAAAATAGGATGGCCGTCAATACGTCTCTTATACTCCAGGAAGACACTATACGGCGGATGAATAATATTATAAGGGACCCCCCCCACCTCTTTATTTCAGGTGCGTACGGCTGTGGTAAGACGACTATCGTCCGCGAGTTTCTAGAGGCCTATTATTCTGTCAACGGGATTTCACCCCAAGACCCCGAGTGGGTCCTCTATTTATCTTCCGAGCAGGATCGCGGAATACACTGCATCCGCCAATCTGTCGCAGAGTTTGTCCGGCACAGCTCTGCCCGCGAAGGCGTGTATCGCTTCATTGTGGTAGACGACGCGGATTCACTCCCCATTATCTCACAGCAGGCTCTGAGACGCCCCATGGAAACCCATTTCCACACCACGCGTTTCATTTTTGCGAGTAGATACGTGGGCGATTTAATCAAGCCGCTCAAATCTAGATGCCTACATTTGGAACTCACTGTCGTCTCTCCGATGATCCTAATACAGCATTTCTGTAAGGAGCAGGGGATTGAGGGTGTCGCCTTGGAGCCGAGTGCGATATCAATGTGTATGAGCATCGCACAAACCCCTACAGAGATACGCCGAATGTGTAATATTCTCTGCTATGTCTCCGACGAGGTACGTACATCCAAGATTATCACTGCGGAAACTATCCTTTCTTTTTTTGCCGCCCCTTCTTTCTCACTCTGCCTGGAGTTGCTGAAGGCATACATCCGAATGAACAAGGCGGAAATACAGAGAATATTCGTGGAGCTGTGGTCTACAGGAATCTCCTATGAAGATTTCCTCCACGAACTCACATCTTCTGTACCGCAGTTGGGAATCATATCACCCGCGACAAACCAGAAGATCTATCAACTGATTCTCAAAGGGTGGATCTCATTCGCGCAGGGGAAAACACACACCCTGGACTTAATGCGTTTATTTTTTACTGGCTGAGACGTAAGGGAAAATGGTAGTATCATTTAGATAGGTGTGCTATGCCACATCAGAGACAATATAAGAAGTTATTCAGAATCCACCCCCCCAGGGAGTTTGTGGAGGATATTCTCAGGTGTCTAGGACTTCTAGGTCTTCATGATCTAAGGTGGTTTTCAAAGGATGAACTTGTGACGAGTACACAAGAAGAGTGGCTACCCCTTTTGTACCCCTATTATCTCCCCTGTAAGGCGAAACGGTTTATGGATGATGCCGTCGATAGTAATAGAGTTATAACTATTTTACGGCATGTCTTGCGGGCGCACGGATATGACCTCTCTGTACAGGAACGTCTATACAAGGATCAGAAGCATAGTCTATATCAGATACAGCCCATTCATTCATTTCAGGACTTGAGTGGCGTGTCGTTGGAGGTCAACTTCAACTAAGGGCAGTAAGCCGTTATGCCTGAAAAAATTGATACGCATTTGTACCATGTTACAGGTACAAATGTCTATCGCGAGTAGTGAACCTAGGTCCGCGCCCATAAAGATTGTCTTTGTCACAGAAGATGGTTCTATTCCTGGCATGTATGAGGAGATAATGGATACTCTCCAGCAAGCATGTATAGAGAATGGTTTTACTCTTTCCCTACGCACATTTGACAGTTGGAAATATTCCTGTGATAGGAATGAAATAGCGAGTCTCCCAGCGTTTCACATATACGTGAATGATCTGTGGAAACTGACGACGTATCCAGACGACCACCCTTTTGAGAAGTTGGACGTCTGTATACAAGAATATAGGCAGCGCGAGCAGCGGCGCCTGGAGAAGAAACGCGATAGTTGGCTGAAAATGATGCTATTTAGTATTCCTCGGATCAGCTCACAAGGGAGTATTCAAGAGGCAAGAAGTACCACCCCTGTAACGGAATGGGGTACGAATCCAATGCACGACTAGCCTCATCTGTGAAGAACCGTGCGGAACAGCCAGCTCACACTCATATCGGACTCCATAATCTGCTCCTCGGATAGGCGCAAGAACCAGCCAAACGCCCTACGTTCCTCTATCTCTGTCCAGGGAATCGGCACATAGGAGGCCCCGCATTTAATATCAAAGGGGATGTCGCCACTATGCCCTACCGCCAGTAAATCCTCTATCTGAATACGTCTACCAGCTAACCCCTTGCGCGACAACTCTGCCATAGGTCTAACTTCCACACCCCCCTTCCCAATCGCATCTACCGCGTCAGACATAGAATCACGACGGAACTCTGCGCCCCCTGTTCTATTTTCTACACGGGCGCGGACTTTCTGCTCCCAATCCACCCATACAGGGTGTTCGGGGATAGGCGACCACGCGACACGGAGAGAGGGGGCGGGAGTACCGCCGTCACCGACGAAAGAGACTTCGTCGTCGGAGCCGAATAGGACCACCTTGTCCTTCGGAAGTTCCCCTATAGGGCGTATCCAGATCGTGGCGGGAGAGACCCAGAGTCCGCCCCACTTCGCTAGAACGGCCGCGCGTATCCAGTTGAGTTCAGGCTCTCTCACGGAGGCATTTGATGCGCGAAGAGGTGTAGGCAGCTTATCCCAGCCACCCATGCGAACTGCCAGATCCGAGAGACCGCCAATCACTTCTACGCGATACTGAAGGCCGTTCATTTTCACACACGTCTCGTAGCACAGATTTAGGAAGGGGAGATTGATCACACGCGACGAGCGCTCCTCAAAGGCCGTCCACTTTCTAGAGTTCACGTCACTGTCATTTATGAATATCCATAGGGGGGGGAGATCCTTTCCCACTTTCATCAGGTGCCTGTTCTGTATGGGGTCGTCGTGCCGTATAGTTGATACTGCGTACCAGCCACCAAGTACAGCCGCAGTAAGAACCAGACTGATTACGAGAAGTTGCACGGTTTCTTCCTTCGCCATCCTGTTTTTACTTAGGTTATTTATTGGTAATGACCAGGCGTTTCATGCGTTCAAAGTATTGCGAACCGATGGAATCCTCTTGGGCTGCTCGGAGGCGTCGTTGTTCTTCCTGCCTGGCCGCCGCGGCCTCTGCGGCCATCACACCCGCCATTTCATCGTTGGAAAGGGGTGTGGGTGCCTGCTTTCTGGAGGAGGAGTACTGGTCAAAACTTCTCGCGTCTACGCGCACATCTGCGACCTGCGATGTGATCATGTTCTCGCTCGTATAGGCGTTTTTCAGATCCGTATATTTGAGGTTCGCATTCGCAGCGGCAGTGTAACTCCCTCCACCCGCGCGACCCAGTAATACACCTGATGTGGGTGCGAGAGTGAGTGCCTGCGGCTCTCTTACTGCGAGATCCTGGCTCTGGCCTCTACGTTTATGGGCCTCCTCTTCAAAGGCCTGGTTGAATACGTCGCGATTGAACTTGCCACCGAACTTTGGGCCACTCTGTGCGTCGTCGGCCCCTTTCAGCCAGTCGCCGTACCCATCCTCTTCTGGGTCCGGTATACGTGTCTGCTCAAACATTTTGTTGAAGGCGTTTATGTCCAGCTTCTTCGGATTTAACCGGACAGGTTCTACCATCTCCCATTGCTTTGAATCGGCCTTCCTATTATCCTGTAGGGCGGTCGGGGCTTCTACCTTGCCCTCCTTTCCTCGCCCCCCTTTCACGCGTAAGAGAATGTCACCCAAATAGGCATGGGCGCGTGTAATGGCCTCAAACTGCTCCTCGGATCCTCCCTTGTCTGGATGTGCCTTTAGGGCGACTTTGCGATAGGCTTTCTTCAGAAGTTCTTCTGTGAGGGCGACTTCTTCTTCCAGGCCGAGAACTTGGAGACAGTTCTGGAAGTAGTTGAGGGCCTTCTCGTTTCTCTTTCCGCTGGGGCGTTGTTGTATGGCGGGAGGGGCGAAATCCACGATTTCGTTGCGAGGTTGTTGCTGGTTGGTTAGGCGCTGCGGTGGCTGCTGCTGCTGCCGCTGCTGCGGTAGTCCCTGTGCGATTTCCCCCGGTAGTTGTGCCGGCTGCTGACCGGATTCTACACGGGCAACGTAGCCAAGAAGGTGTGAATAAACTCCTGCTACCCGCGCAGAACTAACATATTCTTGCCCAGACAACAAGGTGCGTATCATTTCGGCCCTCGTTACCGGGTTGTTTATCTTTAGCAAGTCCCTATATATACGGACGTGCGAAGGATTATGAACTGACTGACCGTTTCCCATTACCCGGTGCTATGAAAATGTTTTGCGGTCACGTTGCGCATTCGCTCCGCCGTAAGTATAGGAATCTCCGCCTCACATTCCCACATCCACCGACGCCCTATAGAGAAGAATCCGAATGTGGCCGGCCAGTAGACTGGCAGTTTGAAAGGCAGGCCCCGCAGCTTCGGCTCGCGCACAAGTCGCCATGATTTCATCGGTAGTACCATCGCCAACTGCTCTTGAGGTGCTACTGGCAGGGAAGGGGGTGGGGCGAACCCTTCTAAGCTCTGTAGCCCGGATAAATAATCCCTCAACTCCGACCACAGCGGCGGGACATTCCAAGGAAAATACCAGGAATATGATACCGGCTTCCCCGAATAATAGTCAATGATCCACTGTAGGCCGCGCACATATTCGGCACATGTCTGGGTCACGGTGGCCTCCTGTAGAAGTTCCCGCCGGTAAGTCTCGCGCCACCCTGGAACCATCCCCTTCCCTTGATTCCACAATGACCTCTCGGCAGCCCACTCAATCGGCAGATTCTGTACACGCTGCATCATCGCCTCCTTATCATTTCGCGGAGGCATCGGCCGCATCTTGTACTTGTGATGGAAACTCTCCGCCATAGACTCCTCCTCCTTCAAAGCCCAGCGCCTAGCCAGTTCGGCACACGCATCCGCCTGTACAACCCCGTCACGCACAAAGCGCTTCCGGCTCTTGTGAATGTCCCACATGGTATTACACAGAATATCATGCCCCCCGTCCCTCATTTTGATAGAGAGAGAGTGCGGCAGAAAATCATTGCCGAGGAAGCTCATCGCACACATATAGTCCAGCATATAGTCCTCCTTGGACATGTCACCACCCGTAGAGAGTACCTCTAGAAGGTCCACCACATTCAGAGTCCCGAAACTACTCTCTGCCCCGCCACGACCCCCCTCAAACTCGGTCAGTTCTCGGAGCAGACTCCACCCACCTATTTCGGGAACTTCCCTCGCAACACCGAGCATGGAAAGAACAATCAAATCGGCATCCAGGCCGTAGACGAGGAGCTGCTTCCCCTTTAGAGACTCGCGTCTCGTACGAACCCACGCCATCAGCTTCTGCTCCCCCTCCCCGGCCTCGTCGGCCCCACTTACTGTCCATCCTGTATGTGCCGTCGCCAACGCCCCGAGCGCTCCACCCAACTTCTCCATGAACTCTGTCCCAGGCGTAATGGCATTCGTGTCCCAATACTCCTCTCCAGGTTTGCGCACACCGGCTTGTAACTCCTGTTCTGCGAGCCAGATGGACTTGAACCTGCGCAGACGTTGCTGGCGAATCTTGGCCATCGGCACGACACCGTCCACACCGATAAAGACAGAGGGGGGCTTGCCGGCGACAGTCCACACCTTTCGCGTATACTTCTTTACGGCCTCTAAGAGGGCGGTCTCCCAGACGTCGCGTGTATCCGTCGTATAAGTGGGCAGACTCGGATCCCGAACACACTGATAAATGAGACAATTAAAGTCCATCAGAAGTACATCCGACGAAACCTGTTGAATACCCTTTCTCACCAGCTTGGGAAAGCGGTCTATTAAGCGTTTGTAATAGGATGGGATACCCATACTCTTAGTTTTACTTCTCTGTATTTCTTAAGGCAGGTCAGGATGACAGCGGCAGCTACGCACATTGTAGATTACAAAAAACGACTTGTAGATAATACGATCGTCCCGGTCGTTGTAGGTGCCATGCGCCTATTTCCCGACGGGCTTATAGTATCGTCGGCCCTTTTTGCCGCCTTTACATTATCACTGCCTTTCGCGGTGTTTTCTGCGACGATGATGGAATCCGCCCTCGTATTCCAGTTCCTACAGTACTGCTCCACGTTTCTGGGCCTGATACCAGCCTATAACTCTTCTACCCAGAACGCGAAGTGCCGCACAGGATTCATACAGCCCAATACGCTGCTGGCCATGTCCATGTTCTCAAGCTCGGCCGTACACAGCCCCTTTCCTTCTGCCCCCCTTTTCATGCTGTCCACGGCTTCTGCGTACATATTCGGCACACTCAACGCCCAGTCAAAGGAACTTCAGGCACTCGGCCCGGCGTATTCTTCCCGCTATTACATGTCCGCCGTGTTTCTCTCCATGCTACTCCTAATCTTTATAGGGTTCCGGGTATTGTACGAATGCGACACACCGGCTGTCGCCATTCTCACCGTCCCTGTCGGCCTTATCTTAGGGTTTGTACTCGTATGGCAGAATAAGTCTCTGTTTGGCGACACGAGTATCAACCTACTGGGAATACCACAACTGTATAATCGCGCAGCCTCAGGAGAACAAATCTATATTTGCCCAAAATAGGAATGGCGTTGCTCGCACAAGTACGCGCAAATATATTGAAGGGTTTTGAAAGTCTTCCTCTTCTTATTGCGAGTTTCATCGGATTCGCGGCGATTGGTCTCGGAAACATGGGGCTTTTTCTGCTCTTTATCGGGCAGGCCGTCATTGTACCGGTGATCATAGAACTCATACACTTCGTGACGAAGGTTGCGGACACGCATCTATCGGTGTCGCAGCTGGGGTTAGAGCCGGCCATTGATTTTACCACGGGTAGCCCGACATGGGCTACATTCCGAAATCCGACTCCGTCCTATTGGCTGGGACAGATGTGGTTCTTGTTCGGCTTCCTACTGTCCAACGCGGTTACTCTGTATGCCACACCTGCGGAGTCAGGTACGGAAGATTGGCGTAAGATAGCCCGTCAATCCAAGACGGCGATGCTTATCGCCACTATCACTTTGTTCGCACTGGTCGCCACTTTACTCCGATATTATGCGACCGGCTCTGAGAATATTACCGGCATTGCGATAGCCGTGTTTGGTCTTGGCGGCGCAGGGGCAGGCTGGTATCAACTCGTACAGCTGTGTGGAGCCAGGACGTCCGACGTATTTGGGATATCTACTCAAACACTCGGGGGAAATAAGGGTGGTACAAATACGGTGATGACGTGCGCGTATCCTACAACGGGTTCCAGAACTACTTGAAGCCTTCAGGTCATGAATCGTGTAACATATAGGACGGACCGCCGCCAATCTCTGAGATAGGGCGCTTCCACCTGCCGATATAGTACACCCTTTTCCAACTTCTCGGTCAGCTTTTCTACAAGCGGACCAAGTGATTGGAGTGACGATGTTTTATATGTCTCGGCCAGAGATTCGTATGGGAGTCTCGTCGTCTCGGGACCCCGTCGCTCATTGACGGCCTCATGAAGACCCCATAACCATCTACGCAACTTATCTTTAAAGAAGGGGCCACGATGTATCATCAGATCCTCAATAGGATTTGCCCTTCGCCACTCTTTCATATGTGACTTACATTTACTACACGGAAGTACTTCTTCTGTGAATAGTAAGAAGGATTTCCACGCACGTATTTCGTCTACCATAGCGATTTCACTCTTCAGATGCCCCGCGTATTCGGCGTACGAATGGAGGAGTTTCCACATATCAGGTCCCCATTCTTCTATGAGCGCCATTTCTACCACGTATATAAAATTGTTATATGGGAAACTTGGCGCACATTGTACCAAGCATGGCCGCGCCACCTTTTACGATGGGTGTACCCATTCCATCCGTAATAATGGATTCTCTGGAGTGTACACTACAGGCGTATATGCGTATTCTTGTGAAAGACATTGCCACGACGCTTGGACAACCGGATGCACCGCTCGTAAAAGCTCTGAAGGAGCAGAAAGTGGCGCCCTACATATTTGAAGAGGCTGGGGACAAGGATATTGAGATGCGCTGTTCTACGCAATGTCAGCGTCCGACGGCTCCTCGCATTCTACAGACGTGTGGGCAGCCTGTTCTGTGGTCTTCTGGTGTAGACCGATGCGCAGAACACGCCTTCACGACGGCTGCATCCCTACCTACTACTATAGCTAGCGCAGGGGGCCTCCCGATTCTCAGACCTCTAGAGCAGCGCCCTGACCTCTTTGTCTCAGAAGATAACACCGTATATGATGGTGAGTACAAGCCTGTGGGTACATATATGGAGCATACACAGAGTCTCTATCTCTTTGAAGTGGCCGAGTAGGTGGTAGGTCATACGGTCGTGATGTAGGCACACGTTAGTAACCCCACAACACTTATAAAAAATTGAACCGCCCGCCCCCCCCTCATTTTTACTACCTAGACCGATGAAGTACTTTGAAGGCGACGATAACAGGTGGCGGCCCATGTACAGGACTCTTTACTTTTCCGCCGGATCCAAGCTGGCCGACCCTGTAACTAAACCTAAACGCAAGCCCAAGATCTTCTGTCCCCAAGGACCTGTCAAGCCTGTGAACTATGAGAATACACCTTTCGCCAAACATGCGTGGCTGATTCTCCCGAAGGTTCCCAATGAGTGCCAATATACTCTGAGGACGGCAGGAAATACAATCGTCTCCATTCTGAACAACTTGAAAGAGAAACGGCACAAACTTGTTCAGAGAAAGGGATACACCGACCACGTATTCATAACGCCATATACACTCACTCTAAAGCTCATTGACCGTTGTATCCGCCTGGCTGTTAAGAACGAGTTACTACGCAAGCGCTTCGGCAAACTAGCCCGTCACATCATTCGCAGTAAGATTCAGAACGGCAATGACGAAGATCTATTTACCGGCGAAGTTCCCAAGCGCCCTATTACCCTGATTGATCTGAAAGCTAGGCGCAAGTATGTCTTTGAAGCCAGTACTATTGTACGTGATATTGGCTCTCGTATCCTACTGAATGTCTATGGTGAGTTCCCACTCCCAAAACCCCCACGCAATCCCTATACGAACTTGGATATGACATTAGGGCAGTTCACCAGCATCTATCACCAACTTCGCGCCGCCATAGCTACCAACTGGATGCTAGAGGGACTCTATTCTGCCCAATACGATATTAAGCGATTCACCCACGAAATGTACGGGAAACTCCGTCACACACTTATTCGCATCATGTTCACCGACACATCTGACGCCAATGGTCGGCGCATGCTAATAGACTTCATTGACGACTTTCACGACAAATATGATTTCGGATGCGATCTTGATACATATGATTGGGCCGTCCACAACGCACCAAATGCGAAACGTATCGTAGATTGGCGCACGGCCTGCTATGACTATCATATTCGCCAGCTTACAAGCGCATCCAAGGACGATGAAAAAGGAATGGCGCTTCTTCTCACACGTATTCAGCGTCTATGTTGGTCTGAACCACTAGAGTTGAAGCGGCTGAAATCTCAAAGCGAGGCAGAGGTTTCCGTGGTACTATAAACGGCTCCAGTTCGTCCCGACCTATTTTTTCATGGAACTCCTTTTCCATGATTTCGTTATAAGTGCCGGCACCAGCCGCTTCCAGCCTTTGGATGGCTACGTCCAACTTATTCCAAACCACGGCGGATGGAATCTTTCCGAACCATGTACGCAAGAATCGTCCCGTAGAAGGTGTCGTTCCAGGCTGTGAGGCCCCGACTCCGTGTGACATGGCCCTATCCTTCTTGGACCATTCATCAGGAATATCGTCAGGGAAGTGTTCCTCATAGAAGGCTTCCCTTACTTCTGCGTCCTCTTTGACGGCGGCCCATCCTCCCAAGGGTTCTACCACCGCGTCCCAATAGGTGGATCCCCACAATCTCCCAGGCCGCTCAATACGTCCCATAATCTCTTTCTCTGTGGAATCATATACCGAGATTGAGCCGCGGGCTGTGAGCCAATAGAGGCAGCCGTGAGGAATCGGATAGATGCGCCGACGTCTCCGATGTAAGAGTGTGTCCCATTCTGCGATAGCCGTCTCCACTTCGGATAGCATGGGCGGCGTTACCCACGCCCATCTCCGAAGTAACTCGGGGGCTGGAAGGCAAAGGGCTGCGATACATAGTAGGGGATAGGACACAGACAATAACTTTATTACCGCCTTTCCAGTGTCCCCGTGTTTATAAGCAGCCACCGTCGCTATGGTATCCGCGGATACGAGTGGGTTAATAGCGGCTGCGATGGCTGCGCGACCTTGTAGGACGGAGGCTGCGAAATAGGCGTCTAACCCCGTAGACGGCTCGTAAGAACACTCACGCACGATTTCTAGTTGTGCCTTGTACCCCTTTAGGACAAGGAAGGAAGTATCTCTGCCCCCATTTGCCCCTATACGGCATAGGGCGACGACGAGTAGTAGAAGTTCCTCCTGATCCAACTCATCCGACTCAGTGACTTCTACGAATCGTTCGTACCACTTGAGAGCGCCGATACCGAATCCGAATAGCCATATTTGCCGCATGGCGATAATAAACTCATCGGCCATCTGAGAATCTAGGAGTTCCGTGGCCCAGAAGGCGGCCTCCACGCAGCGCCCATGAAGTACGCAAAACTGTAGGGCCGCTAATACCTCATCTTCACGATAAAGATGACGCGTGAGCGGCATGTGTGCTGCCTATTCAGCACTTTAAGACTTTAATTTTATACGTAGTAAGGAATAAGAGGGTCAGATGAGCATTGTAGAGAAGGCGAATCCCGCAGATGAAATCGTTCCCGGCCTCTGGCTAGGAAGTCGCTACGCGGCACTGAATGAGCAGTATCTCGCAGAAAAGAAGATCGGGGCTGTATTCAACTGTACGAAAGATATAATATTCGTCCGCAAGATTCCTCGCCAGTTTCGTATCCCCGTGGACGACAACTTGGAGGAGGCAGAAATACGCAACTTGGAACTGTGGTCCTATGAAATCGTCTACAAGATTACGCATGAACTTCGGCAGGCGCGGGAGAAGAAGACGGCGGTTCTAGTACATTGTGCGGCGGGTATGCAGCGTTCGGCGGCGTCAGTGGCGATGTATCTCATCGCAAATCAAGGAATGACGACGGACGAGGCGATACAGTATATTCAGTCCAAGCGCCCTATCGCCTTTCGGCCGAATGCGAACTTTGAGAAGGCCATTCGCGGCTTTGAGGCGTCGTTTTTCCGTGATGTGAAGCCGCAGTTAGTTGTACAGTGACGGATCTACACGCACCACCGCGTCTCTCCGAAACTCCATGTTTTCAAAAGGCAGTCCTTTCGGGTTTGTAGCCATAAAGATACTTCCTTTAGAGCCGGTTGCGTCGTTCCATTCTTTCGTGATTTGTACGGACTGGTGTGTATGGCCACACACCCATCCTACGACCGGCTTTCTTAAAAGGAGTTCTATGTCGGGCATGGTAACACTTCGGTCAGGGTCGCCCACAAAGTCCTGTTCTTGTAGCCAGGTCGTGGGGCCGAAATGGGAGAGAATGAGTACTGGTTCGTGTTGGGCGGCGACCTTGGCCTGTATCCAGGCAATATCGCGATTATATATGGCCCGCATCGTATCAGGGTCCATGGGACTCTTTTCTGCGGCCACGTAGGCGAACTTCCCAGGATGCCAGATAGGTGCGTCATCCCTCGGAAACTTCCAGAAGGGTAGGCCGAATATATAGACACCGTCTTCACTCACCATCCCATCGTGATCCAGGATTTCAATATTCCAGAATGGTTCTGCCATGGCGCGCATTTGTCCGACAGGGGTGGCCAAATCCGGGACACGCCGATGTTCATTGCCGCTCCCAGGGCCGAGAAGTTCCAGACATCCAGGAATCCAGAGAACCGTCTCCCAATGTTCTGAACACCACTCCAAGAATGCCTTGAGATTCGGATGATTCAGAGGGGCGATATCACCCAGAAGGGCTAGTATGGGAGCCGCCCCAGGCTCCAACAACTCTCGGAAGGTCATTTTCGGCCTCGTTTCTAAATGTAAATCACTCGCAATCTGTATGCGCATCCCTTTTGAGTTGGAAGAAAGTATCGTCCCATACAGAACGTGGCGGGCGCCTATAGGTCTAAAACGCGTCAGACAATATATAGTAATGGCCGCACAAGAAACAGTCTTATACGAATGCCCCGATATTCAACGCCCCGATATGACCAATATTTACGGCTCCCCCGCCAATATTCAGACGTTTAAAGACGCACTGAAAGAGCGGTACAAGGACAAGAAGTTGACCGTGTACGGGAAAAAGCGCATCATTATGACGCCCAAACGCGGCATAATCGTTCACAGCCTGGACCCCGTATTCAGGGAGTTGACCCCAGAAGAACAGGCCGTGGCGAACTACAACGTCCCTTTCGCGGCCATTCTCGTCCAGAAATGGGGATACGGCTTCTATCACTTTGTAAATGAGATGCTCCCGAAGATTCTTCGCATCAAAGAATACAATGCGAAAATACCCATTATAATCTTCTATAATGACACGTTTGTAAAGAATATTCTATCCACGCTAGGGGTTACGAATCCGATTATCCCCTATGACGGTTCCACACGGTTCACGGTCAGATCTGCGATTCTCATGACGGAGACTGCCTCTGGAAATCCTACGCCCGATGATATAGAGGTCATACGGAGATCTATCAAGGCGCCGCCGACTCCTCCCATAAGAGATACGATTGTTCTTATCTACCGGCGAGAGGCACAGCGGAGTATATCCAACTTTGAAGAACTGTATGCCGGGCTGAAACGCAGATTCCCCAAAGAGAAGTTTGCGATATTCGGAAGCGGCGTGCCATTTGACGCCACTATCCAGCTTTTTCAGAGTGCGAAACTGGTTATTGGGGCGCACGGGGCAGGCCTATCCAATATGATATGGGGTGCAAAAGGTACACCCGTCATTGAAATCTTCCCCGCCATGATGGTGAATGCGTGTTATTGGCACTTGGCCTGGATTATGGAGAACCCACACTACACTTTGGCGGCGAAATCATCCGGCCATCCTCTTCTTAATATCGCAGTGGATCTGAGCGAGTTATCCACTGTTATCATGAAAGCGTTATCCATTCCTATAATAGATTGAATGCGGCACTTTCGCAGACAAGAACTTCCGTTTGTACGGGCTATACGTGACTTACAGCTACCGGACAGCAAAAAGCAAATACTCATTGAGCGGTATTCGTCGCTGGTCAATGAACTGAAGGAACGCACGCATAATCTGACTGTCGTATTTCACGCGGCGCGGGTGGTCGTGACAGTGGGGTCACTCATTGTCCCCGCCCTCCTATCTATCCAGAGTCCAACGGCCGGCTCTACAAATGTACCCATATATTGGTCCACGTGGACGATTTCTCTGCTAGTAACGATGTGTAACGGCCTACTCACCCTCTTTAAGGTGGACAAGCAGTACTATTATCTACACACCGTGCGTGAACTGCTCATATCGGATGGCTGGCAGTACATAGAACTCACTGGAAAATACAGTGGGTTCCATACACCGAATGTGCCGCCTACACATGAGAATCAGTTCGTATATTTCTGCCATTCTGTGGAGAAGATACGGATGCGCCAGATTCAGGATGAATACTATAAGGTCGCCGACGCGCATACCTCGCATCCAAATACAGGGGGGGAGGCAGTGAAGACGGATATCTCACAGGCCGAGCGGGCCACATTGATTCCCCCAACTCCTCTGAAGGCGGATTTGGCTATTATACCAGAAGAACTACGCAAAATGCTTTCACAACTTTCCATGCACACTGTAGATGGGATCAATACGATTGTATCCCAGAAGGGGGCAAAAGAGGAAGACAATGCGACAGAAGGGGGCAGTGTTAAAGACGGGGATGCCTCAACAGTGTCAGTGTGACCCCAAATGTGGACGCACCGCCCCGCGTGGAAAAATCTTCTGCCATTTCCATGAAAATCGGTGTGGTCGCACATCACCTCTGAGTGGCTATGAGCCGCAATACGATCCTGGCCGCTGGAATCGGAAAGTATCGGTGCGAGAGACACACAACTGTTTCTCTTATGCCATGAATGTACAAGACCCGAAACAAATCCGTCAGTGTGAGGATGACGAGGAGGAGTGCGATGCCCCGTTTCATCAGCCTGGGTCTGCGGCCGGATATCGCCCGTTCAGCTCAAAGCGCTATAAGACGTGTCCGAATATGGTCCTACGCCTCCTAGGAGACAATCCCGACATGTCCATGACGACATTTGAGAGCCGCTGCCCACCGCACACATCTAAGATCGCGTTAGTGGTGGATCCGAAAGAGGACTACCATTTCTTGCGGCAGGATTCCAATATGTACTGGTCGCAAAAGTCGGGGGCGAGACCTATTACGAACTTGGATGCGCTGGGCCACTTGATCTACGATCCGCAACTGGCGAATCTGAAGTATAAGACGTCGGAAGGTCTGCTGGATTATTCCGTCTTCTGTGGCTACATGTGCGTCCCGCGTGATAGCAGGATATTCCTACAGTCGGGGGGTGTGGATTCTATACCCGCTTCTCCTTCTGCGTTAACCAGGCCCTTCCGGACTCGCTCAACACGAAGGCGTTCGTAGGATCGTACATGGCGAGGGCTTCCAGGGCGTCATATCGGTAGTAGGGGGATGTGCGCAGAAGCCCTTTAATGACGGCCTGTATGATAGGCCCCTTCTGTTTCCACTCGGAACTCTCCAGAAACTTCTTTGACATTTTGAATCTCTTCAAAATCTGAATAAGTGTATTTCCGATTGCCCAGCTGTCCGCCACGGTCCAGTATAGCCGGTGAAGAGTGAGCCAGTCTTCTGCCTGGGCGCAGATAGATGTAGACCAGAATCTGCGGAACTCCTCTATTTGCTTGGCGCGACTTACTCCGAGGACCTGTTCCACCAGTTTCAGTGTCTCCTTCTTCAAGTACAAATCGCGGTATATCTGCCCGATAGATACTCCGTCTGTGATCCCGTCAAAGGAGGTGGATTCCGGCGTTATGTGTTTCAGCTCCGGGGCGTATTTCGCGCTCAGCCCTGTGATCGTATCTTTCGTGATTTGGTTGTAAATGTAGGAGCGGCCGAAATCAATCAGGCGGGGCGTATAGGATTTGTTGGCGAGAATGTTACTGTTGTGAATATCATTGTGAATACATCCGTGAAGAAGAAGAAAGGCGCCGACTTCCAGTAAGTTCTGGGCGAACTTGAAAAAGGGGAAGGTGTTGATATCCGTCTTCAAGGCCGTAAGTCTTTCGTGGAGAGTATCGCCGCCGTATTCCACCGTGAACTGGTACATGTCATCCATATCAAAGCGCTTGAAGGCCCCGCAGTCCTCAATATCCTCGTCGGTCTGGTCTTTCAGCGGCTTTAACTTGGAGAAGCTGCGAATGTCAGGGAGTATACAGTATTTCCTGGTTTCCTGGAATCGGCCTAGAAACTTGGACATTTCTATTTCTTTCGCGACCTCGCTATATTCTGTGACCTTGCCGAGCAGTTTCACGCCGCCCTTTTTCTGCCGATGCGTAGATTGGGTTAGGAGGGGGGGGCCGAAAACACAGCCGTATGCGCCCTGTCCCTCCAGTTTTCCGCCCATTTGTACAACTGTATCTACGGGGGAGGGGGGCGGTACATCCATTCTGTTCCTGACACGGGACTTTTTTTGGTTCTAAACTTTGGGAGACTAGGGTAGATGTCCGGAACAGTCTGGATAGGAATCGTTCTCTTACTGGGGACACTTATCTTTGAACTTGTACAGCCTCGCCTTCTCAAAGAGGGATTCCAGTCGCTCAACCCCGTGAAGCCGAAGTTCACCGACTCTATTAAGACTATTATTTCCCCGCGTGGAGATATTGGAGTGAATCGGGAAATAGGGGGGATACAGCAGGATTTGCGATATTGGTCGGGATATGCGAATATTCAGCGTTTCGGTGTTCAGACGGATTTCTGCCGAATGGTCACGAAGGATGGGACGGACAGAGGACTCTTTTTTGCGTGTGCCTTGGGTGGTACGACAGGCAATAATACGACGGAATATTCTACGGAGATGGTGAAAGAGGGATTCAAGCTCAGTAGGGATGACTATATGCGGGATGTGGCGAAGGAGGGGCGCGACTGGTACTGTCGTATTATTCGGGGGGCGGACAAGTCCTATCAACCTCTGTGCCGTCGTTCTACGGATTCTGGCTTTGGAGGGACAGATGAGTTGGACACGAATCCTCCCGAGGATATTCTGACGATGTTGGATTTCTACGGGGGCTGTGAACTGTGGCTACGGCTGCGTGATGATATGCTGGACTATATTGACGGTCGGGCAGTTGTACAGCTGGCAGGGGGGATTACTCTGGACCCTACACCACGCCCTACAGTGACACGTGGCCTCACATTCAATGGTGTGGATCAGTTCGTCCGTTTCGGAGATACACAGGAACTTTCTCTGGGGAATCGGATTTCCATGCGTACGGTGCGCGCCTTTTCTGTCTGGGTGAAGTTTGACGCGTTCACGAACAATGCCCATATCTTTGATTTCGGAGATGGTCCCGGGCAGAATAATACGTTCCTGGGTATTCTAGGTACGGGGGAGGCTGGCGACGATCCGAATGAGTTGCGGCCTGGGGCCAAATGCCCTGAGACGACGATTCCGGAGTCACCTTCTGGCGCCCAGTTCTGCCCTGAGATGCGCGCGCAAACCCTGTATGAGACGTCGGCGGCCGACGTGGAGAAGTGGGATTGTAAGGGGCCGGATACTATGGCGAGGAAGATCGCCCCGATACAAACACGCCCTGTCAAAGCGGTGGGGCCTGCGAATAGGGCCACACTCATTTTTGAAATATGGGACAAGCGGCTGCGCAAAGTACAGGTGAAACTCAATCGGGCTGTGCCGCTTGATAAGTGGACACATATCCTCGTTACGGCGAAAAATATGGACGCGATGCGTCCGGATCTGAGTTTCATCATCAACGGAAACCTCGTCTATACGCAGCAACAGGGATATCTGCCGCAGGCGAGAGTGACGAGTAATAACTATCTGGGGAAGTCCAACTGGGCGAACGACTATTCTGGATACGAGCTGCGCGATGAGCTGTTCAAGGGGAGTATGTTTGATTTCCGCATGTATTCGTCGCCTGTTTCGGAGTCAAAGGGGAAGCGTATATTACAGTGGGGTCTCGGTATGCTAGGACTGGACAATAGTTATGCGTCGGCGGGGTACTAAGGGCGCGAGTACATATATCTCTAAATGGTTGACAGCGTGGCCGTCATTCACTTAGAGAAGGCCGTGGAGCGTCTACCTATTATAGAAGGTATACGCGCCCTATTTCCTGCGGTGAGCGTCTACATGGCGAAGGATGGGACGGAGTGGGAGAATAATACGGCGATTTCCAAGCAGCATCCGTGGACAGGGGGGAAAGTCAGTAGGGGTGTCATAGGCTGCGCACATAGTCATATTGATCTTATTCACGCGGCTTTGAAGCGGGGAGATAAGACGCTCATCATATTTGAAGACGATTGTGTGATGACGGAGGGGCTTACTAGCCAAGACATTATGAAGTATGTTCATGGTGCGAATATGTTGGATGGAATCCAGGCAGAAAGATCATGGGATATTCTTCTTCTGGGGGCGAATGAATATGTGGAATCGGAGGCGACGAGTTCTCCAGATTATATGGCGGTGAAGAGATTCTGGGGGACACATGCGATGATTCTGAGGGAGGGGGGGATGCGGGCGGCCCTACTCGTCTTCGCGGAGGAACAGAAGAAGGGAATATTCTTACCGGCAGATTGGATGTACAACGCAGCCCTGAAACAGGGGCTGAAATGTTATGGGCCTGCTGGGAAGGGTAGTCTGTGTAGGCAGAAGGAGGGGCTTATATCGCATATTACCGGGTCTAAGCGCTAAGCGATAGCCTGTATTAGTGGGTAATGAGAAGTATTTCAAGACGAAACATAGATTTCGTAAGTAATGAACAGGCTCCCTATGTTATGGACGCTGATACGGCCACATACGTGTGTGATGGGAAAGAGGGGAGTCTGAAATTCAATGGTCATTATTATGTGGAGGATGGGCCGCCTTCTGAGGAGGATGTAAGCCCTCGTAGGTGGTCGCATCATCTCCCTTTGAAGCTGGAGATGTTCATATCAACCTATGAAACAGAACCCTATGAGGTGGTGAAAGAGGATGGTAGGACCAAGTATCATCATAAGAAGTTGGAAGAACTCTGGTATACCATAGAAGTGTACAGGCGTGAGAAGCATGAATCCACGAGTGTATACGGCCCTGTGAATCTTGCCGCGGATGGGGAAGAGGAGGATATAATGAATGTGTGCTTCACACCGACGTGTTGGCAGACTATTTATTTCCGTGTGGTAGAGATACATTGAAGAGTCTAAACGCTTGGGCCGAGTAACACGTAATGGAGTTTCCTATGACTCGTGCGCGCCTACAGAACTATCGCGTTCGCGGGTATAAGAGGGAGCTGGTCTCCAAAGAGATGGAGAAAATCTGTAGGGCGGTGGAGGCGAAAGTGCTTACGACGAATGAGTGTGTATACCTCTATGAAATCCCCGTACACATGAAACATAGTCAGAGTAATCCCGAGGGGTGCGTGCGAGAACTGTTGACTGCGATTGTAACTCACTTTCCCGATAGTAGTATTGTAATGGACCCTTTAGAGATATTTATAGGGATTGATTGGTCTTAAAGGATTCGTCATTGCGAAGGTAGTTGGGTATGAGTAGAGTGCCGAAGACCCTTGTTAAATCGCGGGAGTTCCTACAATCCCTATCAAGTAATCGTCAAGAAATCGTAAAGTATGAAGTATTTGATACGGTCCTTTTACACATATGGGCAGATATAGTGAAGCCGCAAATGTTCACCGTGAAATATACGATGAATCTGTGTGACGAATATTGGCTTGCGATTATGCGGAGAGTTTCTCACGAAGGTATTGTACCTGAAGCGATTCGCCTGGAACTTATGGGGATTCTTAAAAAAGAATACCCAGGGTGTGATATTAGGTATAGTGAGGGTCATGGATATGATGGAAAAATAATACAGCGGCTAATAGTGATTGATTGGTCGTAGTTATACGGCATTCGCTTCTGCGGTAGCCTCCGCATTAGCCTCCGCATTCGCTTCCACAGTATCCTTTACCTTTTTCACCCGGTGTAGAATGCGCGCCGGCTTCCACTTCCATAAATATTCAAACTGCGGCACGGCCATTTTATCTCGCTTGGACAGATTCAGAAACGACTCATTTCCAAACGCACGAAGTTGCTCTAGTTCTGGAATCACCGTTTTATGAAGCCAGTTTTCCAGAGTCACCAATGTATCCTCCTCAGAATCTCCTAACTTGTAGTCGCGAATACGCCGATGTACTGTATTCATTCTATCAGAGAATGTGGTTGCCATCGTTTGAAGAATCTGACCAATCTCCTTCTTTCGGAGGAACTGGGCATCTGAACGTTGTAGTTTAGCCTTCCATACATCCTCTGTAATGACATTCATCAGATAATCCACGTCATCGTCCTTGTTCATCATCTGTGGCTTTCGCGCAGGATACATTGGCAGACGATGCGTAATCAACTCGTTCATATTGCGAAAGGATTCTAGCATGTACTTCACGATGGGGTTGGAGAACTCTGCGCCTCCACGTACTTCACGTGTGAAGAGTCGTACGAATCTCCACGTCTCTGGCATACCTCCGCATGGAATATCCCCTACTTCACGCTCTATTGCCCCTCCTGTCCGTCGCAACCACTCATAATAATGAGGGTTGTGAATGACACCTGATACGATATGCCCCGTATTCCAACTAAAGGCTGTCCCACACTTCTCTACCACGCAGAACATCTGATCACACCCATCAATCTTGAAGATTGGGGCAGCGCATTTCGGGCATGGACGTGTCTCACTACGAATGAGTTTGGTGGATTCTACCAGATTCTGGTCGCATGTATGCTCTACATCCTTTTTCTCTCCCAGAACAACGAGGCAGGAAGGGCAGGCCCATTTCGCACATGTGCCGCATTTATAGGCAGTAGATAAGAAGCCGCGACAATCCCCGTCAGGGCATTTCATAATGAACTCGCGGCGTTCCTGTACTTGACCATTCGCCGTATCGTGATAGAGATTGTCATAGTACATCTGCTGTTGGCGTGCGATATCTATGAGGTTGATCGCGGCCATAGAGTGTTCTTGGAGGATATTACAATGCTCAAGATTCTTCGCTTCGCGGGCCTTGTATTCGTCGCGCTGCTTTCTCTGCTCGGCAAGACTCTTCTCTAGAATCTCCAGGGTAGAAGGGGCGATAGTGCCGATCGTTTTGATTTCCCTCTTTATCTGTTTGATATTTTCCCGACATGTTTCAACACGGCTATGAAGTATACTCCCTTCCAGACGAGATGCCTTTAGCATGTCCCAGATTCCATCAGGGGCATACAACTTCGTATTTCTCTCATGTACCTCATTGTAGTACATTGCCGCATTTTTCTTGTACTCTACATAGGCTTGCGCGGCAGGTAGAAGGGCCTTTTCACGGTCTACGAGTAGTTTCGCCCGATGCTTCTTGAGGGGACCGATGCGAAAGGAGTTGGTGAAAGAGGCCGTGATGAACTCTGTACCCCACGCACGCCTACAGGCATAGCAGGAGGGGTCGTCAGAGTTACTAAGAATGTGTGTTCTATGACAGGGCTGACACGCTGCGGCGGGACAGTATTGGCATACAAGGGGGGGCGAGCGTTTCGTATATTCGTCAAAGCAAATAGGGCAGCTGTCGTCCATTGTTGTGCGTGATAAAGTGAGGGGACTGTGGTAAATTTTATAGGGGGTTAGGGACGTAGCGGTTGTAATATAGGCTTACCTCTAGGCATATCACTTTATGGTCGTGATATAGGCTTGAAATAAGCCCCCCTGACGGGGAGCTTACCTCTAGGCATATCACTTTATGGTCGTGATATAGGCTTGAAATAAGCCCCCCTGACGGGGAGCTTACCTCTAGGCATATCACTTTATGGCCGTGATATAGGCTTGAAATAAGCCCCCCTGACGGGGAGCTTACCTCTAGGCATATCACTTCAGCCACATGTCCTTCGTAGTGACGGGTTTCGGATACGTCACGCCATTCTGTCCAAACGCGTGCATCGCTCCACCCCCTACATCCGAAAGAGTATTCTCCTCGTCAACGAATACGTCAGGTTTAGGGAATCCATTGAACTCCGACGCAGTGGCGCGTGTATACGCCCCCATATTGGGAAACCACAACCAATCGCCGATCTCCAACTCCTCCATGCGCTCGCACTTGGCGATCACATCTACACTATCACATGTACGACCGAACAGCGTACCAGCCGACCGCTTTCTCCTACGCCGCTCACCCTCCCCTTGGACGCGTATCCACGTCGGTGTGGCCTGGTCAAACAGAATACAGGAGAACTGCCCATATAGACTATCGTCAATCGTGTATTTCCATCCTTGCGCGCTCTCCTTTTTTCCGATCACTTGTACGAAGAAGTCAAACGACTTCTCTGCTAAGAATCGCCCAGGCTCCGCGATCCACTGAATACCACGACCCTCGTCCATCTCGCTCATATTTACAGACATCATGGCCTCCCGAATGTGCTTCGCCTTCCGCTTGAAATCGGTCTCATCCTGAATATATCCACCACCAATATCAATCGTATCCGTCTGAGTATGTCCATGTTGAGAAAGAGTTAAAATCGCCTTATAGGCGTCTTGGATCGCTATTTCATACGCCTTCCCACTGAAACAGCCGGACCCTACATGGAAACTCACTCCACGCAGGGTAAGGCCGGACGCCATCGCCGCCTCCGCTATAGGGACTATATCACCTACTAGTCCGAACTTGGAAGAGAACGGCATCAGACTGTTCTTATCATCTACTGCGATGCGCACGAGGGCGCCACCAGGATACCCTCCTAACTTTTCCACTTCCTCTACTGAGTCTACCACCGTCATCGGGGAGGCCATATCATTCGCCGCGCGAATATCGTTCGCAGATTTACAAGGATTGGCGTATATGATACGGTCCTTTTGTCCAAGGCGGGACAACTCTGCTACACTCTGTAGTTCACGCCTGGAAGCGCAATCAAACCCTGTACCAGCGTCATAAAGATGCTGGAGAATACAGGGGTCGGGATTACACTTCACTGCGTAAAAGGGTTTGACAGGCGGAAGTTGCGACTTCCACAAGTCAAGAGACTGGGCCACGCGCCCAGGGGAAAACACATAGAAGGCGCCGTTCGCAGTGGGACGGTTGACGAACCGGGAAAGAGTTGCACGTAGTTTCTCCAGTGCGTATGAATAAATAGATGTGATAAAATATGTTTAGGTTGCTGGCGCCAAGGAAACCCCCACTATCTGCTGAATACAGAGCCGTAGACTCCGGAAAACTGTAGGAGAACATGTACTAGGCCGAACTTGGCGCACAGGAGCGAGAAATCAAACCCCGTATTGGGTGTGAAGGGTTTTTCGCGCATATATGTCATGTATAGGAGTACTACAGCGGGTAGAATGGCCGCGACGAATACTTCTGACGTGAAGAGAAGGGGGTTATTCACGGGATATTCGGTGTCGCGTATGAGGGCAGAGAAACCTGCGAGAATGGCTACACTGAAACCGGCGAGGAAGATCGTCACATATTTGAGAAGATGTGAGGAACTTGTACCGAAAATGGCATAGGAATATTTGGACGCGGTGGGTGTACTATAGATGCCCAGGATAACAGAGAGAACCGCTCCTATGACGCCGCCATATAGGGCAGGGTAGAGTAGTTCCAGATTCATTTATTATTCTTGGAGATATTCTGCCACCATTTGCGCGCCGCCGCAGAGTGTTTCTTGGCATCTTCTGCGATATCGGAGTCGGTTGTATGATATGTTTTTCCGCAGAGTAGGAAAGAATGTACACGGGCGTAGCCCCATTGTTGTTGCGTAGCTCCAGGGCGATGACCGGTTCTCCACGCTGCCATACCGCGATTATAGGATTTCCGTATGTATTTCAGAGGAACGCCGGTGGCCTCCGACTTTTGTTTGAGTGATGTCGCCTGTGGAAACTTTGATTTCCATCGGCGCGTATAATCGGAGCGTTTCGTTTTTACACCGAGGTTGGTCTTGAAACCTTTGTACGCCTTAGGATCCATCCAAGAAAGAGCGCCGAACTTGCGTATCTCTGCCTCACGCTTTGTCTTATTTCTCAGAGTCAGCCCCCTATAATACTTTTTAGGGTAGTATACTTTGCGCGTTTTATTTGACATATGCTACTACTATGAACTTATATTTACTCAGGGTCTAAACAAATAACCGTATTTCCGTGTATAAATGTCGTGTATTATATGTAACATAGATATATCGGGTGGTGAAGCGACTATGACCTCCCCCTGTTGTTTTGTAACAGTTCATAGCAACTGCGGAATCAAGTGGGTTCTTGACTACAACCATATGTCCCATCACGTACCTTGTGTGAGTCCAGCGTGTAACACTATTCTTTACACAACTCCCTATGAGAATGATTATGATAACAATACTGGCAATACGCCGCCAGAACATACAGCCGCCATGCAGCGTATTAATGAACTCCGAAATCAGGCCCCTTTTAAGGCCGATTTGAAAGTGTTCAAGAAGTCATTCGCGCAAGCTAGAAAGGGGCTGGCGGCGATAAAACGTCATATAGGGGCTGTAGGTAGGCAATTCAAAGAGGAGGCTTCCCCCCATATAACGCCATTGAAGGAACTACAGAAACTACATAAAAAGCAGGTCATGAATCATCCGTTACGTAAAGACTATATGAAAAAGTACGCAGCGTATATAAGGGAGAGCGAGAAAATAAAGGCAAAATATTCGCTGAATGGTAGTGCCTTTAGATATATGAAGGGGGAGTTTCTTCCTTCCTCGCGCCATTTTTCTAGTATTGCGTGGATGTGTCGTCGCAAACTTCGGGTTCGTTTGGTATGATATCTCTACAAATCAATCCAGTACCGTGATTTCAAATACCAGCGATATGTCACGCATACCGAGGTCAATCGGCCGATACGATTCGTCGCGCAACGAGATACGGAGAGTGGATAGGCGGGAAATGGGGGCGGGAGAAGAATAGAATATGGGGGTGTGTAAATCTTTCGTGAGGGTATAGTACGCGTTTTTGGCATCGTCCATGAAGAGAATATGGAAGCAGTCGCGCCGCCCTGCCCCAAGTTCTACGCGATTGAGTTCCACCGAGTTTTCGGCGTTGATATAGAGGTACATGCGCTTAATACAGTAGTCGGGGTCCATACGGTACGGGGCTTGAATGACTCCATTCACGCTGGTTGTGTCGGCCCAATCAAAACCGAGGAGTCTCCCAGGGGTGTTTACAGAGACGAGGGCGCCACTATGAGAATCAATCGCATCGGCGAGAGGGCTTGTATACCAATAGAATGTGTATGGCCAGCCGCCAGTCGCAGAGACTGTAATGCGCTGCGTGAGGTCCGAATATACCACGGTGTATGTATTGAGTTTCCCTACAATAGCGTTCAACTCTAACTGTAGTTCTGCGGCTAGAGTGGAACATGTATATATCCCTGGTTTTAGAGTAATAGTGGCATGCGAGAAGCCTTGTTCACCGAAGGTGAAGGATCCCCACGCTTCTGTTACATTGTATAAGTCGGCGGGAATACAGCCATTGACGAGTTCCACCGAGACGACGTCTTTCAGAGGCCGACGAAAGGTCCAGCGGAAATCATTTGAATTATAGTCTGCCCCGTAGTTTCTGTCGCGACTATTGACGGCCACCGTAACGGTCCGCTGCTTCCTGTGTTTTATAGCCGGCAGAAGAACTTGTTGGCCGGATGTGATTGCCCTCGTTTCCATACCCTTTTATTAGGGGATATCTTTATACCGCGCTAGAATAGGTCAACTTGTAGTGTTAAGTCGTGGGCCGCGTTCTGGTTATTACCTGTATATGTGATATATACATGTAAATAGTCGCCCACACCCAACGTTTTAGAACCATTGTAAAAATTCTTACTCTTCTCCGTTCCTTGAAACGTGACCGTGAAAACAGTATCGGATACACTGCCGCCGAAAGGTGTATAACGTATTAGCAGTGTCACAGTATTACCTGTACCAGGAGCAATATTTAATCCTGCGCTCATACCGGATATAATAGCCGGTTGTTGTATACGATAATATGCGGGAGGTGTACCAGGATCTGGGAATGTACCAGCGGAAATAGCTTGTGTTCCTGGCCATAGATACGCGCCTGACTGCCCACTTTTAATGTCACCTTTGAGGCCATAGTATATCGTTGTAGGATATATGTACGTGGAAAATCCTTTTCCACCTGCCGTTTTGGTCACAAGATCCGTCCCAGGACCGATCTGAATACCCGCCGTTGCGAGATAGGTGGGATTGGTAATCGTCGCAGGATTTGTTTGAAGAATATCTGAGGCGGTATATAACTGTCCTGCGGTAGGTGTTACAGTGCCGATCGTCGTGGAGCGGAGTTGTATAGAGCCTGTATCAGATGAATCGGCCGTTTCTACACCTACATAGGACCCTGTAGACGCAGTATTGCTAGGCTGTGCGACGTAAATATTCAGATCGCGAGAAGATATAATATTCGTGCCGCTCACAAGGACACCGCGTTTATTTCCGCCGCCGTTGGAATATACATTGATCGTGGAGCCTTTGAGGGAGTTGAAAGAAAAGGAGGCGGCACCTAGTGTGCCTGTTCCATTCGCTTCCACGCCTGTAACAACACTTGTACCATCATACGGGGCTGCGGAGTTATCTACTGTTACTACGCAGGTGCGCAGCTTCGCAGTCACAGTTGTCGTGCCACCGAATACGAGTCCCTTTAAAGCCCAGTGTTCGCTGGATGTCAACTTGAGAGTTAAATCTTCTACACGGGTATTCTCACCCATTGTTATAAGAGTGGTATCCGCTGTAACACCGATCATTTGAATCGTGGTTGTTTGGATATTTTGGCCACGTAGGGCGATTCCTGTGGGGAGAACGAGGCCTGCGCTCAAATTGTAGGTACCTGGATGAACCCATATAGTTGTTCCTGTTGTGGCCGCGGCGACGGCGGCATCAACAGTGAGGTAGGGTGTACCACTTATAGAGGCAGTAGAGTCATTGCCATATATGGAGTCTACACGGAGAACATTTCCTATACCAGGGGATGGGCCGGTAGCACCTGTATCACCCGTAGGACCCGTTTCACCGGTAGGACCTGTATCACCGGTAGGACCAGTCCCTATATCACCAGTAGGACCTGTATCACCAGTAGGACCCGTTTCACCAGTAGGACCCGTTTCACCAGTAGGACCTGTATCACCCGTAGGACCCGTTTCACCGGTAGGACCAGTCCCTATATCACCAGTAGGACCCGTTTCACCGGTAGGACCAGTCCCTATATCACCCGTCGGCCCAGTAGGACCTGTATCACCTGTGACACCGGTAGGACCAGTCCCTATATCACCCGTCGGCCCAGTAGGACCTGTATCACCTGTGACACCAGTAGGACCCGTCCCTATATCACCCGTCGGCCCAGTAGAACCTGTATCACCTGTGACACCGGTAGGACCAGTCCCTATAGGACCCGTATCACCCGTTGGGCCTGTCGGCCCTGTTGCCCCTACCAATCCTACAGGCGCAAAATGGATATTATTTACTACAGCTCCAGAACTGTTAGCTGGAATATATAAGTAAAGTGCATTACCTATAGGGCGAGGAGTGCTGTACAATTGGACCCCATCAACATAATATCTCACTAAGACACCGTCATACACTACCATACATTTGGTACTTGTAGTATAGGGTCCTATAGTACCCATATTATTACCACTTTCATACACTTGTATAGATCCTCCAGGAACAAAATACATTCCATAATTTAACTTATTATAGTTATTATTACCAACAACTACAGCAGGGGCTTCAGATAAACCAAACATTATCTCTTTATCCGTTTGACCGGCATTACAGCTGACATAGGCGCCATTTACGAACCCTTCCGAAGAATATGCACCATTTACCCATCCACTACCATTATTTTTAACACTCGTTTGCGATAGAAGTTGCATGTTATTCTCCAAGTTCCATGTGAATGTTGTGGGACCCTGGTCACCAGTAGGGCCTGTTTCACCCGTCGGGCCTATTTCACCCCTCGGACCAGTAGGGCCTGTTTCACCCGTCGCACCCGTATTTGTGGCAGTGCCAGGTATACCCTGTGGACCTGTTTCGCCCGTCGGGCCAGTAGGGCCTGTTTCGCCCGTCGCACCCGTATTTGTGGCAGTGCCAGGTATACCCTGCGGACCCGTATAGCCGGTAGGACCAACTTCGCCCGTATCACCCGTTTCACCAGTAGGGCCAGTCCCTATAGGACCCGTATCGCCGGTAGGACCCGTATTACCTGTGACGCCCGTATCACCAGTAGGGCCAGTACCTATATCACCCGTTGGCCCAGTAGGACCCGTATCGCCGGTAGGACCCGTTTCACCAGTAGGGCCAGTACCTATATCACCCGTTGGCCCAGTAGGACCCGTATCGCCAGTCGGACCCGTTTCGCCAGTCGGACCTGTTTCACCGGTAGGACCCGTTTCACCAGTAGGACCCGTTTCACCAGTAGGGCCAGTATATCCAGTAGGACCCATCGCCCCCACAAGATTATTCACAGCTCGGCAACTCAGATTATTGGCCAGCTGTATTCGCAGTAAATCACTCGACTGCATCTACCGGTATAATATTTTATATAAACGGCGTAAAGACTCCATAATCATTAGAAAATAGAATGCACTTTGAACCCATGGTGATTACAGGTCCACTGTCATCCATCGTGAGTTCATCACCTTCACCCAAGATTGTACTACTAACGATGGTAAAAAACGAGACCCGTATTATTGAGCGCCTTTTGAACTCCGTGAAAGGGAAGGTGGACGCTGCCGTAATATGCGATACGGGGTCCACTGACGACACGGTGGAGAAGGCGAATAGGTGGCTAAAGGCGAATGGGATGCCAGGCGAGGTCTTCCATTTCCCTTTCAAGAACTTCGGAGTGTCGCGTAGCCAGTCATTTTATTCTTGCCAGGAATGGGTACAGAAGCAGGAGGGATGGAATCCCGCTACGACATGGGCCTTACTCCTCGACGGCGACATGATGCTTTCGGACCCCATCGATCGCGCCTCCCTACATGGTCAGGCGCCGGACAAGGCTGGTATTACTCTAAAGCAGTCGGCCGGCTCTCTCGTATATGGGAATGTACGTCTTCTGCGCTGCTCGGAACCTTGGATTTGTAAGGGAGGCACGCACGAGGCGTGGACATGTCCCCCTGGGAAACACACCGTCATTTTTGACAAGCCGGTGCTTATTGATCACGGGGATGGTGGGTGTAAGTCGGACAAGTATGAGCGCGACGTGCGTCTTCTCCTGGAAGACTTGACGGAAATGCCGAACGACGCGCGCACTCATTTCTATCTCGGCCAGACCTATCTGTGTATGCGCAACTACGTAGAGGCCCTCAAGACCCTACAGAAGCGTCTGGATATTGGGGGGTGGGACGAGGAGCTGTATATTACGCGCCTCTATATGGGGGAGTGCTATGAGAATACGGGGCAGGATGCGATGATGATAAAGACGCTGATGGACGCCTGGCAGTTTCGGCAGTTTCGTACAGAGGCCCCCATGCGTCTCCTATCGTATTACAGAAAGCAGGCCAAGTCGCAGTTCCTCTCCATGATCGTCTTCGAGAAGATGTACGAGATTTTCACGGGGGAGAATTTTGCGACGGGGGAGAAATTCAGGCCCGCTGCGAATAACACGGATGTACTGTTCGTGAATAAGCGGAATACCGACTACGCAATGTGGGAGGAGCTGGGTATTATCGGCTTTTACACGGATCGTGTGAAGCAGACGTGGCTTCGCCTGGACGAGCTGGATATGCGCCATAATCTGGGCTGGCACGAGTTCAATAGTATTTTCGGAAATCTACATTGGTACGATTGGGTCCTCAGGCCGCGTCGTCATACGCGTTTCCAGATCCCTTTAGAGAAGCTGCCGTGGGGAAAGGAGGAGTTCGGGTCCTGCTGGCAGCCGTATAATCCTAGTATTCGCGTAAAGAAGGATGGATCTGGCTACCTACTGAATCTGAGGTGCGCGAACTATTACACGGCGGAGGCGAAGCATTACCACTATCGCGCCTTCCATGGAAAAGTTCTCACACGCAACTGCCTAATAGAAGTGCCTGCGACGGAGACGTGGAATGAGCCGACGACTATAAGTGAAATCCTCATTGATGCGAAGTTTCCGCAGAGAGAACATTATATTCGTGGGGTGGAGGATTGCCGTCTCATTCAGGGGACGGACGCGATGGAGTATATGGGTACGTCGCAGTCCTATTCCAGCAATGGGACGAACAAGATTTTCCATGTGTGGCGTGAGGATGGTGATGAGGCGTGGAGTCTGCGTCAACTTGCCCTACCACCTGGCGTGAATCCCGATGATACACAGAAGAACTGGCTGGGGTTCCGTCACAATGGTGAGCTGCGCTATATCTACAACTTCTCTCCCTATATCGTGTGTGACTCTTCTGGCAATGTCCTTGTACACGTGGATACGACGAAGGGGGGGATCAAGCTGCGCGAATACCGTGGATCTGCGGGGCCGATACCTTGGAAGTCTAGCAAGTTCCCCTCGGAGGCCTACCTGTGTGTGGCGCACAAGGTCTATATCGGTGAGGAGGGGCGGCGTTATTACCACCGTTTCATTACGCTAGACGAGGACCTGAGACCATCTCGTGTGTCATGTTTTGTGCGCATGACAAAGGAGCGGGTGGAGTATTGGTCTGGAATGTGTCATAGTATTCGCGGCGATTCCGTGTGGATTACCTATGGCACGAAGGATTCGGAGGGCTACATCGCGGAACTTCCTATAGAGGAGATTGAGTCACTCATGATGTATGATATGAAGGCTGGGGTGCCGATGGATACGAGGGAGCGCCTACATGTGATTTCCAGGTATTGATTATTCGACTACGAGGAGTTATAAGATTTACAGGGGCTGTAAATGTTATAACGGAGCTTTATGGGCCTGCCTTGCCGCCTGCCCCTGTGACACTAATAGGAAGATCAGCCCAGTCACACGAGCTGCCAAGAGCCGTCAGAACCTGCCCCGCAGCGATGCCCAGTATCACTGGCCTTCTGACTCAAAACGAGGTGATCGCATAATGGGCCTCCCACTCGCCCGCCGTCCCCGCCGGAGTATCAGCGAGCCAGAAAGTCAGCATATCCGTCGTGGGTATGACGGTTATGAGCCACGCAGCCGCACACGTCGTCGGGTTCGTTCCATTCACTGTCGCTAAGACCTTTGTAGACGTCGTTACGCCAGCGACTGTTACGGCTTTGTAGTATTGGCCCCCAGACGCAGTAAATGACGTGTTGTCTACGGTTCCAGTCGCCACGATAGAGGGTGCGGCCCAGTCACACGCAGAAGGTGGAGCGCCCCCAGCAGCCGTCAGCACCTGCCCCGCGGTTCCATAGCCACTCGTAGTTGACAAATAGAGTCTGCTGGGAGCCGTGATAGTCACATCGCCCGTGCTTACGATTTGAACAGACGCGCCACCCCCTGTCACGGGTCCCAGATTCATCTTTACCAGCGCAGTATCGTTGCCTATGTCTATATTAACCGCCCCTGTAGAGCCTAGGTTACCGGCGCCATCAAAGCTCAGACTCGCTATGGCGTCATAGATGGAAGAGGAAGTACCTGTCGGCCCTGTTGCGCCACCATCACCAGTAGGCCCTGTCTCACCTGTTGCGCCACCATCACCAGTAGGCCCTGTCTCACCTGTTGCGCCACCATCACCAGTAGGCCCTGTCTCACCTGTTGCCCCCTCGCCACCACCGCCACCACCCGCAGGTCCTGTCGGCCCTGTTGCCCCCTCACCACCACCCGCAGGTCCTGTCGGCCCTACAATGTTGAGCTTCTGGACCCATGTATTTGTATACAGAGGAGGAGCATAGGTGTAAACGTAATAATCGTTGCCAACTTTTAGTCCTGCGGCAAGTTTCGTACCATCGGAAGAAGAAGCGATAGAGGTCCATGTATGTGAGCCGGCACTTACTTGTGGCGTCCACGTAACTCCGTAATCTACGGATACGTATATGTATCCATTAGCGGCACAAGCAGATAACTTCTGTCCAGTAGAATCGGAGGCGATCGATGCTAGAGTGGTCGCTCCAGTCGCGTGCGTAGTCCACGCCAGTCCATAAGTAGTTCCGATATATACGTTACCACTACCGTATTCGATAGCAGCAAGTCGTGTACCGTCGGACGAAGAAGTTATAACTTTCCAGTTCCTTAATCCACCTGATAAATCTGTTTGCCATGATGCACCAGAATCAAAAGATCTCCATATGTATCCGTTATACGAGTTATTATCACCGCTATCGGCCACAGCTAGATTCGTCCCATTTGCAGAAGATGTCACAGAGGTCCAACTGGGTGTCCAGTCTCCTTGAGGTGTAACTGTAGACCAACTGGAACCCCTATTCACACTCCTCGAAATCGCTCCATCTAGGGCAACGAGAGTTATCTTTTGACCATTCGCAGAGCATGCTATATCTTTCGGGTAGTTAGACAAGTTACCCCTACCTGCCCAACTTCCATTCCCGTAGTCATCATTGATATATATATTATTCTCAACAATTACCGCTAAGAACTGGCCAGTAGCATCCGATGCAACGGCGCCTATAACCAGAATACTTAAATCACCTAAATCAATCGTGTTCCAAGCCCCATTACCATAATTGCTATTTGTACGAATAATAGACGTAAGATACTCGATAGCTACAAGGTACTGACCCGATGAAGAAGAAGCTATACTATTATACTGACCCAAGTTAGCATAACTCCCTGCCTGTTGTACCCAATCTCCACTTTTCACGACCTCCTTCTTATAGACATTGCCGCTAGTATCAATATATGTGTCGCCTATGAAGCCGATACCAGTTCCAGGGCCGGTAGAACCGTAGAGAATATTTGAGCCTGTTATTCCAGTCGGCCCTATTGATCCAGTCGCCCCTGTCGCCCCTGTCGCCCCTTCACCTCCACCGCCGCCACCCGCAGGTCCCGTCGGCCCTGTTACCCCTTCACC
>Ga0214919_10001278_pt1 | contig 41626 bp, 39 predicted proteins | sample LL1503_MetaG_FD_177994 | JGI IMG/M metagenome (GOLD analysis project Ga0214919, IMG submission 177994) | Freshwater microbial communities from Lake Lanier, Atlanta, Georgia, United States - LL-1503 | ecosystem: Environmental > Aquatic > Freshwater > Lake | place: USA: Georgia | collected... | reverse complement strand
CAGGGTAATCTGCAGCAGGGTCGTTATTGGCCACCGAACCACCAATGGTGCCTCTGGCACGCACTTGTGGATCGCCAATCATGCCTGCCAGTTCTGACAGACCGTTGCTGAATGTGCGCACTTCGGAATGCCGCGAAACGCTTTGGTGCGTTGCGCCTGCCCCGACCCACAACTGATGTTCTTCAACTCGAATATCTCGCCAACCAGGCAAGCCCGTGATGTCAATGAGTTCATCGACTTGAATCAGGCGGTGCTTCAAGGATGGAATGAGGGTCATACCGCCAGATAGGACGCGTGATGCATCACTGCGGGTTAAAGCCGCACCAGCCTGTGCAACAGACTGAGCTTTTTGATAGTTGAAGGCGTACATTGTGAACCGTAAAAATTGGAGACCTGTCTTGCAGTCAGAATTCAAGATCGCGCTTAGACTGTACTTGACAGTATTTCAAATTATCTCAAACAGACATAATTCGCTTGAGATTAACAAATAAATCATACCAAAGGTGAGCTGCATGAGTGGTGCTTTAAATGGATTGAGGGTCCTTGATTTGTCCAGTGTGCTGATGGGGCCATTTGCCACACAGCTTTTGGCCGACATGGGGGCTGATGTGATCAAAATAGAGCCTCCCAGAGGTGATACCGTCCGAGGCATTGGTCCGATGCGAAATCCGGGTATGGGCTCCAATTTTTTGCATGTCAATCGCAACAAACGCAGTTTGGTATTAAATCTTAAAAACCCCGAAGGCCTGGAGACCTTTTTTAAGTTGATCGAGACTGCCGATGTCCTGGTCTACAACATTCGCCCTCAAGCCATGGCTCGACTGGGTATTGATTACGAACGACTCAAAGTCATCAATCCCCGCATCATTTATGCAGGACTTTACGGCTACAGCGAAAAAGGGCCTTACGCCGGAAAGCCCGCCTACGATGATCTGATTCAAGGTGTGGCTGCAATACCCAGTTTGATGAGCAAGGCCAGTGGTGGCGAACCCCGCTATGTGCCATTGGCAATGGCTGACCGCACTGTGGGTTTGATGGCCTGCAATGCAATCTTGGCTGCTGTGGTCTCGCGCTACCAGACCGGCGTGGGACAGTCAGTAGAAGTTCCCATGTTTGAGACATTGACCCAATATGTGCTGGGAGAACACATGTCAGGTGCTTCCTATGATCCGCCGCTGGGGCCCACGGGCTATTCACGCTTACTGGTCAAAGAAAGGCGTCCGTACCGTACCCTCGACGGTTATTTGTGCGTCTTGATTTACACCGATCGCCATTGGGAAAAATTTTTAGAGTTGATGGGTCGTGCCGAGCTATATAAGGAGGATCCTAGGTTTGCCAATATCGGCGCGCGTTCAATTCACATCAATGATCTGTATGCCATGGTGGCTCAAGCCATGTCGACTGACACGTCTCAGAACTGGATCGAACGATTGGATCAAGCTGATATACCTTGCATGCTCATGCATGATGTTGACAGTTTGCTAAAGGATCCCCATCTTTTGGCCGTGGGCATGCTGCAGCATGTGGAACACCCAAGCGAGGGGCGGATGTTAGAAATTGGTGTGCCTTTTAGTTTTTCAGGCTCACCGGGTTTGTCCGTTCAAAAACCTGCACCTCAGTTGGGAGAGCACAGTGTGCAGGTTTTAACTGAGGCAGGCTTTGATCGCAAGGCCATTGAAGCCTTGCAGATGTCTGGCGCAACCAATCGATAAAATCACTCCGCTTTGGCCCCAGAGTCTTTGACCGCCTTGGCCCAGCGGGGCATTTCGGATCGCAAGTAAGCCGCGTATTCAGCAGGCGTACCGCCCAAAATATCGGCGCCTTGTGCCGCCAAACGTGAACGTATGTCGGGGTGCGTCAGTGCCTTGTTCACTTCGGCATTGAGTTTTTGAACAATTTCATTGGGCGTGCCTGTGGGCACCACAATGCCTTGCCAGGCTGCGGCTTCAAACCCTGAGATGCCGGCTTCTGCCAGAGTGGGCAAGTCGGGCAAGAGTGGTGAACGTTTGGCACTGGTCACTGCGAGGCCGCGCAGTCGATTGTCTCGGACATAGGGCAGTACCGTGTTGATGGTGTCAATCATGAATTGAGTCTGGCCTGAGGCTAGGTCAACCAGGCCGGGTGCACTGCCTTTGTAGGGAATATGTTGCGTCTGTATGCCAGTTTGTGTTGACATCATGGCACTGGCCAAATGGGTGATGGTTCCTGTACCAGATGAGCTGTAATTGAGAGCCCCTGAACGTGTTTTGGCCAGGTCTACAAACTCCTTGACCGAACGCGCTGGCAACTGGGGATTGACAACCAAAACCATGGGCACGCTGGCCGTTAGGAGAACGGGTGCAAAGTCTTTTAGCGTGTCATAGTTCACCTTGCCATACAACGCAGGGCCGATCACGATGGCCGATGTGTTGTAGAAGATGGTGTAACCATCTGGCGCGGCTCTGGCCGCCAATTCGGCAGCAATGTTGCCGCCTGCACCTGGCTTGTTATCAACGATCACTTGTTGTCCAAGTTGCTCCGATAATTTTTGCGCCAGAACTCTAGAGACCAAATCGGTCGGCCCGCCTGGTGGAAATGCGATGATCATACGGACAGGCTTGGTGGGCCAACTTTGCGCCCAGAGCATGCTGGTCATCACTGCCAGAAAAAAACCAACTGCCCATCGAATTGAGAATTTCATGACTTTGCCTTATGAATTGAAATGATCCAAAACCTGACCGGGTCCTTGAGAATGGTCTACATAGTTGTGACCATCGTGCACTTTGACACCATTGACCCAAACACCATGCACGCCAGTGGCTGTTCGAATCATGCGTGAGCCACCACCTGGTAAATCTTGGCGAGACAATGGTTTTGAAACTCCGACGGTCGCAGGGTCAAATAGAAGCATGTCAGCCGGTAGACCGACTTGCAATCTGCCGCGCTCTGGAATTCTGAAGCGGTCGGCCGGTTCGCTGGTGATTTTGCGAATGCCTTCACTGAGTGTGAAATGTCCGGTGTCTCTGACCCAATGCGACAAAAAGTACAGACCAAATCCTGCATCGCACATGTAGTTCAAATGTGCACCAGCGTCAGACAAGGTGATCACGCTTGCCGGGTGTTTCAGTGAGGGCGCAACGCCCTCATCGTGGTTGTTGAAAAACTTGCCCACAAAATGCGTCCCAAGATCTTCGGACAGCGCCAGATCGAAAAATACATCCACGGGGTCCAAGCCCTGCTGATCTGCAAGAGCCTGAATGTTCTGTCCTTCTAGCCTTTGATTCTCAGGGCGCATTGTTTGTCCAACTTCGATATGACGCCAGTTTCCTAAAAACAAAATACCTTCTTTGAGGTGCTTCAGATTTTTTCGAAAAGCATCGCGAAACTCCACTGAGCGGTACACGCCAGGCAATGAATCGGCAGTGGCGCTTTTGACAACATCAAAAGCTGAATGACTGAGAAGAACGTAGGGGGCAGTGAGGCTGAAATCAAAAGACAGGGGCTGGCAGCTGGTCAAAATATACAGCTCATGACCTCGCTCCAAGGCTTGTGCGCATCGTTCGTAATAGGCAGCGCCCAGAGAGGGGTTCCCTTCGTTGTACATGGTCAGTACAGTAGAGATGTAAGCAGGGCGTCCGGTATCTTCTGCGATAGATTCCATGATGTCTGGGCTTGCCCGTGTACCGGTGGCCATCATGAAGACGCCTTTTTTCTTCTCACCTAGAACAGAGGTCAAGGCCCGCAATTCGGCCTCTGAGGCAATTGTGGAGGGCATTGGAATGCCGCCGTAGCCACTGTGGTTTGGCGAGAATGACGAAGCAAAACCAATGGCACCATGGTCCATGGCGTCTCGCACCATGCTTTTCATGGTCTGCATTTGTTCAGGGCTGGGATCGACCTGGCTCGATCCGTCCGCACCCATCACTGCAGTCCGAATGACAGAGTGACCCGCAAAAACAGCTGTGTTGATATAGGGTCCAATGCGCCGCAACTGATCCATGTACTGACCAAATGATTCAAACTCCCAATTGACACCGGTGAGCAAGGCGTTCAAATCCATGCCTTCAACCACAGAAAGATTCTTCAACATGGTCTCGCGCAAAGGCGCAGGGCAGGGCGCTATGCCAAAGCCGCAATTGCCAATAACCGCTGTGGTGACACCCAGTGCAGGAGAGGGGGACATGGTGCGGTCCCATGTGACTTGTGCGTCGTAGTGGGTGTGCAAGTCGACAATACCTGGCATCAGGGCAAGCCCCTTGGCATCGATGGTTTCATGCGCAGCTTCGGAAGTGGATCCTATGTGCGCGATGCGCCCATTAAAAACGGCCACATCACTTAGCACTGGCGCAAGGCCAGTGCCGTCAAATACTTGTGCATTTCGAATGATCAAGTCATGCATATTTTTTAAGCCTTGAAATTGGATTTGAATTATTGGCCCTGAAAATGCGGCTCTCGGCGCTCAGTCATGGCTTTCACACCTTCCTTGAAGTCTGCCGTTTTGAATTGCCAATTTTGTTCAAGACTCTCATGGGCAACGGCTTTCTGCAGTGCTTCAACCAAGCCTTGACGCATCGTTGCACGAGTTGACTGAACAGAAAGCGGCGCTGAAACAGCAATTTCTTTGGCAAGTTTCATGGCTTGCTCACGAACCTCGGATTGCGGGACCAAGAAATCGGCCAGCCCCATGTCCAGCGCTTCTTGCCCATTGACGCGCCGACCCGTGAAAAAAAGCAGGTTGGCTTTTTGGATGCCTACTAAACGGGGCAGTGTGACTGACAATCCAAACCCTGGATGGAATCCGAGTCGGTTGAAATTGGCTGTGAACCTGCCTTCCGGACAGGTCACTCGGAAATCGGCCACCAAAGCCAGACCCAGGCCGCCGCCTACAGCGGCACCTTGAATGGCCGCAACGATGGGTTTCTTGCAGGAAAAAATTCGAATCGCTTCGAAATAAAGTGGATTGGTGCCAGGATTTTCTGGACGACTGATTTTGTCGTTAGGGCTGTTGAAATTGGCGCCCGCACAAAATGCGGTGCCTTCTGAGGCCAACACAATAGCGCGGCAACTGGGGTTTTTGTCCAGCTCTTCAAAGGTGCTGGCAATTTGTTGGATCAAATCAAAGTCGAAAAAATTGTGGGGGGGGCGGGCAATTTCGACCAGAGCAACATGGCCCTCGTGAGAGATTTTGAGATCGGATGCTGTGCTCATGAATGAGGTTCCTACTTTAAATTGCGGTGAGAAAAAAGTTTATTGGCCATTGACGATAGCACCCTGTTTGACCAAGGATTGAATGTCACTGATGCTATATCCCAAGTCGATCAAAATTGACTCGGTGTCTTGACCCAAGCGGCGAGCCTGATGTCTTACTTTGGCAGGTGTTTTGGCGAATTTGACGGGCGGGCGAACAAACCGAATGGCCCCCAGATCGGGGTGTATTTCGTCGGTGAACAACTGGACCGCTTGAAGCTGTGGGTGTGAGGGCAACTCTTCCATGGTGTAGATGGGTGTTGCAGGTATGTCGAGTCGGTCGCAAATCTCGATCCATTCTGCAGTGGTTTTGGTGGCCGTTATTTTGTGCAAAGCGGCGTACAGACCTTGAATGTTGGCGTTGCGAGTGATGCGGTTGGTCACGCCCAGCTCTTTGCCCAGTGCTTCTTCGCCTGCATCTCGGAAAAAACTTTCCCAGTGGTGGTTGGTGTAAGGCAGCATGGCTATGTAGCCATCTTGGGTGGGGCTGGGCTGTCGGCCACCTGACAAGATCCGGCTGTAGCCAGCGTTTTGTGTGGCTGGATTGCGTGTTAAGCCACCCATGTGCTCTACCAGGGTAAAGGCCACCATGGTTTCTAACATAGGCACCTCTACATATTGGCCTTGACCACTGCGCTCCTTGGCCAATAGGGCTGCCAGAACTGCATTGACCAGCGCCATGCCAGTGGTCTTATCTGCGACCAGCGTTGAGATGTAGTCAGGACGCGATTTTCCAAGACTGTTCACGCTGGCCAAACCACATGCTGCTTGAATGATGTCGTCAAATGCAGGGCGATCTTTGTCAGGCCCGTCTTGGTCAAAACCTGTGGCTGCGCAATAAACAATTTGGGGGTTGAGTTTGACAACTTGGTCATATCCAAATCCAAGCTTGTCAATGGCAGACACACGCATGTTGTGCACAACAGCATCCACCCGAGGAATCAATTGACGCAAAATTGATTTGCCTGCTTCACTTTTAAGGTCTAAAGCAAGGGATTGCTTGTTGCGGTTAATCGTCAAATAAATGGAACTCATGCCCGGAGAAAGATTGACGCCATTGGAGCGCATCAAGTCACCTTCAAGGCTTTCAACTTTGATGATCTCTGCACCATAGTCCCCCAGAATTTGAGTGGCCAGTGGCCCTAAAACAACTGACGTCAGATCCAAGATGCGAATGCCTGTGAGGGGCCCATTCGACAAGTCCATGGTGTTGTTCATTCTTTGGATTTTTTAGGTTTAAGACTTTCCCAAGTGCTGTCAGGCCACTGCTGCATGTTGTAAGCAGATGCCCCTGCCGCGCCTTGCAACCAGCGGCCACCATCGATGGTGACAGCTTCACCCGTAATGAATGCGGCACTGTCGGAAATCAAATAAACACACAGATCCGCCAATTCATGATGCTCGCCAACGCGTCTCAATGCAACGCCTTGTTCAATGGGTGCTTCCCCAATTCGTTCTTTGGGCATCAATCTGGACCAAGCACCCTCAGTAGGGAAGGGCCCAGGCACAACGCCAACAGTGCGAATACCATAAGGCCCCCATTCCACAGCCAAACTGCGGATCATGGCCAATGCGCCTGCTTTGGCCATGGCTGATGGGACGGTAAAGGGCATGCCTGTCATGGCTGACTGAGTCAGTATTTGCATCACGGTGCCTTTGCGGTCAGCATCTATCCAGCGGCGACCTACATCCATGGTGCAATAAGCCGATCCTTTAAGCACAATGTCTACCACTGCATCAAATGCGCGAGTGGACAAACGTTCTGTACGCGCTAAAAAATTGCCAGCGGCATTGTTAAGCAAGACATCCAGAGGGCCCGTCGCCCAAATGGTGTCCATCATGGTCTCTACCGCTTTGGCATCACGTACATCACAGACATGGGTTTCAATGCTGGCTCCCAAGCTGTCTTTGAATTCTTTGGCAGTCTGCTCAAGAACATCTTTTCTGCGGCCGCATATGACTAAATTTGCACCCAACTCGACATATCGCAGACCGATGCTTTTTCCCAACCCCGTGCCACCGCCAGTGATCAGAATGCGTTTTCCAGAAAGCAAATCTGATCTGTACATGCTCTTGTGTGTGTCTATCATTCAGCTTGTATTCCCGCTGCTTTGGCTATGCGGCTAAACCGTTCTAACTCGTCTTGCTGGAATTTTTGCATGCTGTCTCCAAAAAAGGGCATGCTGTCCGCGCCGGACACCTTATTGAAATCGGTGCCCTCTTTGGAGTCGCGTATTTTCACAAGCGCATCGATGAGTCTTTTCTTGATGGCCTCTGGTGTGCCGGCTTTCACATAGAAAGAAGTCCATGCGTAGTTCACATATTCTGGAAAGCCGCTGTCAATGAAGTTGGGGACGTTGGGGAAATCGGGGTGCCGTTTTTCACCAGAAACAGCAAGCGCTTTGAGTTTGCCTGACTTGATCAAAGCGGCTGCACCGCCCAGGTCTGCAATGCCAATGTCGAGTTGATCGCCCATGAGGTCGGTGAAAATTTGTGCACCGCCTTTGTAGGAGATGTGATTGAACTTGACGTTGGTCATGCTGGTAAACCATTCACCAGCCAAACGATAACCCGCTGAGTAATTGGCCAAGCTCAAAGGTTTGCTAGGGTTATTTTTAGAATGTTCAACCACGTCCTTCAAGCTGTTGAATTTGGAGTTGCCATTGACAACCCAGACGTTCATATTTCTGGACAGACCGGCCAAGGGTGCAAGGTCAGTCATGGGGTTGTAAGGTAAATTTTTGATGCTAATTGGATTCACTGAAATGGGCGAGTTGCTGGCCAGCAAAATAGCATGCCCATCGGCTGGCAGAGCCAGCAATGCTTGAACTGCAATGATGCCACTGGCGCCAGGTTTGTTTTCGACCAGCGCCATTTGACCGAATTGTTTTGCCAAACGTTCGCCAAAAAAGCGAGCCGAGGTGTCAGAACCGCTGCCCGCAGTAAAGGGCACAAAAATACGAAATGGCTTAGTAGGAAAGTCTTTGTCTTGTGCAAAGACCTTACCCGTCAAAGCAATGGCCAAAGTCGCCACAAAAAAGAAATGTCGCTTCAGCATGTTCATTCTCCTGAGTCAGTTGAAAATCACAAACGTGTCAAAAATGGCCAAAGATTGTCTGCACCCTGTTTCAAAGCCATTTCCCCAATCCGAGTTTGCCAATGGGTTTCGTTGCCAAACTCGTCGCGCCACGACCAAAGGCGACGCGTTAGATGGTGCAAATTGTGCTCACGCGTAAAGCCCATGGCACCATGGACTTGATGTGCAATTTCTGCGCCTTTTCCAGCAGCTTCGCCGACCCGAGATTTGGCAACAGCGATGAAGAAGGGTTCTGGTGCTTCGCTGGAAAGCTCAATGGCTGCATCTGCGGCAGCTGCACTGGCGGCCACATGGCCGGCCAACACGGCAAGCATGTGCTGCACTGCTTGAAATTTACCAATGGGCCTACCAAATTGAACGCGATCATTTGCATATTGAAGTGAATAGCCCAACGAACGCTGAAGTGCACCCGCCATTTGAACAGAGCGCATCAAAGCACCTTCGCACAGCAAGCGTTCTTTGGCATCTGCTAAGGGGGCAAAGGCAATGATCGGCGCATTTGTAAAATCAAATTGAACTCTGGGTTCGCCCGCTAAATTTTTAACCCATTCCGAACGGCTTTGGGCCAAGGCTTCACGCTCGATTAACACGACACAGGGCTGCCCATCGCGGTACGCCACCACAACCAGATGATCGCAAGACAAGCCCCATGGAACTCGGTGGGCATGACCCGATAGGGTGGGAGTGTTCTGACTCCCATTCAGCTCCAAACTGTCTTTGGCGTGAGATACGCTGACAGATAAAACACCTTCAGGAACCTTCAGGCCCGCCGCGCTGAGTAATCGGCTGGCTAAAAAAGTCTCGGCCAAGGGAACCGGAGCGGCATGGTAAGCACTGCGTCGCAAAACAAACATCGCATCATCAAAGGACAGGCCACTGCCGCCTTGTTCTTCACTCAAACATGCTTGTGGCAGGCCAACTTCTTCAAGGGCTTGCCAAAGCGCTTGAGGCCAAACGCCAGCTTCGCAGGACATGAAGACCTCTTTAAGGCAATGCGCCTCACAGATGCGGTCAACTGTTTTTTCCAAATCGTCTCGAATGTCACTCATCTCAGCCCCAATCCTTTTGCGATCATTCCCCGCAATATTTCGCGTGTACCACCCCTGATGGTGAAGCCTGGCGCTTTGAGCGTGGACATTCCCAACAAGGCATCGAAGTCGAGACTTTCGTTGTCCATGAGCGGTTCTGAAGGAATCAGTTGACGGAAAATCTCGGGAATTTCGCGTTCAAATGCAGTGCCGATGTCTTTCACCAGAGCAGCTTCCAATATGGGTTTTTCGCCTTTTGTCAGCATGCCTGCCACCGAAGTTGACATGCGCCTCAAAGTGGTTAGGTGCGCAACAAAGCGTCCAATTTCATTGACGGATCGAGCATCGGGCTCTTCTGCCAACTGCTCCATGCAAGCCAGAAGAAGTTGGTACGTGCTGAGGAATCGATCGGGCCCGGAACGCTCAAAAGCCAACTCGCTGGTGACCATGTTCCAGCCGCCACCCACTTCGCCGACGACCATGTCATCTGGCACAAAGCATTCGTCAAAAACAACTTCATTCCAGTCGTGGGCGCCGTAGATGTTAAGAATGGGACTTAATTTCAAACCTGGAGACTTGAGGTCAACAATGAACTGCGTCATGCCAGCATGGCGGTTTTCTTCTTTGGGTGCTGTGCGAACCAAAGCGATTAAGTAATGTGCTCTGTGTGCACTGCTTGTCCAGACTTTGGTGCCTGTGATTTTCCAGCCACCTTCAGCCTTGACTGCAGACGTTCTAACCGCCGCCAAGTCAGACCCAGAGTCTGGCTCACTCATTCCGATTGCAAAAAAGCATTCCCCTGCTGCAATTTTGGGCAAGATCAATTGGCGAGCACGTTCGCTGCCATGGCGCAAAATTTGATTGCCACTTTGTCGATCAGCCACCCAATGCGCTCCTACAGGCGCACCACCCGCCAACATTTCTTCCGTCATGACATACCGGTCGAGTGCTGTTCTTTCTTGACCGCCGTATTTTTTAGGCCAAACCATGCCGATGTAGCCGGCTTGCCCGCACTTGCGACTGAACTCTGCATCGCCATCGGACCAAGAGTTTTTGCGAGGGGTGAAGGTGCCTGCATCTTTCTCTTTTTGGAGGAAGTCACGAACTTGCTGTCTGAGCAAACTGGCACTCTCTGGCAAAGTCACTGCAGGAAATACAAAATTATGCATGTCATTCTTTCTCCGCTTGATTGGATTCGTTCTATCTTTATACTGCCTTCAACGAATGTCAAGGAAGCAATAGACAAGCAGGTGACTCTGGTTGGCTTTGATTAAGCGATGATGGCGGGAATCCTTAATCCGTCACCTCATAAGGAATATGATGCGCACAGGCATTTACAGTTATCCCAATACCCAAAGGGTCATTTTCGGTACGCCCTTTGAACAAGCGATTTCAAAAGAGCTTGAAACCTTAGGCGCCCAGCGTGTTTACGTCCTGAGCAGTGGCAGCCTTTACCGTGATACCGAAGTGGTCAATCAACTTAGAAGCGTTTTGGGTTCGCGTTGTGTCGGCCTTTTTCATGAAATGCCCGCTCACACTCCCCGCATCGCTGTCGTCAAGGCGGCACAGGAAGCGCAACAGGCTCAAGCCGATTTGATCCTCACGCTGGGCGGCGGATCCATGACAGATGCTGGAAAAATGCTCACGCTTTGCATGAGCAATGGTATTGAGTCGGCACAAGATCTAGACCGGCTGGCCACCATCGTGCACGCTGATGGAAAAATTGAGCGGCCAGAGTTTCTATCGCCCACCGTGCCTTGTTCCGTGATTTCTACAACGCTTTCGGCTGGAGAATTCAGCGCACTGGCTGGCTGTACAGATACGGTCAGAGGCATGAAAGAGAATTTTTTGCATCCAAAAGCCTCACCTCGATCGGTCATTTTGGACCCTGCATTGACATTGCACACCCCTGAATGGCTTTGGCTCTCCACAGGCATTCGTGCATTGGATCATGCTGTAGAAGATTTGTGTTCCATCAACCCACAACCCATTTCTGAAGCTACTTCTTTTCAAGCATTGCGCCTACTTGGCAGAGGTTTGCGCGCAGTCAAAAAAGACCCCTCAGATCTGGAAGCCCGCCTTGATTGTCAATTGGGGGCATGGATGTCCATCATTGGGTCGAGTGCCGGTGTGCAAAAGGGTGCCAGCCACGGCATAGGTCATATATTGGGCGGAACTGCAGGCGTTCCGCACGGCTACACGTCATGTGTCATGTTGCCTCATGTACTGCGTTTCAATCAGAGCGTCAATGGCGCCCAGCAAAAGCTGGTCAGTGAAGCCTTGGGTGAACCTCACAAGCCAGCCTGCGATGTTGTATCAGAGTTGGTGGCTCAACTGGGTCTTCCAAGCACACTGAGGGAGGTGGGCGTCAAAGCTGAAATGTTGGACTTGATTGCACAAAATTCAATGCACGACCGTTTGATTCACAGCAATCCTCGAAAGATACACGGGTCCGAAGATGTTCGTCGTATTTTAGAAGCCGCTTGGTAGGCAACAGCTTTGAAAACATTGCAAGCTAAGGCCCTGATTTGGGCCATGTGCATTGGACAAATAGGCAATGTGTTACCGAATGTGGTGGTGCCCGCTGTCATGGTTCAGTACCTGATTCCTCTATGGGGAATGACAAATACCCAAGCAGGATTGCTTGCATCAGCCTATGCCGCGGGTTATATGCTTGCGGTGCCATTTTTGAGTTCCTTAACTGACCGCTACGACGCAAGGCGTATTCTGCTGCTTGGCTCATTGTGCAGCGGACTGAGCACGCTGGCCTTCGCATTGTTTGCCTCAAGCTGGCTCACAGGGGTATTCATTTGGGGCTTGGCGGGCGCAAGCTTTGCTGGGGCCTACATGCCGGGCTTGCGTGCTTTGACTGATCGATTGGAAACTGCTGACGCCTCGCGCAGTATTACTTTGTACACCGCGAGTTATTCAATGGGGGTCGGTTTTTCTTTTTTGGTATCGCAACTCGTTGCCGATGCCTATGGCTGGCGATGGTCGTTCGGCATCACAGGTCTGGGCCCTTTCATCATGGCCTTTGTGGCTTGGCGAATGAAGCCTGTATTGCCCATTCCAAAAGAGGGTCACCTTTTGGATGTTCGCCCCGTCTTGCGAAATCGTCCTGCAATGGCCTATATCTTGAGCTATGGCGCGCATTGCTTCGAATTGTATGGATTCAGAACCTGGCTTGTTGCATTTTGGACCTTTGTCATTTCACGTCATCAGGGCGACTCTTTGCCAAACGCCATGACAGTGAGTTTTCTGGCATCCTTATTGGCCATGCCGGCCAGCATCCTTGGAAACGAGTTGTCTTTGCGTTTTGGACGAGCCAGCGCCATCAGCTGGATTCAGGTGATCTCAGCCCTGACAGCATTGTCTATTGGGGTTTTGGCTGGTGGTTCTGCTTGGGTGATATTGGTTTTGATTCTTGTTTATGCCGTGACAGTACTAGCCGATTCTGGATCACTGACTGCTGGAATGATGTCCTATGCACAACCTCAATTTAAGGGTTTGACTTTAGCCATGCACTCCACTGTTGGGTTTGGGCTATCGGCTTTGTCGGGCTGGATGGTCGGACTGGCATTAGATTCTCATGGCGGCACTCAAGATCCACAAGCATGGCTGGCTGCGTTTGGTGTGCTTGCAGCCGGTGTCATGCTGGGGCCATTGGCTTTGAGGTTATCAAGGAATTCAAGGCCTTAAATTCAATCATGAAGTTGAGAATGGCCAGATACCTTGCCAAGGCTAATTTTTAACATTCTTATTCACTCATTTGACAGTTTCGTGAATACCAGCCTGATACACAAGCTCTGCAGCAATGAGGTCAAGAGATGCAAACCCAACCGATTTGAAAACGGTGATGGCCCGTTCATCCTTTCGCCATGACCTAGAAGGGTCGGATGCCAACTCAGCCAGCTCGCCCTCTATGCCTGAGGGCAACATAATGCCTTGCTGAATTGCTTGGTATATTTCTCCGCCTTTTTCAAGCACAGCCGCTCGATTGTCTGCATACACCTGCGCCTGGCTCATGAGCGCTGGTTCGGCTTCTGCCATCTGAGGTGTAAATGCGCCTATGAGACCTAAGTGCGTTCCAGGTTTGAGCCATTTGGACACTATGAAAGGCTCTGTGGCTGTTGTGGCTGCTGCCACAACGTCTGCTTGGTTCAAGGTTTCAGCTAGGTCTTCTGAGTCATTTGACTCAATGCCCAGAGTCTTGAGCTCAGCGACCGCTGCCAGCACTTTGGTTTTTTGTCTTCCCCAGATCAGGATGTTTTTGAATGGGTGCACGCTTGCATGCGCTTGAACCATCGGAACACATAAAGCGCCAGTGCCCAATATGGCAAGTGTTTGACTGTTTTTGCGTGCAAGAATTTTGGCCGCTAAAGCTGCAGCAGCTGCAGTTCGGCGCAAAGTGAGCTCAGTCCCATCAATGACGGCAAGAGGCATACCGTTTTCACAAGAAAGCAATACATAAACGGCTGAAACTGTGGGTGAGCCGATGGCTTTGTTAGAGGGCCATACAGAGACAAGTTTGACGCCAAAAACTTCTTTTGCCTTCCAAGCTGGCATGATCAGTACACAACTGGCGTCAGCATTGGGCGCAAAATAGCTTCTCGACGGTACTTCGATTGGCAATTGCAATCCTCGGGTCAAGGCTTCAATTAACTCAGGATAGGGCAGGGCGTTTTTAACAGCACTTGAATCAAAGTAGTCCATGGTATTTTAATCTGACAATATGTTGTATAAATCTGGCAAGTGTAGGTTCAATGACTATTTCTATGCAAACTGATGTCTTGATTGTGGGGGGTGCTGCCATTGGAAGTGCTGCCGCATTTTTTCTGGCTTCGCAGCCAGATTTCAAAGGAAAAATTCACGTCATAGAACAAGATTTTTCTTATGAAAAATCTGCCACTGCACTTTCTGCAGCCTCTATACGGCATCAGTTTTCAACGCCTGAGAACATCCAGCTTTCTCAATTTGGCAGTGCTTTCTTAAAAGACATCGAGCAATACTTGGCGGTCGGCGACGAAGTCCCGGCTGTTAACTTCAAAGAGCACGGGTATCTGTTTCTTGCTACCCCAAATGGCCTACACACTTTGCAATCTAATCACGCTGTTCAAAAATCAGAAAAAGTTGACGTTTCCCTTTTAACACCTTCTCAACTGAGTGCTCGGTATGCATGGATGAATGTGAATGATCTTTCAGCCGGCTCTATTGGCAACAGTGGAGAGGGCTGGCTAGATGCCTATGGGCTGATGCAAGGCTTTCGCAAAAAAGCCATTTCATTGGGTGTGCATTACGTGCAGGCGCGTGTAGAGAAACTACACAGATCTGGGCGAAAAATAATTTCAGCTGAATTAACAAACGGTACTCAAATCAGTTTTGACAAGCTTGTGAATGCAGCTGGCACAGGTGCATCTGCGCTAGCCCAAACAGCTGGTATTGAGCTTCCCGTGGAGGCTCGCAAAAGAACCATTTTTTATTTCACCAGCAGTGCCAAATTAGAGAATTGCCCAATGGTGATTGATCCCTCTGGGGCCTATTTTCGGCCAGAAGGAGACGGCTACATTTGCGGCATTGCACCCAGATTGGAAGATGATGTGCAGTGCCATGATTTCATTGTTCAGCACCATTTGTTTGAAGAAGTACTGTGGCCCCTGCTAGCGGCACGTGTTCCAGGATTTGAAGCCTTGCGACTCAAGCGCAGCTGGGCAGGCCACTACGATATGAACACGCTAGACCACAATGTCATTTTGGGTGCACACCCTGACATAGACAATTTACTCTTTACAAATGGTTTCAGTGGTCATGGTCTGCAGCATTCACCAGCCATTGGCCGGGCCTTATCTGAACTGATAAGTTATGGAGAATTTAGAACGCTTGATTTGGGCGCTTTTGGTTGGGGCCGCGTGATCAACAACCGTCCTTATTTTGAAGCCAATATTATTTAAGGCGAAGTTATTTTTTCTAGTTCTGCATCCATTAGACTTTTGGGATTCTGAGTTTCTTGACTCATTCACACTCAAAAAATGAAAAATCTCAATTTACAAGCTGTCATGATTGACCTAGACGGCACCATGGTTGATACCATTGGCGACTTTGAAGTGGCCCTCAATCGCGCCTTGACTGACCTGAATATTCCGACGGCTCATCGAGCCTTGATTGAACGTGGCATTGGCAAAGGCTCAGAGCACCTCATTCGCACAGTGCTGCTGCACCAACTGGCATTGCCAGAAGTGGCTAGCCAACAGCGCGAAGTAGAACAACTGTTCACGCCCGTCTGGAAGCGTTACGAGCATCATTACCTGAGCATCAACGGTGAATTTTCAAAGGTCTTTCCGGGTGTGATGGAGGGTCTCGAGCTTCTTAAAGGCATGGGTTTACCACTGGCTTGCCTAACCAACAAACCACTGTCGTTTACAACGCCCTTGCTCAAAGAAAAAGGCCTGTCAGCATACTTTGAGCAAGTTTTTGGAGGTGACAGTTTTGAGCGAAAAAAACCAGACCCTCTGCCACTTCTTAAAACTTGTGAAGCTTTGCACAGCAGTCCTGAGCGCACTTTGATGGTGGGCGATTCAAGCAACGATGCCCAAGCGGCCAATGCAGCAGGCTGTCCTGTGGTGCTGATGACCTATGGTTACAACCACGGGGAACCCATTCAAAACACCCCCGCCTTGGCTTGGTTAGACTCATTGGATCAACTGCAATCATTCAGCATCACAGCGCGGTGATGTGATGATTTGGGAGGGATCGTCGCGATCATTTCAATCTACAACCAATTTGTTGTCCAAAATGATCTTGGCGTATCTTTTTCGATCGTTGGCAATGAGGTTGACGAACTCTGCAGCAGTGCCACCCTTTGCCACAGCTCCTTGGCCAATGAGCAGCTGCTGAACATCGGGCATGGCCAATACTAGCTGCAAACTCTGAGTAATTTTGTCGAGAATTGGCTGTGGCGTGCCAGCCGGAGCCAGTAAACCTAACCAAGAACCTGACTCAGCGCCAGTGATGCCGCTTTCTTCTAAGGTTGGCACATCGGGCAAAGCCGAAACCCGATTCTTGCTGGAAATGGCCAAGGCTTTGAGTTTGCCCGCTTTGATTTGTGCAGAAGTTTCAAGCACCGAGGAAAAAATCATGTGTACATTGCCAGACATCAAGTCAGTCATTGCGGCTCCGCCACCCTTGTAAGGAATGTGCAAAATTTGTGTTCCCGTTGCGATTTTGAAAGTTTCTGCCGAGAGGTGTGGAGAGCCACCATTGCCTGAGCTTGCATAGGTTAATTGATCGGGCGAGGCTTTGGCAAGTGCAACCAACTCTTTGACCGAATTGGCTGGCAAAGATGGCGTCACAGACAAGACAAATGGCAATTCCGCGAACAAACCAATTGGCGCAAATGCGGTGTCTGGGTTGTAGTTGAGTTTTTTGTACAAAGTCGGATTGATGGATTGGGTGCCCACGTTACCTGTCAGCAATGTGTAGCCATCGGGCTTGGCTCTTGAGACGATCTCTAAACCAAGATTGCCGCCAGCCCCGCCACGGTTGTCTACCAGCACCGACTGACCCCAAAGTTGCGATAGCTTTTGCGCCACAATGCGCGATCCGATGTCGGTTCCGCCCCCCGGCGCAAAAGGGACAACAAGGGTCACTGCCTTGCTGGGCCACTGAGTTTGAGCCTGCCCCCAGCTTGCGCTGAGAAGCAAAGCAATAAGGCCGGCCTTGAGAAAAACCAGACACCTACTTCGAATCGTCAATGTGATCATAGCCAGCCCTTTGAAAGTTGAGAAATCAGTTTGATTGCAAAGTGATCTTTGCATCAGTGATCACTTGGAGAACGATCAGGGGACGAAACCCCTAATGCCCGCACCTTGCCGTCTCTGGCCTGAGGGTAGCCAGAAGAAAAACTATCGAAAAGGACATCTAAGCGGCCAGCAATGAGGTCGGGCATGGCCAAGGCGGTGCCCTTGTAGGGGACATGGACCATGCTGGTTCCAGACAAGGCTTGGAATCGTTCGCCAGAAAGATGAGGAATGCCCCCCGTTCCTGCCGATCCATAATTCAATCTGCCAGGATTTTTCTGAGCCAACTCGATAAATTCTTTGACGGTTTTGGCAGGCGAACTGACCGGAACGATCATGATGGAGGGCGACTGCGCCAGATAAATAATCGGGCTGAAACTCTTGGTTGGTGAATACGGTGTCTTGGGATTTAAAAGCGGCCCAATGACATGCGTGCTATTGGTGGTGAGCACGATGGTGTAACCATCGGGTTCAGCCTTTGCAACTGCATCGGCACCAATCATGCCGGCCGCTCCCGCACGATTTTCGATCATGATACTTTGGCCTAAGTCTTGTGACACCTGCAGCGCAAACATGCGTGCCACATTGTCAGTTCCACCTGCAGGCGGAAAAGGGACTATCATTTTGACAGGGCGTATGGGGTAATCTTGAGCGCTAGCAAAGTGCGGGGCACACAGTGCAAGTGCAAGCATTGACAAACACACAAGATTTTTCACCCATTACCTCATTTTGATGTCAGTGACTCGTACTATGCTAACGTAAAACGCAAAGACTTAAAAGGAATTGTTTTGACTTTGACCCATCTTCCCTCAAGCGAATTCAGCATTGAAACTTCAACTCGCCCCTCTTCCGATGGCGATCGTGAAAAGATTTTGTTTAAGCCCGGTTTTGGGAAATACTTCACAGACCACATGGTCGCCATTGACTGGACTTTAGACAAAGGCTGGAACGCGCCGCGCATTATTCCCTATGGTCCTTTGATGCTTGATCCTGCTTCATTGGTGCTGCATTACGCGCAAGCTATTTTTGAAGGACTCAAAGCCTATCAACACGCCGATGGCTCGATCTGGGCCTTTCGACCTGAGCTCAATGCAGCTCGCTTTGCCAAGTCGGCAGAGCGTTTAGGCCTGCCAGAACTCCCCAAAGAGTTGTTTCTTCAATCAATCCAACAACTTGTCGGTATCGATGCCAAGTGGCTTTCACAAATACCGGAAACCAGTCTGTACTTGCGTCCATTCATGATAGCCGATGAAAGTTTTTTAGGTGTTCGCGGCGCTGAAAAAGTTGCCTTTTATGTCATTGCAAGCCCAGCCGGCCCTTACTTTGAAAACGGTGTGTCGTCTATACCGATTTGGGTTTCTGCCCACCACACTCGTGCAGCCAAAGGAGGCACCGGCTACGCCAAGTGCGCTGGCAACTACGCAGGCTCATTGGCGCCGCTTCAAGAAGCACGCAAAAATGGGTGTGCACAAGTTTTGTTTTTAGATGCACAACATGGGCAGTTCCTCGAAGAACTCGGCGGTATGAATATTTTCATTGTGTACAAAGATGGCTCGCTTGCAACCCCAGCCTTAAGCGACAGCATATTAGCGGGCGTGACACGTCAGAGCATCATCGAAATTGCCAAGGCTGATGGCCGACGCGTTGACGAGCGTCAAATCAGTTTAGAGGAAGTGCGAACAGGGCTAGCCAATGGCGATGTGACCGAGTTGTTCGCCTGCGGCACTGCTGCTGTTCTTTTTCCGATCAGTATTCTAAAAAGCCACAGCTTCATTGACAGTATTCCCAACGCTGAAGCAGCCAAGGTCAGCCTGTCTCTGCGTCAGAAGCTAACAGACATTCAATATGGCCGCGTCAAGATGAGCAGCAACTGGTTGCACAAATTGACATCGGCACATCACTAAATCTCAACCCCCATAGATTTCATGTGTATCAGGATATGACGATGAACGCAATCAATGAATTGGCCCCGACTGGAAAGCTACGGGCTGGTATGAATTTAGGCAATAACTTGTTGACACGCAAAAATGAGTCAGGGGAATTGTTTGGCGTGAGTGTTGACTTAATGCACGAGTTAGCCAAACGCCTTGGTGTTTCATTAGAGTTGGTCATTTACGAGCAGCCTGGTCAAGTTGCAGACGATGCCACCAAGGGTGTGTGGGACATTGCGATCCTTGCCATTGAAAAAACCAGAGCTAAGACCATTTCATTTTCCCCTGCCATGACCGAAATTGAAGCAGGCTATGTTGTTCATCTCAACTCAACTTTGAAGAGCACTGAAGAAGTTGATGCCAAGGGACTCAAAATTGCCGCCCCTGAAAAAGCAGGTTACGAACTTTATTTAACGAGTGCTTTGAAAAATGCGTCGATTGTTAGAACAAAAAACTTTGCCGATTCAATTCAAATATTCAATCAAAATGAAGTTGATGCAATCGCTGGGCTAAAACCAAATCTTCGTGAGTCCATGCACAAACTGCCCGAAGGAAAGTTATTGCAAGGTAAATTCATGACAGTCAATCATGGCTTTGCTATGGCACTTGGAAAGGCCGCGGCCAATGCCTATTTGCAAAATTTTGTGACAGAGCTGATCGATACAGGCTTTGTTGCCAGGTCAATTGAAAAACATCAGATCAAAGGCTTGATTGCTATCAGTCATTGAGAAGCCATCACCAATCTAATCCACAGCTTGATTCAAAAGCATGTCGCTTAGGCAACCACGAAGTACTCAACCGCCCAACATAATCGCATTCAACACCCTCGGAATCAAAATATGGTCCATTTGAAAACAGAAAAAATGCTTGCTCGCAAAGACAAGCATGTCGGCTGGATTACCTTTAACAACCCAGCCCGTCACAACGCTGTCTCATTGGAAATGTGGCAAGGTCTTGCGGACATTGCAAACGACTTTGCACATGATGACGACATTCGCGTGGTGGTGGTGAACGGGGCAGGGGACAAGGCCTTTGTGTCGGGCGCTGATATTTCGGAATTTGCCCAGCAGCGCAATTCTGCTGAGGCCACCCAGCGTTACGATGCGGTGGCCCAGGAAGGCACGCAGGCCCTGAAAAATCTCAACAAGCCCACGTTGGCCATGATTGATGGGTATTGTATCGGTGGCGGCGTGGCTGTGGCCCTGAACTGCGACATTCGAATTGCGGCGGACCATTCGCGTTTTGCTGTACCTGCCGCCAAACTGGGCTTGGGCTATGAATACGACGGCGTACGCAAACTGGTCGACGTGGTGGGCCCTTCTTTTGCAAAAGAAATATTTTTTACCGCTCGGCAATTCAGTGCCCCCGAGGCCCTTTCCATGGGCTTGATCAACCGAATGGTGCCCAAAGTTGAATTGTTGGCTTATGTGCAGCATTATGCCGAGACCATTGCGGCCAACGCACCCATGACCGTAGCCTCCATCAAAACCATTGTGGGCGAACTCGTCAAAGACGAGTCGTTTCGAAACGTGGCTCTTTGTGACCAATTGGTGGCGGAGTGCTTCAATAGCGCAGACTTCACCGAAGGACGCACTGCCTTCATGGAAAAACGCAAACCCTTGTTCGTGGGCCGCTGAATTTCCTGCGCTCAACCGCGAAAGACACACCATGAAACTTCCTCTTTCTGGCCTGCGCGTTCTAGACCTGACGAATGTCTTGGCCGGCCCCTATTGCGGCATGGTCTTGGCAGACATGGGGGCTGATGTCATCAAATTGGAAAACGCAGACAAAGGCGATTCATCTCGCCAATTTGAGCCACAAGTCAACGGTGAGTCCTATTGCTTTGCAGTGCTCAACAGAAACAAACAAAGCATTGCCTTGAACCTGAAAGACCCGGCCGGTTTAAGGATCGCCCACCAGTTGGCTGCAACAGCAGACATCGTGATGGAAAACTTTCGACCAGGTGTGGTCAAGCGCATGGGGATTGACTACGACAGTGTTCGCACAAACAACCCCAGCGTGATCTACGCATCGATGTCGGGCTTTGGCCAAACTGGACCTTATGGCCAAAAAGGCGGGTTTGACATCATTGCCCAAGGCATGTCGGGCATCATGATGATGACCGGTCATCCTGGTGGTCGGCCTGCCAAAGTTGGCATCGCCATGAACGACATTGCAAGCGGTGTGACCGCGCTTTCTGGCATCTTGGGAGCACTGATCGGCAAACTGCGTTTTGGCGAAGGGCAGTACCTTGAGACTTCGCTGCTGGAAGCGGGACTGGCCTGGACGCCCTGGGAATTCGGGGCTTATTTTGGGTCCGGCGAAATCCCCATTGCCACCGGCACGCGACACCGACGCGCAGCACCTTATCAAGCCTATCGAACCTTGGACGGTTATGTCACGGTGGGTGCAGGATCGCAAAAAATGTGGGTGATTTTTTGTGAAAAAGTGATTGCACGACCTGAATGGCTTCAGCGCTCAGACTATCTGACTCAGGCCTTGAGGGTTAAAAATGTAGATGCGCTTGAACTAGACATTGAAGCGGTCATGACGCAACAAACGACCACCCATTGGGTGAAACTGTTGGATGCTGTGGGTATACCTGCTGGTCCGGTTTTTGGTTATGAGCAAGCCCTTAAAGACCCGCATGTTTTGGCCCGGCAAATGGTGCACGACATCGATCATCCTATCATTGGCCCCATGAAGACCTTGGGCTTGCCTATCAAATCGAGTGGCACTTTGGCAAGCATTCGAATGCCTGCCCCGTGGTTGGGACAGCACTCTAAGTCCGTGCTTGGCCAACTGGGCTATTCGGAAGAAGAAATGGACACCTTGTTTGCGAATGGCACCGTGTTTGACCAATACCCCGAAAAGTTACGCCCCTCTGCTTGAAGGCTAACTCGAAGCTTCAACAAACAGCTCTAGCGTTCAACTGTCCACGGTTATTTTGGCGCGGCGAATCACCTCGCCCCATTTCAAGTTGTCAAGTCGCATTTGCTCGCTGATCTGGGCCAGGGGCATTTGGCCGATTTCTTCAACACCCGTCTTGCGCAAAGCCTGAACAACCTCCGGGTCATCCATGGTTGCGCGAAAAACAGAGCGCAATTTGTCGAGAGCTTCGGCAGGCACACCGGCGTTGGTCACAAAACAGTTCCAGGGTTTTTCATCAAAGCCTTCAAACCCTTGCTCGGCAATGGTGGGAATATCGGGCAGGGTTCCTGAGCGTTTGACTGAGGAGACGGCCAGAGCGCGGATGCGACCAGTTTGTACATGCGGCATGGCCGGCCCAAGGGTTGAAACGGCCAGATCAACTTGCCCCCCCACCAAATCGGCCATGTACTGTGCAGCCCCTTTGTAAGGCACATGGTTCATGGCAATGCCTGCACGTTGCTTGAAAATTTCAGCAATTAAATGATGAGGTGAACCGACACCTGCGCTGGCGCAATTAAGTTTGTTGGGATTCGCTTTTGCAAATGAAATTAATTCTTGCAAATTTCGAACAGGCACAGAGGGATGGGCCACCAGCACAAACGGTAACTCGCCCAAATGGACCAAGGGCGTGAAGGATTTGAGAGGGTCATAAGGCACTTTGCGCATGTTGGGCACGTAGGCAAAAGCGGTGCTGTCAATCAAATGGATGGTGTAACCATCTGCTGGGGCTTTCGCTGCAGCATCAGCCCCAATCGTTGTACTGGCACCTGGCTTGTAATCAAACACGATGGGTTGTCCCAATAATTTTTCAGCCTTACCTCCCACAATTCGAGCCCATTGATCAGCACCGCCGCCTGCAGGGTAGGGCACGATCAATTTGATCGGTTTTTCAGGGAATGGTGCGGCCCACGCGCGGCCCATGACACCCAAGCTAGCGGCACCAAGGCCGGCCCATTGCATCCATTCTCGTCTGCTGCTCATGTCTTGACTCCTGCTGATTGATCTGACTGTGGCAATCATCCATCATGAGCAAGATTGTTATCAATGTCTAGCACTAATGAGGGCAACACTTCACAGGGTAAGTACTTATAGACATATTTTTTATAAGGAAAAAAAATGACCTAGATCAATGTCTCATTCTAGCAAAGTGAGCCTAAGTAGTTTCTTAGTGTTTCCTCGGCAAGTAGTAACTTGGAGTGAGAATCGACATGACAATCGCAATCGCATTGGTGTTGCTGGTACTTGGATCATTGATCTTCCATTACCTAAGCCCTTGGTATTTCACCCCCATCGCTTCCAACTGGAAGGGCATGGACGATACGATTGAACTGACCTTCTGGATTACCGGCCTGGCTTTTGTCGCTGTCAATCTTTTCGTTGCCTATTGCATTGTCAAGTTCCGAGCTAAGCAAGGCGTCCGCGCTGCTTACGAGCCAGAGAACAAAAAACTAGAGTGGTGGTTAATCAGTGTCACAACTGTCGGTGTGGCCGCAATGCTGGCTCCGGGCTTGATCATCTGGGCCAATTTTGTGAATGTTCCTGCAGACGCGCACCTGGTTGAGGCTGTTGGACAGCAATGGCATTGGCAATATCGGCTTCCTGGTAAAGACGGCAAGCTTGGCGTTGTTAATGCCAAGCACATCAATGATGCTAATCCGTTTGGAATGGACCTGTCGGACGCAAATGGACGCGACGATATTTTGGTCTCAAGCCAAGAGTTGCATTTGCAAATCGGCAAGCCTGTCAAGATCTTGTTACGTTCGATTGACGTATTGCACAACTTCGCGGTGCCCCAGTTTCGCGCCAAGATGGATTTGGTACCTGGCATGGTCACCTATCTCTGGGTAACACCCACCCGAACAGGCAAGTTTGATCTGCTGTGCAATGAACTGTGCGGTGTCGGCCATTTTGTGATGCGCGGTGTCATTGTGGTGGAGGAAGAGGCGGCTTATCTGTCTTGGTTAGGGGATCAGAAAACGTTTGCTGACAATTTAGCTAAACCCGGTGGTGACAAAACAATTGGCAAGGGCCTCTATGCAACCTGTGCAGCTTGTCATGGCGCCGAGGCCGAAGGCAATCTCTTGCTGCATGCGCCTAAGTTGGCTGGGCAGGGTGAATGGTATCTGCAGCGGCAACTGAGTTATTTCAAACACGGTATCCGAGGGAGCAATGAGCGAGATGTGTTTGGCAAAGTGATGGCACCGATGGCATCTTTGCTGGTTGACGATGCTGCCATTGCCAATGTCAGTGCATTCATTTCTTCATTACCAGAAACAGCTGCACCCCATACGGTCAAGGGAAACGCCAGCATGGGCAAACCATTGTTTGTTTCAACCTGCTCAACTTGCCACGGCAAGGATGGACAAGGCGTACGTCTGATGCAAGCACCCAAACTGAAGGGGATGAGTGACTGGTATACGGTGACTCAGTTGAAAAATTTCAAGCAAGGTTTTCGAGGCGCTCATGCCAAGGATCAATATGGACCTCAAATGGCATTGATGGCGGCCATTTTGAAAGATGAACAGGCCATCAACGATTTGGTGGCTTATATCAATGTGCTGCCCTGAACGGGCTTTGACAGGACAGGTAGACGAATCTTAAAAAAAGGATATCTGATGGAACACATGGCACACGATGAGTCCGCTGACGTTGGACCATTAGAAGTTGCGGAGATGGAGCTCTACCATCCCAAAACGTTTTTAGGCAAGTACATCTGGAGCCAAGACGCTAAGGTGATTGCAATCCAATACGCTGTCACCGCCATTTCAATTGGGCTGGTAGCCTTGGTCTTGTCTTGGATGATGAGGCTACAACTGGCCTACCCCAACAGTTTCTCGTTCATTGACCCTAGCAGCTACCTTCAGGCCGTCACCATGCACGGCATGATCATGGTTGTTTATTTATTGACGGCCTTGTTTCTGGGCGGTTTTGGCAACTACCTGATTCCATTGATGGTGGGTGCTCGAGACATGGTCTTTCCGTACCTCAATATGTTGAGTTTTTGGATTTACCTTTTCGCCGTCATTCTTCTGGTGATCAGTTTTTTTGTGCCCGGCGGGCCTACTGGGTCGGGCTGGACCCTTTACCCACCGCAGGCGATTTTGCCAGGCACCCCGGGGGCAACTTGGGGCATTATTTTCATGCTGGTATCGCTCATTTGTTTCATCATTGGTTTTACCATGGGCGGCCTGAATTACGTCGTCACTATTTTGCAAGCTCGGACCCGTGGTATGACTTTGATGCGCATGCCATTGACCATATGGGGCATTTTTGTTGCAACCATTTTGGCCTTGCTGGCCTTTCCGGCTTTGTTTGTCAGCGCTGTGATGATGTTGTTTGACTTGTTGTTGGGCACCAGCTTCTTTATGCCTGCACTGGTGTCGATGGGTAAGCAAGCCAGTTATACCGGCGGTAGTCCCTTGCTGTTCCAGCATTTGTTCTGGTTTTTTGGTCACCCTGAGGTCTACATTGTTGCCTTGCCTGCATTTGGCATTGTCTCGGACTTGCTCAGTGTTCACGCCAGAAAGAACATTTTTGGTTATCGCATGATGGTATGGGCCATTGTCGCCATTGGCGTTCTCAGCTTCTTTGTCTGGGCACACCACATGTATGTCAGCGGCATGAATCCTTATTTCGGATTCTTCTTTGCGACCACAACCTTGATCATTGCCATACCCACTGCTTTGAAAGTTTACAACTGGGTTCTGACGCTTTGGAAGGGCAGCATTCATCTCAATGTACCCATGCTGTTTGCCATCGGTTTTATTTTCGCATTTCTGCACGGCGGCTTGACCGGCTTGTTTTTGGGCAACGTCAGCGTCAGCGTGCCACTGTCGGACACCATGTTTGTGGTAGCCCATTTTCACATGGTCATGGCAGTGGCTCCCGTCATGGTGGTGCTTGGCGCAATTTACCACTGGTACCCCAAAATTACAGGGCGCATGATGCACGAGGGGATGGGCAAGATTCATTTCTGGACCACCTTTCTGGGCACCTATGCGATCTACCTGCCCATGCACTACTTGGGATTTTTAGGCGTACCAAGACGGTATTTTTCAGTCGAGGGGACAAGTTTCATTCCGGCTTCAGCGCACGATTTGAACATCGGAATTACGTTGGCTGCTTTGTTTGTAGGGGCGTTTCAGCTGCTCTTTTTATACAACTTATTTTGGAGTTATTTCAATGGCAAGCCGTCTGGCCCCAACCCTTGGAATGCCACCACGCTTGAATGGCAAACCTCTGAGACACCGCCAATACATGGTAATTTTGGACCTGAATTACCGAAGGTCTATCGCTGGGCTTATGACTTCAGTGTGCCTGGTGCGGTGGATGATTTCATACCGCAAAACGTGGCGCCCCAAGACGTTAAGCGTGTTTAAGTGCGCACAGCCATGAACCTCATTCATCATTTGACCACCAAGCCCTGGGAAGCCACGGGAGAGTTACCGTTGCTGCAGCGGCATTCCAATCAACAGAATAAGCGGGCTGCACTCAAAGTATTTTTGGGCGTTGTCACTGTTGTATTCACCTTGCTAATCGTGGCTTATGCCGGACGCATGGCCTATGAAGATTGGCGGCCTGCGCCACAAATCAGATTAATGTGGGCCAACACACTGGTTCTGTTTTTAGGCAGTGTGGGGCTTGAATTGGCCCAGTACGCTGTGAGGCGTGGTCAACAAAAGCTATTGCTTGGAAGTCTTTTGGCTGCAGGACTTTGCACCTTGTTGTTCTTGATGGGTCAGGCTCAAGCCTGGCGTGAACTTGGCGCCTTGGTCTATTTTGAAGTGACCAACCCTGCCATTGCTTTTTTCTACCTCATTACGGGTTTGCATGGCTTGCATTTGCTGGGTGGCTTGGTGGTCTGGGGTCAAACACTGACCCGCTTGTGGAGAGGTTGTGAGATAGAGAAAGTTCGGCACAGTGTTGAGATGTGCACGCTCTACTGGCACTTTTTGTTGTTGGTATGGCTTGTACTTTTCGGTCTGTTGTTCACAGGAAACAACTTAGATGAATTGATGATCATCTGCGGAATAAAAGGAAGGACCTGATATGTCACACCCTGTTTCGACAATGCCCATTCACTCGCCCGTCTTGGAGCCCGGTATGAAGGGCCTTGTCAGTGACTGGTCGGCAGACCAACAGTCGTTCAAGAAGGTTCCATGGGGCAAAACCATGATGTGGATTTTTTTGGTCAGCGATACCTTTATTTTCAGTATTTTCTTGATTTCGTACATGACCGTTCGAATGTCAACCCCCGATCCTTGGCCCAATTCGAGCGAGGTGTTTGCATTGACGATTGGTGGCAAGCACATCCCTTTGATCCTGATCGCGTTAATGACCTTCATTCTCATTACAAGCAGTGGCACCATGGCCATGGCAGTGAACTATGGCTATCGCAAAGACCGACGCACCACCTTTGTGCTGTTGATGATCACCGCCTTACTGGGGGCTTCATTTGTCGGCATGCAGGCATTCGAATGGACGAAGTTAATTACCGAAGAGGGGATTCGGCCTTGGGGCAATCCTTTGGGTGCTGCGCAATTTGGATCCGTCTTTTTTATGGTCACTGGATTCCACGGCACCCATGTTTCCATAGGCGTCGTTTTGTTGTTGATCTTTGCCTTCAAGGTCTGGCGTGGTGATTTAGAGCACGAACGGCCTGGTTTCTTGACGGGGCGTAAGGGTGGCTATGAAACGATAGAAATTGTCGGTTTGTACTGGCACTTTGTGGATTTGGTCTGGGTCTTTATTTTTGCGTTTTTCTATCTTTGGTAAGGAGAACCTATGTCTGAAGCACAACACCAACAGCATCCGATCGGCATCTATCTCAAGATATGGTTGCTGCTTTTCGTATTGAGTACGGCCTCTTATATGGTTGATTACTTTCATGTGCAAAGCTACCTGCGCTGGTCCTTGATCATTGTCTTTATGTTGTTAAAGGCTGGCTTGATCGTTGCCGTGTTCATGCACATGATGTGGGAGCGATTGGCCTTCGTTTATGCCATCTTGCTGCCACCCCTCTTGATCCTAACTTTCATCGGTATTGGGGCGCTGGAGGCTGACTATACGTTTCTGACGCGCGGTATATTTTTCTTCAAAGGTGCGCCTTAAAAAAAGATCAGTCAATCTAAAGCAAGTTAATTTCATTGGCATTTATCAGTTGGAGAGTCTCGCATGGCAAAGAAAAAATATGTTGTACACACCGCGGTCATTACTGGTTTTTTCTTGGGTGTTGCCTTGTTTGCTTATCTCCTTGTTTCGCATCACATGAGCATGTCAAATCAGGTCAAGCACAGCAGAGATGGCTTGATGAGCAATGGGCTCAGTGTGATTGATCGGATTAAACCGGTTGGCAAGCTTGCCATGGAGTTGCCTACAGAAGTTGCTGTCATCAACACATCGATAAGCACTGGCACTGTCACACGAGATGGTGCTCAGGTTTTTGGCCAAAGTTGTGCCGCTTGTCATGCTTCAGGGATTGCAGGCGCACCCAAACTTGGCGATCAGGCGCAGTGGAAAACACGATTGGCTAAAGGGACCAAGGTTCTTTATGTCAATGCGCTTAATGGCATCAGCAGTTCGATTGGCGTCATGCCCGCGAAAGGTGGCAACGCTTCATTGAGTGATGCAGAAGTGAAGGCCGCTGTGGACTATATCTTAGCCAAGGCAAAAACAAATTAGAGCAAGGCGTACTTTTAACTGAGGGTGTCGTATGAAGCTAAAGAGAAGTTATTTTACGGGTCCGAGTCTGGATGATTTAGAGCTTTTTGAAGAGCAACTTGAAGGTGCTGGTATTGCCACGCCTCAGATTCATGTGTTGAGCTTAGATGACAAGAGCTTGTCAGAACATCCACACCTGCACGAAGTTCAATCATTTATGAAACAAGACGTGGTGCACAAGTCGATACTGGGCGCGTTGGTCGGTTGTGGCTTGGCCAGTACGATGCTCTTGATGGCTTTCAGCTTTGAGCTGGTAAGCACATCAGCAGGCTGGATGCCCTTTGTTTTTCTTTCGGTTGTCATTTTAGGCTTTAGCGCTTGGCTGGGCGGCTTTATTGGAATTCAGACACCTAACTATAAGTTTGCTCGGTTCGAAAAAATTTTAGCGGAAGATCGTCATGTTTTTTTTGTTGATCTAGAGCCTGATCAGGAAAAAATTCTGGAACAAATTTTAAAATTTCACCCCAACTTAGATCGGGCGGGAACGGAAGATGGTCCTCCCTACTGGCTGGTGAGCCTTCAGTGCAAAGTAGGAATGATTCGTCACTCATAGTTCCAGAATGATCATCCACCAAGATTGAATTCAATTTATGCCGATGATTATTTCGCATAATTCTCTGGTTGTTTTAGGTCAACTTCATGCGCTGACCAAACCTAGAGTGCTGCAGCTGATTGTCTTTTGCGCCCTTGTTGGCATGGTGATGGCGGTACCGAGAGCTCCAACTTTGAATGAAATTCAACGCGCCATATTGGCTTGTGTTGGTATTTGGCTGGTTGCTGGTGCAGCTGCGGCCATCAACTGCTTGGTTGAAAAAGAAATAGATGCCAAGATGAAAAGAACCTCTTGGCGCCCAACGGCTCAAGGCCAAGTGGACAGCTTGCTGACTTTATTCTTTTCTTCTGCACTTTGCTTAGCTGGTTCGGCGCTGCTCTATTTTTGGATCAACCCCCTCACCATGTGGCTTACCTTGGGTACTTTTTTGGGATACGCGGTTATTTACACGGTGATCTTGAAGCCACTCACGCCGCAAAATATCGTGATTGGGGGCTCGTCTGGTGCAATGCCGCCAGTGCTCGGATGGGCTGCCATGACAGATCAGGTGGGACCCGAAGCGCTTCTGCTCTTTTTGATTATTTTTTTGTGGACACCCCCTCATTTCTGGGCGCTGGCACTTTACCGAGTTGATGAATATAGGAAATCGGGACTGCCTATGCTACCCGTCACGCATGGCACACATTTTACGTGCTTGCAAATTTTGCTTTACACCCTTATCTTGTTGGCTGCTTGTTTAATGCCATTTGTTTACGGGATGAGCTCTTGGCTCTATCTCTTGGTTGCATTGGTTTTAAGTCTGGTTTTTGTGGTTCATGCATTCAAGCTCTGGCGGCAATATTCAGACGAGCAAGCACGACAGACTTTTAAATTTTCTCTGGTTCATTTGAGTGTGCTTTTTGCGGCCATGCTGGTAGATCATTATTTGTTTTGAAACGACAACCTGGCTGTATTTTTGACTGCAAAGAAATTTCATTCAGCGGAGTCACTGCTGGACTTACGCCTCAAGATAGATATCCTAGTTCCCTTTTAGGAACTAGGTGGGTGTTTTAAACACTTGCACAAAGTGTGCTTGTTTGAACCTTCAAATGTGGAAGATTCCAAACATGACAGCTGTGACGACAACGGCCAATGAAAATATGCCACAAATAATTTCATAAGTATCGTAATGTGCATCGCTTGTGATCGGCATACAAAGTCCTCTCTTAGCTTCTCGGTCTTCCGGTTTCCCGGCACTTAGAGGCAAATAGTTACCTCATGTTTGAAGCAGCATGCATAAACCGCGCCATGGTAATTGGGCCGTTTTATGCTTGTTTATGACCAATTCGTTTGATTTTTTGCCGTTTTTTCAATATGCAGCGGTAATTTTTGCCAAAGAGGAGCCAATTCCTACTTCTTAAATAGAATTGCCAATCTTTTATATCAAGCGCAGAATCTGCATGCACTAGGAGCTGCCGTATGTTTGACCTTGCCAACAAAATAGCACTTATCACAGGTGCATCCCGAGGGCTTGGCTGGTCAATGGCCCAATCACTTGCAAAGGCTGGTGCCCATGTGGTTCTCAATGCACGTGACGAAAAGCTTTTAAGCGAACGTGTCAAAACACTCACTGAGCAAGGACTCTCTGCCCAAGCGGCGGCTTTTGATGTCACCCATTTTGAAGCGGCTCAGGCGTGCATTGACGACTTACAAAAACAATGGGGAAAAATAGATATTTTGATTGCCAATGCCGGCATCAATCACAGACAAGCTATACAAAATTTTGAATTGGAAAATTTCGAAAAAGTTATCAATACCAATCTCAAAGCAATATGGGTACTTTGCAAAGCAGTGACGCCTTTCATGGTGGAGAAGAAAAATGGGCGAATTATCTTGATAGGTTCAATGAGCGCTATCAATGCGAGGCCTTCCATTTCCGCTTATGTAGCCAGTAAAGGGGCTGTGCATGCTTTATGCAAGCAACTGGCAGTGGAACTTGCGCCTAATTTGATCACTGTGAATTGCATTGCGCCAGGCTTTTTTGCCACAGAAATGAACACTGCTTTGGTAGAAGACCCAAAATTTACCAAGTGGGTTCATGAAAGAACGCCGGTTGGTCGTTGGGGGCGTGTAGAAGAAATTGGTCCTGCGGCTGTTTTTTTAGCCTCAGATGAAGCATCTTTTGTGAATGGATTAATTATGACGGTTGATGGCGGTTTTACGTCTGCGATGTAATTGAAAATTTGTTTGCATTTACACGGTATCCAGTTTCATCAGTCAACCATCGTTGTTAGTTGCTAGAGTTTATTCGTTGAATCATCAACCTGTTTTAGGAGCACTCTCATGACTTCATCCCAAGAAATCGATCGAAGACTCTTTGAACAAATTCGAGATCAACTTTTCACATCAATCATTTCCGACGCATTGGACAGCTCAGGGTTTCGCAATCAAGCGATGTCATCAAAAATTCGTCCCATTGATGATGCCTTGGTTTTAGTTGGAAGAGCTCGAACTGCTAGTTTCATGGAGGTGTGGCACCATGATGAGGGTACGAATCCCTATGAGTTAGAGATTCAATTGGTCGACAGTTTGAAGCCTTTTGAAATTCCTATTTTTGCGTGCTCAAACTCAGCTCGGATTGGCCCTTGGGGAGAATTGCTGTCTACAGCGGCACAAGCCCGTGGCGCAGCAGGGGCTGTCATGGATGGTTGCACCAGAGATGTCCGTGCAATTCGTGCCATGAAATTCCCCGTTTTTCATGGTGGTATTGCGCCACTGGATAGCAAAGGCCGTGCTCGAATCATGGCGCTGGATATTCCAATTGAATGTGCTGGTGTTTACGTGATGCCAGGGGACTTGGTTGTGGGGGATGTAGATGGCTTGGTTGTTGTTCCTCAAAGCGTAGAAGATAAAGTTTTAGAGATTGCTTTTAAAAAAGTGTCGGGCGAATCCAATACGCTGAAAGACTTACAACGCGGCGATAAATTAGCAGATGTATTTGCACGCTATGGCATTCTTTAACCAACAGAAAAACAGTTGAGCACCGGATGCGTGAAAAGTGGCGGACTTACGCACCGATGGCAGGTTTTGAAGTTCAGTGAGTTTTTCGAAATACGCTAGAGCCAGCAAAACGGGCTTGAGAGCCTAGTTGTTCTTCAATGCGCAGTGCATGGTTCCACTTGACCATGCGCTCACTTCTTGCGAACGATCCAACTTTGAGTTGACCCACATTCCACCCAATGGCCAGGTCGACAATGGTGGTGTCTTCGGTTTCACCGGAACGGGCGGAGACGATGGCTGAATAGCCCAACTCTTGTGCCACTTGCCAAGCTTCTAAGGTTTCGCTCAGCGTGCCTCTTTGGTTGGGTTTGAGAAGTACCGTGTTGGCAGCACCTAAATTGGCGGCCTCTCGAATGAGGCTCGAATTGGAGACCAAAAAATCATCGCCCACAATTTGCAGTCGATGGCCAATGGCCTTGGTAAAGCGAGAGAACCCCACCAAATCGTCTTCGGCCAAAGGGTCTTCAATGGAGACGATGGGGTACTTCTCAACCCATCTCAACAGCATTTCAATCATGCCGTCGGAGTCCAATTCCCGGGATTCCAGTCCTAGGCGGTATTGACCCTGCCGCCCAAATTCGGATGCTGCAATGTCCAAAGCAATTGCAACTTGATCGCCAGGAATAAAGCCTGCGCGTTCGATGGCAAGTACGAGCGACTCCAGTGCTTGCTCGTTACTTGAAAAGTCAGGCCACCAACCCCCTTCGTCAGCAACGCCAAAAAGTGAGCCGCGTTGCGCCATCATTAAGCCTGCATGGCGGTAGACTTCAGCCGTCCACTCCAAAGCCTGAGCGAAGCTGCTTGCGCCAGGACAGACCACCATAAAGTCCTGAACATCGACACGCCTGCCGGCATGCGCACCGCCGCCAAAAATTTGAATTTGAGGCATGGGCAATCGTCCAATTTTCCCATTGCCAAGGTAGCGGTGTAGGGGCATATCAGAAGCTGCTGCCATGGCATGCGCTGCTGCCATTGAAACTGCCAAAGTTGCATTGGCGCCTAATCTTGACTTGTTAAGGGTTCCATCAAGGTCAATGAGCGCCTGGTCAAGAGCAGACTGGTTGTCAGCCTGTGTCCCCAAGAGTGCATTAGAAATTTCACCGTTGACATGTCCGACCGCCCGCATCACATCAAGACCACCAAACCGATCACCCCCATCTCTTAATTCCAGTGCTTCACGCGTACCTTTGGATGCGCCAGCTGGTGCAATGGCTCTGCCCAGTGAGCCGTCGTTGAGAATAACTTCTGCTTCTACGGTGGGTCGTCCGCGACTGTCCCAGACTCGTCTTGCGAAGATAGATTTGATGGCAAACGGTGTCATGTCTTCAGGTCCTTGGCCCATGCATGGGCAATTTCTTGCAAATGGCTCGCTGGCTTGATGAGCAATGCGCTGGCTATGCGTCTGATGTGATCGCGTTGATGTTCTTCAGTGACATATTCGACAGGAGATTTGCCATCCACTCTGGCCAGCAACAGTCCGGGTAGGAGTCGAGCCGCTCTTGCTTCAAGGTCAGTGGGCAGTTCCCAATCTACTGATTGCAAGTAGCTTTTGGCCAGAACTTCAAAGCAATGCAAAAAATCTGACGATGACGACGGCGTCCACAGGCACTTGAGCAATAAGTGGTTCAGGCAAAACGCCAAGTCAAATGCAGGGTCACTCCAAGTGGCGCATTCTGCATCCAACAACATGGGGCCCTGTGGTCCTAACAAGATATTCTTAGGGCTGACATCGCCATGTACCAAGGTTTTGGCATTGTTTTGAGTTTGCAATACCAGCTCTTCTAGTGCATGCGCCAGTTTGGGATGGCGCTCTGCGGTGGCGAGTAAGTAGGGTGCCAGTCTGATTTCAAAAAATATGTTGTCAGTTGGAAATTCGCTTGCTAACTGACTATTTCTTGCTGCATAACTGTGAATTTTCGACAGTACTTGCCCCATTGCATTTGCCGTATTTGCGTCAGCATTGCCAGCATGCAATTCTTGCTTCCAGAGGCGATAGTGAATGGGGTCAAGGTACTGCATGACCAACACCCCTAGTTCTGGGTGTTGGCCTAATAGTTCTGGTGCACAAGCTGGTGAGGCTTGGAGGGCAACTTTCAACCATCGGGCCTCAAAAAGGTTGCGCTCCACAGGCGCATGCCAATCGGCAGCCACCCGCAATTTAGACAAAGCACGTTTGGCGCAAACAAATCCTTTTTCTGTCTCAATGCACCAAATATCAGATGACACGCCACCTGTCAGAGGATTGCCGTACAAGGAAGAAGCGTTTGAAAGGCCCAGCTCGTTCAAGGCCCGAACGAACTCAATGGGGACTTCTGCCTTAGACATGAGCGGTATAGGTGGATTCAACCAGTTTGACCAATGCGAACAAGGCTTGGTTAACAGGTGTCGCCACCCCAAGCGCCTTTCCACGCCTCACAATGAACCCATTCAGATGGTCAATCTCACTGGGTTTAGAGCGCGCCATATCTTGTGCAGTGGATGATTTTTGACTTCCCATCGTGACAGAAATTTGTTCGACGGCTTGGAGGGCGGCAGTCTCAGATAAATGGATGCCATCGGCGTGGGCCACTGCAATGACATCCTTGACTAAAGCTGTCTGGGTACTGCGAACTGACGCCAAAGCCGCAAGTTTTTCGTATTGAATTTGGGCTAACCCTGAAATCGCATTGAAAGCGCAATTGATCATCAACTTGGACCATAACTCGGCCATGACATTTGGTGAAATCTGCACCGGTACCTGCGCTGAACCAAATAGCACCACTATTTCTTGAAGCGTTTTTTTCGGATCGCTCAATCGTGAAGCCTGCATTGTTCCGATCACAAGCTCACCGCGACCATGGTGCTTGACACAACCTGGCGCAGTAATTTCTGTGGCCACATAAACGACAGAGGGGATCACCGCATGGGGTGCATGTTGTGCAATCAGTGCTGCATTCTCCACACCGTTTTGTAAACTCATGATCAATGCATTCGGTGCGAGGGAGGGCGTAATTTGAAGTGCGACCGAAGCGCTGTCTGTTGATTTGACACAGAACAAGACCAAGTCAGCTGTTCGCAAGCTTGAAAAGTCACTGCTGGCCTCAATCCGAATGATCTCTGTCGCCGAGGATGTTGATAAATCTAACTTCAAACCGTCGCGCGTTATAGCCTGTACGTGTGCGGGCCGGCCGATGAGCGTCACCCTGTGCCCGGCGCGGGCGAGCATGGCGCCATAAAAGCTGCCAACGGCGCCTGCGCCAACTACTGCAATGTGCTTAAAGGTGGGTGTGTTCAAGTAGCCCCTAGACAGTACAAAATAAAAAGGGAAATATCAGGCCAGAGGCGAATGTTTTAAACCGGTTCACCAAATCGAATTCCAACTTTAGCCATCGCATCCACAGTGGAGGAACCCCAGCGTTTGGCAATTTCTTCCCCGCTGGATTTGGCGTGGTAAACCGCGTCTTGTGTATCACCAGGTTCAGGTTGGATCATGACCAGTAGACGACCTAATTCGGTTCCGACATTTTTGAAATCACGGTAAATACCCGAAGGCACTGACACAAAGTCTAAGGGCTCTAGGATGGTAGAAAACTGCCCTACATCGCCCCAAATAATTTCAAACCTACCTTGGACACAAAAGAAATTTTCGACAGCGCCTGTGTGTTTGTGCAGCCCAGCGCTATCACCCGGAGGGCACTCAGCCAAAGTAATCGTCAAACCAGGGGCCCCCTTAACCGGTGCAATTTTGCTACGACCCTCCCAGCCCTTGGGTGACATGATGGGCATGACCTTATCGGGCGACATCATCAGCATGGCCTCGGGGGGGATACCCTCCGAGTTGTTCATCGAGTCTTTGTAGGGCACCAAATCTGCATATCGGGCTACACGTTGGTGGACTGTATCGTCAAGTGGATTGTGTTTTGTCATGTTGGGTATTTAGACTAAGTTAAGGGCTTCTGGGGGGTTGATAGCGTATTGAGGCGTGTCATTTCTGCAGCGCTCAGCTCAATGATCTGAACAATCTCTTCTAACTGTGCAGGGGTGCGCGCGCTAGCAATTGGAGCGCAGACTTGTGAGTGTGAGCGCAACCAGGCCAAGGCGATGGCCGAAACGGGTGCGCTGCGCGCTTGAGCAATGTCACGCAAAGCTTCAATGATTTTCCAGTTTTGGTCTGAATAAAACTCAGCAACACCATCTGCTCGAACGGAGTCAATTTTCAACCCAGGCCGGTATTTACCTGACAAAAATCCACGCGCTAGACCATAAAAAGGGAATGCACCTAAGCCGTTGGCAGCCAGCACGGGGGCTTGCTCAGATTCAAATGGTTCTCGATGCACCAAGTTGTATTGGTCTTGCAGTGCGATATAGGAGGGCAGGGCATGTTTGGCTGAGATGCTCAGGGCCTCTTGCAGACGCGCACCGGTATGCTGCGAAGCAGCGATATAACGCACTTTTCCCGCTTTGATTAATTTGGCATACGCACCCAAGGTCTCTTCCATCGGGGTTTTGGCATCATCGCGGTGGGAGTAATAAATATCGATGTAATCAGTTTGCAAACGGCGCAGGGAATCGTCGCAAGCAGCCAAAATGTTCGCAGCCGACAAACCAGGCCGAGTGTTCAGAAGTGCAACCTTTGTTGCTATCACGAATTCTTTTCGATCTTTCTTTTTCAGCCAATGACCCATCAGTGTTTCTGACTCACCGCCTTGATTACCAGGTTTCCACTGTGAATAAGCATCTGCAGTATCGATGAAATTGCCGCCATGCGATGCATAAGCATCCAGCACAGCATTCGATTCTTTTTCGTCGGCACTCCAGCCAAAGACATTGGCTCCAAGGCAAAGTGGGTGAACGCGTAAATCAGTTTTTGGAATTTTGATCATGGACTTGCTGGTTCAGTGTTGTGCGTCAAGGTCGAGAGGGTAAATAGGGCGCCGCACATTTTTGAAGTCTAAAACGCTGAAATCAGAAGTGCAAACGCCTACCCCGGCGCATTCGACAATTGAGCTGGCCAATTGACCAAACCCCGCGCGCCAGTGCACTCGGCTCTTAAGCATCAGAAAGCGCTTCTGACTTGGATCAATACCCTGAGAGGCGAAACATTCAATGTCATTGGGCTCTTGTTGGCGCGAGATGACAACGATCTCTACTTTGCCCGTATCAAGCACTGCGGTTGGCCCCATGTCCATCTGAACCCCTTTTGACATGGGCCCACGGTTGACAAAGCGGCCGTCAGAAAGATGTTTAACAGTTCCGCTGACCTTGAGAGCTTGTCCCTTCAGGCCTAGGCTTGGCATGTCTAGCTTGCCGCCTAGCATGAGTGTAATGTGGGCGCCCAAACCAGCCTTCTGCATTTCGCTAACAGCTTGAGGATCAAACACTGCAAACGCCGCCACATCCTCAAGGCCAGATTGAAGAATGCCATCCAGCACGGCCATTGTGTCCATCGTACCGCCGGAGGCGGCGTTGTCGCAGTGGTCTAGTAGGACCACCGGGCCTGGGCTTGCATTGGGATCGATTGAACGCGCGCGGGCCAGTGACTTCTCAAGGGGTTCTACCTGATAAACCCATTGGGCGCGGTCTTTCCATGCCATGTCGAGCAACTCGTCACACCAGCGCTGCGCCAGCGCAGGGTCGTTGTCGGTGACCACCACCGCCGATAGACCCGCATTCACGATGTCGGCATGTGGAAATCCGACGAACAAGCTGGCACACAGCGCACCTTGCCTTTCCATTTCAGCCGCTCGTTCTTGAATTTCGCGGTTTGGCGAGTCGAGGCTTGACTGCCGCATGACGTGGGGCAACATGGGCCGCTGCCCCCAAGCCATGGTAGGAGATACTTTGCCGGCAAGCATCGAAAAAAGTGCAGCCCCTGCACGTCGACCCGTTTCGTAAACATCGACATGCGGATAAGTTTGGAAACCTGCAATCACGTCAGCGTTTTCCACCATCGCAGGGTAGACATTGGCATGCATGTCGAGTGCAACGCCGATGGGTGTGTGTGGCGCGATGCGCCGCAGGCGTGCAAGAAGCTCACCTTCACCATCAGGATAGCTTTCAGTCACCATGGCGCCATGCAAATCTAGCAAGATGGCATCACAACCTTGGGCAACAGCATCGCAAATTCGTTGGCACATGTACTCGTATGCTTGATCTTCGACAGGGCCGCTTGGCCAAGCATGACCAGAAACCGGCACTGTGATGGTGGCACCTGCCAGCTCAGAAAGTTCAATGAATGCGCCTATTGCTGTGCCAGTACCTCGCGTTGCGCTGATGGCCGCTGATCCCTCCAGAGGCAGTGAGTTTGCCCTGGCAAATCGGCTAATGGGCGTTGGTACCGGCGAGAACGTGTTGGTCTCGTGATTCATTTGCGCAATGACAATCTTCATGGTTTTCCTTCATCGGTAATGCTAACTTTAGCGCTTAATGCAGTTTGACGTCAGATTGACGATGCCGCGCAGCGGAACCCTATATTGTGGTGACCAGCTTTAGGATTTCGGGACAGATTTTTACCTCTTTGGGTTGTTGTTATTTCTTCTTCACTTGAATCATGCCCGCCGCCACGGGTTGAGCGAACAGGACCCGGATTCTGATTTTCTCTGACATCGTCAGATTTGTAGGGGTAGGGCAGATAGGCGCTAGACACCCATTCCCATTGATTGCCGGCCATGTCCAATACTCCGTAGGGGCTTGCCCCGTCTGGAAAAGCATCAACGGGCGCTGAGGAGTTGAATGCGCCGCCATAAAAAGCTCGTTTGTGATTTGGCTTTGAGTTTCCCCACGGATATTTTCTGCCGTCCGTTCCGCGTGCTGCTTTTTCCCATTCAGCTTCGGTCGGCAATCTCTTCTTTAGCCAAGAGCAGTAATCTCGAGCACCTACCCAACTTACTTCATTGACTGGGTGCATCGCAAAACCATCATCAGCTTGCCATTTCAAATTGCGCCAATGAATTCTTGCGTCATTGTCATCGTCATCATAAAAGCTTTCACCTTTTTGATTTCTTAAGCCTTGGCTGTTTAGGAACTCTGAAAACTCAGCATTGGTGATAGGTAATACATCGATCAAAAATGATTTGACAAAAAGTGTGTGCTCCGGCTTTTCGTCTTCTGGCCCCCAATTAGAGCCCATCGTAAAAGCGCCTTCAGGAATGAGCACCATGGCTTTTGATGAAAGAAGGCTTGAACTGACTGTCTGCGCCTGAGTCAAATTTGTGCAAACTAACATCAACAGCAACAAAGCAGATTTTGAGACGTTCAATCGCATGGCTGGAGGCTTTGGGTTTAAATTTAATCGATTAGAAAAGTGAGGTTCATTTTTTTGAAACACAACCCAGTGGAAAGCGCTTGATATGTAAACTGAAGTGTTGATAAAAGAGGCGCACTGAAGGCTGAAATGCTTTTTTACCTCAGATCACGGCTGCAATGAATGCGGATTTCCCTTAGTTCGGCGGTAGACCAGCAGGCCCGTCCAGCAAACACCCGATGGAGTTTTGGGATGGGTTGTGATACCTTATAAGCAATTTCCCTGCTGGAGATCTTTATTTCACACCTTATCCACGCCATTGATCCTGCAAGACCCACTTTCATTGGTGAGGTTTCAGGTATTGACCTAACGCGTCAGCTTACCGAAGAAGAGGTCAGTGCAATCCATGCCGGCATGGACCGCTTCGGTGTGCTGGTGTTTCATGACCAACATGTTGACGATGAGCAACAAATTTCTTTTAGCCGTCAACTCGGAATGCTGGAGGAAGCGACCGGGGACATCATGTCTGAAAAGGACCGGCGCCTCAGCATGGATTTGAACGATATTTCGAACCTCGACAAAAACGGCGAATTACTTCCTCGCGATGACCGCCGGCGTTTGTTTGGTTTGGGCAATTTGTTGTGGCACTCAGACAGTTCGTTCAAGGAGGTGCCAGCCAAGTATTCAATGCTTTCGGCACGCAAGATTCCTTTGGCCGGTGGCAATACAGAATTCGCTGACATGCGTGCAGCATATGACGCGCTGGACGATGAGACGAAGGTCGAGGTGCACGACCTGATTTGCTTGCACAGCCAGATTTTTTCTCGAGGTGTTTTAGGCTTTGATGATTTCACTGACGCCGAGCGCGCAAAGTGGGCGCCAGTGCGCCAAGCTCTAGTGCGGCGGCACCCCAACACAGGCCTCCTGTCGCTGTATCTGGCAAGCCATGCAGGCGGCATTGAGGGGTGGCCAATGCCAGAGGCGCGTTCCTTTTTACGTGATCTGAACGAACATGCCACCCAGCGCCAGTTTGTCTACGCGCATGTATGGCGTCCATCGGATCTGGTGATATGGGACAACCGCGTCACGATGCACCGCGCACGTCGCTATGATCCAAAAGAAGTGCGCGACATGCGCAGAACGACGTTGACCAATGAGGTATCGAGTTTGGAGCAGAGGCCGGTTTAAGTACTTTGACGGCACCGTACTTCTTTTGTTTACTTCCCCGAAAGTCCTATGCCTCTGGAAATGACCTCTTTCATGATTTCATTGGTGCCACCATAAATTCGTTGGACGCGCGCGTCTGCAAAGGCCCTGGTAATGGGGTATTCCCACATATAGCCATAGCCACCGTGTAGCTGTACACATTCGTCCATGACCTTGCATTGAAGATCGGTACACCAATATTTGGCCATGCTGGCGGTCTGCGTGTCTAACTTTCCGACATTCACAAGTTCACAACATTTGTCAATAAACACCTGTGCAATCTGAACCTCAGTTTGCATCTCCGCAAGTTTGTATCGCGTGTTTTGATAATTGGCCACGGCTTGACCAAAGACTTTTCGATCTTGGGTGTATTTCACGGTCCAATCAATGGCGGCTTGTGCCGCCGCGACTGCAGTGATTGCAATCTGAAGTCGCTCCCATGGCAGCTGTTCCATGAGACAAATAAATCCTTTGCCCTCGTAATCGGGCCCACCTAACAACTGAGTGGCAGGCACTTTGACATTGTCAAAAAATAGCTCTGAAGTGTCTTGAGCCTTGAGACCCAATTTCTTCAATCGTTTGCCTTTTTCAAAACCAGGCATGCCACGTTCAATTAGCAACAAACTTGTGCCTTTAGCGCCCGCACTGGGATCTGTTTTGGCAACCACAATGACCAGATCGGCATGCCAACCATTGGTGATAAATGTTTTGCTTCCGTTCAACAAATAGGAGCCATCGGCTTGCTTGATAGCGCTTGTTTTGACACCCTGAAGATCAGAGCCTGCCGCCGGTTCACTCATGGCAATGGCACCCACTATTTCACCTGAAGCAAACTTGGGCAAGTACTTTTGCTTCTGTGATTCAGTGCCGTAATTCAAAA
>Ga0214919_10001277_pt1 | contig 41657 bp, 35 predicted proteins | sample LL1503_MetaG_FD_177994 | JGI IMG/M metagenome (GOLD analysis project Ga0214919, IMG submission 177994) | Freshwater microbial communities from Lake Lanier, Atlanta, Georgia, United States - LL-1503 | ecosystem: Environmental > Aquatic > Freshwater > Lake | place: USA: Georgia | collected... | reverse complement strand
AAGTAGGTATTCTAACTCCTTCTTTCATGAGGGAATATAGAAAGCATGCGATGATTGTGATATTAATTGTCGCAGCGATCATCACCCCTTCACCCGATGTGATTTCACAACTCTTAGTGGCATTTCCACTTTTAGGATTGTATGAAATTAGTATATGGGTATCTGGAAGAGTCCTAAGACGTAAAATGAGGGAAGAAGCCCTTGAATCGAATTCTTAATTGAATTCAACTAACACAATCGTATGAATTACTTATCGGCGGAAAATGTTTCACGCAACATCGGAGAAAGATGGATCTTTAAAAGTCTGTTTTTTGGCCTACAAAAAGGTGAAAAAGTTGCCCTAATTGGCAAAAATGGAACCGGTAAAACCACGTTAATGGAAACATTGATGGGGATGCAAACGCCTGACGATGGGAAAATATCCATTCGCAAAGGTATTCGTGTCGGATACCTACCACAAAATCCCATTTTTTCCGAAAAAGAAGAAGTCTTAAACTATCTTTTTTCAGAAGATTTGCCGTCCGCCGTTGCCATTAAAGCCTACGAAAAGGCAATGCTTTCAGGCGACCCTAAGGAGTTAGAAGATTCCTTTGCATTAATGGAATTGCATAATGCTTGGGATTATGAAGCAAGGGCTAAACAAATCATTACTAGGTTAGGTATTCCTGATGGAGACCAAAAAGTATCCACGCTTTCGGGAGGTCAAAAAAAACGACTCTCATTGGCCAAATTATTGATTGAAAGTCCAGACATTATGATCTTGGATGAGCCTACTAACCACTTGGATATCGAAACCATTGAATGGCTAGAAGGAATTCTTTCAGGCCCCAATGTGACGGTTTTAGTCGTCTCCCACGATCGCTATTTTCTAGATAAAATATGCAATAAAATGTTTGAACTTGCCTTAGGAGCCTTATATACCTACGAGGGCAATTACGCCTATTTTTTAGAAAAGAAAGCCGAAAGAGAAGCCTCAGAGGCGAGTAGCATATCCAAAGCAAAAAACCTGTACCGCAAGGAACTCGAATGGATGCGTAAGCAACCAAAAGCTAGGGGAACCAAAGCACAATACCGAATCGATGCGTTTGCTGAAATCGATGAAATGGCTCACAAGAAACTGGATGACAGTAAATTGGAGCTCAATATTCAAATGTCCCGACTAGGAAATAAAATCATTGAAATCAACGGGCTTAAAAAAGCGTGGGGGGATAAAAAAATCATCAATGAGTTTACCTATACCTTTAAGAAAAAAGACCGAATTGGAATCGTCGGCAAAAATGGGGCTGGAAAAACCACCTTTCTCCAACTCCTTACCGGTTTAGAAAAACCAGATGCGGGAACCATCGATCCAGGTGAAACACTGGTGATTGGTTATTATACCCAAATTCCTTTTGATTTCAAGCCTGAACAAAGGGTCATCGACACCATTACGGAAATAGCAGAAGTTATCCCTTACGGTAAAAATGAATCGCTAAGTCCAAGCCAATTTTTAAGTAAATTTTTATTCCCTACCGCTCAGCAATATACGCCAGTTGAGAAACTTTCAGGAGGAGAAAAAAAGCGTTTACAACTCATGCGCGTGTTGGTCACAAATCCGAATTTTTTAATTTTGGATGAGCCGACCAACGACCTTGATTTAGATACACTCCAACTCCTTGAAGATTTTTTATCGGAGTTCCAGGGTTGTCTTCTTTTGGTTTCACATGATCGCTATTTCATGGATAATTTGGTGGACCAATTAATCCTGGTGGAAGGAGAAGGGGAAGTTAAATTCTTTAATGGAAATTATACTGATTATCGGATTTCATTGGAGAATCAAACAGAAATTAATTCGGGGGCCAACAAACCTAGTCCTGTGAAAGCGCCTTCAACAGAGAATTCAAAAACCAAGGTGAGTAAATTAAGTTTTAAAGAACAAAAGGAATTTGAAACATTAGAAATCGAAATACAAGAGCTTGAGCAAAAGAAACAAAGCATCATTGAACAATTGAATGCAGGTCATGAGGACTTTCAAATATTAAGCCAATGGGCCACCCAAATTGAAGAAATTAAAAACGCTCAGGAAGAAAAAGAAGCCAGATGGCTAGAACTCTCAGAAAAATAACAAAAAATGGCCCTAACATTTAGGGCCATTTTTTATGATAAATTGCGTTGAAATTTTAATTTTCAAATAAGAAATCCTTTACTCCAAATAATGCTCCGTCTCCTCCTTTTGGATTCACAAAGACAAAATACAAATCCTGTACTCCTGAAACATTAACAGGAATATTGAATTTATTAGAAGCATTTATTTCAGCGGATCCTATTAGATTACCCGTCGGGCTTCCCGTTCTTAATTCAAGAGTTCCGCCAGCAGTTTGACCTTGCATATATAATCCCATAAAGGAGATATTTTTAATTCCAGTTAAGTCGATTCCATTGTATTTAGCAAAACCTTTATCACCTGTGGCAACTAAAACTTCTCCGAGACCGTCAACTTTATATTTAGATCCTTTAGAAACTTGGTCGAAATCCACGGCTTTGATCGTTGGATTACGAAGCGCCACAACCTTTTGACCCGTTGCAGGACCTAGTTTACCAGCTCCCTTATCCGTGTAACTAGCAGCAAATAAATAAGTACCCGCCTTTCCTTTGTCTTGAGGGATGTATTCGCCAACAACCGGCTTAGATGCCTTCTTGTTATCAGATAGACTTAATACATAATTCACGATCTCTTTCGCATCTCCTAACGAAATTTGAGGGTGTGCCGCCATCGCCTGCTCTCCCCAAACACCACCACCACCGTTGATGATTTTCTTCGCAAGCATGTCAATATTCTGAGCACTTGGCTTATATTTCTTGCCTAGATCCAAGTATGAAGGTCCGATTGATTTCTTATCTGCCGCATGACAAGCCTTACAATCTGACAAATCCATCAATCTCTTTCCATTAGAAAAAGAAATGTTCGCCTGATGCCCTTGAGCAATTATCGTTTTGTCATAGCCGTCTAAGAAATTCACACTCACCATCACATCTTCTTCAGCTACTTTTTTATTCGCCAAACTCCCATCCTCCTTATCTGAAACCGATACTTTATACTTAACTGGTTTATCATTCCAATAAAAAGTCTTATTGCCTTCAATAGCTACTTCGACCTCAGGAACTTCATTACCTGCCCGAACGGTCAATTGAGATGTGCTTACATTTCCTTGTGAATCTTTCACTTTTAAGGAAACTTCATAAACCCCTGACTTAGAAAAAGTAATGGCTGGATTCGCGGCATTACTTGTTTGTCCGTTGCCAAAATTCCAAGCATATGTTATTTTATCATTATCATAATCTTGTGAACCTGCTGAAGAAAACTTCACTTTTAAAGGAATCGCCCCTACTTTTTTATCTGCAGAAGCTACGGCCAAAGGTTTACGATTTCCAGCATTATATTCCAATTTATATAAAACGGCTTCATCATTTTGAGTAAACCAGTTTGGACCATATTCAAGACCAAAAAGAGTTCCATTTTTGTCAAATTGCATATCCATCGGATGTGAAAAAGGAATCGATGGCAAGAAGCGATCCATATTTGAAAAATCTCCATTTTCTTTCATGGACACTGTATAAATTAAATCTCTTGCCCAATCGTAAGCGATTAATTTACCATTATAATAGGCCGGGAATTTCGTTTTAGATTCCGCTGGATAGTCATCTATATAATAGACAGGGCCTGCCATCGCATTTCTACCCCCTTTTCCTACCACAGGACCAAACTCTGGTGAGTCCACATATGGATAATAAATGAAAGCTTTTTGAGCAGGTGGCAAATGGGCAAAACCTGTATTGTGTGGAGAATCGTTGACTGGAGCACGTGGGTTAAATACGGCCCAAGTACTATCATTTTTAAAATCACGCTGATTATAAGGTTTATTATCCGCTACAAATAAAGGCCAACCGAAATATCCAGCTTCACGCGCTTGATTTACTTCATCGTGTCCACGAGGTCCGAATTTCTTGGAAGCTTCTCCCGCATCTGGACCTACTTCACCCCAATACAAATAACCTGTATGCTGATCTACAGAAATACGGTATGGATTCCGATTCCCCATCACATATATCTCTTGCTTAGCATGATAAATTTTTTCTGGATACAAGTTGGTCGCAGGAATCGTGTACCCTCCTTCTGGTGTAGGTTTGATACGCAAAATCTTACCCCTTAAATCGTTCGTATTTGAACTAGTCGACCTCGCATCCCAACCCGATCGGCCTGGACGATTGTCACTTGGACTATATCCATTCGATGCAAATGGGTTTGTATCATCACCGGTTGACAAATATAAATTTCCCACTTTATCCCAAGCAATAGATCCACCGGTATGGCAACACTCCACGCGCTTTACAGGAACGCGCAATAAAATCTTTTCTGTATCCATCAGCAAAGTATCCTTCACGTTATCATATACAAAACGAGATAAATGCTGCGCTGTATCAGGCTGACCTGATGGCGGCGAGTAATACAAATACATGAAATTATTTGAATCAAAATTAGGGTCAATATTCAAACCCATCAAACCATATTCCTGCTTCGTATATACGTTCAAATTAGCAACCACCTTAGTCTTTCCTTTTTTAGGATCATACATTTTCAACTTCCCTTTTCGTTCCGCATAAAATATCTTACCGCTGTTAGCCACCGCTAATTCCATAGGCTCATCTAAACTACGATCCAAAATAGTTTTCGTAAAACGATTGTCTTCTGGCACCATTTCGGTTCTCAACTTCTTCTTGTAATTTTGATCGGGTCCTGAAGATACATATTGAAGTCCTCCCCAAATATGTTTAAGTACCAATTCCTCAGAAAATGTCTCATTGGTATGACCCCAGTTGGTATAAAATGCCCGTCCCCCATCATATTCATGGTACCAAGCCATTGGGTGAAAATCGCCCATTTTACCGTCTTTGTAGGATTTTTCGTCAACAGTCACTAATAATTTAACATCTTTATTAAATTCTTTAATGTCATAAAATTCATCTGTACGCTCGAAAGTTGACGGCATGTGTGCAGTAGAAATGTGTGTATTATCTACCACATTCATCTTACCTTTCTGAACATTAGGGCGTCCGGGATGTGAGGCAAAAAAACCACCGGCTAATTTCCCGTACCAAGGCCAGTTATACTCCGTGTCGGTAGCCGCGTGAATTCCAAAATACCCACCACCTGCTTGAATATAACGCTCGAACGCATTTTGTTGAGCATCATTTAAAATATTTCCTGTGGTATTTAAGAAAACAACCACACGATACTGCTTTAAATTATTTTCAGTAAAGACTGTTGCATTTTCAGTGGTATCCACTTGAAAGCCTTTCTCCTTGGCCATTTTCAACAAAGCCGTCTTACCGGAACCGATGGAGCCATGACGAAATCCTTTGGTGGAAGAAAAAACAAGGACTTTTTTTCCTAAGAGTGGATTTTTATCCTGAGCGTTTGCTTGTTGAAAAAACAGGAGAGTTAAACAAGAAACGGCAAAAATAATTCGGCTTATGCCGAACAAAAACTTTTTCATAATGTAGTATTTTATAATAGGTAATGTCAAAGTTACTTCAAATCACAAATTTTCGTTTATTTTTATAAAAAATATTTAAAATATCCTTCAAAATGATGAAAAAAATTACTCTAGTGGCATTGTTGGCTTTCATGACTAACATGCTTTTTGCTCAGTCTATTTGCTTTTCGACCAAAGATCAAATGCAATTAATGGCCTCCAATAAGGCATTTATGAAATCACATGCTTTGCCAAAAGCCTATAAGCACGTCAGTAAAGCGGGTGGCGTGATGGTGGAATTTAATACTCCCGATGGAACCATGGCTAAAGGATTTTATATCCCAGCGGATAAGCCTACCAATTATACTTTGTTTGTATTTCAAGAATGGTGGGGCTTAAATGACCACATCAAAAGAGAGGCTGAACATTTTTATTCCACATTAGGCAATGTCAATGTCCTAGCCTTAGACATGTATGATGGAAAAGTGGCTACTAGCCGGGAAGAAGCTGGTAAATTAATGGGAGGAGCCAATCCAGCTAGATTAGAATCCATTATAAAAGGAGCCATTTCATATGTTGGACCCAAAGCAAAAATCGCTACAGTGGGTTGGTGTTTTGGTGGTGCATTATCTTTAAAGGCCTCTATTTTAAATGGAAAACAAGCCGCGGCTTGCGTGATGTATTATGGCATGCCGGTGAAAGATGTGGAGCAATTAAAATTACTTCAAACGGATGTATTAGGATTGTTTGCAGGAAAGGAAAAATTCATTTCGACCCAAGTGGTTGCTGAGTTTGATGCCAATATGAAACTAGCTGGCAAAAAATTAACAATGAAGAGTTTTGATGCAGATCATGGATTTGCCAATCCTTCTAATCCAATCTATGACAAGGCATCTACGGAGGCTGCTTGGGATATGGCCATCACGTATTTAAAATCTAAATTAAAATAATGCGGTATTTTTTGATATTGCTTTGTGTGTTTTTTCTGGCCGGTTCATGCGCGAGCAATCGCTATAAGCAAAAACCATATAAGAAAAAATGGTCCTTATTTAAGAAAAAATCATGTGATTGTCCCGACCTTAAATAATGGGATTAATGGACGATGCGGCTAAAGAACCGGGAGCTAATCCTTGGAACCAACGCTGCCTATCGGCCTCTTGATTTGGGTTCTTGGGTTCTGTCACGTGCATGTCGGCGTCCATGAAAATTAAAGTCATCACCTCACGCATGTGGGTGGTTTCATTTCCAGGGGCGGCATGTAAAGTCCAACCGCGATGAAAGGTGGCATCACCAGCTTTCATCGTTTTTTGGGCGACAATCGGAAATTTATGTTCCGCAACAAATTCACTAATCATTTTTTCAGACTCATCTGAAATTCCAATAGGGGGAAGACTCACATGCTGACTGCCGGAAGCAAAAGTCAACATCCCCATGCCATCTTCTATGTCGACCAAAGGCATCCACATCGTTACTGTTTTGTCGGTGTCCATCGGCCAGTAATATTGATCTTGATGCCAAGGCGTTAAGCCTCCGCCAGGCTCTTTAAATAAAGCTTGGTCATGATATAAGCGTACATTTTTTACCCCCAATAAATCGGCTGCTATTTTCCCAAATCTTTTAGCTAACGAGAATTCCTTAATCAACTCATTTTCCTCCCATAGATTCATCATTTGCAGAAATGCCTTTCCATACGTGTCCCTTTCCTCCATTGGTTTTTGATTCTTTTTAAAATCAACGGCCCAGGCACGAATGGCTTCTCGGTAAGGTTTTAGCTCGTCAACAGGTAGGACATTTTCTAAAAAAACGTGTCCATTTTTTTGAAAATCAGCAATTTGATTTGGCTCTAAGGGATAAGTATTTGATAACATCGCGATTATTTTTTACAAAATTGACTTGAATAAAATTCAAAAACCACGTCAAAATTTGTAAAAAATAATGCAATTTTATCCTAAATTCAATTCCGTATAAAAATTGAGGTAAAATATTAATATGAAGGCGAGCCTTGAACATTTATCAGAAAACATAAATCAGCCGATCCAGTTGAAAGAGATTGTACAAGCGCGTTTTGATGCTCCCTATCATTTTCATCCTGAACTTGAATTAACATTAATTATTTCTGGCGAAGGAAAGCGTTTCATCGGCAATCAAATTTCTGATTTTAGTCCCGGCGATTTAGTTCTTTTAGGGTCCAATTTGCCTCATTGTTGGCAAAATCACAGAAAAGATTGGCTGTCAACGGATGAGGATTTAGATGCGGCTCAGGCCATTGTCATTCATTTTAAACGAGATTTTCTTGGTGATAAATTTCTTGAGAATGATGCCTGTCAAAACATTCGCCAATTGCTGGACCGAGCCAAAAGTGGTCTATCTATTTTAGGCCCTACACAGGATAGAATAGCCAGAGAAATGCTGAAATTAAAGGAATTAGCCCCATTTCCTCGGCTCTTAGCTTTTCTACAAATTTTACATTCCTTAACGATGGGCGGCGCAGACGTTCAACCGATTGATAACAATGAGGGAGGCTATACCGTCTCGACCATCGACTTAGAACGAATCAATCGGATTTATGCATATATCATTGCGCATTACACCCAAGAAGTCCATTTGGATGAGGTGGCGCATTTGGCCAACATGACGGAAACGGCTTTTTGTCGCTATTTCAAAAAGGTAACCCAAAAGACATTTGTCGAAATTGTGACCGAATTTAGAATCAAGCATGCGTGTCAAATGCTTAGAACTACCCAAAAAACGATGGTGGAAATCTGTTTCGAAAGTGGTTTTGGCAACTTATCGCACTTTAATAAACAGTTTAAGCAATGGATGAAAGTACCGCCCTTGCAATATCGAAAAATGACTCAGGAGTGGGTGTAAACTATTTGACTTCTTCCTTCTCTGGGAAAAGTAAGCTCAAAATAATGCTGGTCGCTAAAATACCAACAATCACGGCTAAAGAGGAAAGAGTGCCAAAACCGATTTCAGATAAGTAATGATGGCCTAGCATTTTCAAACCTACGAAACTCAATAACACACCGAGCCCAATAGGTAAAAAACGAAATAAACCCATCAAACTCGAAAGGAAAAAGAACAGGGAACGTAGCCCCATCACCGCAAAAACATTGGAGAAAAAGACAATATAGGGGTCTTTGGAAATGGAAAAAATAGCAGGGATTGAATCCACCGCAAACAATATATCCGTAAAAGCAATCACAACGACGATCACGAAAATAGGCGTAATAAATAATTTTCCCGTTTTCATCCGAACGAAAAAACGGCCTATGACATTCCGGTGATACACATTAAAGTACCGGGATAAAAATTTTACGATGGGATGTTCGGCCGGATTAATCTCCTCATCATGTTGTTTGGTAAATAATATTTTCACTCCGGTATACACTAAAAATGCCCCAAAAACATAAATGATCCAATCAAATTTTTGCAACAAAGCCGCCCCCAAGAAGATGAAAATTAAACGCAAAATGATGGCTCCCAAAATACCCCAAACCAAGATCTTTTTATAATAGCGCTTTTGAACACCAAAGGAATTGAAAATTAAAATGAAGACAAATACATTGTCGGCCGATAACGAATATTCGACCAAATACCCCGTTATAAACTCAAGCGATAAATTATTTTGAAAAATGGTTAGTTGGTCCTCAAATGTACCCATCCCCAAGTCTATGTGTGGAGCATACAATTCTTTGACGGCAATCAATCCATTTACATCGACAATGCCATGCACCATTCCCCCAAATTGCCCCAAAAAAAAGTAAAAAGAAATCGCTAAAAGCACCCATGCTCCCGTCCAAAAACCCGCCTCTTTAAAAGTAACCTCCGCAGCTCCCGCCTTTTTGAAAATCCCTAGATCCACCAGCATAACGGCTATGACCAGGATTGAAAAAAGAAGAAAAAATAGAGATTCGCTCATAAATATTTAATTTTACCATTAGGCGACACAAAGGTCGCAAAAATTAGCCAAAAATTATGTACGAAGGGAAAAAGGTTATCGTCGTGATGCCGGCTTACAAGGCCGCTTTAACATTAGAAAAAACATATCAAGAAATACCGCATGATTGGGTGGACGAAGTGATTTTAGTGGATGATTATAGCCCAGACAATACCGTAGAAGTAGCGAAAAAAATTGGCATCAAGCACATCGTCCAGCATGATAAAAACCTAGGCTATGGCGGAAATCAAAAATCATGTTACACAAAAGCACTAGCCTTGGGCGGTGACATTGTGATCATGCTGCATCCCGATTACCAATACACGCCCATGTTATTAAAAGCCATGATCTCCATTATTGGCAATGGCTTATACCCCGTAGTTTTTGCCTCTAGAATTTTAGGAAAAGGCGCACTTAAAGGAGGTATGCCTATTTATAAATACATTGCCAACCGACTATTAACGCTGTTTCAAAATATATTAATTGACCAAAAACTCTCCGAATACCACACAGGATATCGGGCTTTTTCTAAGGAAGTATTAGAGGCCGTACACTTCACAAAATGTGACAACGATTTTATATTTGATAATCAAATGGTGTTGCAATTGTTTTGGAAGGGATTTGAGGTAGGCGAAGTTACCTGCCCGACTAAATACTTCGAAGAGGCCTCGTCGATTAATTTTAAACGAAGCTCTGTCTATGGACTAGGTGTTTTATGGTATTCGGTTCGCTACCGACTAGCTAAATGGGGATGGAAATGGGATTTAATGGAATAGTTATTTTGTTTTAAGCCTTGTTTCCCAACAAGGCTTAAAACATTGAAAAATTCCTACAGTCGAATATTGAGCCCCAATAAAAAATTGAACCCCGCCTGAGGATATTGAAAATTTTCCGTCGTTAATTCCCCTGCATACAGGTAACTATAGGTATATCCATTGGACGAATACATCGAATTCAACACATTGTTCATCACTAAAGTAGAGCTGATGCGTGTAGAAAACACATAACTAAACCTCAAATCTTGAGTGGCATAAGCAGCCAATGATCGCTTTTCCGTTGACGTATTATCTAAATATTGCTTGCCCACATATTTAGATAAAAGCGCTCCTTCAAAAGCTCCTCTTTTATAGGTAATCGTATTCCCGGCGATAACATTGGGCGAATAAGCTATATCCGTGGTACCATGTGGGATGATTTTCTCAGTGTAGTTTTCGTAATCGGTCAACTTCTCATTAAAATTCTGAATTTTGTTTTGGCTCAACGTTACATTTCCCGACCACAGGACATGAGGCAAAATTTGATAATTCAAAGAAGCCTCCAGGCCCAACCGATAACTATCCGGAGCATTGGTGCGAATCGCTTCGCCTACATTATTTAAGGCGCCGGTGAGGACCAATTGATCCTTATATTTCATGAAATAACCGTTCAATTGCAAGGCATATTTTTTCCCAGCTCGCTGATAGCCTAACTCAAAATCTTGAAGGTATTCGGGTCGGGGAGAAGTATTGGGGTTGTCTACAAAATCTTGCCGACTAGGTTCTTTACTGCCCAAAGAGATCGAAGAATAAATCTTTGATTCATCTGAAATCTGATGCGTCAAACCCGCTTTGGGGTTAAAAAATTGATAGCTATTTTGATTGGTCAATGTCAAAAACTTATCTGCCGTACCCAACATCGTATGTCCCACCGTTCGGTATTGCAAATCAAGGTAGGCATTCCAACGATCTGCCAAAACCAAATTCGCCTTTGCATAGAAATTCAAATCTGTCTTTTGGGATTTACTCCGGTACCACTCATAATTTTTATAGGAAACAGGCAAGGATTTTCCCTCCGTAATGAGTCCATAATGTCTCCCCACATATCGATTCCAAGCACCCCCAAAATTAAATTTAACCTTGGTGGATCCTTCATATTGCAACGAAAAAGTCGTTCCATAAAAGTCATTATCTAACCATTTTTGGCGAACCAAATCCGTACTAATTTTTGAATTTATTCCATAATTTTCTAAAGCAGCTTCAGGCTTGAATTCTTCATAAAAACCTCTTCCATAGGTATAATGGGCATTTAAATCTACATTCCAGGTAGCAGAAATTCGATGGTTTGTCAACAATTGCACATGATCCTGCGCATAATTATCTGTTTGGTTAGCATAGGTATAATAGTTGTACGTCCGACCAGATTTCAATAAGTTATCAGCCTCCGCGGTGGACAAATAATTACGTTCAACATAAGCCTGCATCTCAGTTTTAGAACCACTCACGCGAGATTCTGGAGTTCCATACCAAGACTGAAAAGTCTTCTCTTTGCCAAGAAAATAATTGACCCGCACAAAACTTTTTTTGCCAAAATAAGCAGCCGACAAATAAGCCGATTGCAAATTAGAAGTCGACCGGTCTATGTAGCCATCCGAAACGATTCTAGACAAACGTCCATCCACTGAAAATTTGCCTCCTAGCAAGCCTGAACCCACTTTCAGCGTTGTCTTAAGGGTTCCGAATGATCCCACAGAAGCATTTATTTCCGCATATGGCTTCGCTTCAAAATGATTCGTTTGCATATTGACCGATCCACCAAAAGCACCGGCACCGTTCGTCGACGTACCCACTCCCCGCTGTATTTGCACGGAATTAACCGAGCTCGCAAAATCCGGCATATTGACCCAATAGGTTCCTTGAGATTCAGAATCATTCACCGGAATCCCATTGATCGTAACATTAACCCTCGTCGCATCTGAACCCCGAATTCTGATTCCGGTATACCCGACTCCAGCGCCCGCATCAGAAGTAGTCACCACAGATGGCGTAAAATTTAGCAAATTGGGCATATCTTGACCCAGATTATTTTTACTCAATTCCGCCGCAGAAACATTTGAAAAGGCCATAGCAGAATTTTCATCCGCCCTTAGCGACTTCACGATCACCTCATCTTGTAAAAAACTTGAGCGTTTTAATTCGACGCGTGATGCTTTTTCAGCTAACATCTCGACCGGCTCATAGCCAACAAAACTAATTTTCAGGATATGTTTTTTAGATAGCAAAAGAATGGAAAAATATCCATTGGCATCCGTAATCGTTCCATTGGGACTTCCTACATAAGAAACTGAAGCGCCCCATAAAGGTAATTTCGATTCTTGATCTAGCACCTGCCCGCGCATTTTTTGGGCAAAAATGGACTGAACAGAAACAAACAAAATAAACAATGTCATTAATTTTTTCATTCTGAAATATTAATAACAGGCAAAGGAGTCAAATCCCGTATGATTTAACAATAACCCTTATTTTTTGATTTTTTTGAGTTTTCAGCGCTAAAAACTCGACAAAATCCCTTCGACGGCATTATCCGTATCAGGTTCAATGGGTATAATCTCAGCCTTTTTTCAAGGCACCCCTTTTTGTGGATGCACAAAGATATAAATTTTTCTACCTTTGCAATCCTAATTTTAAATTTCTTACCCGATTTAGGGCTATTATGATTGTAAAAGATTTCCTCCAGTTATATAAATCAGATGGGATTGTTCAAACAATTTCACAGCAAATTTCTGCCGCTGAAAAAGGAAGTTTATTTTACATCAAAGGACTTTGTGGCGCATTAGACACCGTTTTAATCGCCGCTTTAGGCCAAGAAAAAAATCCACTTCTGATTGTTTGTGAAGGAAAAGAAGAAGCTCACTATGTATTAAATGATTTACAATCCCTTTTGGGTGATCCAGCTGTCATGCTGTTTCCGATGTCGCACAAAAAACCCTATGAGTGGGAAGATGTAGATAACGCCAATGTGCTCATGCGGGCCGAGGTACTTAATACCTTGAGTAATTATCATGAACAATTATTGGTTTTAGTCACCTACCCAGAGGCCTTAACGGATAAGGTGATTAATCGAAAATCCCTTGTAAAAAATACACTTTCCATCCGAGTGGGGGATAAAATTGATCCCACTTTTGTGGCAGAGACATTAAATGAATATGATTTTGAGCGGACCGATTTTGTTTATGAAGCTGGTCAATATTCCGTGCGTGGAGGAATTTTAGATGTGTTTTCCTACGCCGCTGAATTTCCTTATCGGCTTGATTTTTTTGGTGATGAAGTAGAAAGTATTCGAACCTTTCATCCCGAAACCCAATTGTCCATTCAATCGGTTTCGGCCATGCACCTCATTCCTGATGTGCAAACAAAATTAGTACAAGAAACCAGAGAAACTTTTTTCTCATTTCTGCCTTCAAAAACAAATATTTGGATAAAGGATCCTGGGGCATTATTTGAAATTATTGAAACTAATTTTGATAAAGCCACGATTGATTTTGAACGAATAAAATCCTCCGGGGGTGGCAATATCCAAATCATATCGGATCCTAGTGAACGCTGGGAAACGAAAAAAGAAATTAAAAAATCCCTGAGTGGATTTACGCTCGTGGAGTTTGGCAAACGATCATTTTTCAAAAATGCCACATTTATCCCCTATCCATCAAAAAACCCAGGAGCTTACCAAAAAGATTTTGAGCGATTGGCCGCCGCCTTTTTAGAAAATCAAAGTTTAGGGTTTCAAAATATTATTTGTTCGGAATCGGCGCGCCAATTAGAACGATTAGAAGTCATTTTCAATGAGATAAATTCGACGATTCAGTTCAAAACGATCCAGATTACCCTAAGAGAAGGGTTTGTTGACGAGCAAACCAAAATTGCTTTTTATCCGGATCACCAACTTTTTGACCGATTTAACCGATTCAAGGAAAAAAATAAATTCTCAAAGAATAAAACCCTAACCTTAAAGGAATTACGAAGTTTACAAGTGGGTGATTTTGTGACCCACGTCGATTATGGCATTGGTCGATTCGCGGGTTTAAATATCATCGACACGTCCAATGGAGAACAAGAAGTCATCCGGTTAATCTATCGAGATGACGATGTATTGTCGGTTTCCATACATTCCTTGCATAAGATTTCAAAATATTCAGGGAAAGATGGGGCGCCCCCAAGCATGTCCAAACTGGGTTCACCCGAATGGGACAATAAAAAATCAAAGGTAAAAAGGCAAGTAAAAGATATCGCAAAAGAATTAATTACGCTCTATGCCAAAAGAAAAACCGCCAGGGGATTTGCCTTTTCAGCGGATACCTATTTACAAGCGGAATTGGAATCTTCCTTTATATATGAGGACACGCCAGACCAAGCAAAAGCCACGGCCGATGTAAAAATGGATATGGAAAAGCCACATCCGATGGACCGTTTGGTCTGTGGGGATGTAGGTTTTGGCAAAACTGAAATAGCGATCAGAGCCGCCTTTAAAGCCGTTACCGATTCTAAACAAGTGGCAGTCCTGGTACCGACCACAGTACTGGCCATGCAGCATTTTAGAACTTTTCATGAACGATTGGCTGCTTTCCCTTGCAAAGTAGAGTACATAAATCGCTTTAAATCAAGCAAACAGATTAATGAAACACTCGCTCGAGTAGCCACCGGAGAAACGGATATCCTCATTGGAACCCACCGATTGGTCAATAAAGACGTGCTGTTCAAAAACCTAGGCTTAATGATTATTGACGAAGAGCAAAAATTTGGAGTCAAAGTCAAAGACCGATTAAAAGAAATGCGCGTAGATGTGGATGTGCTTACTTTAACCGCTACGCCCATTCCAAGGACCTTGCATTTTTCACTGATGGGGGCTCGCGACTTATCCATCATCGCCACTCCGCCACCGAATCGCCAACCGGTTGACACAAAATTAGTGGTCATGACCGATGAAATTTTAAGGGATGGTGTGCGTAGTGAATTAGCCAGAGGAGGCCAAGTTTTTGTGGTGCATAATAAAATAAGTGATTTGGAGAGTACGGCCAATCGAATTCTTCGTTTAGTTCCCGATGCTAAAATAGGCGTAGCGCATGGACAAATGGAAGGCGATAAATTAGAAAAAATTATGCTCGGGTTTATTGAAGGCCATTTCGATGTTTTAGTCGCCACCAATATCATCGAATCCGGTTTAGATATTCCAAATGCCAACACCATTTATATCTTGAACGCAAACCATTTTGGTCTTTCTGATCTACACCAAATGCGTGGCCGCGTAGGCAGGTCGAATAAAAAAGCCTATTGCTTTTTGGCCACCCCATCACTAGCCTCATTAACGAGCGATGCGAGAAAAAGATTAAGTGCCCTCGAGGAATTTGCAGATTTAGGAGATGGGATTAAGGTAGCTATGCGCGATCTAGATATTCGAGGAGCTGGAAATTTGTTGGGAGGAGAACAAAGTGGATTCATTAATGATTTGGGATATGACATGTACCATAAGATTTTAGATGAGGCCGTCCAAGAATTAAAAGAAAATGAATTCAAATCTTTATTTGAGACGGATTTAGGGGTGGTGGCAGAGGCATTAAAAGTAGATTGCCAAATCGAAACCGATTTAAGGGTTCTAATTCCAGAAGACTATGTGAGCAGTATTTCGGAGCGACTAGCCTTATACACGCGACTAGACGAGATCGAGAACGAAAAAGAGTTGGATGAATTTATGGCTGAGGTGAAAGATCGCTTTGGCGAATGGCCAACAGAAGTACGAGATATGTACGAATTAGTGGCTTGCCGTTGGAAAGCGCAGGTGTTAGGAATCGAAAAAATCACGCTGAAGGGCAATATTTTGAAATTGTATTTCGTTTCTATGGAGGCGCAGCCAAATGCAGGTACAACAATTATAGGACAGGTTATTCAGTTTGTAAATACCAAAAAAGGTGGTTGCCAACTGCGTGAAAAAGCGGGGAAATTGATCCTCCAAGTAGAAAAAGTAAGTACAATAAAAGATTTAAATAATATTTTGATAGATATTTTAGGTTAATTTTGAGCAAATTGCTTGAATTTCATACCTTTGTTTTTCAAATTCTGTAGAAAAGAACATATAGATGATTGCTAAATTAAAATTTGTTTTAGGCCTTTGCGGCATCGCAGTGTTAATGACATCCTGTCCAAGCGGCATCGGAAGTAAATTAGGTGGAAGTCTAGGCGGCAAACCTAATAGCGTTAACATTGGAAATTCTTCTTCTGTAACCGGTCTTGCATATAATCAAAAATCAGGATTTCAGGTCGATAAAAAATTCACTGGACAGCTGATTGGGCCTAACTTAGTCTTTATTGAAGGGGGTCGTTTTACCATGGGATCCATCGAAGAAGATGTGATGGGAACACATGATAATATCGAGCGTACAGTCTCTGTACAATCATTTTATATGGATGAAACGGAAATTGCCAACGTACATTATTTAGAATATTTATATTCCGTTCAAAAAGATTCAACCTTAGATTTTTATGAGGCTGCCTTGCCTGATACGACTGTTTGGCGCAATGATTTAGCCTTTAATGATCCATATGTGGAACAATATTTGAGATTCCCAGGATTTAGAATGTATCCAGTGGTTGGAATTTCTTGGACTCAGGCGACCGATTATTCTTTGTGGAGAACGGCTGTGGTGAATCAAAATTTAGCTGGAGGAAATGCTAAAACAAAAGCGCCGAAAGCGACTAAGACGGGTGCGGCAACAGCTTCAGCTGCGACTAGAGCTAATGCGCCAGCTAGAGTAAGTATAGAATCAGGGCGTATATTACCGTCTTACCGACTACCTACTGAAGCCGAATGGGAATATGCGGCGAAGGCGATGATTGGAACCCAACAGCAAGATGAAAACCAGGCAAACCAACGAATTTATCCTTGGGATGGTCCATCATTAAGAGAATCTAGCGGAAAAGGCAGAGGAACGATGTTGGCCAATTTCAAACGTGGACGCGGTGATTACGCCGGTATTGCAGGGAAATCAAATGATGGTGCGATCATTACTGCGGAAATTTACAAGTATGCCCCAAATGATTTCGGTTTATATCAAATGGCAGGAAATGTGAATGAGTGGGTGATGGATTTATATCGTCCTTTATCTTTTCAAGATTTCAATGACTTAAATCCTGTGCGTCGAAATGATAAATTAGACAAAGCATCTCGTTACGATAGTAAAAACAACAATTCATTAATTGACAATAAATCCAGAGTTTACAAAGGAGGTTCTTGGGCTGACATATCTTATTGGTTAGCACCAGGTTCTCGTAGATTCTTAGATCAGGATTCTGCTACGGCTACGATTGGTTTCCGTTGTGCTATGATTTCAGCAGGGTTAAATAAATAATCGCTTTTACTTTAAAGCCGCCAGTGCAAGAAAAGAAATTTCTCTTGCGCCGGCGGCTTTTAGTTTTTCGGCGGCCGCTAAAAAAGTAGCCCCTGTAGTCAAGGTGTCATCCACGACTAAAATGTGTTTGTCCCTAATGAGCCCCTCATTTTCTACCTCAAAAGCATCTGACAGAGATTCATATCGCTGAGCTCTATTTTGGCCAACCAAAGATTTACTTTGAATTTTACGAATTAATACCTCTTCAAAACAAGGCAATCCGGTGGCTTGTTGGATTCCTTTGGTCAAGCATGCCGCTTGGTTATATCCTCTTTCGATTAGTTTTTTAGCAACAAGTGGAATAGGGATCATGGCATCATAAAAAATAAATGAATCGGCTTTTTGCAATTCTTTGCCACACCAAAAACCCAAAAATTCCCCTAAATCAGCATGCCCCTTGTATTTAACTTCATGCATCAGGTGCTGAACTCGGCTTCCCTCAGCAAATAAAAAAAAGGCGTTGGCATCTTTAAATTCGAATAACCCGTCAAATTTTGCCGTAATCCAATTGGGTGTGGGCAGGAATAAACCCGGCTTTGGCAAGTCTAATCGACAGCCCGTACAGATAAAATCTTCCGACGCTAATAGTGGAAATTGGCAAGCTCCACAGAGCCTAGGATAAACTAATTGTAAAAAGCTCTTAAACATCTAGAAAAACTTTTGTATTTAATATAAGTTTCAGTAATTTTGCACCCCTAAATCAGTACTAAAACGAAAACATATTGTTTTGTTGTCCAAGTACTTGATCATTTAAAAATAGAGTTAAAAAAAACATTTCATAATTAAATTTAAAAATGGCACGCGATTTAAGATTTACTAGAAACATTGGTATTGCTGCGCACATTGATGCTGGTAAAACCACCACAACAGAACGTATTCTCTATTATGCTGGGGTTTCTCACAAAATAGGTGAGGTACATGATGGAGCGGCTACCATGGACTGGATGGAGCAAGAGCAGGAGCGTGGAATCACGATCACATCGGCGGCGACAACAGTAGGTTGGAAATACCGCGATCAAGATTACCACATCAACATTATTGACACTCCGGGTCACGTAGATTTTACCGTTGAGGTAAATCGTTCTTTACGTGTATTAGATGGACTAGTATTTTTGTTTTCGGCGGTTGATGGTGTTGAGCCTCAGTCAGAGACCAACTGGCGTTTAGCGAATAACTACAACGTAGCTCGTATTGGATTCGTTAATAAGATGGACCGTTCGGGTGCTGATTTCTTAAACGTGTGTAAGCAAGTGAAAGAAATGTTAGGTAGTTATGCGGTGCCACTTCAATTGCCTATCGGAGCCGAAGATGGTTTCGAAGGGGTAGTTGACTTAGTTAACTTCCGTGGAATTAAGTGGAATGAGGCAGATAAAGGAATGACATTTGTGGAAGTTCCTATTCCGGATGATATGTTGGAAGAGGCAACTGAATACCGTGAGAAATTATTAGAAGCAGTAGCTGAATTTGATGAGACTTTGATGGAGAAATACTTCGAAGATCCTGCGTCAATCACAGAAGATGAAATTTTAGCAGCATTACGTGCGGCGACAATCTCAATGAAAATCGTTCCAATGCTTTGTGGTTCATCTTTCAAAAACAAAGGTGTTCAAACAATGTTGGATTATGTGATGGCTATTTTGCCTTCACCGATGGACAAAGAAGGAGTAAAAGGGGTTCACCCAGATACTGGTGCTGAAATCTTAAGGAAACCAAGTGAGTCTGAGCCATTTGCGGCTTTGGCATTTAAAATTGCAACGGATCCTTACGTGGGTCGTTTATGTTTCATCCGTGCATATTCTGGAGGTTTAGATTCGGGTTCTTATGTATTGAACAACCGTTCAGGAAATAAGGAGCGTATCTCACGTATTTTCCAAATGCACGCAAATAAGCAAAATGCGATTCCTCGTTTAGGTGCTGGAGATATTGGTGCAGTTGTAGGATTTAAAGATATTAAAACGGGTGATACCCTTTCAGACGAGAAGCACCCAATCATATTAGAAGCGATGGATTTTCCAGAGCCGGTAATTGGATATGCGATTGAGCCTAAGAAAGCGGCTGATGCTGACAACTTCTCAAAAGCGATCACTAAGTTGATCGAAGAAGATCCTACTTTACAAGTGGAATCTAACGAGGAAACAGGTCAAACCATCATCAAAGGAATGGGAGAGCTTCACTTAGAAATTATCATCGACCGAATGCGTCGCGAGTTCAATGTAGAAGTAAACCAAGGTGCTCCTCAAGTTGCTTACAAGGAGTCTTTAACTAAGACAACTGAACACCGTGAGGTTTACAAGAAACAATCAGGTGGTCGTGGTAAGTTTGCTGATATCGTATTTGAAATCGGGCCAAGAGAAGATGAAAAACCAGGTTTAGAGTTTGTTAATAATATTGTGGGTGGTGTGATTCCTCGTGAATTCATTCCAGCGGTTCAAAAAGGATTTGAAGAAGCGATGAAAACGGGAGCTTTAGCAGGATATCCAATGGATTCCATGAAAGTTCGTTTATTCCACGGATCCTTCCACGATGTCGATTCAGATTCATTATCATTTGAATTAGCAGCCCGTATGGGTTACAAAGAATCTGCGAAACAAGCAGGTGCTAAATTGATGGAGCCAATCATGGCTGTGGATGTTGTTACTCCTGATGAGTATACAGGTCCAATCACAGGTGACTTAAACCGTCGCCGTGGAATCATGAAGGGTATGGATTCCCGTCAAGGAGCTGTTATCTTAAAGGCTGATGTACCTCTTTCTGAATTATTTGGTTACGTAACAGATTTACGTACGATGTCTTCAGGACGTGCAACAGCATCATTAACGTTCTCTCACTACGAATTTGTTCCTCAAAACCTTGCGGAAGAAGTAGTTAAGAAAGCAAAAGGATTGTAAAATTCTTTTTAGATCATTAAAAGCCCGAGCGTGATGTTCGGGCTTTTTTATGGGGTAGAGGAAAAGACTTAGGAAACAAAAAACCTTTTAAAACTTTGTATTGGCTTTTCAATCACATGAAGCGATAGAAAAGAAAAGGTGAACAACACGATAAAAGGGACTATGTTAAAAGGCAATTCGGGGATAGGGATGTGTAATTTCCCGGCGATTTTGAAGAATAGATCGGGGACCAACATATGGTATAAATAAATGCCATAGGACATTTGGCCGATGAGTCGCAAAGGACTGATCGACAGAATTTTGGCAAAATTTCCAGTTTGCATCGCATAAAAAAGCACGGCTACTGAAACCAAAGAAGTGAACGTTCTAAAAAATAATTGTTTGACTAAATCAGTATCCGTGTGCTTTAAGCAAATCATTAAAAAACAAAATATGACGGGAATAATCGATCGTCGGACCCAAACAGCTATTTCTGCAGATTTTCCTTCGCGAATGTAATGCGCTAATAGAGCACCCCAAGCAAATGTGTCCACGCAGGTCAACATATATACCCCGATCCCTTGTTGGAGATGCACGGAATAATACCTGAAAGCAATCCCAAAAAGCACGCAAAACCATAAAAAATAGGTCCGGAAACGACTCGAAATTAACAAAATACAAAAAGGCCATAGGACATAAAACTGCTCCTCCACCGACAGCGACCAATAAGGGGACAAGGTATCTGACCAGTTGGTATGCTGCTCCAACCAATGATTATACATATAACCCCAATAATACCACGGATGCTCATAAAAGTCGGTATTAATCGTGATAGAGGCTCTTTTTAAAATCAGTAAACCGGCCAGCACTAAAAAATAAATGGGGAAAATACGCAGGGCTCTGCGGATAACAAAGTTCTTAAACGAACGAAAAAATTGTGCTTTGGTCTGTTGCTCCATTAAGATGTTCGAAATCAGGTAGCCCGACAAAACAAAAAATAAGGTCACTCCGATAGGGCCATTGGGCAAAATATTAATTCCAACTCCCTCCGGGAACCAATGGAAAACCAAGACCAATAAAATAGCGATGGCACGAACTCCATCTAAAGCCGGAATATATTTCATTCAGACAAAGCTAAAAAAACGTGCGCAGGAATCAAACCTCTTATCCACCTATATCCCACTTTATCCCCCGCTTGTATCTTTTGTCTAAAACTCAAGATACTTTCAAACTTTGGATGTATTTTTGAATGAATTATAGATTTACACATGACTAAAATAATTGAGACCCAAAATATTTCTAAACGCTACGTAATGGGCGAAGAGGTAATCGATGCATTAAAGAACATCAATATCTCCGTCAACAAAGGCGAATATGTGGCTTTTATGGGACCCTCTGGATCTGGTAAATCAACACTCATGAATATAGTAGGCTGCTTAGACACGCCTAGTACCGGAAAATATATTCTTAATGGACAAGATGTTTCTGAAATGTCAGAAAACGAGTTAGCCGCCGTAAGAAATAAAGAAATTGGATTTGTTTTTCAAACGTTCAACTTACTTCCGCGCCAATCAGCACTTGAAAATGTAGCCCTGCCATTAATTTATGCAGGATATTCTAAAGCGAGAAGAACTGAAATTGCCATGGAAACTTTACGTGGAGTGGGTTTAGATAATCGTGCACTGCACAAGCCTAACGAACTTTCCGGAGGTCAAAGGCAACGTGTCGCGGTGGCGCGCGCCCTGGTAAATGATCCTTCTATTTTATTAGCAGATGAGCCCACAGGTAATCTAGATTCAAAAACCTCCTATGAGATTATGGATCTTTTTGACCAATTACATAAAAAAGGAAATACCATCGTTATGGTGACGCACGAGGATGATATCGCTCAATATGCACACCGCATTATTCGTTTACGAGATGGCTTGATTGAATCAGATACGATCAATGCCCATGTCAGGAAAGTAGAGAAGGGCTAATAATCAGTCTATTGATAATTTAGTTTAATGATCAGTTTTAAATATTTTTAAAACTCAATATCCATGTATTTTTATTGATTAGAATTCTAATTTATTCACTTTTATGTGAATAAATTTCATATCTTTGACGTAAATAAAATGATCATTGTTTTTGATAAAATTGAATTGAAAGAAATTTATGAACAGGGCTATTCAGAAAATAGAAAATTTTGGTTTCAGCCTGAGGTCATTAAACAATATATAAAAATCATTAATATTTTGCTGGCGATTGAAAAAATTGAAGAACTATATCAAATCAAAAGCCTTCATTTTAAAAAATTACTCGGTTCTAAATTTGCTCTTCAATCCATAAGGATTAATAATAAGTACCGACTCGAATGCATTATTAGTTATGATATTTACGTTTTAGTTGGTAAAATTTTATCTATCAGTAACCATTATAAATCATGAAAAATAAACCTGAATTAAAGCCTTTCTTTTCAACTCATCCCGGCGAACTTCTATTAGATGAAATGAAAGAGCGAAAGATATCTCAAATTAAAATTGCAACCCAAACTGGAGTTAAAGCTTCATTTTTAAATGAGATTATCAAAGGCAAACGAAGTATTCACGCACACTTTGCCATATCATTAGAAAAAGCCTTAGGCATCCCTGCAGAATATTGGCTAAGACTACAAATGAACTATGATTTAAATATGGCTAGGGAAGCTATAAGCCTACATTAAATAACTAAACTGTCAGGAACGAATTAAACAAAAAAAGCTGTTCATTTCTGAACAGCTTTTTTATGTATAAAAATCTCAAACCTATTTTTTCTTCTCTTTTACACGAGCCGCTTTTCCTTGCTTACCTCTCATGTAGTATAAACGAGCACGACGAACTTTACCATGACGAGTCACCTCGATCTTATCAACATTTGGAGACAAGATTGGAAAAATACGCTCCACTCCAATTCCATTTGAAATCTTACGAACGGTAAATGTTTCTCCAGCACCTGAATTCTTGCGCTGAATAACTAATCCTTGGAATACCTGGATACGCTCCTTGTTTCCTTCACGAATTTTTACGTGTACATTAACTGTATCGCCAGCTCCAAACTCTGGATGCTCCGCTCTACGGGGTGCACTTTCTGCTTCAACAAACTTAATTAATTCACTCATCTTTCTTAAATTTTGGATGATTATCAGCGCTTAGCGGTCCAATTGTACATAAGCCGAGCTGATTCGGGTTGCAAAGATAGAAAAATAAAATCTTTATTGAAAAGAATGATTAAAATTATTCCTAAAATTTATTTTAATCCCTTGATACTTTTCACGAACCCCACAATTTCCTCTCTAAGATTTTTGGCATTCCCTAGAAGTTTCACAAATGCACTTCCAATAATTGCCCCTGATGCACCATTTGAAGCCTTCAAAAAACTCTCTCGGTCGGAAATTCCAAAGCCAACAAGCCTCGGATTTTTCAACTTCATACCATCAATGCGTTTGAAATAAGCTTCTTGATCCGATGAAATACCCGTTTTGGCACCCGTAGTACTAGCAGATGATACCATGTAAATAAATCCTTCACTAACAGAATCAATTTGCTTTATCCGCTCATCAGATGTTTGAGGGGTAATTAAAAAGATATTTAATAAGCCATACTGCTCAAAAATCGTTTGATAACTTTGCTGATATTCTGCTAAAGGCAAATCGGGTAAAATCAATCCATCGACGCCCACTTCCTGACATTTTTGACAAAAGCGTTCTACTCCAAATTGCAATACAGGATTTACATATCCCATCAGTAAAACAGGAACCGAAATACTTTGGCGCATATTTTTAAGCTGATCAAACAAATGTGCAACCGTCATTCCTTGATCTAAAGAAACTTGGTTCGATTGTTGGATCGTCTCCCCATCCGCCACCGGATCGGAATAGGGCATCCCAATTTCAATAATATCAACTCCACCTTCTTGTAATGCATTTAAAACAAGCATGGTATCTCCAAAATGAGGATATCCCGCCGTCGCATATACATTTAAAATAGGCTCTTGGGTTGAATTAAATAAAGTTGATATACGATTCATATTACTGGTTCAATTTTAATTTTTCTTGGTATGTCGCCAAATCCTTATCTCCTCTTCCTGATAAATTTACAACGGAAACCTCATCAGGTTTTGCTCCTAATTTTCCAAACACCGCAAGTGCATGCGCCGACTCTAGTGCAGGGATGATCCCCTCAAGCATCGAGCATTCTAGGGCTGCCTCTAAGGCTTCATCATCTGTAATATCAAAAAACTTTGCTCGGCCAGATGTTGCCAAATGAGCATGCAAAGGCCCAATTCCTGGATAATCCAAACCGGCCGAAATCGAATAGGGCTCAATCACTTGGCCATCTTCCGTTTGCATCAATAAGCTTTTGGATCCATGCAAAACACCTGGTTTTCCCAAGAAAGTAGTTGCGGCCGAATGCCCACTCGATACTCCTTGGCCCGCCGCCTCCGCTGCAATTAAAGCCGTACGCGGTTCATCCAAATAATGATAAAATGCTCCCGCGGCATTTGAACCCCCTCCTACACAAGCCAATATGTAATCCGGGTAATCGCGTCCCTCTTTCTCCTGTAATTGCCATTTGATTTCCTCCGAAATAACGGATTGAAATTTAGCAACCATATCGGGATAAGGATGAGGCCCCACCACAGAACCAATGATATAATGTGTATCTACCGGATGATTAATCCAATGACGCATCGCTTCGTTAGTCGCGTCTTTTAACGTCTTTGACCCGGATTGCGCGGCAACGACAGTAGCCCCGAGCATTTTCATTCGAGCCACATTTGGCGCTTGACGCTCAATATCAATGGCCCCCATGTAAATGATACATTCCATGCCCATCAAAGCACAAACCGTAGCAGTAGCCACTCCATGCTGTCCTGCACCTGTTTCTGCTACTATTTTATTTTTACCTAATCGCTTGGCCATCAAAATCTGACCAATGGTATTGTTGACTTTATGAGCACCCGTATGGCACAAATCTTCCCTCTTCAAATAAATTTTCGTGTTGTACTTAGCCGACAATCGCTCCGCCTTAAACAAGGGGGTCGGTCGGCCCACAAAATCCTTCAACAAGAAATGAAATTCCTTTTGAAAGCTAGGTTCCATCATGTATTCCAAATAATGCAGACGCAATTCCTCTACATTGGGATACAACATTTCAGGGATAAAAGCACCCCCAAAATCACCATAATAACCCTTTTCACTCACATGAAAAGATATTCCTGCATCGATCATCTTTCAATTATTTTTGAAATATTTTTAACTTTTTCTATATCCTTAAACCCGGGCATGGACTCTAATTTACTATTAAAATCAAGTGCATAGATGGGAAATTGCGCCGACAAAGATATCGCTTCCGCAACATTTTCCTCCCCTAATCCCCCCGCCAATATAAATGGGATTGACTTTTTATACACCTGCAGCATCGTCCAGTCAAATGCCATTCCCGTTCCACCCACTTGTTCCCCTTTTTTGGTATCAAATAAAAATAAATCCGGCTCCCCCTCACAATCCAACAAATCATTTTCATTGCTCACGGAAATAGCCTTAATAACCTTAAGTCCCAAAGACTTTAATTTCAATATGTCATTCGCCGATTCTAGACCATGCAATTGGACCCACTCAAAACCAGCTCTTTTTGCCAAATCAGCTATTTTCACTACGGATGCCTCCACAAAAACCCCTACGGCCTTCGTTTTTTTTGGCAATACTGGAATTTTAAAATCCTCCCCTACATACCTGGGCGATTTTGAAGCCCAAATAAATCCCATAAAGTCGGGCTCAAATGCGGCAACATCCTCAATATTCCCTAAATCTCGCATGCCACACACCTTCCACTTCATCTTTTCTATTTTAAAAATTCAGTTAAGGCAGCACCTGGATTCGTCGTTTTCATAAAACTTTCGCCGATCAAAAAACCACGATATCCATATGTTTTTAAATCCTTAATGATCTCTGCACTCGAAATACAACTTTCAGAAACTTTCACAAATTGAGCCGGAATTTTATCCGCCAACACCTTTGAGGCCTCCACGTTTTGCTCCGAAAAATTCTTCAAATTTCGATTATTTACGCCCACAACCGAAATGTAATCTCCCAAGCTCCGATCTAATTCTTCTTGGTCATGTACCTCTAACAAAGTCTCCATGCCTAAAGAACGCGCTAACGTTCCTAATGTTTTAACTTCCGAAGGTCTCAACGCCGCAGCTATCAGCAAAACAACATCCGCACCCATTGATTTAGCTTCAATAATTTGATACTCGTCAATCATAAAATCCTTGCGAAGCAAAGGCGTTCCAGGATTCGTCTTTCTCGCTAATTCAAAATCTGCATAGGTCCCACCAAAAAAATGCTCATCCGTTAGTACGGATAAACATGCAGCACCAGCCTCTACATATCCCCTCGTCACTTCATCCACGCCCATTCGGTCATTTATAATTCCTTTGGAGGGCGACTTACGTTTAAATTCAGCAATTATTCCGGTAGATGCAGGAGCTATTAACGACATCGACAAAGAATGGCAAGCGCGCGCAAAATACCCCTGCTTCTCTAAATCAGTCACAGATTTAGCCTTTTTGCTTGCCGCAACCTCCTCCCTTTTCTTCGCAATAATTTGATCTAAAATGCTCATTTTTTTCCTTAACTCGCAACGTGATTATCGAGGCGCTACATTAATTTTATGTGTAGAGACGCGATACCTCACGTCTATTTTATCTGTTTATTTAATCCATTATAAATTTCTTAAACGCCTGAAAAGCTCGACCACTTTCAAGTGACTCCTTCGCCATTAAATACCCATCCTGAAAACTTGCCGACTTTTCCGCCACCCATAAAGCGGCACCTGCGTTCGCCAAAACAGCTTGAGTTTGTGCAATCGTTCCCTCTCTTTGTAAAATCTTATATAACATTTTGGCTGACTCCTCGACATTTGCTCCCCCATGCAATTCCGATTGCTGTACCAGTGAACACCCTAAATCAGTTGGATGGTATACTTTTTCCCCAGCATGAGTCGTCAAACGAAACGAAGACGTCAACGAAATTTCATCATAGCCATCCTCAGAATAAACAATTCCATATTTATTGTGGCTTTCTTTAAAAAAGCCGGCATATAAATCAAAAGCTGAAGGCGCATACACTCCGGTCAATTGCTTATTGACACGAGCGGGGTTCAACAAAGGTCCCAATAAATTAAAAAAGGTTTTCATCCCTAATTCTTTGCGAATAGGACCCACAAATCTCATGGCTGGATGAAATAAAGGCGCATGTAAAAAACACATGCCCGCAGAATCCATTTTACGTTTTAATATTTTAGCGTCACTATTAAACTTCAAACCCAAAAATTCCAAGACGGTCGACGAGCCCACGGAAGATGATACACCATGATTTCCATGCTTCGCAATTTTCTGGCCAGCACCCACAATGATAAACGACGAAGTGGTACTGATATTGAAGGTATCCTTACCATCACCTCCAGTACCGCAAACATCCATGGCATCAAATTCAGATAAATCAACCGTTACAGCTAATTCCATCATTGCCGACACAAAACCTTTGAGTTCAGCTACTTGAATCGGATGATACCAATAAGATGATAAAAATGAAGCAATTTGACTTGGATTTATCTCGCCTTGCCCAATTTTCAACATAATATCCCTAGCCTCTTGTTCGCTAAGTGCCTCCCCTTCAACTCGTCTCTCTAATATCTTTTTCATTTTTATTTCAACCAATTTTTAATCATTTGTAAACCATGTTGGGTCAAATAAGCCTCAGGATGAAATTGCACCCCTCGCACATCATACTTTTGATGTGCCTCTGCCATCACAAATCCTTTATCATCCACTGCCGTAATTTTTAAATCAGCCGGCATTGTTTCCGGCACGACCGTCCAGGAATGATACCGACATACCTCAAAGCGCGTTGGGATTCCTTGAAATAATTTTTCACTCGGATCCGTCACGACGCATTCAGTAGTCACCCCATGCAATACCTCCCCCATATTTTGCAATTGAGATCCAAAGGCCTCGCCAATCGCCTGATGCCCCAAACAAACTCCTAATATTTTTTTGCTCGACTTATACTCCTTCAATAAATCCAACATGATTCCTGCCTCAGACGGAATTCCAGGACCCGGCGAAAGTAAAATCTGATCATATGCAGCCACTTCTTCTAACGAAATTTTATCGTTGCGAAACACATCTACTTTGGCCCCCAACTCCTTCAAAAGGTAGACTAGGTTATAGACAAATGAATCATAATTATCAATCACTAATACATTCATATTTACTTAAGATAAAGTTTCCGCCACTTCTAATGCTCTGCGCAGAGCGGCTAATTTATTATGTATTTCCTGCATTTCACTAGCCACCACTGATTTAGCTACCACTCCCATTCCCGCTTGAAAAAACAAGGTTTGCCCCTTGCTTAAAAATGTTCTGATCGCAATGGCATGATTAAAATTGCCTTCAAAATCCATGAAGCCAATCGCCCCACCATAAATGGCACGGTTGGTCGGTTCCAAGCGATTTATAATCGTCATCGCATTGTGTTTTGGTGCTCCACTTAACGTTCCCGCCGGAAAAGTATCGGCTACTAATTGGAGTGAATTAACCCCTTTTTGCATGCGTCCTGTTACCTTTGAAACCAAGTGAATAACATGGGAGAAAAACTGAACCTCCTTAAAAGTTTCCACCTTCACATTTTCAGCACTCCTACTTAAATCATTTCTAGCTAAGTCCACCAACATCACATGTTCGGCAGATTCTTTGGGATCCGCAATCAATGCCTGAGCTAATTCCGCATCGCGCGCATCATCCCCAGAACGTCTAAATGTTCCGGCAATGGGATGAATTTCTGCTAAATCACCGTCAATTTTAATTTGTTTTTCTGGAGATGCACCAAAAATACGGTACTCTTCGTAATCAAAGTAAAATAAATAAGGTGATGGATTCACGGAACGCAAAGCCCTGTAAACCTGAAAATCATCCCCTTGATAATTTTGACTAAATCTGCGGGAAGGCACAATTTGAAATACATCCCCCCGTAAACAATGTTTTATACACGTTTGAACTATTTCCCGAGTTTGATCCTCGGTCAAGTTACTCACTTCTTCTCCTTGGCGTTGAAATTTTCCCAATGCCTCCGCAGGCTGATCGATCGCATTCAAAATGGCATCAAAACTTGGTTCGCTTCCATCATAGGTATGCGAATAGTAGGCCAATTGGTTATTAAAGTGATTAAATGCCAATACATAACGATACACAAAATAGCGAATGGACGGGATTTCCGTTTCCTTGCTTTTGCCCCTCATCTCGATGTCTTCAAAATATTGAACCGCATCATACGATATATGACCAAAAAGGCCGTTGGCCATGGGCGAATCTCCCGCCTCCTTTGTAAAAACAAAACGATCAGAAAAGTTTTTTAACGCCAAAATGGCTTGTTGGCGCGATGCCAACACAAAAGTTTCTTCTGTTCCATCAGGAAATTTTTGAACAACCACCGACTGATCTAAGGTAAAACTAGCAATGGGCTCAAAAGCAATGTGAGAAAAACCATGCTCACGGCCATGGTAATCAGCGGATTCCAATATGACCGAGTTTTTGAAATTCTTCCGAATTTTAAGAAATAAACCTATGGGCGTCATCGTATCGGCCAAAAGCGTCTTTCTACTCGTTTTTATATGTATATTTTGTGTCGTTGACATGTTTTCTAATTGAATACAAATTAATAAAAAAAGGCTTACTGAGAACAGCAAGCCTTTGTAAAACATATCATATGTGCACACAGCAAAACTGTTCAAGGATTGATTACCCTTGCCAACCGTTTTTGTTGTATGCTGCTTTTATCATTTTGTTATAATTTTTACAAATGTAAAATGAAATCTATTAAATCAAAAATTTAACCAATTAAATCCCATAAATTTCCATACAAGTCCTCGAAAACAAGGACTTTACCATATTCTTCCTCCGACGGTCCCCGAACGATTGTGATTCCTTTTTGGAGCAGATTTTCATGATCCCTTTCAAAACCATCCGTGTGCAAAAATAAAAATACACGCCCTCCTGTTTGATTCCCAACTCTCGATTTTTGTTCCTCTGTCGCGGCCTTTGCTAAAAGCAATTGGCAACTCCCCTCCCCAGGAGGTTGGACTAAAACCCAACGCTTTACGTCGCTCAACGTAGTGTCCTCGATTAATTTGAATCCTAATTTTTGGGTATACCAATGAATCGCCTCATCATAATCAGCCACCACTAAAGCAATATGCATTAATCGCTGGTTCATATCTTAATTTTCGTCTCGGCCAACAAAGTTGAACGGAGAGATCAATTTCAATTCATTTTTAATCGCTTCACTGACCGCTAAACCATCAATAAATTGATGAAAAACGGCTTGGTCTATTTTTCCATGATGACGCGTTAAATCCTTGAGCGCCTCATACGGTTTTGGATAGGACTCCCTACGAAGTACGGTTTGAATCGCTTCTGCAATGACAACCCAGTTTTCCTCTAAATCATGCGTGATTTTTGATTCATTTAATTCCAACTTCCCTAATCCTTTTTGCAATGAATTCAAGGCAATCAACGTGTGTGCTAAAGGCATCCCTACATTCCTTAAAACAGTAGAATCTGTTAAGTCGCGCTGCAACCTAGAAATTGGCAACTTTGCCGACAAGAACTCAAATGTGGCATTTGAAAATGCCAAATTACCTTCCGCATTTTCAAAATCAATGGGGTTTACTTTATGAGGCATGGCAGATGACCCTATTTCCCCCTCTTTAATTTTTTGTTTAAAGTATCCCATGGAAATGTACTGCCAAATATCCCGAGAAAGGTCAATTAAAATCGTATTCAATCTTTTTAAGCCATCAAAATAGGCCGCCAAATTATCGTAATGTTCAATTTGTGTCGTATACTTGGATCGTACAATCCCTAGATTATAATGCAATTTCGCCGCAAATTGGGGCCAATTAATATCCGGAAAAGCAACTTGGTGTGCGTTGAAATTTCCAGTAGCACCCCCAAATTTTCCTGAAAAAGGAATTTGAGCCAAAAGATCCAATTGACGATTCAACCTTTCCACAAATACCATCACTTCCTTGCCAAGCCGAGTAGGCGAAGCAGGTTGACCATGTGTATGCGCAAGTAAAGGAATGTCTTTCCAATCCTTTGCATAGCTGGAAAGGATTTCAATCACAGATATATAAGCAGGTAAGATAACGTTTTTATGTGCCTCCGCGATGGACATCGGAATAGCTGAATTGTTGATGTCCTGAGAAGTCAACCCAAAATGAATAAATTCCACGTAGGCCGACAAGTCCCCATGCTTACCAGAAAGATTCAGCATTTTTTCTTTGATAAAATACTCAACCGCCTTAACGTCATGATTGGTCACTTTTTCCGTGTCCTTAATCCATTGCGCATCCGCCTCAGAAAATTGAAGATACAAATTTCGCAGATCAACAAAAGCGCCTGCCGGGAAACTGGCAAGCGGTTTTAATGGAATTTCACAAAGCGCAATAAAATATTCTATTTCAACGCGAACGCGGTATTGAATTAAACCAAATTCAGAAAAATATGGCGCCAAAACAGCTGTTTGGCGACGATACCTCCCGTCCACGGGAGAAATAGCACTTAATAAATTTAATTCCATGTGATTCCTATCAAAGTGTAAAGGTACAAAATTTGTCTTGGAAGAGGGTTTAATCAGAAGATTTTGAGTGATTTAGGTAGGGATTTTCCTAATTTTTTATGAAATTTAGCAAAATACCTGATATGCTAAGTCCAAAATACCTATCCCTTATTCTGGCTATTGTCATCGCTGGAGTGACGACAGCATTCATTTCGTTTTTGCCAAGCTCTGATATAAGTACCCTGTTTGTGTGCTTTACAAGTTGTCTAATTTTTGGTGCTGTTTTAATATATTTTGCGTTGGATTATTTAGTTTTCAAAGAGGTGAATTTGTTATATGACCGAATCAAACAGATAAAAAAGAAGAATTTTTCTGTCATTCCTCGTTCTCAATTAATTGAAAAAGATAATCCCATTGCCTTGTTGACGGAGGAATTAAACTCCTATGTCACGACCAAAGAAGACGAGGTAAAGGAATTGAGAAAATCAGCGAAATACCGACAAGAATTTTTAGCTGATGTCTCACATGAGTTAAAGACCCCTATTTTTGCAGCTCAAGGCTTTGTGCATACGCTCCTGGACAATCCTGAAGAAGGCATCGAAATTAGAACCAAATTTTTAGAAAAAGCGGCAAAAAGTCTAGATGGATTAGATGTTTTAGTGAAAGACTTATTGACTGTTTCTCAAATTGAAACCGGTGCCATTAAAATCGATAAAAAATCGATCGATTTACGCCCCATCATTTTAGATATTTTTGAACAATTAGAAGCCAAAGCCAAATCAAAAAAAGTGTCATTGAAATTGACCGGCAAGGAAGGTCCCCTTTTAGTCAAAGCAGATAGCCAACGCATGGAACAGGTGCTGGTCAATTTAATTGAAAATGGGATTAAGTATGGAAACCAGGAAGGCAAGGTGAATGTGTTGATCGAAGAAAGAAAGAAAAATCTTCAAATTTGGGTCAAAGATAATGGGCCTGGAATTCCAGCAGAACATCTGCCAAGATTATTTGAACGTTTTTATCGAGTGGATAAAAGTAGGGCTAAAATGAGTGGTGGTTCTGGCTTGGGCTTATCGATTGTTAAACACATCGTAAAAGCACATGGAAGCCAAATCACGGTCATCTCTAAAGTTGACAAAGGGACTAGCTTCAGCTTTAAACTTGAAAAGGCTTAAGAAAAAATCTTACGCAGCTCCCTCCGTTAGTCTTTCCGTATTTTCCGCAATCCTCAATTGCTCAATAAATTCTCCTATTTCTCCATCCAAAACGGTGGGCAAATTATAAACGGTCAATCCGATGCGATGATCTGTCACACGACCCTGTGGATAATTATACGTCCTGATCTTGTCGGAACGGTCTCCCGAACCTACTAAAGATTTTCGCGCACCTGCAATTTCAGCATTACGTTTGGCCAACTCAATTTCATAAAGCCTTGAACGCAACACGGTCATGGCCTTATCAAAATTCTTAATTTGAGAACGTTCATCTTGACATTGAACCACAAGCCCAGAAGGAATGTGCGTCACACGAACCGCTGAATACGTTGTATTCACCGACTGACCACCCGCTCCGGATGAACAGAAAGTATCCTTTCTGATATCATTCATATTAATTTGAACATCCACCTCGTCGGCCTCTGGCATTACAGCTACTGAAGCTGCTGACGTATGAATCCTTCCAGCTGATTCCGTTGCGGGTACCCGCTGAACTCGGTGAACACCCGATTCAAATTTCATTTTGGCATACACATCCTCGCCTTGAACTGAGGCAATAATCTCTTTATATCCACCAGCCGACCCTTCTGTAAAATCCATGATTTGGAAAGTCCAACCCATCTTTTCAGCGTATCGTTGATACATTCTAAATAAATCGCCCGCAAAAATACTTGCTTCATCTCCTCCTGTTCCACCTCGAACTTCCAGAATGCAATCCTTCGAATCATTTGGATCCCTAGGAATTAGCATTTCCTTTAACACCTCATTCATGTCCTTCTCCGCTGGAACTAATTCGTCCAACTCCGCCTTAGCCATATCCCTAAAATCCTCATCTTTTTCCGTGGCAATAACATCTTTTGCCTCCTCGATGGACTTCAACAAATTCAGATAAGTAGTATACTGATCGACAATTTTTTGCAAATCCTTATATTCCTTACTTAATGTTTTGAATTTCTTTAAGTCTGATACGACTTCCGGCATGGCTATCTGTTGCTCCACTTCTAAAAAACGTTCTCTAATGGCCTCCAACTGCTCAAGCATGATTTTCTATTTTAAAAATTTTTGCAAAGATAACAATTAGTTGAATACCTTTGCGCAACGCTTTTTTATTATGTCCCTTTCCAAACTCTTCTTGCTCTTTTTTATCTTAGGATTAAGCTCATGTGACTTTTCAACGCGCATTGACACGAAAGCCGCAGTCAAAGAAATGAAAGCCAAACAAGTTAAGCGCGTCCTGCCAGAACAAATTGTACACCAAGTAGACACTTGGGGTTTAGGTGTTCAAAAAGAAATAGAAAAAAAGCTAGGTGAAAAATCGGCTTTGGACTTGGCAAGCCTTTCAAAAAAATATGGAATTTCAATTCTTGTAGGAAAAGCTACCAATCTAAAAAATCAAGTGAGTGATCAAAAAATCAAAGACATTTTGGATGCATTAGATTATAGTCAATCAATCCAACAAGAAATTCCCCCAAGCATACAGAAAAATGCAAGTGGCGATAGCCTCTTTTACATTTTCACTCATCCAGCGGCACACACCATTATTTTGGGATTCAGTAAAGTCCGTGTCATTCAAGAGATGGACCGACCGTTAATCAAGTGATTGAGATTTGATTAAGGCCAACATCTGTTTATAGATTTCCTGCATTTCTGGACGGTCAATGAGTGATTGTTGGTCCATCACCATTCTCCCATCTTGTAATTTTGCGGCTTCCTGGGCTGGGGAAATAGGATGATTGGAGAAAAATGACTTCATGTAATTTTCGACAACCCCTTGAATTAATTGAGGTTCTAATTCGATTGAGGTCAACAATTCTTTCGCCTGGTTCCAAAGTTGCTGCGTAAAAGTACCCGCCATCAACATCGCCAAATGAATCTTTTTTCGTTCATCTCCATTGACTAAATAAATGGCATCGGACACATCTTTGGCAAGAGCCAATAAAATGGTTTCCGTTTCCTCTACCAATACTTCGACACATATTGGGGTGTTTGAAAGGTTTAATTTTCGACCGCTGAGGACATGTTGGACCGGGAAAAACACACCAATCTGGTTCATGCTTTCCCGAAGTGGATCGTACAAAAGCATCGATTCTGCCAATTGGGCTGTGCCTGAAACCAAGACTAAAATCCCATATTTGGGCAACAAAAGTTCGGGTAACACTTGGGGATATGCGGACTCTGGGATACACATAAAGAACACTTCAGATGTGGATTCAGAAAAATCTAAATGTTCTTGAACACGTGCATTATATAAAAAACTACCTAATTCTTTTGCTTTTTTGGGGTCTCGACTGAAAACTTCTTGAACAGAATTTCCTGCATTTTCTAATGCTTGAGATAAATGCCAAGCCACATTTCCTGCGCCAATAAATGAAATTTTCATACTTAATAGATGGGTTCTCGTTTAGATCCCACAAACGGAATCCATTGTTGGTCCAAAATTCCGGAAAAATTTCGCAAAAACATAACAAAAGATGGTTTGAAAGGATGGCGCGCTAAATGCATCCCTGCTTCCTCCGGAGTGAGATCTCCTTTCTTCGAATTGCAGTATTTACAAGCGGTCGTTAAATTGTCCCAAGAAGTTCTTCCTTGTCTGGATTTTGGCATCACATGGTCTAATGTCAAATGATCTTTAGATCCACAATATTGACACGTATTCGCATCGCGCTTAAAAATATTTTGTCGGGTTAAAACGACCCCTTTGTATGGAAAATAAACATATCGATGTAGGCGAATGACGGAGGGAAAAGGAAACGTTTGCGAGATGGAGTGAAGTTTTGCGGTAGTCGATTCGGCCACTAATTCGGCCTTGTTTAGGTAGACCAACAAGAATGCTTTGGGCATCGAACAAATCGTGAGTGCACTATAATCTTGATTGAGAACTAACACTTTCTGACTCATAGACAAAAATTATTTTTCGCTTTTTTCGCAAATCCTCTACTCGTTTTAAAGGTAAGAAAATTATCAAATCAATGGCATTATTTAGACAGAAAAATAATATTTTTTTAACAGCTCTTTTAAACTTGAATGCGCGTATTGTTCATTCTTTGTAGATTTGCAAAAAAAGAGAAAATTGTCATGTCGCAACTGATTGAAAAGATTAAGGAAATAGCTAAAAAAAACACGCAGGAGGTAATCGGAAATCGCCATCATTTGCATCAAAATCCTGAACTTTCATACCATGAAGTAGAGACTCAGGCCTATGTGTTGGCCCAACTCAATTCCATGGGTATTCAAGCAGAGCGCATCGCCAATACTGGGCTAATCGCTATGATAGAAGGCAAGAATCCAACGAAACGTGTGATTGCTTTACGCGCCGACATGGACGCGCTGCCCATTTTTGAAGCAAATGATGTGCCATATAAATCTCAAAAAGAGGGCGTCATGCATGCTTGTGGACATGATGTACACACTTCTTCTTTGCTCGGCACAGCGAAAATATTACAAGAAATACGGGGGGAATTTGAGGGGACCATTAAATTATTGTTTCAACCTGCGGAGGAAAAAGCACCAGGCGGAGCCAGTGTTATGATTCAGGATGGTGCTTTACAAAATCCGGTTCCGGCTGGGATTTTAGGCCAACATGTTGCACCAAATATCCCCGTGGGAAAAATCGGTTTTAGGGAAGGCATGTACATGGCTAGTGCGGATGAATTGTATCTGACGGTGAAAGGAAAAGGCGGGCATGGAGCTATGCCCGATATTTGTGTGGATCCTATTTTGATTGCTTCCCACATCATTGTGGCGATGCAACAAATTATCTCAAGAAATAAAAATCCAAGATTGCCTTCGGTGTTGACCTTCGGAAAAATTGAGGGCCTTGGGGCAACTAACATTATTCCGGATGAGGTTAAAATTCAAGGCACTTTCCGTGCGATGGATGAAGAGTGGCGTGCAGATGGTTTGGCAAAAATGAAGAAATTAGCCGAAGGAATGGCGGAGGCGATGGGTGGCACTTGCGTAATCGAGGTATTAAAAGGTTATCCGTTTTTGCAAAATAATCCCGCGTTAACCCGTCGAATGAAAGAAGCGGCGATTGAATACATGGGAAAAGAGCAGGTGATCGACCTAGATATTTGGATGGCGGCGGAGGATTTCGCTTGGTATACACATCATTTAGACGCCTGTTTTTACCGATTAGGTACTCGGAATGAAGCGCGCGGAATCGTTAGTGGGGTGCATACGCCAACTTTTGATATCGATGAACAAGCTTTGGAAGTTGGACCGGGACTGATGGCGTGGTTGGCCATTGCTGAGCTCAATCATGTCTAAGGATAAGCAAAAATCACAATTTTTTAGCAGAGAAAAATTCCTTTTTTATTAGAAGCACAAGACGCGAGGTATCGCGTCTATATAAAATCCGACTCGTCTTTGACGCCGATTATCGCGTCTCTACAAAATCTAATGGTTTAATTAAAACTCCATCGGATCAGGATGCTTAAATTGGTATTTTAACTCTTTCGTAATTTTTTCACCTGAAATTATTTTACCTCCTAAACAGGGTTGTGAATAATCCCAAGTCCCCGCAGGCATATTGCGCTTTTCAATATCATTTTCGCCGACCTCCCCTTTAGTTGGGTGAATAGGTGCTACTATATTATAAATACCTTTATTTATTTTTTCAACGGTCAAGGTGCAAAGTGCAACCACATCATCTTTATGCACATAATTGACCGGGCAATTTGCCCCATCGTTTCTACGGCCAGAAAAATATTTAGCGACAAATCGGTCGCCACCCATTAAACCACCTAAGCGCAAAATAACACTGGGTATTTTAGACGCCAAAATCAATGACTCGGCTTGTGCCATCAGCGAAGTTTCTACAATAGCAGATTTTTCATCTACGACATCGGAAACGTTTTGATAGATGGAAGTAGAAGAAAGAAAAATAATTTTTTTCACAATCTTCTCATCCAAAACGCTCAGCCAATCCTGTAATATTTGTAAATAAAATTCCTCCGAATTCTTTTTTCTACGCGGAGGTATCGCCCAAATTTGTATTTCCGACTGATTCATCTCATCCCAAAGGCCTTTCTCCATATTGGGCTCTGCCCTAAATTCCACGACCTTAATATTAGGATGTTTGGCTTGTTTATGAGCAGAGGATGCGGATACGGTTACTTCGAATTCCGCTAATGCTAATTTAAATGCTAAAGGTGCTCCTACCCAACCGCCCCCGTAAATACTGATGTTTTTTTTCATAATTTTTTGCACCTTTGGAACAAATGAACAACAAATTTAGTTGTAAATTGCATTAGCGAACGCCATCCCATGAATAAAATGTATTTTGTTCCTTTTTTGTCACTCCTCATTTTTGCGATTGATTATTACGTTTGGCAGGCGTTTCGCACGGCAACACAAAATTCGTCAGCTCAAATCCAGTTATTTACTCGATATGGGTATTGGGGATTTACCAGTTTGATCATCATAGGAATTTGGGCGTATAATTTCATGCCCTTGCATTTTTGGAAAAACGAAATTCGGATAACCTTCATGGCTTTGGTGATGATTAGTGTGATTACCAAATTATTCATCATTCTATTTTTACTGATTGAGGACATCACCCGAATCATTCGTTATTCTTTCCAAAATGTCAAAATGCGCATCAGTCCCGACGAATATGCCCCGGGAAATATTAGCAGAAACGAGTTCCTTTCCAAAGCCGCATTGGCCGTTGGCGCCGTACCTGCAGCCACATTTGCTTTTGGAATCATTTCAGGTGCGCATGATTATCGCGTTGAAAAAATATCCTTAAAAATCCCAAACCTACCCAAAGCTTTCAAAGGCATGCGAATTGCCCAAGTTTCTGATATTCACACAGGAAGCTTTTTCAATAAAACGGCCGTCAAAGGGGGAGTTGAAATGATGATGCGCGAGAAGGCAGATGTGATCTTTTTTACGGGAGATTTGGTCAATAATGAGGCCAAAGAAGTAAAAGATTATTTTGAGATCTTTTCAAAATTAAAAGCCCCCTTAGGAGTTTTTAGCACCTTAGGAAACCACGACTATGGCGATTATGTTCGTTGGAATTCCCCGGCAGCCAAAAAGCAGAATTTAAAAGATTTAATGAAAGCCCACGAATTAATGGGCTATGATTTATTAATGGATGAACATCGCTTCATCGAAGAGTCTGGTGAAAAATTAGCCATCATAGGGGTGCAAAATATTGGCATTGGTCGTTTTCCGTGGTATGGTAATTTAGGAAAGGCTTATGCCGGTACGGAAGAAGCGTCAACTAAATTGCTCCTTTCCCACGATCCAACCCATTGGAATGCCGAAGTAACCAAGAAATTCAAGGACATTGATGTCGCTTTTGCTGGGCATACGCATGGATCACAGTTTGGCGTGAAGATTGGCAATTATAAATGGTCCCCAGCACAATACATATATAAACAATGGGCTGGCTTATACCAGGAGGGAGACCAGCAAATTTATGTGAATCGGGGATATGGGTATTTAGGATATCCTGGCCGAGTAGGTATGCCACCAGAAATTACCGTGTTTACGCTAGCATAAATTAGGCGAACAAATAGACCCAAGATTCAATCAATAAATTCTGAATTTTAAATAATTCGTTTGCCCATTAGCAAAAAAGTGCTATTTTTGCATCCCAGTTAATTGGTTTCGTGGCCGAGCGGCTAGGCAGAGGTCTGCAAAACCTTCTACAGCGGTTCGAATCCGCTCGAAACCTCAAAAAACCTTCCTAGTGAAGGTTTTTTTGTTTATGTTGAAATTTTAATACTTAAGCTAAAAATAATTCAATAATCTTTTATGCTTATTTTAAAAAATTCTAAATAAGGGCCCAATCCTTAAAAAATCCTGAAATTGAATGGCCAATTAATTGTTTCCTAATATTTCAGAACGTAATTTTGCGCACTGAATTAAAATGAGAATTCCAAGCTTATGTTTTGTAAAAAATCAACTCTCGTTACCTTTCTTTTTTCGCTAGCCTTATTATTTGCATCAGCAAGTGCATCCTATTCACAAGATGCGGCCGAAGGAGAATCATTATTTAAAAACAATTGTGCGGCATGCCACAATACATCCGATGAGACTTTAGTTGGCCCCGGCCTAAAAGGTGTTTCAGGGCGACGTCCAATCGAATGGATCGTTTCTTGGGTACATAATCCTCAAGCGATGATCGCGTCTGGCGACAAATATGCCAACGATTTGTATAACAAGTTTAACAAGGCGGCGATGACCCCGTATCCCAACTTCTCAGAAGGACAGATCAAGGGAATTATTGCTTACATCGATGCAGCGAATGCAGCTCCAGCGGCTCCGGCAGCAGGTGCAGCTCCGGCAGCGGGTGCGGCTCCAGCAGCAGCTCCGAGTTCTGGTGGCATGATGGAAATCTTGTTAGTCGGTCTTTTAATCATCATGGTTTTGGTTCTAATTGCCTTATTGTCCATTGTTAATACGTTAGGCAAGCTTTCAAGTTCTGAGGCTAATGAGTCAGGAAAACCATTTTTTCAAGCATTATCTGAAAATGCAAAATCATTAGCAGCCAATTCAGCGGTCAAAACAGGTATCATTGTTTTAGCCTTATTATTAGGAGGCAAAGCAACCATCGATGCAGCTTACGGAGTGGGTATTCACCAAGGATATGCACCTGAGCAACCGATTAAGTTTTCGCACAAATTACACGCAGGGGAATATCAAATCAATTGTAACTATTGTCATACGGGAGTTTATGAAGGCAAAGGAGCTAATGTTCCTTCGGCCAATATTTGTATGAACTGCCACAACGCGATTAAAAGAGAATCCCCAGAAATACAAAAGATTTATTCAGCCTTGGAAAAAAACGAACCTATTCAGTGGGTACGTGTTCACAACCTTCCTGATTTAGCTTATTTCAATCACTCGCAGCATACGAATGTGGGAGCTTTGGAGTGCAAAAGCTGTCACGGGGATGTGGAAAAAATGGAAGTAGTTGAGCAGAGATCATCTTTAACAATGGGCTGGTGTATTGATTGTCATCGTCAAACAGACGTTAATTCAAAAGGCAATGCCTATTATGATAAGTTAGTTGAGGTACATAATAAGGACAGCAAAACTCCTTTAAAAGTTCAAAACATCGGTGGCTTAGAGTGTTCTAAGTGTCATTATTAATAGTAGAAAAATAGATTCAATTTTAGTCTGAATAAGAAAGATTATATGGAAAATTCGAACAAGAGGTATTGGAAAGGGATTGAGGAGTTAACCAATGAACCATCGTTTGTAAAAAACATTCACAATGAGTTTGGCAATATGCCAACTGAAAATGATTCAAAGGGAGAATCCCTTGT
>Ga0214919_10001275_pt1 | contig 41714 bp, 42 predicted proteins | sample LL1503_MetaG_FD_177994 | JGI IMG/M metagenome (GOLD analysis project Ga0214919, IMG submission 177994) | Freshwater microbial communities from Lake Lanier, Atlanta, Georgia, United States - LL-1503 | ecosystem: Environmental > Aquatic > Freshwater > Lake | place: USA: Georgia | collected... | reverse complement strand
GATGATTCATCCACAACCTATAATGCCGTAGCACCAACACATTATACACAATTTAGTGCTATTAGAACCTGTAATTTTATATATGCTTACACATTAACTCAGTATGATAAAATATGTATTGTAGAAAGTGATTTAATAATAACTAAAAATATAGACAATATTTTCTTGTTAAATACCCCGTCGGTTTCTTATTTTTTCAATAACGGAATTAAAAAAGTCTTTACTCCAAAAATGTTATTAAACAATTATGTATATAAGGACCCATCATGGATTCTAAAAAATTGTAATGAGGTTAGTATTATAAATGGAGGTGTAATTTTAGATAAACCAAGCCTTAATATGTTTGAAAAGTATAAGAATAACTTACAGTTTATTATTGAATATAAATGTAAGTATCCAAACGAAAGTTTATTTTCATACACAAATCCAAAATTTTACAATTTACCAGTAAAATATAATTGTTTACATTATAATTTATCTCCCCAAAAACTTAAGGATATGAATTTAAATATGAAAGATATTTGTATAGTTCATTTTAATGAAACAAAATATAAATATCTTGATATTATCAAGGATAATTGGTTGAAAAATATGATGGATACAGAACATAATAAAAATAAGCGTCAATTTATTATTGATTTTAAAAATAAGGTATATGATGTATATTATAATGAATTAAATAATATACTTATTAAGACGAATAACGCTCTCAATAAACCTGAATCAATCAATACTTCAGTAACAGATAATAAGGATATTTATAAATTAGGGATAATTCAAGAAGACAATGTTGAAATTGGTGTATACCAAATGACTGTAATAAATAAATATGACCGTGCTTTAAGTATTGCTAAAAAAAATATAGAAAATTTAAAAGATTCCTTTCGAATCCCATATAAGAACGGAAATAATACAAATCTTCCATTTGAAGTACATAATAAAAAATGGAGGATGACAATGCCCGCATTAGAAAACACACTGAAATATTTGTTTGAAAAGTTACATCATTCATGTTATATGTTATGCGTAAAAAATAACAATTCTGTAATATATAAGCTTGAAGTGACGGATGCTTCACCAACTTTCGAAGAGGCCATTAAAACTCGACATTTGCCTATGCTACAAAATAATAAGTTGATTACAGAATATCAAAAGAATTTTATAACTAAAGAATTACAGGACCCGGTTAGAATCATGCAGTGTATATTAAAAAAACCGTATAAATCAATAGAGATGAGTGACATTAAAGACCTCAAAAAAAGTTCTGATTATCACGCATATACCGAAATATTACACGATATGAAGTTACCTAATGGTGTTTTCATATTAAATCTAACTGATGCTGTAATATTAACAAATAATGGAATGGAACCATTTCCAATGGTTACTGGTAATGTGCCATTAGGTAAATATGATTTTAATGAATACATACCAATAATGAGTATGTCTGGACAAGTTGGATATAGTGATATTCCAATTCCAAATTATGACGATATTTCTATATTTAATGATAATAAAAAGTTACAAGAATTTAAAAATTTTAATACGATTTGGAAGGACAAAAAAATAAATAAGGCGGTTTTTAGAGGTGGACCTTCCGGATGTGGATATACTCCAGAAACAAACATGCGATTAAAATTAGCACTTATGAAATTTAAATTTTTGGATGTAGAATTAACCGGGAAAGGAAGAACTATTGATAGCAGGTCTATCAAGTTTGACCCTGTTTATGGATTAGGTATGTTAAATACGAACATTAAACCGGCAACTTCTTTTTTAACAATGACACAACAAAGTAATTATAAGTATATAATCCATATTGATGGAAATGTAAACGCGCATAGATTACTTACAACTATGAGAACAGGGTCATTAATAATAAGGGTTTCAAGTCCTTATATTTCGTGGTTTGACCATTTAATTAAACCGGATGTACATTATGTAATGGTAAGACCGGATTTATCCGATTTAGAAAGTTGTATTGAATGGTGTATGGACAATGACTCGAAATGTAAAGAAATCGCAAAAAATGGTCTTGATTTTGCGATATCTGTGTTTAAAAAAGATTTTATAAAAAGTTATTTCCAAAAATTATTATGGTCTTTATCTGATTATCAAAATATATCAACTCCCGGTCATCCACCACCAGGGATGTTTAAACCAGTTAGTCCTGATTATCCACCACCAGGGATGTTTAAACCAGTTAGTCCTGATTATCCACCACCTGGTTCGGTTAAATCGAACAAAAAATTAAAAACACCATCACCAAAATATATTAAAAAAATATCTTCACGCTCAAGCTCAAATAAATCACTTGAACGGTTACAAACCCCTTCGTTTTCTAGTTCGGATAAATCACTTGAACGGTTACAAACACCATCGTTTTCTAGTTCAGATAAATCACTTGAACGATTACAAACACCATCGTTTTCTAGTTCGGATAAATCACTCAAATCTATTAAAAAAACATCTTCATATTCTAGTTCAGATAAATTACTTAAATCTATTAAAAAAACATCTTCAAGATCTACTTCAGATAAATCACTTGAAAGATTACGGAGACCTTCTATTAGTTCAAATAAATCACTTAAATCTATTAAAAAAACATCTTCAAGATCTAGTTCAGATAAATCACTTGAGCAATTACAAACACCTTCTATTAGTTCAGATAAATCACTTGAACGATTAAAAACACCTTCTATTAGTTCAGATAAATCACTTGAGCAATTACAAACACCAAGTTCGGAATATATTGAATTAAAAGGAAAGCAATGTCCTAAAGGTTATAAAGGGGTTACACATAAAAATAAAAAAATGTGTAAAAAAAATAAAATAATAAAAACCCGTAAAGAACCAATTGTTAAAATTAAAACATGTAAGGATGGCAAAGAACTAAACCCTAATAATAGATGTGTCAACAAATGTAAAGATGGATATACTCGACGAATTGAGGATTTTAAATGTATAAAAAATAAACAAACAACAACTTCAAAGATAAAAAATAAAATCATAAAACCCCGTAAAGAACCAATTGTTAAAATTAAAATATGTGACGATGGTAAAGAACTAAACCCTAAAAATAGATGTGTTAAAAAATGTAAGAATAAATATACAAGAAGACTAGATGATTTTAAATGTATAAGAAGTGAATGTGACGATGATAAAGAACTAAACCCTAAAAATAGATGTGTTAAAAAATGTAAGAATGGATATACCCGTAGAATGGAGGATTTTAAGTGTATAAAAAATAAATGAGAGGGTAATTTGCGAATCCAATCCGACTTTCCAATTTATTATTATATTATAACGACATGACATAAAAAATTGAATTGTTTTTATTTTTTTATATCATTATAATAATATAAATAATACAAATAATATGGAAAATATATCGTCTAATACAAAAATATATGAAAATGGTAATATTTTTGAAGGAGATAATAAAAAAAATGGATTTGGTAAAATGATATACGCAAATGGTAATGTGTATGATGGTGAATGGGTAGATAATAATATAAACGGGGAAGGAATAATGATATACGCAAATGGTAATGTGTATGAAGGCAATTGGGAAGATAACGAAAAAAACGGTTCAGGAAGAATGACATATATAAATGGTAATGTATATGAAGGCGATTGGGAATATAACGAACAAAACGGATTAGGAACAATGACATACTCAAATGGTAATGTGTATATTGGTGATTGGGAAGATAACGAACAAAACGGAAAAGGTAAAATGATATACTCAAATGGTGATGTATATCGCGGTGATTGGGATGTGAATAATCAAAACGGAAAGGGTAAAATGATATACTCAAATGGTGATGTGTATTGGGGTTATTGGCGAAATAATAATCAACATGGAATAGGAAAAATGATATTTTCAAATGGCGATGTATATCATGGATATTGGAAATATAATAATCAACACGGAATAGGTAAAATGATATATTCAAATGGCGATTTGTATGATGGGGAATATAATAATGGTTATATTCGCGGAAAAGGAACAATGATATACTCAAACGGTGATGCTTATCATGGATACTGGCGAAATGATATACAAACCGGAATGGGTAAAATGATATATTCAAATGGTGATTTATATGATGGGGAATATAATAATGGTTATATTCACGGAAAAGGAACGATGATATACTCAAATGGTGATGTATCTAATGGAAGATGGGAATATAATGACATGGTTGAAGGAACCATAAATTACGCAAATGGAGAAATAAAACAAATCAAACTAAATATAGAAGTAATACTTCCATACTCAAATGGAACTGACTTCTATAATAAATGGTGGAAAGATGAATTTGAAAGAAAAAATGTAGCACTTAAATAAATGTATTTACTGGTAGGTTGTGCTTAAATAAGTATATGTAATAGTAGTAGTAGCGCTTAAATAATGACCACTTCATAGAATCAAAACCAGGTAATAAATTCCAATTAAAAAAAAAGGGTATTTCACCTTTTTTTTTAATATATAAATGATGAATACAAACCATACTTTAAAATCTCAATATCCTCCTCAATCATCAGAGTCAGAGTCAGATTCTGAATCTGAATCTGTATCAGAATCAGATTCTAATACCTCTTCAGAACATGACTCATTATCCGAGTCTGAGTCTGAATCCGAGTCAGATTCTAATTTCGTATCGAATAATATATTACGGTCATTCGATATTTTAATTGATGTGTCTTTATAATTATCAGTTGTTTTGTAAAAGAATACACCATCGATAATATCAATATCTTCATCAGATATTTTTTTTGCGGCTTCTTCCACAATTTTAGCTTTGGCTTCAGAATTCATGGCTTTTGCTTCTGCGATTCGAACTTTTGCTTCTGCGAGTCTTAAAGATGCTTCAAGATTTCTTGCGTTTGCGTTTAAAGTTCTTGTTTTGGCTTCAGCAATTTTGCGTGTTTTTTCTTCTTTAAGCTCTTTATTTTGTTTTTTGGCTTCTTCAGCAAGTCGGCGTTTTTCTTCTTTAAGTTCCTTGATTCGTTTTTCAGAATTAAGTACTTTTTCTTCAAACGCTTTTGCTTTTTGTTCAGCAGCCAATGCTTTTTCTTCAACTGCTTTTGCTTTTTCTTCAGCAGCCAACGCTTTTAATTCAGCCTTCCTTAATTTTGCCTCGGAAGCTCTATCCTTAGCCTCTTTAATTTGTGCCTTTTTTTTTGCGTTTTCTTCAGCAATCATAATCTTTTTTTCTTTTTTTGCTGCGATATCTTTAAGTCTTTCTTCTTTTTTTGCTTCAGCAATCCTTTTCTTCTCTTTTTTTGCTTCCTCAAGTTTTATTTTTTCATCAGCAATACGGTTTTTCGCCTTCTCAACTGTTAAAATCAACTTAACATGATTTGCAATATTTTTTTGTGGTTTCTTTTTAGCAACTATAACTACTGGTGGAGGAATAGTTACTGAGATTTCATTATTATCGACAACAATGGGTTCAGTATTAACTACTGAGGATTCATTATTATCACAAAAGGATGAATACATCTCATTTTTCATTTCAGTTTCGTTAGTTATTGACATTTAATATTTTAGTAAGTTACATTAATTAATAATGGTAAATAGTATTTCAATTTTTTATTATAGTAGTCATTTATTGTATTACTAAAAATTTAATGAGATAACCTACGAAAGATAAAAGGATTGCTCCAGTACTGAACGGAGAGTTATTCATCGAATTAAATATTAAACAACAATCATCGCAATATATCAATAACAAATATATTATACTACATACACTAAATAATTTTAAATAAGACTTGGTGTGTTAAAATAACCAAAAATTAATATAATTTTAATAAATAATATGAAAATTTGGTACACAGGAATCGGGTGCAACAACAGCGAGGTTCACACAGAAACTGAATTCTTAAATATAATGAATTCTTTATTTACAAATAGAAAATGGGGTGGTGAATCCAAAATAATATTCGATTATCAACTTCAATTTAAAGATTATAATTTACCTCTTGATTTTGCGTCTTTTACATTATCGGATTGGGTTGAGTATTCTGGTGCGGAGTATATAATCAATATGTAATCCTTATAATGAACCAAATAAATAATCCCACTTAAATTTCTTCATGAAAATGTAATTTAAATTTATTGGTTAAATACTTATTCAAAATAATTCCTTGCTGAATTTATAATATAAATCGGAAATAGTTTATATTATATGTTTGTTCCTATTTTTCAATCATAAATTGGGAAATATTTAATTTCCCTATTCGGGAATAATTGAGTTCAACGAATTTGAATGATTTAATTGTAAATTATTTTGTTCTATTTGTAAATTATTATGATTTGATACCAATTCATCATGTGCGACTTGTAAATTAGTATGATTTGATACCAATTCATCGTGTGCGACTTGTAAATTATTATGACTGGCTTCTAATTCATTATGTGCGACTTGTAAATTAGTATGATTTGATACAAGTTCTTCATGTGCGACTTGTAAATTATTATGACTTGCTTCTAATTCATTATGTGCGACTTGTAAATTAGTATGATTGGTTTCTAATTCGCTATGAGCAAGTTGTAAATTATTATGACTCGCTTCTAATTCATTAAGGGCAGATTGTAAAGTATTAATTTGACTAAATAAAAAGTCATCGTGTTCTTTTTGTAATTTATTATGTTCATCTTGTAACTCATTATGTGAAACTTGTAACTCATTATGTAAAACTTGTAAATTATTATGAGTTGTTTCTAATTCGCTATGGGCAACTTGTAACTCATTATGTGTATCTTGTAATTTAGTATGACTTATTACTAATTCGTCATGATCATTTTTTAAATTATTATGGTTTATTAATAAATCATTATGGGCATCTTGTAATTTATTATGATTTGTTACTAAATCATTATGTGTTTGTAGTAATTGACTAGTTACTAATTGTAAAGCATTAAATTGATTTAATAAAATTTGTTTAGCGGTATTAAGTTTATTCATTTATATAATATAATAGTATATAATAAATTATTTATTATATACTATTAAAGTTAGATTGGATTACATACGAAATTATGAGTAAAGTTAAAAAGAACCACAATATAAAATTATGTTTCCATATAGTAAATAATGAATTATATTTTTGAATCTATTATTGTAGGTATATACAGTTGTCTTATATATGTAATAATAAATAAATTTATAAATAATGTGTACACACTGTTATTTTTGTCTGGATTTATTAAACATTTATTCGGGTATTTATTAAATATTCATACTTTATATTGTAATTATGGTTATGCGTGTAATAACCACGCCCCGAAAAGTGCGTTATTTACAAATTATTTGTGGATAGAAAGTATAATTGAAGGATTCTTGTATTTATTGTTGGGAGTGATATTTACTCAATTCATAACGAATAAAATACTCGTTTTATTTTTAATTGGTGTATTATTACATTTAATATTTGAGAAACTAAAAATTCATTATATATTTTGTAAAACAAGATGTATTTAGTTATAATATAAGTATAATATAATGAATACACCGATAAAATCCGCAAGGAAATGCATTACTAAATTACAATCACAAGCATATAAAAAGTTTAATAAAAGTTTAATTATTGATACAAATCAAAGTGAAATTATAAATTTATTTATAAATACACATGGTTCAATTAAAACTCCTTTGATTGAACAAAACGCAGGCAATAATACAATTTTAAATAGAGTTATATTCGCATCATCTGGATGTGTCGCGTTTTCAAGTACAATTGGTAATCTTAAATTTATAAATAAACTAATAAGAAATATAAATAGCAATTCATTTTTTAATGACGAATGTATATCTACGGATGATTTAAAAAGTTTTAATGATATGGTATTCGAATCAGAAAAAGAAACTTCAGGAACAAATACAAGATATATGGAAGCATTACCAGAAGTATTTGAGATGGATATTAGTTGTAATAGACCATACCCAAAATTTTTAAAACATTCTCTTGAATTACAAGAAGGGATAAATATAAATAATAAATATTATGATAAAATATTCACTCCCTTTGGATTACTTACTGAAGAAGGACAATTTGGGTCGGGTATTTTTTTATTAAGTGATTTTAATTATTCAGGTGAGTATGATTTTAAAAAAGAAATCGAAACCGAACTGTTAATTGACGCAAAAAGACAATTTAAAAATGATAATTTTAAAGATTATGATGAATTCGATGATGATGATGTTGAAATATTACAAGATACTTATAATTATTTATTAAAAGATGAAAATCAAACAAACAAAATATATAATATATTAAAGCAAAAACCATCTCAACAACGCGTAGAGCATATCATACCTAAAGGAACAAATCTAATGGAGCATCCACTATTTATTGAATATATACAGAACATGAATCATAGAAGAGAATTAATTTTTATTTTTAATAGTATGAAAGAAAAAATTCAGGTATTAGAATATGTATTGTTATCTGAGATAGTATCATTTTTTAAATTAAAAAATAATGAAGTTAAATTATTTAATATTATCGACACGAGTTGCGAAGTATTACAAAATTTATCAAGTAATCGTGAAAGAAGATGCTTACTTAGAGATATATCAAAATCAAGTATTAGAGGTGGTCTTAGAAAATATAACAAAAAATATAACAAAACTAAAAAATATAACAAAAACAAAAAGTACACCAAAAAATATAACAAAAACAAATATATTAAAGGGTACCGATTAAATAAAACAAAATGACTACAATTATTCAATTAATTATTAATATACTTGAAATTATATATATATATTATTTTTTTGGTGAATTAGAATCCCAAATTAAATTTTGGGTAAAAAAACAACAAGAATTAGAAATACAAAATGATGCTTCATCAACTCGTCTTTTAGATTTATTGGAATCAAATAATGAATTACATGAACAATTCGTTGAATTAATTAATGAATTAGAACAACAAGTTAATGATTGCGTAAAAAAACAACAAATAATTGAATGCGTCAATGATAATTTATCGAATAAGAATAAACTTATGGAATTATTTGAATATAAAGATACGGTAGAACATCAACTTATTGATTTAGAAAATAAAATAAATATACAGGATAAGAATTTGAATGATAATATTAATGAATTACACGAAAAACACAAACTATTATTTAAATCCCATGATTTTATAAATACATCACAAAAAGAATTAAGTTCTAAATTAATAAATACCAAAAATTATTTTAAATCTGAAATAAATAAAACAAATAATTTAATTTATGAACAACATAAAGTAATGATGAATGATATTAATATAAATATGTCGAATTTATTAAACTGTATTCCAAATAATGGTATTTAAAAACTTTAAAAATAAAATTGAAATGACAATTTATTTATTTATTATGATAAAAAATAAATAAATAAATAAAGATGATGCGAATATTTGAATTTTGTCCAAGAAACACAGACAATGATTCAGAATCAAGTGATATAGAAACTGAATGTGCGGATAATCACGAAATTCAAATATTTGATGAACCCTCTATAAAAAACAGAGTTACATTTTCAGAAAATAATGATGTGTACATTATACCAAATAATGATACTTATTATAATGAAAAACGCATTTTGTGGTGGTCTCAAGATGATCTAACTAACGCAAAAAAATCATCCTATAAAGAAATAATACAATTCACAAATTTAAACCCGAATATACATTTTAATATAGCACGAAAAGCGATTTATCAGTCGAAGGTATATTTTGAATTAATAATTTATTATCATGACTAATTACAATTTATAAAACTATCAAAAACAACAAAACAAAATAACAACAAAAAATGTTGTTATAATATATGAATTTTAAACTTATACAAAAAAAACAAAAAAAACAAAAAAAACAAAAAAACCAAAAAAAAAACTCTACTGAATTTTTAGGTGGTCGGTTTGGAAACCATTTTTTTTATTCGATGGTATTACATATTATATCACAACAAAATAACTTATTGTCAACTTATAAAGAGTATAATAATATGAATAAACTAGGAATTAATTTATTTGTAGGAACCAAAACATATGATAAAGTCATGTATGTTACTGATTCTAATTTTCATAAATTTTTATTTAATCCTGTCAATTCAAATGTTATTTTAGATGGGTACTTCCAAACAAAAGAGTTTGCTTTATATTTATATGATTATTTTAGACAAGATATTAAAAAAAATAAAATTATAGAACATAATATATACAAAAATAGATATCAACATAATAACGATGTTTTTATTCATGTTAGATTAGGTGATATTTTAAACAGATATAATGAACCATATCAATATTATGATACTGTTCTGTCAAGTATTAATTTTGATAAAGGATATATATCAAGTGATTCTATAAATGATTCTATATGTAAAGAGTTAATAAATAAATATAATTTAGAGATTATTAATTTTGATATTATTTCAACAATAATGTTTGGGTCAACATGCAGAAATGTTATATTATCCAAAGGAACCTTCTCGTGGTTAATTGGAATATTATCATTTTATTCAAATGTATACTATCCTTCATCAAAACAAATATGGAGTGGAGATATTTTAGTCATTCCAGAATGGAATGAGATAAATTATAATATAATATAAATATATATGACGGTTAAAAAATGTGTTTCTGGGTGTAAAGGTCTTGCTACTACAATATGCGAACGTGCGCCCAAATGTTCTTATGTAAATGGACAAACCCGTAAATATTGTCGTTTAGGTTCCAAAAATAAAATGGGAAAACCTCCAAGATGTACTGTTACAAAACGCATACACAAATCAAAAATAAAAATTGAAGCTGCGAAAAAAATAGCCAATTTTTTAAAGGAAAAAACACGCAAAATTATTAAAGAAAAAACACCAACCCCAATTAAAGAAAAAACACCAACCCCAATTAAAGAAAAAACACCAACCCCAATTAAAAAGAAAACACCATCTAAAGTTATCGGTAGATTCATGCTAAAAACTGGAGATAAAAGAAAATTAACGTATTTAAAAGCTATTTGTTCTGATTCAGGAGTATGTATTGCGTTTGGACAAAATAGTAAAAAAATCATTGATTATTTCGACGGATTTACAAACTTTAATTATGTAAAAGCACCAATTGTGCGTATCGGAGCCCCATCAGAAAACGGGTTTGTTAAACAAATAGAGTATGAAAAACAAGGATATAGTGCGTATGCCGTTTTAAAATCATCTGCTAAACCTGATGGTGATAATTTAGTTTATGAATATTTAGTCGGTGAATTCATTAATAAAGCAAATAAATTATTTCCTTGTTTTATTGAAACTTACGGATTATATTATTATAAAGACGATGCTTCTTGGAAACATTCAAGAGATACAACTAATATGAATACAAATATCTTGAAAGATTCCCTTGAATTACAAACAACCATATATGATTATAAAAAAATGTGTCAAGAATCTAAATTTGCGGCTGTTTTAATTCAGCATTTAAAAGGTGTAAGCACTTTAGATGATACTATACGTAGAAATAACGATTTTATAATTTATGATTTATTATATGTTTTATATCAAATATATATGCCATTATCTAAATTAAAAGCATCATTTACTCATTACGATTTACACTCGAATAATGTGTTGTTATATGAACCAATCAAAGGGAAATATATAGAATATTATTATCATTTAGAAAATAATCAAGTTGTTAATTTTAAATCACCTTATCTCGTAAAATTAATTGATTATGGAAGGTCATATTTCAATCCTGGAACAGCAAGTTTAAATCCAACAGAGATTTATAACAATTTATGTGGTGAACCGGCGTGCAGAAGTAAACCACTCCCTTTTAAACACGATTGTGGGTCTAAGTATGGATTTGCGTGGTTTGACCCATCAAAAAAGCTTGATAAGCATGACTATTATATTAATACTATGACTCATAACCAAAGTCACGATTTAAGAATATTAAAATTTTTAACTACTTTAACTGTGTCTAACAAATTTAAACGATATATTGACCCACACCTTGAGGTTATTACAAATAAATTAGCAATATTAATAAATATGGTTGAATATGGTAAGGGATTAAAAAAAAATGAACAATGGTATGGCGCAAAAGAAACAACCACTTCAGGATTACCTTCAAAAATAAATAATGTTTCAGATGCCGAACAAGCATTAAGAACTCTTATTCTAACAAGTGTAGAGACACGAACGTTAAATAATATGAAATATAAACCAGAAAATAAAATAGGTAGTATTCACGTTTATACTGATGGTACACCTTTGAAATATGAACCAGTTTAAGTTTATAAATATAATATTATTTCGTTACAACTTATATTATGTGGTATGTTTATTTACTTGTATCTACGAATAATTCAACATATATAGGTGCAACAATAAACTTGGAACATAGACTTAGACAACATAACGGTGAGATTAAAGGAGGAGCTGTTGCTACAAGTATAAAAGTAAAAGCAGGTGAAGTTTGGAAACGTGTGTGTCATATTTCTGGGTTTCCATCTTGGCCTGCTGCTCTTCAATTTGAGTGGAGATGGAAACAATTGTCTCGAAAATTATCACAAAAAATGTTTCCATTAGAAAGGCGTATTCAAGCTTTAATCCAATTATTAAAATTAGAAAAACCAACCACAAAATCATTACCATATTCAGAATGGACAACCCAACCAAAGGTTGATTTTGAAATTGATGAAGCCTTAAATTTATATAATAAATATAATGTAAGTTGAGTGTATTAAATGAATGTAAAAATATATATTAATGGAATTTAGGTTTAATAATTTAAAAAATATTAACACAACGAGATATTTAGATGATTGTAATTTTGGTAATCACTTTTTTTATTCAATGGCATTACATACTATATCACAAACAAATAATTTATTGTCATCTTATAAAGAATACAAAACTATTACTGATTTAGGAATTGAATTATTTATTGGAACACGAATATATACAAAAAATCTCGTAATAAATGATGAGAATTTTTTTAATTTATTATTTGTACCAATTCAACCTAGTAAAAATATTATTTTAAACTCATACTTTCAAACAAAAGAGTTCGCATTATATTTATATGACTATTTTAATGAAGATATTCAAAAAAATAGAATTATAAGTCATAACATATATAAAAATAGGTATCAACATAATAATGACATCTTTATTCATATTAAAATATTAGATTTAATTTTTGTAAAGGACCCATTCGAATATTATGATAAAATATTGTCGACAAATATATTTGATAATGGGTATATATCTTCCGATAATATAACAAACCCATTATGCCAACGGTTAATTAATAAATATAACTTAATTCATATTAATTATGATATCGGTGAAACCATAATGTTTGGGTCAACATGTAATAAAGTAATATTATCAAAGGGAGCGACATCATGGTTAATTGGTATATTGGCTTTTTACTCAACTGTATATTACCCACAATCATCGAGAAATTTTAAAAGCAATATTTTTGATATTCCAGAATGGGTTGAAATAGATACTTCAAAAAACTAGAATAAAAGACAAGTTTTTTATTTTTTATAGAAATATCATTTTCTTTTCTGTCCGTATAATTTACTAAAACTAATGTTATAAATTTATAATTAGATTTACAATAAGTATGTCGACATAATTCATATAACTATTTAATGAATAAATTAAGTGGTCAATTAAATCTTTATTTGTAGATTCTAATATTTCATCAATATATCCAAAAATAATATTTAATCTTTTTTCTGTCCATATGTGATTTAAATGTTTGTAAATATCTTGTTTAATTTTTCCACCTGGAGATTCAAAAGTAGATAATATATTTATTGGGTCAAACTCATCTGTTTCAATAAATGAAATCACGACATTTTTTAATTGGTCAATATTATAAACAATTTCGTTGCCTTGATATGTTTTCTTCAACTTTTCAAAAGTCTCCAAAATCTTATTAAATAAATGAATGAATTTTGGTTTATTATTATTAGATAAATAAAATTTACACCCAAAAATAATTGGAAAGAATAAAATATTAATGTCATTTTTAGAATCACGATATATAGTTCTAACTGTACCTTGAAACATACCTGAATTTTGAATAATTAATTTATTATTTAATATTGATATTTTGGTTCCTACTGGTTTATAAGCACAAATAAATAATTTTATTATAATGGTTAATGGATCAATTGTATCATTCTTATATTTTCCCCATATATCTTTTATCATATCCATTTATAATATGATTCAGTATAATTTAAGTTAATATAAAACTAACCACATTAAGAGTTTAATATATTTATATATTATATACAATGTCATGTTTTAGTTCTTGTTATAATCCAGTTCCAACAAGGGAATGGTCTAGATTTCAAAACAGTTGTTCTTTAAATAATACAACTATTTCTCCATTAGTAACCAGCGCAGCCGCAAATAATTACAAGGGGAACATTTTACAATACAAGAACAATTCATCAAATTTGACCAAAAAACAAATTTATACACAAATGGCAAAAGGAAAATGGACTAATCGAAATACTACATGGGCAACACAATCCGATGTATATACGAACCCTAATACGAATGACTTAATAAAAGTGAATAAAACCTTGATTTGTAATGGCAGAAATAATTTATGTAATCCAACGAGTAATTCAGGTGTTCCAGGTCCTATTATAAATATATGTTATGATGATACACAACAAACATATTATCCAAAAACACGATTAACATATTTAGCAGGTTCAAATAAATGGCCTGTTAATTATAAAAATATAATTGCTGCAAATCAAACATGTGAGTCATCATAACCTATTCATAATATATCTATCCAATACTAAATTTTCTCGAAATAAATGGATTTTATCCTTTATCAATACCTCAATTTCATTGTCATATTTTTTTATTTGTATTTTATAGTTTTCTTCCATTTCTAGTTTTTCTTTTTGTAATTTATCAATTGATTCGCTCATGTTTAATTCATTCTTTATTTTGGTATAATCGCAAATCATTAAATAATCTAAATAAATATAAGGATTTATAACTTGTATAATATTATTCTCAACGAGAGATATATAATCTATATAATTTGGCAATAAATAAACCCCTGAGTTTACTTTTGTTACCAATTCCATAGAAATAGCAGGATTAAAAATCAATGAAAAACATAATTTTTCGTTATTATCCATATCAGTTAAATAAAAATCTATAATTGAAATATCATTCTCAATTAAATCATTTTTGAATGGGTCTAAATTTGAAACTTTAATTATTAAATTGGTATTTGTATAAAATGCGTATGATATACAATAATTATGATTTAGATATACTAATTTGGTGTTTAGATAACTGTAATAAATTAAAATATTTTTATTTATTTTTTTAAGGAATTTTTCAATAGATATCATTTGAGGGTAATCATTTAATTTATTTAAAAAAATAATGTCATCTTTTTTTTTCATCTTTTCAAATGTGATATCATAATTAAATATATCGTCATTTTCACACAATACCATCTTTATTGATTAATATTAATCAATATTTAAATATTTATGTTGATATTATATTATTCCATTTTTTATATCAAGTATGACAAATACTTTACTATTTTAATACGGTCATCATATTTAATTTATTTATTATTTGGTCCATTTTTACAATTTCGTCCGTTTGGTTTTGTATAAGATGTTTAGCAAATGAAACAACCTCATAATTATTTGATTTTTCTAAAATTTTATTACTTGTAAGTAATGCCATTGAATGATGCTCAATCATTTCTTTTAGATATTGAGTATCGTAAATAAATACTTGATTTTTATATAAATATATACACAATAATGTCGACAAACCTAAAAATATATATAATTTTGTGCTTATAATATTATATGTCATGTCATGCATCAATACCTCTAAAATACCCATACTTAACCCCATCATAATTGAAACATATAATTTACCCAAATTATATGTTATTTGAGCGTAATTATTTGTCATAACAAGACTCATTATAAAATATTGAATTAAGAAACTACCGACAATCATTATGACAAGTGAATGAATCATACGCATTTTATAATATGTATTTTTATTTTATTTCTTGTCATTTTTCATAGTTTTTACTGTTTTTTTTAGGTTTTTAGTTTTTTTAAAGCGTCTAGTTTTGGCTGTTCTAGACAGGGATTTGTTAATAAAATCAAATATTTCACGCTTTTGTTGATTTATCATAAGAATGATATTTTGATAAAAATTTCGGAATTTAAGTTTCATTTTTAATATATCATCGATACAAACCCACTTAATTTCTTCCTTTTCGAATATTTTATATGATTTTATCACCTTTGGGTCCAGTTTTTTCTGTAAAAACCTCTGGTTATTGTTATAATAATAAGGTAATAATGGTTCATAATTATATGGAATAATGTGTGTTCTATACATGCCATATTTTTTATTCGGGTTAATATAATCAATATTATAAGTTCCGTTTTTTTTTATCATTTTTTTAATATCAGCACTTGACCCTATAAATCCAGTAAGTTCTTCTGTACCTTCACGAATTGATGTTTGAACCAAAGATTCATTATTATCGGTTCCACCTCCAAAATCTGCCCATCCAGGACTCGTATCTTCATATTTATTTTCTTTTCCAAATAAAAAATAAAGTTTGTTATTATGAATTGCGGTAGGCAATAATCCGGCACCCATAATTATATATTATACAAGTATTTAAAAATAAACCGGGGTTTTATTTGTATGACTAATAATTTATATAAACTTCACGATTGGATAAAAATAAATAATCTTATTTGGTATTGGTTATCTAGTAATCCAAATGCTATACACTTATTGGAACAAAACCCAAATAAAATTAATTGGAATATGCTATCTAGTAACCCGAACGCAATACATTTATTAGAACAAAATCAAAATAAAATAGATTGGTTTAATTTATCTCAAAATATTAATGCGTTGACATTATTAGAACAAAACCAAACACTAATTAATTGGAGTTTAGTTTCTGAAAACCCGTGCGCATTACCATTATTAAAACGAACCCCTGATAAAATAGATTGGGTTCTATTATGTAATAATCACAATTTTGAAGCAATACTTTTATTGGAAAAAAACATGGACAAGATTAATTGGGTATGGTTATCACGCAATCCATGGGCAATACAGTTATTAGAACAAAACCAGTGTAAAATCCATTGGGAAAGTCTCTCTGGAAATCCGGGAGCAATACATTTATTAGAACGAAACCCAGATAAAATTAATTGGAAACTTCTTTCTGGAAATCCGGGAGCAATACATTTATTAGAACGCAATCCCGATAAAATTAATTGGAATATGTTATCTACTAATCCAAAAGCAATACATTTATTAGAAAAAAATATAAATAAAATAGATTGGAATAATCTATCCGAAAATATAGGTGCAATCCATCTATTAAATAATCATTATCCTATTGATAATATTAAACAATTATATAAATTAGCTTCGAATCCAAGTATATTTACAACTAATTATGAGTTTCTTAAAAAACGAATGGTTGATACAGGTATTGCTGAAGGTATTATTATGAACAGGTTTAATCCTAAAAATATGAATAAATTTGTAGACTGGGGCTACGAGGAATTTGAAGATATATGATTTATAAAACAACTTAATAACTTTTTATATGTGTATACAACTCAATACACATATGATTATACCAAGTGATGAACAAATGAATATTATAAATAATATAAAATTAGAATATAACGGAAATGTTGACGCTGTTGCTGGATCTGGAAAAACCACAACAGTTATTTCCTTAGCTCACTTTATAAATACCAAAAATATTATACAAGTGACATATAATTCAGAATTAAAACGAGAAGTTAATGAAAAAAAAATAAAATATAGTGAAATCATGATGTTAGATAAATTAACTATTTATACTTATCATTCTTTTGCGTTTAAATATTACTCTGAAGATGCGAAAACAGATATGGGTATTTATAAAATAGTGAATGATAACCTACAACCTAAACGGAATCTTCCATTAATAGATATTTTAGTTTGTGATGAAATACAAGACATGAATGATTTATATTATAGATTCATAAATAAAGTGTTGTCAGATATTCACAAACAAGTCCAAATACTTATTTTGGGAGATAAATATCAAGGTCTTTATGAGTTTAAAGGCGCGGATACAAGGTATTTAACACACGGTTCAAAATTATGGTCATGTTCACCTTATGAATTTAAAAACATGAACTTAACTACTTCTTATAGAGTAACTACACAAATTGCGCAATTTGTAAATAAAGTTATGTTAGGAGAAGACAGGATTCACGCAATTAAAAAAGGACCTAAAGTATTATATATTAAACGCCAAGACTGTTTTCAAGTATATAAAACAATAGGTCGAAAACTTATTTCAATGATTGAATCCGGATACGCAAATCCAGATGACATTTTTGTTCTTGCGCCATCTGTTAAATCTAAATTCTTTAAAAAAATAGAAAATATGTTAGTTGAAAATAATATTCCGTGCTATGTTCCTATGAGTGAAAATAGTACAATTACACATGATGTTATCAAAAATAAAGTTATATTTTCGTCATTTCATCAATCTAAAGGACGAGAAAGAAAAGTAGCTGTCATATATGGATTTGATAAAAGTTATTTTGATTTTTATAGTCGTGATGTTCCAAATGATTGTTGTCCTTCAACTCTTTATGTCGCAGCAACACGAGCAACAGATACCTTAATTGTAATTGAATCTTCTGAAACATTACCCTTTTTAAAATATACTCATAATGAATTATGTAGATGTGATTTCGTTGATTTTGAAGGTATACCATTAGGTTTAGAAACTTTTAATACACAACCAGATATAAAACAAAATATTATACCAATTCATAAAACATCACCTACTGAATTAATTAAATTCTTAAATGAAGATGTATTAATTAAAATATCGGAAATTATGGATCATGATTTATACACAATTGATGAATTATCATATCCATTAAATATTATTAATAACGAACACTATACACATTCAAATTATTATGGCGTTCAATTATCTGAAGAAGTATTTGATATTAACGGGTTAGTTATTCCTTCATTATATGAAGAGAGAAATAATGGGAATCATACAAATACAATTAAAGATTATGTCCACCAAAAAATAAAAACAGCAAGTTCTTTTTATAAATCAAAATTGTCGACAATCAATTTTAAAAATACATCTTTGGAAGAACAACTACTATTGACCAACATTTATAAATCTTTCAAGGAACAATTATTATTTAAAGTTGCTCAAATACAACATTATAACTGGTTATCTCAAGAAAATATCGATTCTATTTTTTCAAATATGGATAAACATATTCATGAACCAACCAAATTAAAATATGAGGTTACTATTGTATCCAATAACTTCCACACTAAAAAAGAAAAAGAGCGTGAAATTGAAATATACCGATTGATTGATGAATTCACAGAACAACACCTTGGTATTGAATTCGGGGTAATTCGGTTTGAAGCTATTGTAGATGCTCTATCAGATACGACTATTTGGGAATTTAAATGTGTTGAAGAAATAACTACAGAACACAAATTACAATTACTAATTTATGCATGGTTATGGAAGATGACACATACTGAAACTAAATTGTTTAAATTGATGAATATTCGAACAGGTGAAGTCCAAACTTTAAATGCTTATTCGACCTTATTAGATGATATTATATTATTAATTATTCAGTCAAAATTCCAAAAACCTATCGTAAAAACAGACGAAGAATTCATTGAGAATTGTAAAAATATTATTCTTAGTTCAAATCATGAAGACACCAAAACAGATGAAGATATCAAAACAGATGAAGATACAAAAACAGATGAAGATGACCCTAATGATTCTGATTATGTTTATGAAGATAGCGATGAGGATGATTTAGATTTTATGAGATTCTAAAAATTATGTTGGTTTTTTTAATCTTTTCTTTCTCTACAAAAATTCTCAAAAGTTTATTTAGGTTTTTAAAAATGGACAAAAATAAATGTCCATTTTTGAATAGGGAACATGGAGTTTCATTAATTTTGTTTTTGTGACTGAAAAAATAATTATGGTGTGGGTATATAAACAACATAAAATGTTTTGTTATGATAAATTTATAAAATATTACTATTTTTTATTTTATACATTTTAAAGACATTTTTATAAATGCTAACAAATGCTAACAAAACGGCGACAAAAGTCGCAGAAAAATCGCAATGATTAACTTGTGACGAGTTATGATATCGCGATGCGTATTGGATACATAATTATTGAGACGCAACAACCAAAATGCTAACAAATGCTAACAAAATGGCGACAAAAGTCGCCAAACCATAGATGATGGTATTATTTATAAGGTAAATAAAAAAAAATGTGTTATCGTTTTAAATCTGTATTTGATGAAGGACGAAGTCTTTCGCAATCTTTTCTTTCTCTACAAAAAAACTCAAAAGTTTATTTAGGTTTTTAAAAATGGACAAAAATAAATGTCCATTTTTAAATAGGGGACTTGGAGTTTCCCAAAATCTTTTTTTGTGACTGAAAAAATAATTAAGGTGTGGGTGTATAAACAATATAATATGTTTTGTTATGATTAAATGAAAAAATGTATCTAAAATTAATTTAGAGATATTTAGAGATATTTATATAAATGCTAACAAATGCTAACAAAACGGCGACAAAAGTCGCCACAAAATTTAATTGTATAACTTGTGACTATTCAAGCAGTAAACAAAGTGATTGGGTTAAACATACATTGACACGCAAACATCAAAATGCTAACAAAATGCTAACAAATGCTAACAAAATGGCGACAAAAGTCGCCGAATTAAACCAACCCAATAATGATGACAATAACTTAGACAAAGTAACAAATAATAAGTTTCCGTGTGATAAGTGTAATAAAATATATAAACATAAATCAACACTTTCCAGACATTATAAAACTTGTAAAGAAACTAAAGCAATAGTTGCTGACACAACCGATATTATTTTAGAGATTATGAAGGAAAATAAAGAATTAAAGAATTTATTAGTTGGTCAAAACAACACCATGATTGAATTATCAAAAGAACAAAATAAAGCCATGATTGAATTATCCAAAAACACAAATATCACAAACAATCAAACTATAAATAATCATAACACAAATCATAACACAAATAATAATAATAAAATATTTAATCTAAATTTCTTTTTGAATGAAACTTGTAAGGATGCCATGAATATAACAGATTTTGTAAATTCAATTAAATTACAGTTAAGTGATTTAGAAAATGTTGGACAAGATGGATTTGTAAATGGTATTACAAAAATTATTGTTAAAAGTTTAAACACTTTAAAAGAGGAAAACCGACCTCTTCATTGTACAGACCAAAAAAGAAAGGTGATTTATGTGAAGGATGATAACAAATGGGGAAAAGAAGACAATGAACATAAAAAGGTTCGTAAGGCAATAAAAAACATATCACGCAATAATTTTAAAATGATACCTGAATTCAGACAGAAGTATCCGTGTTGTGCAGATAGCGATTCAAGATATAATAATAGGTATCTTCAAATAATGACTGAATCATTGGGTGGTTCAGGAAAGGATGATTCGGATAATGAAGATAAAATAATAACTAATATTTCAAAGGAAATATTGATAAAAAGAAATGTCGGTAATCCTGGTATTCAGTTAAAATAAAATTGAATTAAATAAATAAATGTAATTAATAATAATAATAATAATGAGTCTTCGTGAAATGTCAAAACATCAATTATTTATTAAGTGTGAAGAATTGAATATTAAGAAATATAAATCATTAAATAAACCATTATTAATTGATTTAATTAATAGTCATTCACCTCTTCAAATAAGCGAAATTGTTCAACCTCGTAATAATATAAATGAACAATATAGCCCACTTTCAATTGAAATTACAAATTTAATTTCAAAGGATGAAAAGAAAAAACATGGTATATTTATAACTCCAAAATCAATAATAGAAAATATAATGATGGAAACAATAAATTATATTAATAATGAAAATATTCAAATTAACACAATATTAGAGCCATCATGTGGTTCATGTGAGATTGTATTATTTTTAAATAAATCATTTAATAATGTTGTTATTGATGGTATCGAATTAAACGACACTATATTTGAAAAAATTAAAAGTATAGATTTTAGTGAAGACCCAACAAATAAAGTTAATCTAATAAATCAGGATTTTATTAATTATCAAACAATTAAAAAGTATGATTTAATTGTTGCGAATCCACCCTATGGTGTATGTGATAAAATGATAATCCCTGCCAATTATAAATCACTATGTATTGGTAGAACCAATTTATTTTGTATTTTCATGATTCATTCGTTACATTTATTAAATGATAATGGAATTGCCGCATTTATAATACCAAATAGTTTTATTAATTCACATTATTATTCTCTTGTTCGCAATTATATAAAATCGTGTTGTGTTATTGTAAAAATAATAGATTTCGATAATGTATTTATAGATACGTATCAACCAACAATTGGTTTAATTTTGCGTAAAGTATGTCAGCCCAACCAATCTTGTGAATATTCAATTCAAATAAATAATAATTATATTTTAACATTAAATAAGAAAAAAAGCCTTGAGATATTTGAGAATTCAACAACTTTATTTAAAATGGGATTAAGTGTTAAAACAGGTAATATTGTTTGGAATGAAAAAAAGAGTATATTAACTCCAGAAGAGTCGGATACAACTTCTTTATTAATTTATAATTCTAACATTAGTAAGAATAACACCATCACAATTTTAGATTTTAAACAAAAAGGAAAGGTTATTAAACCTCAAGAAAAATTCCAATATATAAATGTTCAAGGAACATGTGACCCTGTTATAGTTGTAAATCGTGGTAATGGTAACGCAAGTTATAAATTAAATTATGCTTTAGTAAATATGGATAAACCGTTTATATGTGAGAATCATTTAAATGTAATATTTTCTAAAACGATAAAAAACAAGGATGAATTATTATCCTTATATAATAAAATAATTGAATCTTTTAATAATCCCAAAACAACCTTATTTATTAATTCATATTTGGGTAATAATGCTCTGTCTAAAACCGAACTTGAAACTATATTTCCAATTTATTTGTAAGGATGTGTTGTAAGGATGTGTTTATTTTGATATAAAATCCATAATACTTTTGTCACTATTCACTCTATTTTTATGTGTAAAATAATTAGTATAAGTATGACCTCCACATTGTCCTATCATAGGGCGTGTATAATAACACACACCTCTTCCGTTGGTGTCATGTTCTCTTAATTTTTTATTTAATATTTCATCTCTTTCTCTTGCTTCTTTAATATGGTCATCAATTAGTTTTTGTTGTATATTAGTAATAATATCATAACCCATATAAGTGACTGTTTCGTTTGTTTCTTTACTTGAAAATATATATAAATAATTCTGTTTTATCCCTCCGCTATTATATAATGGTATTGTTGAGTTACTGGATTTACACTCTATTGCTAATATATGTCCATTTACAAATTTTACAATAAAATCAGGGCTTTGTTGTTTTCCACAAGGTTGTATAATAAATGTATTTACAGGCATAATTAAAGATGATTCAGGTGAATCAATCCATTCATGAATTACTTTTTGTGTTTGTTTTGTTTCAAATTGTGTTAAATTTTCAGATATAAGAATGTCTTTAACAGCGTCTTCATGACTAGCTAGATTATGAACAAACCCAGATATAGCTTCATGGTTTCTATAATATGGCATTTTAATTAACTTTTCATTTATTCGAGCAACAGTTTGGATTGTATGTTCTTTTTGTAGTTGTCTCATACATTCAACAATTTTTATTTTATTAAGTTCTCTCTTTTTTTTGATTTTTTTTTCTTTAATATGTTGTAGTAATTCAATTAAGAATGACTTCATCTTTTACGAATATATAATTTATTTAAGTATTTCATTTAAAGGATTTCAATTTTTAAAATAGCACATTCACACTCCAATACTAATGTGTCAAACTCAATGTTATATTTATTTTTTAAATTGTCTAATGTAATAATATTAACCCAACTATAATCATTTTTTAAAGTATCACTTGGTATAGTATCCCAACCTATTTGAATTAGTTTTCTATTCGATAACGCAGAACTTTCTATATGAAAATTTAAATTATTCAAATCTTTATTTGTTTTTAATTGTTTTGCTATATTTTCATCACTTTCTAATGTAACCAGATTATTACTATTTTCTAATATAGAAGCGATAATTAAGGAGTTTCTTCCTATATTTCCATCAATTTCTTAAACTTTTTCATTTCCAGTTAAATATCTAACTACCATTCTTTGTTCAGGTAACTCTTCACTCAAATTACCATAATTTAATTTTAATTTAGAATGTATATCATTTAGTTTGTTATTAATATCATTATCATTTATAGTAGTTATTGTATTATTTATTGTATTTATTTTTATTTGTGTAAAATTATCATATTCGCTTGAAATATCGTGATTTAATATTATTTTTTTTTAGAATTCCAGGTAAAGGGACCGTAAAATAATTTGCTCTGTTTCTATCTCTGGATGGAATATTAATAATATTATTATTTGATAGTTTTACACCTTTTTACATTTCAAACACCGTCATTGTTACACCCTTGACGATTTGTATTTTTTAATTACATTTTTTTATATATACAAATGCGTTTTTAACAGAATCACCCCATATGGTTGATTTTGAATCATAAAAATCAATATTTTCAATTTCAAGTTTAATTTTTTCAATTTCATTAAAATTAATATATTCTGTTTTTATCCAATTATTATTTTTCCAATTTTCAAATAATGTTTTTGTTTTTATGCATGTTTCTGGTTTTGGTTGATAATGCAAGTCTTCAATTATATAATAACCGCCAGGTTTTATATTAGTCCATAATGTTTTGAATGAAATTTGTTGATGTTTTGACGCATGATATCCATCATCAATTATAATATCATATTTTTTATTTTTTAATTGCAATAATTCGGTTTCATTTGATTGATCTCCTATTTTAATATCTATATTTTTATTTTTAAATTTTAAAAAAACACTATTAATATCAAATCCTATAATATTAATATGGTTATAAAAAAAATCATTCCACATCATTAATGATGGAATTGAATATGTATTTTGTCGATTTAATCCAATTTCTAATAAATCAAATATAGAATAATCTTTTTTATTAAATTTAAAATTTAAAATATCATTAATAATTTCTTCATATTTTAAAGTATAATAATGGCAACAACCATGAATATTACCTTTATCAGAATTATAATAATTCGCTAATTCTGTAAGACGTTTACTATAAGTTTGGTTTTCTAAGATATTTTCACATTTACATACTGTTTCAATATAATATTTTTTAATAAATAACTCGTTATTTAATATTTTAGAATATTTCAGTTTTTCATCAAAATAATTTATAAACAATTTTATTGTATTATGCATTATGTCAATATATTCAACATTAATTTCAGTTGGCAAACGTATATCTTTGTTATTAATAAAATTAATTAATGATCCTCTATAATCATGATTAAATTGTTCTATTTTATTTGAATGATTTGTAATGTATGTAATTCCATTATAATACTTATTAAAGTCACAAATATCAAAAATAAATATTCTAGGTAAATGTCCAAACACACTCATAAATAATCTTCTACCACTATTAAACGTACCGTGTAAATCGAATAATATAGTTGTATCTTTGTTATAATTTTGTTTTATATAAGAAATGTAATCGGTATTATAAGAGCAATTAATAACTCTACTAGAATGTAAATATATTGATTTATATTGTGGATATAAATATGAAAATATTTTTATTAATAAACATCCATCTCTTGAAAGAAATAAAACTGTATTACGATTTTCTTGTTTCAATATTTTATCCAGATTATTACAAATAAATAATAAAATTGGAATATTATAGTTAATTTGTTGTTCATAAATTTTATATTCTATAGTATGTTCAGTATATGGATTCATTAATCTAAATTTTCTTAAATGTTTACATAATTCAAATTCATTATTATGAATAAGATATAATTCTAAAGCTGTAAATTTATGAATTTCTGTATAATTACCCTTTATTCCATATCTATAAGCCATATTTATATCAGAATGATAATTATCTCCATAATGTAAATTAATTTTATATTTTTTTATAAGATATTCCCACATCGTACCATTTGCTTTACCGCCAGACGAAACAAATAATTCTATATTTTCATTTATATTATGATAATTTAATAATTTACGTATTTCAATTTGACTTAAATACATATCTGATACAAATATATCACCATCTTTTATTTTTAATATATTACTCATAATTGGAATTGTATTTTCCATTTCAGTTTTTAATTCAAAATCTCTTAAACTATTAATAATATTTTCAGATTCATTCGTAATATTTTTAAATTCATTATATATTGAATTAATTGTGTCATTTGAGTCGCGTTGTGCTTGTAGTCTTATATTTCTAAAATTGGTATAAGGAAAGTTTTTTTCAATAATATCAAAAATATCTGTCGGACATTCAACTGTTCGTGCTAAAAGAGTGTCAAAAATATCAAATGATGTAACTTCGTTCATGTTTTTATATAATAATATATAATAACATATATTTAAGTTTAGAACGATTTATTAAATAAATAAACCTTGACGTTAAGCGTGCTATTTTAAATCTTCACGGGTGTAAAGTATTTAATAAAAAGCAGTTCAATTTTATTACATTAATATGGCGCATTATCTTCTTCTTTATGTTTAGTTTGTCCCTTTATTTGTTTTGTAGCTATAAAAAAAAATAGGTATCCAATAATTGCGCCAATAATAGTTCCCACTAAAACTTGAAGTATGGTATGGCTTTTGGTATTTACCCTATTATACATCGTCCATATTGTTAGTAATAAATAAAAAATTAAGATGTGTTTATTTTTCAATGCTAACCAAATAAAAATAGTTGAATACAACGCAGCTTGTGCGTGTCCTGAAGGCATGCCATAAATATCAGATGAAAATATTCTACCGTTATTTAAAGCAATATTAATTAATTTGGTGTTTTCTATTGGTCGTGGTTGTTTAATAATTCCTTTTAGAATAAGATTTAATAATGAATTACAGCATAATCCAATTAAATAATATACAAACAATGTGTTTTTATTCCATAATAAATACATTGAATAAATGATTAGTATAATTGGACTAATAAACCCGATATTCATATAATAAATATATATTATTGTATTTGTGATTTATCAAAATATATGGATAGTCTTAATATTGATAAAGAACATCTGCTATAATAGTTACACACCAATCTGCTCCGTTTAAGTTTAATATGTTTCCTTTATCATCTAATAATTTAACATTCATTCTATCAATGTTTACAGGTCCAAAATATGTCCTTTTATTATCTTGTAATGTTCCACCATACTCAACAATTAATGCTCCGGTAGATATACCAGATACTTTTATTGGGATTATCGCAAAAATATCTGAGTTGGTTGGTGCTTTTGACCTATAATTTGTTGTATAATCATTATTTTTTATAATTTCATTAATAGTATATATTTGTGGTTGTGTAAGTATTCTTGGTGCGCTTGGTAGCACGGTTATTTGATTTATATAATTAGTATTTAATTTATCAGCTATTAATAATCCATTATCTGGATTATTATTAATAAGTAATTGTATATTTGTTGACTCGGGTAATGCTCTAGAACATACATAAGGTAAGTCTGGTGAATAATAGGAAGGCATCTTTAATGTTTTGGAGTATTCCGCAATTGAAACTAATCCATTATTAATATGGTTTTGATTATAATCATCAATTACTAAAATAAGATATTTTGACCCGTTTAGGTCTAATACGGCAGATGCGGTATTTCCAGTACTACTTACATTAATATAAGGAACCCGAAACCCCATTAACCATCCTAAGGTTTGGTCAATATAAAAACTTTTGTTCACACAATTATTTTCACATTGTAGTTTTGATGTATAATCAAAAAAGGTTATTATTGTCTTTGTAGTTATAGTGAAGGGTGGAATAATTAAGGATGGATCCGTATATATCCCCCCAATTAAATTTAGTGTTATTTTTCCATTATTTGGATTGTAGGATACAGGAGGACCTGGAGTAAAATTCCATTCGGTACTTGAAAAACTAACCGTGTTTAATTCAATCACAAAATTAGCTGGAGTATAATTACCAGGAGAAATTGTAATGGGTATATTATAACTTCCATCTGTAATCCAAAAACATGTATTGCCATATGCGGTATCAATAACATACCATGTGTATGGTATTTGGTATGAGTATAAACGCATTTTTAATGTATTTGTCAATGGGTCTGAAAGGTCTAATGTATAATTGGTTGAGGTGTTTTCTATAACACTAGTAGATTGACGAAACTGGCTATCTAGATTAATAAATCGCGATGTCTTATTTTCTAAATTTGGATTAAGTGTATCTTGTGCTACATCTACATTAAAATTATTATTAATTCCAAGTTGGTTTCTATTCATTGGAACATGTGTATTGTCATATATATCTATTTGTTGTTTTCTATCGGTTATTTTATTATTTTGGTTTTTATCTGGTTGAGGTAATACTTGATTTTGTATCCATGATTTAGTTTGTGATTCAATGTTAGAAGTTACATACTCTAATAATTCGGTTTGAACTTCTTTAAAAAAAGTATAAATAGTGGGGTTATTTTTATATTTATCAATATATTGATTTGTTATAGTTTTAATAGTATACTCATCTGGTTCATCTGTTTCATTTAAATTTATAATTGATAATAATTCAGGAATGGAATAATTATTTATATTTGTATCGAATGATGACATATGAATTATAATAATATTATTTAATGTAGTTGTTTTCATTATTTATATATTTTTGTATAAATAATGTTTGTAGTTCTTTGATTAAATTAAAATCGTTATTTTCTATATTTTGTATTAATTTATCTGTAATGGTAGTAAACCCATACCCTCTCTTTAAATGTCCTTTTCCTTTAAAAAGTGTTTGGTCTAAGGATAAAACTAACTTTTCATTATATTTAATTAGTTGGTATCTATCAATCCGATAATTACTTTTATATATATATTGATTATAATTTTCAGAATTGTAAATTTTATAAAAGGTATCATGATATGTAATATTTTTTATTAGTCCGATTCCTTCAATGAGATTTAATGAATTGTTCATTTCGATGACAAATACATTTTGATTAATGGTTATTGATTTGGGCATTAATTTTGGTTGTCCATAAATACACCCATTCAAATTAGATTTTAATTTGAAATATTCATTTTCTTTTAATGTGGTTGAATCGAACCGTGTCGTCACAATATGATACATCTTAAAAATAATAGGGTATGAATGGGTTGGTTTAATTATGTGTTACATAATTCATAATAATTCAATTTTATTTATCATGGAGGCAAATATTCACTTGGTATATAAGAATGGCTTATTTGTCTATGACCTATTTTAAATCTTCCTGAAAATATAAAATTATCTTTAAAAGTATTGCTATTTAAATATGATATAATTGATTGTAAATTACAATTCTTTTTAGGTTTAAGCATTATTAATCCACCACCAAAATAACTTACTTTACCTAAAAAAGCAATATTTGTTTTTCTTGTTAAGTTATAAATATAAATACATTCTTTGCCAATATTTTTTACCACCTTACTAATATTTCGTGTTGCGCCAAATTTAAACCAATTATTTTCATTAAATCTTCGAATTCCTCTTTCAATAAGTTCTTTTTTATAATTTAATAAATGTTTATTTATGTTTTCATTATCACAAGGGTATTTTTCAATATAAATATATTTATCAAATTTATCTTCTTCATTTAATACCTCAATATTACCGTATTCTTCATTTTTATAAACTTTTTCTTTACCACTTACAATACCAACATAAATATCAAAATAATCTTTAAACATAACAATATTAACATTTGATTTTTCACCAAAAGTAATTAATCCATCACTATTTGTAATATAAAGTATTTTTTCGTTATATAATACCTGTTTTTCAATAGAACTATTTTTACAATATCTAAATACAATAACATCAATAGATGCGTTTTCAAACATTTTTTGATTATGAGGATGAAAAATGTGTGTAAATGTTCCATGTGTCATCATCTCATTTAACAATTTAGAAGCACTTGTTAATTTAAGAAAATCAGAAGGAACAATAAATATAAGTTCTCCATTATCATCCAGCAAATTATAACATTTTTTAGTAAAATCAATATACAAGTTTCCTTTTTTGGTTCTAATATAGGGTGGATTTCCTATTATTGTTTTATATGTTTTTGTAATAATTTGTTTCATAAAATCTCCATAAATAATATTATCCTTTGGTAATTTATCTAATAGTTTAATTTGCGTATCGATTTCATACATATCAAATGTAATACTTGGTGTTTTATCTATAATAAACACGATTAAATCACCTTGACCTATAGATGGTTCTAAAATGTTTGAAGGGTTATTTAAAACAAAACTAAATACTTTTTCTTTAAGTTCAGTGTTAGTTGTAAAATATTGTCCTAATTTATGTTTTGTAATAGTTGGCATTCTTGTATGTTTAGTATCATTTTAATTATTCAAATCAAAATTTTCTTTAATAATAATTTCATTAAGTAATGTTTTTTTCTCAAGTATAAAAACACCATATAAAATAACATGTTTCAATTTAAACATAAAAACACACAACCTTTAAAACGAATCATTCATTCGAATGAAACGCTAAAAAAAATAGTAAATGTGTATCAGTTAAAATATCAAAATGATAAATCTAGTGGTTTTGGCGATTATTTGCGTGGGTGTTTTTGTTTAATACAAATATGTAATTTAAACAATATAGAATTTGATATGGATTTAAGTAATCATCCAATCGCACAATTTATTGAGATAAACAATGACCAATATGAATGTATTGATAGAACGCATATTTTAAGATATAAAAATAAAGAAATAACTATGAACCATTTAATAGATTTTATGAGTAATAATTCAAATGGTTCAACCACTTGTTTTTTATTTTGTAACAATTTATCTCAATATAATAATTACACAGAACTCTCTAAAAATTTTATAAAATCTAAAATAATGCCGAATTCATTAATGAATGTATATATAACAAATGAAATGAACGAGTTGAATTTAATTTCAGGTCATTTTTCAGTGGTACATATTCGAACAGGTGATGAGTATTTATTACAAAATATGAGATTAAATAAAAAATATGTCTACAAGATATTAAATTATATTCTTCCAAATTTAAAGAAAGATAAAAAGTATTTAATTTTAAGTGATAATAATGAGATTAAACTTTATTTTAAAAAATTAAATAATTGTGTATTTACAATCAAACCGATAATTCATTTTAGTGATTCTATAATTATTACAGATGATAATGTAAAAAATACCTTATTGGATTTTTATTTAATGTCTAAATCAAGCGAGATTTATTCTATTACACCATATGACCATGGGTCCGGATTTAGTGAATGGTGTAGTGTTGTTTACAATATACCTTTTAAACAACAAATAATACCAAACTTAAATTTAAAACAAATGTGTATTTAGTTTATTATCTGGTTATTTATTATCATTTATATATAATGAAATGTTGTATATGTGGAACTTTAAGGAATTGTGGGAAATATATTAATAACGTTTTAACAAATATGGAAAAAATAACCACCTTATTTGATGATTATGTAATGATTTTATATTATGATCATTCAGATGACGACACATTAATACAACTACAAAATTATAGTTTAATAAATCCAAAATTAAATTTATATGTAAATACATCACCTCTAACCCATCTTAGAACATATAATATTTCAAAAGGACGAAACCATATTATAAATACTATAAAGGAATCATATTCAGATTTTGAGTATTTTATAATGATGGATTGCGATGATGTTTGTAGTGGAACTATTAATTTAAATGTATTACAAAACGCACTTAATATAAGTGACCAATGGGATAGTTTATCATTTAACCGAACCAACTATTATGATTTATGGGCACTTTCTATTGATAATCTTGTTTTTAGTTGTTGGCATTTTAAAAATAAATCTGTTGATTTCTGGAAATCTTACATTGAAAATGTTTTGTTACATACTCCAGAAGATAAATTAGTAAGTTGTTATTCTGCTTTTAATGGTTTAGCTATATATAAAACAGATAAATTTATTAATTGTGTCTATGATGGTGTTTTTAGGTATGATTACATTCCACCTAATTTAATGTTAGCAAATATAAAATTATGTGGAGATATTGTTGGTGCGTACGATGGTCAAGATTGTGAACATAGGCATTTTCATTTTCAAGCAATGTTAATGAATGGTGCCAGAAATCGAATTTCACCTCAAATATTATTTAGTGAATATGATAATAACACACAACATGACCCACCCCTGGGTAAACATCTGGGTAATTTTACATTTAATTCTAAAACAAATCTAAAAATAGATATGCGATTAAAATAAAATATAACAATGTTTAATTAATACAGATGGAAAATAATTGTTATTATGTTTCTAGTAGAGGATTATTAAAATCTTGTTCTTTCCATTCAAATAATCCAACATCAATTTGTAACTCAGACAGCCAATATTTATTAGATATGATAAGTAGTTCAAATATGTTTGATGGAATGTCTATTTATGTTTGTTCCGATTTGTTAAATTATTTTATATTATTTATATTACCAAAAATAAGACACAAATTTATATTGGTATCTGGCGACTCAGATATTACATCACCTAGAGAAAGTATTAAAGAATATTCGATGTTTCTCAGTCTAATTAATAATAATAATTTAATTAAATGGTTTGCTCAAAATATTACAATAAATTCCGTTTTTAATAATAAAATAATCCAACTTCCTATTGGTCTTGATTATCATACGCTTATGAATGGACCGTCTCGCGTATGGGCTCTGTCTCACTTATGGGCTCATAAAAAAGGTGCGGGATATTTACCAATACAACAAGAACACAGGATTCTTAATTGTAGAATCAATTCTGAACCCTTTTGTAAAAGACAAGTTAAAATTTATGCCAATTATACTTTAAAAAATGATAGATTTAAAGATAGAATAAGTATTCAAAAAAGTATTCCAAATAATTTATTATACTTTATAAATAATAATGTACCAAGGATTGAATATCATAAACATATAACTCAATTCGCATTTGTAATATCTCCTTATGGAAATGGTTTAGATTGTCATAGAACATGGGAAACATTATGTTTAGGATCTATACCTATTGTAAGAGCAAAACATTTTTCAAAAATGTTTGAGAATTTACCTGTATTAATTGTGAATGAATGGAAAGATATAAATAAGGAATTGTTGGAAAATACAATTACAGAATTTAGTTCAAAAGTGTTTGATTATAACAAATTAACATTAAAGTTTTGGACTGACCAGTTTTGTATATCTGAACAACCAGAACAACCAGAACAACCAGAACAACCAGAACAACCAGAAACAACTGATTGGGACGATACATTTTCCACTAATTATGAACCATCTGATTAATATCTTCCGAAATGAAGGATAATACAATTTTTCTATAAAAAACGGTCACTACCTTTTTTGGTGATGTAAAATCACCATTAGGACGGTGTAATATATGTATTATTCATCATAAAAATCATCGTTTTGATATTCCTCATGTGTTTCTTCTTCATCAAGCTCAACATAATATTTATCATCTAACATATCAAAGTAACTATAATTATAATTTGGAAATAGATATGTTTTTTCATAAATATCTTCACCGTATATTTCATTATATAAATTATAATAGTTTGTCCATTTATCAATCATATACTGAAAATTAATATTATGTGTTGTTGTATATTTATTTATCATTTGAGGTGGGTCGACAATAATATTGCGTTTGTTTTTATCATATTGAATAGTAATATATCCAGGTTTTAATTCGTGACATTCTTCTATTTTATCTGCTGTTTTATTTAATTTTACGATAAAATCCATTTTATCATTATTATTGTTTATAGTATTAATACATGATTTTGAAAGTTCGGGAAAGCATTCAAGATTAATCATTAATTCTTTTAAATGTTTAGGGCGTGATATATTCACCGTCTGTTTATTATGAGGAGATTTATATTTATGACTCATTTTATTTTAGATTTATTTATATTTATTTTTATAAATATAAATATCTTTATGTTATTTAATTTTATTATAATAGTTTGTTGAAGCATTTATTCTTTCTTCATTACCTTGTCCGGATAAATGAAGAACATATGGTTCTTTAGCCCAATCACACCCATACTCATTTACAAAAAAGTGTTGTAAAATTCCATAAGTTAAGCAAACACATTTATTTTGAATATTTAAAATATTATTATTATACATATAATTTAACACGCCCTGTTCTCTCCAATAAGGTGTTGGATTCTGAGCGTGTAATTCATCATCATATGACCATTTATTTATAAATTCTATAGAATATGGTGTATTTTTTACTATAAAGAATCCGGCATTTAGATAATTTCCATCATGATGACTCCAATCAATATCTTTACTAAAAATAAAATCCATATCCGTGTATTTTTTAATAATATCTAGAATATTTGAATGTATGTAAAAAAAAGCATCTCCGTCTATCCAAATCACATAATCATATTTTTCAATATGTTTGAGAATTAGAGGAAGTCTTTCCCAAACAGGGTGTCTATCTTTAAACACTGGTTCATTAGAAAAAATAATATCAAAATTATATTTATCACAATATAATTTATTGATTTTGAAATTTAAATCTGCGTATTCACTTACATTACTATCATAATACATTACAACACATATTTTCATTATATTCATTATTCAAATTAAATTTATAAAATAAACTTATATTTCTAAAACTATCTATTCTCTCATCTAATTATTAATTAGATATCATCTACATTGATTTCTTCAGCCTCTTCATTAATTTTTATTAATTTTGTACCAGCATTAAATTCTTCCTCCATGATTTTTTTGTATTCTTCATTCGTATCATCTATAAAGTCAAATTCTGAACTATTATCCGGAATTTGTGTAAATAGATTATCATTTGATATGAATTTTGACCATTTGCCAGGCATTGTCTTAAGTTTTTCTTTATCAGAATCTGAATATACCTCTAATAAATCACATTTTTGAGGTTGTTTTTTATTTTCATTTACAGATTCCCATTCTCTTACACCAACTAAAACCCATGTGCCTTTTTTCAATATATTATCCTTTTTTCCTCTACCACGGAATTTGCCTCGAATAATACATAATTTTATGGAATCGTTACAATCCACATAACACATACCATTGCCAAGTAATTGAGTTACTTGGCCGTATTTTTCATATTCATTTTCAGAAATTCGCAATTTGGATGAGTGTGTAGAAGGATTCGAAAATTTGCGGGCTTGTCCTTTCTGTTTATTTCCACCAGTTGTATTTTTGACCATTTTATATTTGATATTGTATTATTGTTTGTTATTTAACTTATAATTATCTTTTTAAATTCATTTCAATTTTTTTTAAATAAAAACCAAATTATTATTTTATATTTTACTATGTATAATGAATTTGGATTCAAACTTTTTAGATGATTATAATAAACTTATTATGAAAATGGATAATACACAATCATTTAACCAAATAAATGAAAGTAATTTAGATGATTATAATAAACTTATTATGAAACTTGATGTTAATAATGTTATGAATAAAGCGGATGAAATCAATTATGATAATAATGCTTTAGATAATTATAATGAACTTATTGCTAAATTAGATGTTAATAAATTATATGAACCTACCACCTTTAAAATACCCGAAAGCTTAAGTTGTCGTGCTCAATATAATAAATCATACACTACTTTTAATGATGAAATACATGATACGAAGTTAGTTAATCAAACATCCACAACTTTTAATGGTAATAATTATGTAATGGATAAAGAAACTATTACACCAAATGACCTTGTTGATCCTACTAAGTATTTAAATCCGATTGAATCCTTTAATACAAATATAGCAAGAAGTAATTTAAATAATTTAAAACGAAAGGTTATCACACAAACCTTAATTTTTAATTCTCTTTATAGAGAAGATTATTTAAATACACCATCCACTGATTTTACAATTAATTTACCGAATTATTTAAAAAATGTTTTATCTATACGTCTATCTTCTCTGCAGATACCTAATGTGATTTATTGTATTTCAAGTAAAAAAAATAATAATCAAATGTATATTAGCAATTCTAGTGGAATATTAACCCATGTTATAGTACCTGATGGTAATTATTCCTTATCAGAGTTTATATCTATTTTAAACCCATTAATTCAAAATATAAATAGTCATTATGATGCGAGTTATAATCCTTATACACAAAAAATAATTATTTCAAATAGTAGTTTTAATTTTAATATGAGTTTTATTCAAGGGTTTGTGGTTAACACGGGTGATACATACCAAACATATAATAAGGATTGTATTACATATCCCACCCCAATTGTTGATGTATCCAATTGTAATACTAGTAAAACTAGTAATTATATATATAATCAATATAATTGTAACAAAATTAATATTACTCAAGCATATAATACTTTAGGATGGATAATGGGTTATAGAGAAGTTGAATATTCGGGAACAAATACATATACTACTGAGGGTTTATATAATGGTTTAGCAACGGATTATATTTATTTTAATTTAAATGATTTTAATAATTCCCAATCACAAAGTATTATTGGTTTATTTTCAAATAGTATGGTTTCAAGTAGCAATAGTAGCACAAGTAATATATTAGGAATGATACCATTAACATCGAATAGTTGGCAGGTTTGTTTCGTCAACGGGAATGATTTAATAGAGAAAAAAAGAGAATATTTTGGACCAGTTAATATATGTAAATTAAAAATACAACTTCTTGACCAATACGGAGATATTATTGATTTAAATAATATGGATTTTTCATTTTCAATTGAAACTGAAACCGGGTATGATTGGTAAAGTTGTCTATGTTTTATTGTTGAATTAGTCAGGTAGGCATTATTTTACTGTTTTGAAATTTATTATCTTTATATAGTATATAATGGGTGAAAAATGGTTTGAATTTGTAAAACGCATTCATAAAGAAGGACAACAAAAAAACCCCAAATATTTATTTAAGGAAGCTATGGCTGACGCATCTAAAAGAAAGAGTGAATGGAACAAAGATGGAAAATCCGCGGTCAACCCGTCTGAAAATGTAGCACCTTCCAAAAAAATGCGTAAATCTAGAAAATCAAAGAAAACCAAAAAATCTGGAAAATCTAAAAAGGCATCTAAATCCGGAAAATCAAAGAAAAATCTTAAACATTAAAATTACTTTTTACCAGTTTTTCATCAGTTATTTCATTTATAAAATTCCATTCTATATGTGTATTTAATAAATGATTATATTGACTTTTATTTATTTGTCTATTTAACGGATTAATGTTTGTAGTTAATAAAAGTATAAAGTTATCTATAAATTTTTCGTTCAGGTTAAGATTAATCTTTAGTTTGTCGACAATATATAAGTAGAAAATACTAATTGAATAAATATCCCAAGTTCTCCAATATGTTAATAAGTCATTTATTATTTCCTTTTTGGATTTATTAATATACTTCTTTAAAAAAACAACACATTTATTTCGACATATTTTATCTGAAATATGTCGACAATTCTTATTCACATGATCTATATATTTTTTATATATAACTTCAATTGAGGAATAAGATATACTTTCATTCGATTCATTTAAATAACTAATGACATATAGTTCTAACGGATATAAGTTTGTACAGTCATCATTAATAATAAAATTAGACATAGTTGAGTCATTTGTGTCAGACCCAGAACCAAGATACATTGATTTTTCAAAATTTATTAATACTGGATAAAAATCAATGGTTCGATTGTAAATTATTATATTATTCCTATTTAAATTTAAGTAGCATATTCCGCTATCATTTAATAATAATATACTTTCGAATAAAAAATTGTAAGATTCTATTATTGTTAAAAACAACAATTTTGAACTTTTAAGTTCATTTAAATAACTAATAAAGTATTGATAGTCATATTTTTTATTATCATATTGTAGTTGTACCCATGTTTCATTATTTGTTAAATTGTGTATTTGTCCACGCTTATCTATCTCACTTATTTTTAATGGTGTACATTTTTGTATTATGTCATAACGAATGAAATTATTAGGAATTTCTTTTATTTTATTACATATTTTTATATTATTTATACAAGAATAATTTAGATTTTTTATAATTGATATACATTTTTTGGGGAGTTTATCTCGTTTTCTTATCATTCTGTCTATTTGTTCAACATTTATCATTTTATTATTTAATATACATTTTACTTATTTTGTTTATTTACGCATGATTTTTTTTTGATGATTGCTAGAATTGATTGTTGTGATGTGAATATTTTTTTGGTAACTGATGTAATTACAGGTGATTGTATATTTATTTTTTTGGTTATTGATTCCGGTTTATTCGTTTCTAAATTTTTAATATTTTTTGAAATTGTAAAATAACGATTTTTATATGTTTTTTTTATTTTTAGTTGTATTTCATTACTATTTTGGATTCCTTCCATATAAAGTCTTTTAACCTCTTTTGTTAATAATTCAATATTGAGTTTACAGAACTCAAAAAATCCGTCAGATGGTTTATAATTTTTATTAATGATATTCTTTATGATATGTTCAGTCATGGCATATAATAAAGATTTTTCAATGCCTATATATTCACGACGAATTATAGGTTCTTTTTTAACTATTTTTTTTTTACGAAAATAATAACGCGCGCTTTTAAACATTTTATCCAAAATGTCACCTTTATATTCTAATTTTAATAATCTATCAACTTCTAATTGAATGATTTCATCATTATCATTCATCCATTCTTTCCATGAATCCTTGAAATCATGTCTGTTATCATATTGATGAATTTTGGCAAATATATATAATTCTTTCGCAAATTCAATTTCAAAAGTGTAACGATAAATATTTAATTCCATCTTGTTTGTTATATATCTTGTTTGTTATATTATAACCCAATTAATCTATTTCAATTTTAAGTTTTACACCTTTCTTCATTTTACACGCATCTAATTTATAAAAAGATAAACTCATTGAAAAACACAAAATTGAATTGTTTTTATACATTTTTATTACGGTAAAACATATTACAAATGGATTTACTTTTATTACCTAAAGAATTACAAGTCTTGATAAGTGAGTTTAATGTACAACATAGACCCGTAATGCGATTAGTAATGAATGAATTATTACTTAAATGTAAAGAACGCACTAACAACGATAAATATTGTCTTGGATGCGGAGACTTATCTGATAAACGATATTTTACCTATATTTATTGGCGTAAATACAGTTTTTGTGGAGCGTTGTGTAGGTATGATATAGAGTATATCATGCGTCGTAATCGAAGATGAGAATGACATGAGTAAATGTTATACAACATAATTAACTAAAATAACCGTGCGTTGTAAATGATAAAATGTATATAATAAATAAAATTGATTTAATATTATTTATTTAAATATGTGTAAATAAAATGTATTCTACTTTAAAAATATCAATTCCAGATTCTATATTTAAATTAAGTCCATCCCAACAAGCATTAGTGTATGAATATTTAGACCAATTAAATGAATTTGATAAAAAAGCATATACTATTGCTATAAACCATCTTGGAACTTCTTTTGATATTTTAAGAAGCAATGGTTATATAAATTGGATTAAATCAAAGGATGTTTCATCTAATTCATAACTTACATCTTTTCGTATATTTTCGTGGTTTTGAATTCGCATATTTTCGCGATTTATTTGTATTTTTAAAATTTAAAATATCCTTCTTTATTCTTTTAAGTATTTCATTTTTACTCCTTTGAAGTTTTTTCAAAAGCAGACCACCTTGGTGTGGTTTGATGTTCGCATTATCGACAATCGCATTATAAAAAGAATTTGAAAAATTATCCATAATAGTTCTTAATGTTTCAGTTATAATTCTTTTTATAAGTTCAATCTTATCATTACCTATACTATTTATCATATCAATTGTATTTTCAGTTTCAGTATTTGTCGAGGAATCATTACACATTAATATATTTGAAAATATACTTCCCTCGGATGGTTTCTTTATTTTTCCAATCGTATTTAATAGTTTTTGAATAAAACTATCCATTATTAATTCCGCAAAATCTGTTATATTGGATTTAATACTATCGAGAACGGAAAACGCAGGATTTTCTTTTTCTTTTTCTTCACTATATTGTAAATTATTCAATTTATCCATAAAATCGTCATCATTAATGTTTTTAAATATTTCATTATACTTATTTAAGGTTATCATGATCTTTGTTAGTTTTTGAACATTGAATATAATATCAAATGGCGGGAAATCATTTAATAACGACCTTATAAATTTACCTATATCACTACCCAAATCAGACGCGAATTTTAACAATAATGAAGTTATTTTTTTTTTCATTTGAGAATCATTTAAATCAATATCTCCTACTATATGTGTTAATTCAGTTAATGATTCGTTTATTTTAATTGTTATTAATTGTGGAATAAAACAAACTATTTTTGAAATTATGTTTTTTATCTGTTCCATACTAAAATATATATTTATTTTATTTTTTAAGTTGTGATTGTTTAAATTCCGCAAAGGATAACGAATAATTTTTATTTACTAACCTTTTATCCACCTTTTTTAAAAATGTAAAATTGGATAGTTTACCACCGGATGTATACCTATTTATCAATACTTCTTTATGTTTAGGGTTAGTTATGGGTTTTATTTCACTACTATTTGTGGATTTAGTTATTCTTGTTTTATTATAATTTTTTAAGTTCGCAAATACACTTTTATAATCAGGTTTTTTTGTTTCTTTGATTGGATTAATTATAGGTTCTGGTTCTTCTGCGTTTTTTAGTTCTTTTTTTATGTCAATATATAAATTTAAACAATTAAATGTAATTACATATTTACGAGCTACTGTATCTAAATAATTATAAGGCAAAGAATGGTCACAATAATAAATAAATGAACTTGTATCTGGATAATCACAATTATAATTAAAGTACATAATTGTATTTCCTAACGGTGTTTGTTCTAATACGAAATTATGTTTCAAATCACTTAGTTTACTTGTTGTAATCTGGGGTTGAGTAGTTAACAAATCACGATATTCTTTTAAATATTTATCTTCATATTTAATTTTTTTTATTGGAGTTTCTATTTTATCAACCGATACTTCATACTCATATTCATTTATATAATCCATAAATGATGTATCTAGATATCTCATTATCGTGTAAAAAAAAAAATAACAACAAAACAACAAGGCCCATTCGATGTTTATTGTATCAAAATTAATAATATATTGCATATTTAAATAATTGGAAATTATTATTTAAGTCTTTTTATTTTACTCTTTT
>Ga0214919_10001274_pt1 | contig 41743 bp, 33 predicted proteins | sample LL1503_MetaG_FD_177994 | JGI IMG/M metagenome (GOLD analysis project Ga0214919, IMG submission 177994) | Freshwater microbial communities from Lake Lanier, Atlanta, Georgia, United States - LL-1503 | ecosystem: Environmental > Aquatic > Freshwater > Lake | place: USA: Georgia | collected... | reverse complement strand
GTGGCAGCGGTTGGTCATGATGGCCGGGTTGGGATTGATGCTCCCAAGGGGCAGAAATCTTTGCGACGTATATCCTGTTTCCTCTTCCAACTCCCGGGCCGCAGCCATGGTCGTGTCCTTTTCGCCGGGGTTGATCATGCCGCCGGGAACCTCAAGGACCGGACCCAGGACTCCCGCCCTCGGCTGCCTGATCAAGATGGCTTTGTTGGTCGACGTTACGGGCAGGACGTTGACCCAGTCGGCGCAGTCCAGCCGGTAGTAAGGATGGCGGGCCGCGCCCCGGTCTGAACGGATCTCGATCTCTTCGACATTGAAGGGGATGGTTTCAAGGATCGTTCTTTTTTTTAGAAGCTCAATTTTCATAATTTTTCCTCGATGTAGTCGGCGGTCATATCCGCGACGTTTCTGTGGAATTTCACCCACTGTTCGTGGGCGGCAGGTCCGATTTGATTTGTGATGCCGAGGATCACCTCAACACAATCCGCTGAATCGAGCAGGGGCTTGATGCACGAAAACAGCTCCAGGTTTTCAACGCACAAGGCAGGATCAAGGACCTTCTGCAGGTCACCGGTGAAGCCAGCCTCAAGGCTGATACTTGGAGAGCAAACCACCGTCTTTGCGGGAAGGTCGGCGGTCAGGCTTTGGGTTTGGTTGGGCGTAAGGCGGACTTCGTGCAGGGTTCCTCGGGGAATCCCGTAGCCAAGGCCAAGCCTTTCGCACGCCGGTAGCCAGACGACGCGCGAGGCTGTGCAGAGGGATGGCGCGGCAAACGGGCCAAATGTTCCTGAGGTTCCAACAAAAATCACGTGACGCCCTGAAGCCGCCTCGGCCAGTTCATGCGCCTTGGTGGCTGCAGCAATGGCTCCGATGCCGCACTCTGCCACCTTGAAATCGATGCGTTTCTTTTCGAGTCGCTGCACGAGCGGAGCAATTTCAAACGGCGCAGCTGAGACAATTAAAAATCTTTTCATCCGAAGCAATGAATCCGCGCAAAGACCGATGGCTTGCGATTGAGTGAACCAAACAGAAGGCGCCTTAGCGTCAGCCGGGCTTCTTCCTCGAAATCTTCAGCGCTTGATCCTGGCTGCTGCTCTGCCATGCGGACCACGGCATCGGCCACATACATGCAGGCCTCTTCAATCCAAAAATCTTTGGCGACCGGTCCCGCGTGTCCTTCCTCAGGCCGAAACTCTATTCCTTGCAGGATAATGTCCGGTGAACGAAGCCAACGTTTTCCATCGACATCAAACACGCCACTGACAATGGCACAGCCACCCTCGCCCAGGCGTAGCCTTTCGCGCAGGACTTCTTTTGTCATTGAAGCATACGAGTCTGAATCAACGAAAAGGGTTTCCACATTGATCGATCCAGCGTCGACACAACCGGCGGGCGACAGGTCTACCATGTCGCCGTCTTCGATCAGCAGGGTTGCCGTGCCGTCCATCCCCAGCTCGGCAATAATGCTTTCATTGGCGTTCAGGTGGGTGAATGTTCCGTGCATTGGAATGAAATTGCGTGGCTGTAATAGTTCGATGAGCGTTTTGATTTCACCCCGGTACGCATGCCCGCTCACATGAATTCCTGGCGCGTCGCGTGACGTGACAACCTTGGCGCCCAAGCGGTTAAAGTTGTTGATCAACCAAAGAACACTTTTTTCGTTGCCGGGGATCATGCGTGAAGAAAACACGACGGTGTCGCCCGGAGCGACTTTAAAACTGCGGTGCTCGCCAGCGCTGAGCCTTGACATGGCCGAGCGCCATTCCCCCTGGCTTCCAGAGGCCAGTACAACCAAGCGGTCCCGGGGGATGTTGCCGAGCCCCACTTGATCTTCGGGTGCCCGGATTTTCTCGGGCAGGGGATCGAATCCAAGCTCGTCTGCGATCCGGATGCCCTGTTCAAACCCACCGCCAAGGATCAGAAGTTTCTTGCCAAATTTTTCACATAAATCAGCAATCGTTTTGACCCGCCAGTAGTTGCTGGCAAAGGTCGTGATGATCACGGCACCCGTGGCATTTGCCATCAGGTTGCCAAGGGGCTCCGCCACGGACCTTTCGCTCGGGCCCATTCCGGGTCGTTCAGAATTCGTACTGTCTGCGATCAGGAGGTCGACTCCACGCGCGCCGATCTTGCGAAGGCTCTCAAGGTCGACGGGAGCTTCGTATTGGCGTTCGAAGTCGATTCGAAAGTCACCAGTATGAAAGACGGTGTTGTCACCAAATTTCATGAGCAGAGCAGAGGCCATTGGGATCGAATGGTTCACGGGGATCCAGTCAATGGCGACATCTTTGAATGTGGTGCGGTCTCCCGGGTTTATGCGGGTCACAGGAAATTTTCCCGAGATTTTGCGGCGTAGAAATTTTGCCTCGATCAGGCTTGCGGTCCACGGAGTGGCGTAGAGTGGCGCGGGCCAGCGGTCGAGCACGTAGGGCAAGGCCCCGATGTGGTCCTCGTGGCCATGGGTGATCAGATAGGCGTGAACGCCCCCCAACTGCTCAAACCAGGTGTCGATTTTGGGATAGATGGCTTCGACGCCAAGTTTTGACGGGTCGGGAAACATGATCCCGCAGTCGACAACGAAGAGCTTGCCGCGAAACAGGTAACCGGTCAGGTTCATCCCGAATTCCCCGCATCCGCCAAAGGGAATGATTCGGACGGTGTCGTTGTCTAATGGATTCAATGCAGGCCCCTAATTGGCTCGTGGCGGGTCATCCCGGGGGGCTGAGTCTATCCGCGTGTGGGATTGAATTCAAACGGATAGGTGATTTCGATGCTGCCGCGACGTGGTTTTGGGAATCGCCAGGCGCTCATCTTCTTACGGACGCAGCGCGACATGACCGGATCGTTAATGTTGGACTTGACCAGCTCAAGTTCACTCATCAGCCCCCGCGAGTCGATCTGCCAGCGCCACTCCATGACACCCCTTGTGAACCGGTCGCGTTTGAGGGTCCCCTCAAAGCAAGCCTGCAATTCGTAGCGGTATTTTTGAATGGTGGCTTCAACGAGAGTTGGATCGATCTCACCAATGAGAGGCTCGACAACTCGCTGAATCTTGGCCGCCTTGGGGTCAATGCTGGAGCCCTGAAGGGCATCAGCCTTGGAGTCGTCGAAAATCTTGTCGGGGGCAAACACATAGGTCGCAAAGGACAATTTGCTGGAAAGTCCCACGGGCAGGCTCACACTCTTGGATTTCGCGTTGGCGCCCGGCTTGGACGGTCCCTTTCCTGATCGTGACTTGGCATAGGCCCGCGACATTTGGCCAGTCGTTTTCGCCTGAAAGTACATGGCTTCTTCGTCGGTCATGTCATCAAATGGGCGTATCTTGCCCAGTGCGGCAAGGGCTTGTTCATTGAACATCCCCTTTTGGCCTGGCTTGAGGTCCCGGTAAAGATTGAAATCGTAAATGGCATCCTTTGGGAAAAGGCCGCCCACCTTGCGTTTCATTTCCTGATTCCGCAGAAGGCCTTTTTGGAAGATCTCAATCTTGTCTTGAATCCTCTGGATCTCGCCCGAGATGGTGGTGCCCTCCATGGCCGGGATGGCAACCATCGCGGAAGCAGGTTTTTTCAAAACCGCGGCAGTCATTCGGGCTTGGGCCTCGCGCATTTCAGAGAGTTCGCGTTCCAGGGCCTGATGTGCAGTGCTGGCCAGTTTGCGCGACTGCGGAAAGGTCATCTTGTCTGAATCCTTGCCTTGGCCGCTAAGTACTGCGATCACAGAACGGTAAAATTGCACGACGCTGCGTGTGAGGCTCGAACGGACAAGATTATTTTGCAGGGCTTCCGGGGCCGTCTCAAAATGCCCTGGAGCAATAAATGGTAAATTGAATTCCGGATCAAGATTTTCAAAACTCAACTTGGGAACTCCGGGATGCTGCAGCAGGCCTATTCCAAATCCACCAACCAGCAATCCCGCAAGTAGCATCGCATAGGCAGCCACCGGGATTTCCATCCGATCGCGAATCAGGCCGCTAAAAAAACCCGGACGGTAGATTCTCAAAATCGAATGCTTGATCACCTTTCGTTTTGGCCCAACCCGGTAGAGCAACGTTAGGTCGCCGTTACCAAGGCTGCCGTAATCCCCCTTGCGGACTTCGAGTGGTCCCGCTGGGCGATGTTTTCTGGTCACATCGGTAACTTCGCCGCCGGACACCACAATACCAACCCAGAACCGGTCGAGTTCAAGAAAGGTTTTTCCGCCCCGGGAGTGAAATAGATCCGTGTTTGCACGGTCGCCATAAAGCGGAATCGGCAACGGGCCAGAGTTGCCGCCGCTGATCCATATGTGTCCGGTGCGTCCCATTGGGCGCACGAGCGAGGCAACGGGCGCGCCATTTTGCAGCACCTCCACATAGAGCATCATGCCCTTGTTGTTCACGGCCATGGCCACGGCGTCAATCCCCATCCGATCTGGTTTCAAATCCATACGAGCGAATGCCGGCACTGGAGAGGGCCAGCATGATTGGCTTAAAGTGGGCGTAGGTCAGGTGTTCATCGACAGCGATGACGGCTCGAGATTTTGACTCGATTCCCTCCTGATCCATCGACAAGACGAGATCCTCAACCACCTGTTTGCGGCGGCCTCGAAGGTAATCCTTAAATTCAAGATAACTTTTGCTTTGTAGGGCCTTCAATGGGTCCAGGGGCCACTCAAAAATCTTTTGATCGTCGGTTGTAACAACAATGCTTTTGGCCGGCGCGCTAAGAGAAAACCAGATGCCGCGGCCGGAGTCATCGCTATCAGCCTCGAGGGCCATCGGCTGTGCTGGATATGAAAGCCTTGGGTTGACTGCCTCAAAGGCCTTGATCGCACAGGCAAGGCCGACAATGAGAACGACAAACGCCGCAATAAAACCAGGCATCATATCTGGGACAAGTTCGTCACGGTGCCTTGTGATCGCGCGATCAGTGGCCTCCTCAAAAAGACGAACATGTTTTTTGCCTGGCAAGATCATGATTAAATTAACCCACCTGCAAGGATTACCTTTTCAAATGTCCCGTCAGACTTCAGGGCATCGAGCATCTGAATCACAATCGCCGCGGGAATGTTGCTGGCTGGCGCAAAAACCAGAATGCCTTCATTGCGCCAACCGCGGGTCTCCTTGCGCGTCGCAATCCACTTTTTCATTGCCCCGAGCAACTTTCCAACCTGAGGCGCCCGGTCGCTGTGGGCAATTCTAATTTTACTTCTCGAGTCGATATAGTGGTTCGAAAAGGAATCCATGTCCCCGAGGAAAATGGCATCCATCGTCATCACCACGGCCGGCGTCGTTGCCTTGATGAAGTGCTCCGGCCTTTCCGTGAAACGATGCAGCGATGGATCGTCAATCGTCGCTGGCACCACTGGAAATTCTGTATTCACCACCGAATAGGATCCAGGGGCCATGACCAACGCCATGAGGCCCATCATGCATGCCGCCGCACCAACAAGCCCGATCAGGCCTGGGATAAGGGTGACTGGCTTAGATAATTTCTTCTTCGTCTTTGATATCTTCGCTTGCAGTGACGACTGGAGTCGCATTTGTTGTTGCTCCTGATGCGTTTTCAGCGCCCTTGCCGGAATCGGCTCCGCCATTAGCCCCGCCGGCTCCAAAGCCCGCCCCCGACATTGAACCAGTCGTGCCGCCACCCATTCCGCCACCCATGCCGGCTGCCGCGATCGGAACAAATGCTGTTGATTCGCTCGGAACCAAGAGGTTGTTTAAAACAGAGACGCCCAAGTGCACGCGTTCGATAACCCGCAGTGCGTAACCTCTCAGAATCTGCTGGGCACAGATGGTCAATGCTGAAATCAGAATGCCCATCGCCATTGGATTTAGGCTGCCCGCCAGTCCCTTCGCAATCGTGGCCTGTTTCTTCGCCGAATCCAGAACATCGATCGAGTGAAAGGTGGACCAGATTCCCTCGAGAGTGCCAAGAACGCCGATCATCATGGCAAGAGTCGCCAGTGCGGGAAGGAGCGTCAGACGGGCTTCCAGTCGCGGCAGAAAGTGAATGGTTTCTTCTTCGATCGCCCCGCGTACGGTGGTCGGGTCAGACTCGGCAGCCTCAAGGGCCTTTAAGGCAATCAGCGGTAAAGATGTGCGGCCTGCGTTCTTGCAAAGTGAAACGGCGCGATCCAAATCTTCCGCGGCAATCGCTCGTCGAATATTGAGCAAAAAGCGGTCGAAGTTCAGATTGTAGACAAACTGCACCATCACAAATCGTTCAAAGAAAATCATCGCTGATATGAATCCGATTCCAAACAGCGCCAACACATAAGTGTTGCCCTGTTTGAAACTCAATGCGAGTTCAGCCCACATGGCAGATCTCCAGGAGGTTATAAAACCGTGAAAAAACAATACGGTACTTCCACCATTGTATCTCAAAACCGGCGGATTCGTTGTTGTCGCTGGTGTAGGCGGGACGCCTGACGGGGAAAGTCGCGGTTCTAACGGCGTTTGCGGGTATCTTTTGATGAATGATCAAGTTCAATTTTGAGGAGCGACCGGTCCTCGCCGATACGATTTTCCTGGGTCGAGGTCTTGATGGTGAGGGTTCCCCGATCGTGGGCACGGCTAAAAGCTTTCAAGATTTCAGGATCAAAAAGTTCGCGTTCCTCATGGAGCCTTTCCAGGGCATCTGACTGATCGATGAATCCCGAGTAGGCGCGCCCTGAAACCATCGCGTCAAAAACATCGCAAATTCCGACAATCCGTCCGAAAAAAGGAATGTCCTCGCCCTTGAGGCCATCGGGATAGCCGGTCCCGTCCCAACGTTCGTGGTGGTACTTGATCCCGGAAACAAAGCGCGATGATCCAGGCAGGCGTTTGACAATTTCTGCGCCCAAGACGGGATGCAGTTTCATCTCCTGGTATTCTTCGGCGGACAAAAGCGAAGCCTTTTTAAGCACGGAATCAGGGACCCCGATTTTTCCGATGTCGTGGCACAAGGCGCTGATGAGAAGTTGCCGCTTTAGGTCACGACTCAATTTGAGCTCGTCGGCGATGGCAAGGCTGTATCGGCTCACCCGGTCTGAATGGCCGTGGGTATAGGTGTCTTTGGCTTCTATGGTGGCAACAAGCGTGTCGATCACCCCAATCATCCAGCCGTCAAGTTCCAGGCGCAGCAAAAATGTTTCCAATGTGGCTGCGACCCTCTCCAGTAATGCGAGAGCTGGTTGAATCTGGCCATGGGCATCGTCAATCCGGGCGGGGTCCGCCTCGATGTGGACCACCCCGGCAATCCTGTCGCGACTGACCATTGGCAGAACAAATCTGGCGATGTCTTGGTGGGTTTGGGTTTTGCCCGGCGAGGTGCCATCAGATTTCTGCCCCAGGTAGATTCCGCAGGTACGGTTGATGGCGTCTTCGAGGGCCTTTTGAACCAGCGTGACGGACGTGCCTGCATCTTCGCCTCTGGTGGCAAGGGGCGTCAGTTTCCTGGATTCGGGATGCCAGTGGAATACGGCGGAACGTTGGATCCACGGCAACAACCTGTGAAGTGACTTCAGGATTGTTCTTCCTGCGTCATCTGCCGTGCGACTCAAAAGCATGTCGCCTTGCGCCTCATAGATGCTTTGGGTGACCCGGTTGGACTGTAATATTGCGGGGTCGAGTTGCAGGGGAATCCGCGCAGCGGCGGCCAATTCAGGCTCGTTCTCGCTCATTTTTGCCGGTTGAACGATGATCTCCGGACCTTCGTTGCTTCCTAGGCGGCGCAGATCCCCGGGATCCAGTGAAATCTCGGCCTCAGTTGAGAAGACGGCTATTTCCGTGGATCCAATGTGGATCTTGTCTCCCGTCCGGACGACGGCATTGACGATACGGTCTCCGTTAAGGAACGTGCCGTTTCGTGAATCAAGGTCCTCGACAATCAGCAGGCGGCCGCGGCGCTTGATCCTCGCGTGAAAGCGCGACATCTGATCGTCCGGAATGCAGATCTGATTGGCATCGTCGCGCCCAACGGTCACGGGGAACTGGGTTACCGAAACCCGGGAATGTCCACCATTGTCGGAATGTATTTTGAGAAAAATCAAAACTCTGCCTCCCAGTCCCATTTCGGCAGAATTCGAGAAATATTAACGATGACTTACCGGTGCCAGGGTTCAAGTCCCCGGAATTTCGTCCGATATTCCAACAGGACCATAGTGCGGAGGGTCGTTATGGGATTCCGGGGAATGAATCAAAAGGGATTTGGTCTGGCGGCGTGGGTTTTGGCCCCTGTTGTTTTCCTTGCGATGGCAGGCATTTGCCAGGCACGCACCTACGTCATCAATCCTGAAATTCCGGGTTCTCCGGCGACGATAAAGGATGAATCCTTGCAGTCAAATCCCACCGGACGAACCCTGAAAACACCGACCTTTGCCATCGGGCCAGACGATCCGGAACCAGCCCAGAAGGTTATCAAGAAGGTCGTCCAGAGGTTTGTGCCGCAGCGATTGCGATTCAACCGGATCTCAGTCAACGGTTCCAACGTCCAGCCGCGAGTAAAATTCGCCCGCGACGCGGAGATTTTTCAGGGTGCCCGCATCCGGAATGAGTCCATCCGTGCGGACTTTTTTGGCAAAGTCGCCGACGACCTGACCCCGTAAGGCTGCAAGTCAGCCTTCCCCGTTTTTGCTAAATTTGGTATTGATTACAGGGACTATCAATAATTGGCTGGCCGGTCAACCAAAACCTGCCTAGTCGGGCCAAGCCCATTCAAAGCCCATTTCAGCTCGCAGGGAGTCTTTCCTTTTGGATTTTTTCGCGGCGGACCACCAGCTTTTTGCCTCCCTCAACCAAAGTGGACTTCACAACCCTTGGACCGACGGAATTGCGATTGTTTTGTCGAGCCACGCCCTATGGCTTTCACTTTATCTTGTGGCCGTAGTTTATGCCTGGCGCCAGAAGGATCGCGCACTTTGGTGGCTTCTTGGAACCATTCTGATCACGGTTGGATGCAGCGATGCCTTTTCAGGGTATGTCTTGAAACCATGGTTTGCCAGGGTGCGCCCGTGTCATGAACTTTTGGGAGTTATCCTGCCAACCGGAAAGTGCGGTGGATTTTTCGGCTTTCCCTCCAACCATGCAGTCAATGCCGGCGCCGTTTGCGGCGTCCTTCTCATTTACCGCAAGCAGTTGGGGATGAGGTTGATTTTTTGCGCCTTGGCCTTGGCAGCCTCGGTCGCAATCAGTCGCGTCTGGCTTGGGGTGCACTATCCGTTGGACGTCACGGCTGGCCTGCTGTTTGGTTTGACCGTTGGTTGTGCTGCGGCCCAGGCAACGGTTCGGCTGCGTTCGGTCCGTCATTCTGAGTCAGCCTCAAAATGACGACGGCAGGCCTTCAGCCCTCGTCAGGAAAGAACAGTTTTTTTCCTTCGGCATGGTCCATCAGGATTTTCGCCGGTTTGAATCGTGATCCGTGTCTGGCTTCAAGCTCGCGCAATTTTTCCACCACAACTCCGACTCCGACGTGGTCGACATAACGGAACGGCCCACCAAGGAACGGTGGAAAGCCGAGACCAAAGACGGCACCAACGTCCCCCTCATAGGCCGACGGCAGGATTCCTTCCTCCAGGCAGCGTGCCGATTCATTCACAAAGACCAAGACACAGCGCATGGCAATTTCGTCTGGGGTCGCATTTGCACTGGAAGCACTTTTTGGGTCCAAAAACTTATAGATCTCAGGATCCGGTCCCCGCTTTTCACCTTTTTCATAAAGGTAAAAGCCTTTGCCATTTTTCCGTCCAAGGCGCCCAGACGACTTAACCACGTCAAGTCCTGGAGGTGCCTTCATGCGGTCGGGAAACGCCTTGTCCATAGTTTCAAGGACGTGGGTTCCGACGTCGATACCAACCTCATCAATCAACGTGATCGGGCCAACCGGAAATCCGAATCCGGTCAGGGCGCCGTCGATCGTTTCGATTTTCGCTCCCTCAGAAAGGATCAGCGAAGCCTCGGCCAGAAAGAAGGCCAAAGCCCTCGTTGTGTAAAAACCAGGCCCGTCTTTGACGATAATGATCTGCTTGTTCATCTCATTGCCGAGTTCAAAGGCACGCGCCACAGCCCAAGGCGCTGTTTTCTCTGTAATCACAATCTCAAGAAGGGGCATTTTTTCCACGGGAGAGAAAAAATGCATGCCGAGTACGCGCTCCGGGTGATTTGATTCTGCCGCGATCTCGTGGATTGGCAGGGCAGACGTGTTGCTGGCAAAAATCCAATCGTCATGGATGTTTTGGGATTCAAGTTGAGCCAGAATTTTTCGCTTCAAGTTGACGTCTTCAAAGACGGCCTCAATCACGATGTCACACCGGTTGAATCCAGTGGGACTCATGCCTGGGGAGATATGAGCCAGTCGCTGGTCCATTTCAAATTTCTTGATGCGCCGGCGTTTTAATTTTTTCCCAAAAAACGAGGCGGCCTGTCCCAAAGCCCTTCCCAGTGATTCCGGACTCGGATCAGAGAGCAGCACGCGAATGCCCTTGTCGGCACATACCGTTGCAATGCCTGCACCCATAAATCCAGCACCAACGACGCCAACGGAATTGATTTTTCTGGAAGAAAACTTTTCTTTTCCTGCGTCTTTGTAAGCGTGTTTTTTGATGGCGGTCGTCGCATGAAACAAATGAATCAGGCTTTTGGACTCGCGAGTTGGCACCAGCGATCCAAACAATTTGGCTTCCAACTCAAGGCCCTTGCTGATCGGCAGGTCGAAACCTTCAATGACCGACTCGATGGCTTTGAATGCTGCGGGGTAAAAACCCTTCGTCTGCTTCATCACCATCTGCCGGGCTTTTTTTCCAATAAATCGCCGACCCAAGGGATTCGATTCCAGGGCTAGTGCGGTCATCCGCTGTGAAAACGAAACGGGCGTGGCACGATACCCAGCCGGGCGCATTCCCTTCAATGCAAACTGCCGGGCGACATCCAGCATCATCCGGTCGGGGACGCAGGCGTCAACCAGCCCTATCTTCAAGGCCCGCGCGCCATCTACCCTTTTTCCGGTGAGGACCATGTCCAGGCCGGCTTGTATCCCAACCAAACGCGGCAGGCGTTGCGTTCCGCCGGCGCCTGGCAAAAGCCCCAACTGGATCTCAGGCAGCCCCATTTTTGTCTTTGGGTTGGCATTGGCAACGCGCCAGGAACAGGCCAGTGACATTTCAAGTCCGCCACCCAGACAAGTCCCATTGATGGCCGCTACGACTGGTTTTGGCAGTCTGGCAATTTTGCTGAAAAGAGCCTGTAACATCGCTGCACCGTTGGCTGCCTCGGCCTCGGTCTTAAGGCGTTGGATTTCGGTGATGTCTGCCCCAACAATGAACTGGCCATCCTTGCCGCTGGTGATCACCATGCCCTTTGCGTCGAGATCGCCAGCGAATTGATCCAGGCGATCATTTAATTCGCGCAAGACATCTTCAGAAAGGATGTTCATCTCTTTGTCGGGGCGATCAAAGGTCAAAATGGCGACGCCGTCGGTTCCTGTTTCGTAACTAAAAAATTTGGTCATTATTAGATCCTTTCGATCAGCATGGCGCCCGACATTCCACCGGCGGCACAGATCGCTATGACGCCAAACTTGGCGCTTCGTTTTTCAAGCTCGTTGGTCATCGACAAAACCAGCCTTGCCCCGGTTGCGCCAAATGGATGCCCGATGGCAATGGCACCGCCATTGACGTTGATCTTATCTTCGGGGATCGCGCCAAAGGCACTCGACAGCCCAAGGTGGCGCGAGCAGAAATCAGCAGATTCCATCGAACGAAGGCAACTAAGGACTTGAGCGGCAAAGGCCTCGTGAATTTCGAACAGGTCGATGTCGGTGATGCCAAGCTTATTTCGCATCAGAATCATTGGAATTGTGAGCGCTGGTCCAATCAGAAGTTGCTCATAGGGATTTACGCCAACAAAGACGACGTCCCTGATTTTAGCCTTTGGTTTCAGTCCAAGGCTTTTGGCGTGGGCCTCATCGGCAATGATGACCGCGGCGGCCCCGTCGGTCAAAGACGATGCATTGCCAGCCGTAATGGTTCCATATTTACGGTCAAAGGCCGGACGCAGTTGGCCTAGTGATTCCATGGACGAGTCGGGACGGATGATGTTGTCCTTGTCGATACAGGATGTAAACCCTGGTGACGGCCAGACGGGGATGATTTCTTTACGGAATATTCCTGATTCTTGAGCCGCGGCGGCGCGCTGGTGGGACAGGACCGAGAAGGCGTCTTGATCGCGGCGCGAGATGCCGTTGAGTTTGGCCATGACCTCTGCGTGCTCGCCCATCGTCATGCCTGTCAGGGGCTCCGTGATTCCAGGTGCCTTGGGTGCCAGGGCTTTCGGGATAAAGCTGCCCATGGCGGAAGCCTTTTCCCCCGTTGTCTTTGCCTTGTTCAGGCGCAGCAGGGATTTTCTCGCATCTTTTGTGTAGGTAATGGGGACGTCGCTTAGCACGTCGACCCCGCCGGCGAGGATCATGCGGGCATGACCGGTCATCACGTTTTTTACAGCGTTTCCGATTGTTTCAAGGCTGCTCGTGCACATCCGGTTCAACGTATAGCCGTGGATATGATGGGGCAGCCCCAAGTTCAAGATGGTGTCGCGGGCAACATTCGTGTTCTTCACCTGTGGCGTGACGACACCGCAGATGATCTCTTCGTAGGCTTCTACTGGTGCATCCGTTTTTCGGATCAAGCCGTCGATCGTCCGGCTGTAAAGTTCGAGCGCATCACAATCACCCAGCACGCCGAAGGACCTTACAAAAGGCGACCGCGCACCCTCAATGATGACGGGAACCCGGTTTCCAGTGAGTTGATTTGTGTTGTACTTGAAAGTCATTGGAATGGACTCCGCATGGAATTTGACGGGGCGTCTGGATCAAAGTTTGTGGTTTGGTTTCATGGAAATCGCCAAAAGGATCCGTTCCATGATCTCCTTGGAGTTCGGATCTAGGTCAACAAAAATACCGCCTATCCGGCAATGGTCCTCGTCAACCCATTTGACTTCAGCGCGAAGGTCAATGCTCGCCAGATCATGAATGCCAAAGGGCAGCAGCGGAAGATGAAGCCAAAAGCGGTCGTTAGCCTTGTGCTTGTGCGACCCCATGATTTCAATTTTGAAACCACTGAGGCTGAAATCGAGTAGGATTCCGCTCTGGCAAAAAATCGGCAGCCAGCGGACCGTTCTGGCTTCGACGAACGCATGAGAAAAAAACCTGTCTGGTCTTTGCATTGCAACTTCCCGTCATCCCCTCTGGAAACTAACTGCGAGGGAGTTATAATCATACGGTACGCTTCCCAGTCTCGTCCATGTCGCCGGTACTGGCTTTGATTACGTCTCAGGGGTGCCTCATGTTTCAGCAGCCATTGCCGCAGCGGGTTCGGGTTTTGATCCTAGGTGGAGGAATCCATGGCGTTGGAACCTTGCATGACATGGCCTCCAGGGGGTGGCAAGACGTCCATTTGATCGAGAAAAACACCCTTGGCCATGGCACCAGCTCGCGTTCTACGAAACTGATTCATGGAGGGCTGCGTTACCTGCAGCGCATTCATGATTTTCCCCTGGTGGCCGAGGCGCTGCGCGAACGCCAGGTCTTGATGCAGGTCGCAGGCGACCTTGTTCATCCACTCGAATTTGTATTTCCAATTTTAAAATCGGGTGGGGCTTCCCGCATCAAGGTCAAAGTCGGATTGTCTCTGTACGATTTTCTTGCTGGCCGTCAGAATGTCGGGCGCCACCACAGGCTTGCAGAGTCTGAAGCCCTTGCTCGCGCGCCAATGATTGATCCCACAAAATTTTCCGGTTACTTCAGCTTTTGGGATTGCCAGACGGATGATCTGGCCCTTGTTCGTCGCGCGGCTCATTCCGCCGTGAAACTCGGAGCAGGCGTTTCCGAATGGCACCAGGTCGCAAAAATTTCTCGGGCCAATGACGGCTGGCTGGTTGATGTCGTCGCGCCAGACGGAACGACGGCTCAAATTTCTTGCCTATATATCGTGAATGCGATGGGGCCGTGGGCGAACAAGATTTTGGAATCAAGCGACATTCAACCAACCCACAAGGCCATCAACAACAAGGGGTCTCATCTGGTTTTCCCCGACATTGGACTCAAGGCCGGATTGTTCCTTCAGTCACCGGAGGACAACCGGATTTTCTTCGTGCTTCCGTGGCTGGGAAAAACCCTGGTCGGGACAACGGAAAAGATATTTTCTGGCAATCCTGATCAGGTTGTCGTGACCAATGATGAGGTCGATTACCTTCTCGATCATTGCAATCGCTACCTGAGCACTCCTTTGCGCCGTGAAAATATCGAAGCGACGTTTGCTGGATTGCGCTGGCTCGCCGTTGAGGAGGGTTTTACAATCTCAAAGACTTCAAGATCCCACGTACTCGGCGCAATCGGATCGGGGCGTGGAATGATGTGGACCCTTTATGGCGGGAAACTTTCAACCTATCGCGCCCTTGCCGAAGAAATTGGAACCAAGATTTGCACCCATTTTGGTGACGAATCAAGAAGTCGGACAACCCAGCCCGACGTGTGGTTTTCAGACGAGAGTTCTTATTCGACGCCTCAGGATGCCGTAAAGCGGTTCGAAGGTTAACCGGTTGGCTGTAAAAAAAATAAAACCAAAGACCCCCCCACGCTCCTATCGGGCTGTGATTGAAAGCCTGCGCCACGTCTGGAAGATTGAATTGCTCAAGGATCCTGTCGCCCTTTGGCGGATTGGGGTCTGTGAGGCATTTCAATTTGAGAGTGGACGAATCCGGCTGGCGGTTTGGAACCTTTGCAAAGGTGCAGGGGGCGGTTTGTTTGAGCACGACTACCGGATGGTTTGTTACCGGTCCGACTTGATTTTGACCCAAGAAGCCCTTCTCTCGGAAAAGGGTCTTGTCACGTTTTGTGAACCTGGTTTTGAGGCCATCCACGCAGCTTCCTACCGGCGCGGCGACGGGGTTCGTGACGGGGTAATGACGGTTGCCCGCGTTAGTTCAACGCCAGCCACTCACCGAATTGTTTGCAAGTATCCTGAGCCTGTATTCAAGACTCCAAAGGTTGCCCTTGTGACTTTTTACCGGATGCAGGGCCGCGAGCAGTCGCTGATGGTGATCAACATCCATGCGACATTGATCCGGCGGGTGAAGTCTGCCCTTGAAGAGATCGAACATTTGATTGCAAATCTTCCCGAACATGATGGCCCCATTATTTTAGCGGGGGACTTCAACACGTTTACGGCTGGTTATTTGGAGGCAATTTCAAAATGCTTGCGGGGCATTGGTTTGGAATATGTCCCAATCCCGAATGATCCACGTCCCGCGTTGGGCGCCTTGGATCAGGTGTTTGTCCGGGGTCTAACGATTGAACGCATCTTTGTCGACACCGCGATTAAGAATTCAGATCACTTTCCAGTGTTTGCCGATCTGATATGGGAATGATTCAAAATCCGCGGGCGTAATTGACGGCGCAAGTGCCAATGGAAGACGCATGCTTGTCGTGAAGGTTGGCCATGTTGGCCTCAATTCCGAGTCGCCCGTTAATCAGATTAAAACCCGTCTCTGCCTTCAGGCTATAGTCTGAGTGGATGTAATGAACGTTAAGTGGATACTGGCCAAGAATTTCAGAGAACCCCAAAACATTGAGCAGTGATGTTTTGGTGGGGTCCATAGACGAATTGAGCTGGCGCATGAGCACAAAACTCCCGTAAACCGGCAGGCGGACTTCGTGCTGCATCTGCTTGTTCTTGGACGCGCCGCCCGTCAGCATTTCCATGCGGTAAAGGCCCTGCGGTTGTTCAAAACGCAGGCGGAGGCCCGGTTTGCCGGCGGTGCCCGCGTTGAAGTTGGGCTCAACTTTACCTCGCAGGCTGAAGTCTGGACGCATGCCAAACAGTCCTTGGGCTTTTATTGGCGCAGGTGCGTCAAGCGATGCCGGATTGTCGATTCCAGGGTAAAGCAAATTTTCATTTCGTTCGTAAATCGGACCAATAGTCCAGTCGACTTGCGCCTTCTTTTTGCTGGCAAGAATGTGTTCCATATAACTCTCATCCATGGTCAGTGCGGCAACGTGGACCCCTTGGCCGGATGGTTTGACCTGTTTCAAGATCAAGCCATAGCGGACCTCTGAGTTGCCGGCGGCGCCAGAGCTGCTTGCGGCGACGCCTTTGCTATCGACTTTGAACGAGAGCCCTTGGCCTAGGGTGCGAATGAATTCTGAGTTATCACGGGCATGATCGCCAATAGCCCTCCCCAATTGATTCAACAGGTATCTCGAAAGGTCACGTTTTTCGCGGAACTCCGGTTGTTTGACGTCTTTGAGGGCCGCCAAACGAATTTTTTGGTCTCGTTCCGCGACCACACCTTGGCGATCAAAAAATCCTTTGAGGGCCTGGTTGTTCCCTGACTGCGAGCTCGTCATTTTCGTCATGACGCCGGTCGCGTTGCGGTCCGACCAATCGGACACGGATTCGGTTTTGGTGGCATTCAGGCTTTGAGGTGGCAGAAGCTCTTCCATGGTCCAATTTCGGGTTGCCGTGGCTGTGGGTGCCGGACCAGTTAACGACCTCGCGGGTTTTGCGGGATCTCCGTGGGCGACGCCGGAGATGGTCCCAACCGCAGAGGCCACAGCCGCCAGGGCTGCCCAAAGCGACGGCCTCATGCTCTGATTCTGGAATTTTTTTTCGTCTTTGATTCGCATCTCAACCATCCAGCAGCAGCAACGGAAACAGCTCAAAATCAGCGCCTTAAGGGGCGACTCCGCGACGGAACTTTGTTAAAACCGGGCGCGGAAGCCCTGTGGAGCGATTTGCAATTGCTGGTCCAAGCGAGCTGTTCAGCGTTAAGTAACTAACTTTGTTGGTTTTTAGCGCCTCGAGCCCGTCACCCCCAGCTGCCTAGAGACTTGACACGTTCGAGCTTTAATCACCACAGTGCTTTTATATAGATTGTATTAGAATTGCAATATTCTAGTATAATAACTGTAATAGATTTTATCTTACCGTTTGACGGGAGACAGCGATGAAGCCGGTCGGGTCTGACGTAAATTTTCCCACCATGGAACGCGAAGTTTTGGTGGGCTGGGAAAATCAAAAAACCTTTCAAGCATCGATCGACCAACGCCAGAAAGCTCCTGAATTTGCTTTTTACGATGGTCCGCCCTTTGCCAACGGCTTGCCCCACTACGGCCATCTTTTGGCCAACACCATCAAGGACACGGTTCCCCGGTACTGGACGATGAGGGGCTACCGCGTGGACCGCCGTTTTGGCTGGGATTGCCACGGCCTGCCAGTGGAATTCGAAATCGAAAAGCGCGACAAGCTCAAAGGCCGCAAAGATATCCTTGAAATGGGCGTCGCAAAGTTCAACGAGGAATGCCGCGCCTCTGTTCTGCACTACACGGCAGAATGGCAGAAGACGATCACGCGCCTTGGCCGTTGGGTGGACTGGGGCAATCAGTACCGGACGATGGACAAGTCCTTCATGGAGTCGGTCTGGTGGGTCTTCGGTCAATTGTTTGAAAAAGGCCTCGTTTACCGCGGCTATAAAGTTGTCCCCTATTCGCCTCGCATCACGGCGGTGCTTTCCAACTTTGAAGCCAACCAGAATTACAAGGATGTCCAAGATCCCGCGATCACGGTGAAATTCAAATTGCGCGGAGAAGACGCTTTTTTATTGGCATGGACCACCACCCCGTGGACCTTGATTTCAAACTTGGCCCTCGCCGTCGGCCCTGAAATCACCTACGCCAAAGTCCGCGAAAAGGCTTCCGGGGAGACTCTTTATTTGGCCGAAGCGCGCCTGCCCGCCTATTTCAAAAAGGCCAAAGGCGTTACCGAAGAGCCGTTTGAAATTTTGGCGACGATGACGGGCGCACAGCTCACCGCCAAAACCTACGAGCCATTGTTTCCCTACTTCAAAGACCAGCCTGGCGCATTTCGCATTTTCGCTGATGGCTATGTCACGACAGAAGACGGTACAGGAATCGTCCACCAGGCACCGGCCTACGGCGAAGACGACTTCCGCATTTGCCGCAAGGGCGGCATTGAGCTCGTAGACCCATTGGATGAGGAAGCCTGCTTTCGGCCAGTGATTCCTGAATATGCGGGCATGTTTGTCAAGGACGCCGACAAGGAAATCATCAAGCGCCTGAAGGCCGAGTCAAAACTTTATAAGCAAGACGTCATCGTCCACAGCTATCCCTTTTGTGAACGGACCGACACGCCGCTTATCTACCGTGCAATCCCCGCCTGGTATGTCGCCGTCGAGAAACTCAACAAGGATCTCGTTGCCAACAACCAACAGATCAACTGGGTGCCCGGTCACTTGAAAGACGGGCGGATGGGCAAGTGGCTGGAAAATGCCCGTGACTGGGCCATCAGCCGCAACCGCTTTTGGGGCACGCCTCTGCCAATCTGGGAATGTCAAAACGATCAAAATCACGTCCGCATCTTTTCATCCGTTGCGGATCTTGAGAAAGCGACGTCGAAAAAAATCGATGACTTGCACAAGCATTTTGTCGACGACCTGGAAGTTGATTGTCCGACGTGTTCGGGGAAAATGCGCCGGGTTCCCGAGGTTTTCGATTGCTGGTTTGAGTCAGGGTCGATGCCTTACGCTCAACTCCATTACCCGTTTGAAAATAAAGAACGTCTGGAGAAAATTTTCCCCGCCGATTTCATTGCCGAGGGTCTGGATCAAACCCGCGGGTGGTTTTACACGCTGTCGGTTCTATCGACCGCCCTTTTCAACCGGCCTGCATTCAAGAATGTTGTCGTCAACGGAATCATCTTGGATGAATCCGGAAGAAAAATGTCCAAGCGCCACCGAAATTACACGGCACCGGAAGCGTTGCTTGAGAAGTACGGTTCAGACAGCGTCCGGTTGTACATGCTCAACTCTCCGATTTTGCGCGGTGAAGACTTGATCTTCTCTGACCGCGGCGTGCTCGAGACAACTCGTGCGGTTCTTTTGCCCCTTTGGAACGCCCACAGCTTTTTGACAACCTATGCCGCCGCCGATGGCTGGCGCCCAGATGCCGCCCTTGCCAAGGGCACTGCGCCCAAGGCGACGGACGAGATGGACTTGTGGATCCTCTCGCGCTTGCAGTCACTCTTGGCCGGCGTGCAGCAACAAATGGAGGAATACCACCTCTATGCTGTCGTGCCTCTCGTGGTTGGTTTTATCGAGGACCTTACCAATTGGTACATTCGCCTCAGCCGCCGCCGTTTTTGGGGTGCAGCTGGCGGACAGGCTTCGGAGGATGATGAAAACCATACAGATGCTGCTGGCGGTGCAACTGGCAACGCCACTTCGGACAAGGGCGACCCCATGGCCTATGCCACGCTCTTTCACGTCTTGTGTGAATTCTCCAAGGTCTTTGCACCCTTTGCTCCGTTTATTTCAGAGCGGATTTATCACAATCTGACCACCGGTCTGGCCGGTGTTCCCGATTCTGTTCACCTGGCTGATATGCCATTGCCGAAGCAAGAACAGATCCGTCTGGATCTTGAAGAACGCATGGCCCTTGTTCGCCGCGTGACCAACCTTGGGCGAAGCCTTCGGGCCAAGCATCAAATTAAGACGCGTCAGGCCCTGCCCTCGATCATGATCATCACGCGTCGCGAGGCCGACCGGGGAATCATCGAGGCCGGCGCGGCCACGATTCGCCAGGAACTCAACATCAAGAACATTGAGTTCTCCACGGACGAAGCACGCTTTGTTCGCCTTGGCGTCAAGCCAAACCTGAGAACTCTCGGCAAGCGCCTTGGCGGCCAGCTCAACGCCGTAAGAACGAAGTTGGAGCAGATCACGGCCAGCCACGATGAAGTGACCCGGCTTTTGATCGAGCTTGAATCCGCTGGCACGGTTGAGGTTGCTGGAGCCAGCCTTTCAGAAGAAGATTTTCTCATCGAACGCGGACCGAAAGACGACCGTCTGATTGCTACGGAAAAGGGTGTCACGGTTTTATTGGACACCCATCTGACGGAAGATCTTTTGCGCGAAGGGATCGCCCGCGAAGTGATCAATCGTGTCCAGCGCATGCGCAAAGATGCCGGCCTCAATGTCAGCGACAGGATTCGCCTTTCCTTTAAGGTATCTGGACGCGCAGCATTGGCGCTGCAAGAATTCAAAACCTACGTCGGTGATGAAACCCTTGCCGTTTCTGTGGATCAAGATAGCGCCGGTGCAATGGATGTTTCGACCTCTGGTGTTCATCATCAGAAATTTCCTCTGGAGGCCGACGAGGTTGAAATTTGGTTGAGCAAAGTGTGATGTTTGGCGCCCTCCGCCTTGTTATATTTTTTTTGGTTCTCTCGGGCCTGAGCGGTTGCTACGTCAGCCGCCTTGCCTGGCACCAAGGGAAACTTCTCGGTTCTCGTCGTGATGTTTCAGAAGTTGTCTTGGATCCGTCGACTCCCGCCTCAGTCAAATCCCGTTTGCAGGAATTGCCGGGGATTCTTGCCTTCGCAAAGTCTTGTGGACTTGAGCCGGGTAATTCTTATGGGCGCTATATCGACAACGGCGATAGACCCCTGTCATGGCTTGTTTACGCGGCAAAACCTGACCGTCTCGAATCAGTCACCTGGTGGTTTCCCTTTTCTGGGCGGGTGCCTTACTTGGGATTTTTTTCGAAAGAAGAACGTGACGAAGAAGAGGCAGGGCTGAAATCCAAGGGCTACGACACCGCCAAAGGCTCTGCCACGGCCTTCTCTATGCTTGGCATCATTGATGATCCAATTTACCGGTCGATGACCCGTCGTTCGCGGGATGAATTTGCCCACGTTATTTTTCATGAGTTGGTGCACCGGACCGTTTGGGTAAAGGGCAGTGCTGATTTCAACGAACGACTTGCCGAGATTTTTGCACGGCGCGTTACCCTTGCGTGGCTCGACAGCATTCATATCGATCACGGCGACAATCACGATAAAATCAATTTTCTCGCAGACCTCGAAGATCGTCGAAAATTCGGCGTGTGGTTGACGGCGTTGCGCAGCGAGTTAGAAGTCATCTATAAATCCGGTCGCGCTGCGGATGAGATCCTCCGCATGAAGGGCGAGGTCTTTACGGACTTCACCAGAAATCGCAGGCCAAAATTTGTGGGTGCAGACATCATTGGCGGCAGGGCGTGGAACAACGCCGAAGTCTTGGCTGCCGGTCTTTACGACGGAAATGATTTTCCATGCCCTCCTGAACCGGCCATTCCTGAACCGGCCAAAGCCCTCATGGTCTGGCTCCGGACCAACAAGAATTCAGAGATCGCCACGGTGGAAACCCTTCGTAAGGTTTGCCTCTAATTAACGGATTACAGTGCTTGCCAAATTCCCTTCTGGCTGGCACGACTGCGAGACCGCGTGGGTTCCTTCCCGGATCATCGCGAAGTCCCTAATGATATGTGGTTTTTGGTCGAAAAAGACGTCAATGATGATGCCCTTGAATACCAGCGCCGTGAAAGGCCACCAGGCCTTGACGCGAGATCAGTTCCAGCACGAACTGCGCTCTCGACAGTTTCGGCATTTGCGCAATCATTGCCGGTTGGCGGAACCTGCCGATATTGCGGAGTCAGTGGACGGGCTTTCCTCGGCCGAAGTGATTGTCTTGTTCCGTCTTTTGCCAAAACGGCGTCGTGCTGAAATTTTTGCTTACTTGAGTTTTGACGTCCAAGAACGTCTTTTGGAAGACCTTCCCGACAACGTCGTCAGTAATCTTATGAATGAAATGGAGGCCGACGACCGGACAAGGCTTCTTGAGGATTTGTCGGAAGAAATCCGCGGACGGATTTTATTAAAACTCTCGCCTGAAGAGCGCAAGACCGCCTGGCAACTATTAAGTTATCCCGAAGACTCCGTTGGACGCCTTATGAACCCCGAGTTCATCGCGCTTCGGGCCGACATGAAGGTGTCGCAGGCGATCGATTATTTGCGGTGGAATACGGTGTATCCATCAGATCTTGCCGCAGAGCTTTTTGTGACGGATGCTTATGGCCGTCTGAAGGGCCAAGTTAGCCTGGCGGCACTGATTTTGGCCGATGCCCCCGGCAACACCATTGAATGGACGATGGAGCCATCCAACGTCACGTTGAAGCCCCAGGATATCGAAGAAGCTGCCGTTGATATTTTTAGAAAATACGACCAGTCGGTTATTCCCGTTTGTGATGCAGCGGGCGTCTTGCTTGGAATTGTAACCGCCGACGACGTTTTCGATGTTGCCGAAGAAGATGCCACGGAAGATATCCAGCAGTTCGGTGGTCAGGCGACCCTTGAGGATTCCTACTTTGACACACCGTTGCCCACCCTTATAAGAAAGCGTGCGGGATGGCTCGCCTTGCTCTTTTTTGGCGAGATTTTTACGACTTCGGCCCTAAAGCATTACGATGAAGCCATCGCTTCAATGCGATATCTGGTCTACTTTGTGCCGCTCATTATTTCGTCGGGCGGCAACTCTGGATCGCAGGCGGCGTCGTTGGTAATCCGTGGCCTTGCGGTAAATGAAATGAAACCAAAGGACTTTGGCCGGGTGTTTCGGCGCGAGGTCGTTGCAGGATTGTTTTTGGGCCTTATTCTGGGTGTCATCGGTTTTCTGCGCGCCGTGGCATGGGGTCAGTCGACTTGGGTTGCGGCGGCTGTGGGGCTTACCTTGGTTGCAGTTGTGGCTTTTGGTGGGATGTTGGGGGCGATGATGCCGTTTGCCATGAAGGCCTGCCGTTTGGATCCTGCGGTGAGTTCGTCGCCCTTTATCGCTTCTCTTTCTGATGTGGCCGGGATTGTCATTTATTTTGGAATCGCATCCTGGATCATGCGAACGTTTGCCGTAGGTCACTAGGGATGTGGATCGACGATCAAATACTTGAGCAGTACGTCAAGCCAATCGTCATCGGGACATGGATTCCCAACACCACGGTGGTTGTGCTTGGAAGCAGCAACGATCCCACTGTTGAGTGCCACGCCGGACGCTGTGCGGCAGATGGGATTCCGATTCTAAAACGCTACGGAGGCGGCGGAACCGTAGTTCTCTACCCTGGATGCGTCATCGTCACCATCGGGGGCTGGGTCACCGATCATTTTCAAAACGACCGCTATTTTAGAATTCTCAATGGCGCTGTGAATCAAACCCTGCATGCCAATTTCAAATTCAAGGCTCCCCTCACCCAATCCGGAATCAGCGATCTTGTCTCCGGCGAAAAAAAATTCGGTGGGACATCCATGTTCCGCAGCCGAAATTATCTGCTCTATCAGGCTTCACTCATTGTTGATTGCGATTTTGAAATGATCGGCCGGTATCTGGCCCATCCCAGTCGCGAGCCAGAGTACCGGCGCGGCCGCAAGCACAGTGATTTCCTGACGGGTCTGGCGGACCTCGCCCCCGGCATCACGACGAAACAGGTTCTCGCCGGGTTGTCAGTCGCACTTTCAGGTCACGTTTTGACGGCGCTCGGATCAGAGGCTACCTCTCCGGCACCGGATCAATTTCCAGCCCTTCAAGCCCGTATTGAAAGGTCGCGTTTGGAATTGCGAAAGTGAACCTGCATATAGAGGGCTGCAGTTGCGCCGGGGAGCACAACAATGAGCGCCGTGCTGGCAAGTGCCTGTAAGGCGTCAATGGCCGCATAACCCCAAGTGAATGGTAGGCCTGGAACTTGCGCTGAAATTCCAGGGGGCATGTGAGTGCCAAGCCAATTCAGGGTCAAGCCTGCAAACCAATCCAAACCAAATTGAAGGCTAAAGAAAAGTCCGCCCAGCGTGACCAAAGAAAGAAAGGCGGACCATCCCCCCATCGGAGTTTGGCGCGAGTAGCGCAGCGTGATGGATTGGGTGAGGCTGCGCAGGGCGCTCTTGTGTTCAGCAATCATCAAGACCGGAGCCATGAGAGACAACGCGGCAAGGAAGAGGGAGGTCAAGGCAAAGGCCTGGGTGGCAAAGCCCATCGACAAGATGAGGCCACCAAGCAGAATTCCGCGGCGCAAGACCAGTCGGGCCATGTCACCCGTTAGTTCCTTGGCAGTCAGGCGTGGAAAGGCCCACGGGCGAAAATGATGCAGACTCAAGTAAACGAGGGATGCGTAGGAAACGCCAAAAACAAACCAACAGACGACCCCGGTTACCAGAAAAGGGCCAAAGAATCTCGATACTTCTTCCATCATAGCGGGCAGGGTACCGGGGGTAATTCCGCTGTCCGATTTTGTTGCCAAAGCGATCTTCCACAACCCCGATGCCGTGCGCCCCGACGGAACAGCAAGGATCCAGGTCGACATGAGCTGGGGCAAAAAGATCCCAAAAGCCGCCAGGGCAAGGGTTTGACGCCCGCCTGACTTGAAAGCTTGGACGGCTTGGACTAGAAGCTCCGATAACCCGACCAGCTTTGCAGGCCGGGCGGTTTTCTGATCCAGTTCATTCACCAAGGGCGCGCTCCAAAAAATGAGTCCATTAAGGATTACAGAGATTTACGCCAGCATTCAAGGCGAGGCTGCCTTTAGCGGCTTTCCCTGCACTTTCATTCGCCTGACGGGATGCCCCCTTCGTTGCAAGTGGTGCGACACAGTATACGGGTTTGAAGGAGGCAAGGACTTCAGCCTCGACGAGGTTTTGGCCAAAGTCGCTGAATTTGGTGTGCACCACGTTGAACTCACAGGCGGTGAGCCCCTGGCTCAAGCCGGCGCTGTTCCCCTGATGCAGACTCTCGTGGATCGCGGCTACCGCGTCATGATCGAGACCGGTGGATCCGAGTCCATCGACCGGATTCCACGCGATGTCCACATCATCATGGACATCAAATGCCCCGGCAGCGGGATGGTTGAAAAAAACCTCTGGTCCAATCTTGATTTTCTAAAGCCCACAGACGAAATAAAATTTGTTCTCGCCCACCGCGAAGATTTTGAGTGGGCATTGGAAACCACCAGGAAACATAAACTTTCAGAACGTTGCCAGGTTATTTTCTCCTGCGCCTTTGGCCTGCTTCAACCCAAAGACCTCGCCGACTGGATGGTAGCCGATAAAGCCCCCGGCCGGATGCAACTTCAAATGCACAAGTACATCTGGCATCCACGGGCAAAGGGCGTATGAGCCAAGAGAATTCCAATGCTGCGTGGCTGGAACGCCTCATGGCCCTTGAGTGCCAGGATGCGACTTATCCCGTCGCCGCGCAGAATCATCCTCTCATTTTTGCGTCGGCCAAAGGGTCAATCGTTCGCGACGTTGAAGGTCGTGACTACATCGACCTTTCCGCAGGATTTGGTGCCCTCGTCCTGGGTCACAACGCCGAATGCGTTCAGCGTGTTTTTGCCAAACGTGCTGCAGGCGATACGCCATCTGAGTTTCCTTCCATCATGCACGGCATGGGCGACGTCTATCCCTCGCGCGCCAAGATTGATTTGCTGGAAACCATTCGCTCGTTGATGCCGGCGCATCTGACCCGCATTTCTCTTGCGATTTCTGGTGGCCAGGCGGTCGAGGTCGCACTGAAGACGGCCATGCTTCACTCTGGGGCGGCGGGGTTTATTTCTTTTCAAGACGGCTATCACGGTGTCGACTTGGGCGTCTTGCCGGTAACCTCGCGCAGCGATTTCAAATTACCGTTTAAAAAATTCTTAAACGACCGCATTGCCATCGAACTCCCCTATGGCTGCGACATCAACCTTGTGGCTGATGCGGTGAAAACCTTGAAGTCCATGCCTTGTGGATTTGCCGGGATTGTTGCCGAGCCTGTTTTGGGTCGCGGTGGTGTGATCAACCCACCAGCGAACTGGTTGGACGCCCTTGCCAAAACGGCGCATGCCCACGGCGGCGTCTTAATCCTCGATGAAATCCTCACTGGTTTAGGCCGCCGTGGAAAATGGACAGAAGCCGAAACGGTGGATGCCGATCTCGTTTGTTTTGGTAAGGCTCTGGGCGGCGGCATGCCCCTTTCCGCATGTGTTGGAAAAGAGGCCGTGATGTCGGCTTGGCCCAAGAGCACGGGCGAGGCGATTCACACGGGAACTTTCTTCGGCCATCCCCTTTCGTGCGAGGTTGCAGCGGCGTCACTGCGTGAGATGAAGCGCATTGATATTTGCCGGCTTGCTCGCGAAACCGGGGCGTGGCTTTTTGAATTGCTTTCTAATCAGTTGATGGGCCGCCCTGATATCGAAGAAATCCGCTGGGGTGGTGGACTTATGATTGCCATCAAGTACAACGAATCATCAGGGGTTGCACCAGGTGCAGCGGCGATGGACCGCCTTCGTGGGCTTGGAGTGATCGCCTTGGCCTCTGGCAGCGGCGGCACGTCATTATCTCTGACCCCGCCTCTCAACATTTCACGCGAACTTCTTGCGCGAGCCGTCGCGTCATTCTGAGCGAAGCGAAGAATCCTCTCTTCTCCCCGTCATCCTGAGCGAACGCGAAGGATCCTCTCTTAAACGTTTTTACTCCAGCACTCCCCCGGCGGGCCGCTTTGAACTTCTTGCAATCTGGCCAGACTTTTTCCTACCCCGGTCGGAAAAAAACTTGACTTTTTCCGACCACGATCTGAAAATGGCGTTATATGGAAAAACGCCAACTTTATCAGTCCACTATCGCGCCGTTTCTTGCCATGAAACAGATGCTGTTTATCGCTGGCCCTCGTCAGTGCGGCAAAACGACGCTCGCCAAGATGATTGCCGAAAGGTTCGAATCATCGCTTTACTTCAATTGGGATATTATTACCGACCGCAAGAAGCTCAGGGCAAATCCATATTTTTACGAAGCCATGGATCGCAAATCATCAAAAACGCCGCTCGTTCTCTTTGATGAGATTCACAAGTTCAACCAGTGGAAAAATTATCTTAAGGGTGTTTACGACCGAAGCCATGACGACTTTAAATTTATAATCACAGGCAGCGGCCGTTTAGACCTATTTCGTAAAGGAGGAGACTCCCTCGCGGGCCGGTATTTTCTAGTGCATGTCTGGCCTTTCACCCTGGCGGAACTCGCTCAAGTTGCTGACAGTTTCGAAAAATTCTGGCGCAACCCCTCTTACGTTGAGTCATCATCCCCTTCCACATTGGAAATCTGGCGGCGGCTCGAAGCATATTCTGGCTTTCCAACCCCCTATCTATCTGCAAACCGAGAGGTTTATCGGGTGTGGAGTGACACGTATAGGAATCAATTAATCCGTGAAGATGTAAGAGATTTGTCCGGCATTGTTAAAATTGACTCGGTAGAGGCTATGGTTGACCTGCTCCCTGTCCGGGTTGGCAGTCCGTTATCCATCAATAACTTGGCTCAGGATATCGAGGTCTCATTTGATACGTCCAAGGCTTGGCTTGAAACCCTTGAGCGATTTTTTGTTATTTTTCGCGTGCCCCCGTTTTCAAAAAAAATTGCTCGCGCCATCACCAAGGAACAAAAGCTTTATTTGTACGACTATGCCCAGATTGCAGACCCTGCCGCTCGTTTCGAGAACATGGTGGCAATGGAGTTATCGCGCGCGGTCAAAAATTGGACGGAAAGAGGGCTTGGTCGATTCGATCTGCGCTACGTGCGGAGTAAAGATAAAGAAGAGTGTGATTTTTTGATCACAGAGAATCAGACGCCAAAACTTTTAATCGAGTGTAAGCTTTCTGATCCGAATGTTTCAAAATCCCTGGTTAAATTCCAGGACGCGCTTAAAGTTCCGGCGATTCAGCTCGTGAATGAACCGGGGATCAATCGAATTATCCGCAATGGCACGCGAACCATCACGGTCGCCTCGGCCCACGATTGGCTGCGCACTTTGCCCTGACGCCGCCTTCACGTCATTCTGACCCTGAGCGTAGCGAAGGGGAAGAATCCTCTCTTCTCCGCGTCATTCCGAGCCTTCTCGTCATTCTGAGCGAAGTGAAGAATCCTCTCTTAAACTTGTCTGCACCTGCCTATTTTTTCACCGTCACAGTGACGGTATAAAAATAGGCAGTCCGAAAAGCTCAAACGTATCGGAAAAAAACGGATAGGAACGCAACCATAGGAAATTAAACTAATAAATCCTGAATAAGTAAAACCCCTTAAGGTTCCATTGGCCTTAGCCGAACAAGACAAAGGGGTGAGGAATCGATGAAAGTCCAAATCGCTGTATTCAGTGCTATTTTGTTGTCGGTACTTTCTTGTTCCAAGGATTCTTCGCAAGAAAGTGTCGGCACCGTTACCGAAGAGGGTAAACCTTCGAACTATTCGAGCGGAGAAAATCAATCCGGCACCATCTCATCACCGGCCACCCCGTGGACTTTTAAATTATTTAGCGCTAGCGACCCCGAAGTAGCCAAAGCCCAAGTTGGAATAGGTTGCGGTTGCGGGCCAACCCTTAAAAATAATCCTGCGGCAACAACGGGATGCACAATCTATCTGATTACCGAAGGGGGAACCATCTTACCGTCGGCAGAAGTAGGTGCCGTCGTACCGTTCCGTGATGGCACCTCAACCTGTGGTGCGCAAGAGTGCTCAAAACTAACAGAAAAATTTGGCCACACGACAGCCTGTGTCCCTTTCTACGGATTCTTCGACAAGGTTGATGAGGTATCTCTGCGACTGCGTCCCGAAAGTGTCTCGGACTCGACTTCAAGGCAACCCACGTTAGGTTTATCTGCATTGCCTGTCGAAGCTAAGAGCGCTCCCGTCGGGTGTGGATCGAAAGGCCAATTTTCTAGTTTACAGCAATGCCTTGCGAAACAGGGCGAGTGCATGTCGTCTGGTTGGTTTTATGTGACTGGTTGTAACTACTCGTGCGATGGCGGCGGTGGTGCAGCTGCGTGCCCCCGACCTGATACCGTGAACATCAATTCGACTCCAGATGCCTTTAATTATGGACTGCTCAGCACATCCGGACAACTTGGATGGGCCGTTGGCGGCGAGGTTGTCCAGCTTGGGAAGAACATTGGCGAAGGCTTTCTCTTGCTCGGGCAGAACGGCGCGGACTGTGTGACCGGTGGTTATGCATTTGGCAGCGATAGTGTTCTTATTCCATGCGTGACAACGGCACTTGTTGCGGGTGCAATCGTAGTTTCCGTCTACTTTCCTCCCGCAGCCCCCTACATCGGATACGCCGGAACAGGCCTAGCCACCGGAATGGCGGGGTGGAATGCTTACCACTGTGTTGCCCCATCGAATTTAACGATGGAACAGTCCCTGGAATATTGCCGGAAAGCTAGCGCGGACTTGGCAAGCGCAATTCCAATCAACAAGTTAGGAGACCTCGCAAGGAATTTATCAAAACCACGAACCCCATCCCTTCATGCGACAGCAACAGAAGAGAGGCTGTGCAACATTGTAAAAAAAGACAGGTTAAAGGATTACGAGCAAACCAGAGCGAATGAAAAAAATCCCGTCACGCAGTTGGAAAAAGAGACAATCCTGTCTCAAAGACGGGACGAAATGGATCGCATAAAAAAACTTGGATATGGAACAACTGACGCCGACGTCGGAGGAAAACTTGATGAAATGGGTGTTTATTTTAGTGGATATAACACGAGGTATAAATTAGCGCCAAAAGCGCCGCCGGGAACACCGCAGGAAATGCAGTAGTCTTGTCGGAAATAAAAAAAGCAGCATCCACAGACGAACTGGCGATTTTGATGGGAGGGGATCAATCTAAAAAAATTGCGCTCCTGAATCAGCTGGTTTCAAAGGTGTACAATTTGTCAACGCCTGCAGATCTGGATGTGGCGAACAAATTTGTCAAAAATGCAGATGTCTTTTTCGCTGCGGTGCAGGATATCAACGAACTCCGCTATCGTTGGAAACAAATTCCCATGGGTGAACTCCCCTCATCATGTGGGCCAGATGCACTCGGGAACTATCAAAAATTGGTGGATAAATATTTAATAGGCGAAAATGTTTTATCGACAGGGGGAAAGGCTGGGGGTTTAGATGGCGTTACCAATTTTAAATGGGGAAATGCTGACGAATATCCTGGGATAATTTTCGAGATCAAGGGATCCCCTGAGGGCGTCATGGGAGTCGTTGTTAACGGGAACGGGAAAGTTGCGAGTGAGGCGCAAAATCTGCAGGCAGAAATTGGAAATATGCAATTCGTTGCTGGCGAAAAGATGGTCTCTCTGAAAGAAGGATTTGAATTCAAGGTCACCGCAGCGCAGCAGAAGTCAGTGCAGGTGCCGGACGGAAATGGGGGGTATGTGAATAAGATGATTCCTCACGTGACCGTTGACGTTGTTAAAAAAAATGTTCAGACGAAAGCTTCGTTAGCGCCATCTTTTTATTCGGTGAGTGAGTTTATTAATCCGCGGCAAGCGGGCAACCCATCCAACTTAAATGTGGATGGCAGTTGCCCAGTTTGCGAGGACGATGAGATGGCGCCATCGGATTGTGGAACGGCCACGTGGAAATGCGTTGATGATATCGTCAATGCGGCTACCAAGCCGGCAATGTGGCATGCGATTTCATGGTGCGCGACACCGTCAGGTAAAAATTGCGGGTCACCGTCTATGGAAAATAGTCCTTGTACTCGTGTTCTAAAGGGCCCGTTCAATGATGGGAATGGTGTATTCACGCGGTGGTGGAGCGGTGACTGGGAATCTGCGAACTATGATACTAAGAAGGGCAACAATATCTACGTTGCGCCTTGTGTCGAGATGCCATGACGAATTGAAGAAAAAGAAAGGATCCTTCGCCTGCGGCTCAGGATGACCGCTTAAGAAAGGATCCTTCGCCTACGGCTCAGGATGACGAGTAGCGCCTCAGGATGACGACCGAAAGGATCCCGTTCCTACCCCTGCAGCGAAGCCAGATTTTTTTTCAAACTTGAGAGCTGCGTCGCCATGTTGTCGAGTTGTGCTCGCGTTGTGACAATGACGTCCTCTGGCGCGCGTGCCACAAAACTTTCATTCCCCAATTTGGCTTGCAGGCCGGCCACAATTTTTTCCACGCGGCTGACATCGGCGGAAAGGCGTTTCACTTCCTTGGCGACGTCCATGATGCCTTCTGCAGGAACGTACGCCTCAAAACCTTTTCCGACATAGACCAAGGCCGGGCCCTTGCTGCCACCATCGCCCGTTTTTACGACGAGTGATTTGAGTCCGGCGAGACGACGAACGAGGCCGCCCTCGGTTTCAAATAAAGTTTTCAGCGACGTCGTCGACGTATGAACGAAGGCATCCAAGGCATCTTTGGGCGGAATGCCAGCCTGGCTGCGGATTGACCGGATGCCAGTGACTAGGTCTTGGAAGCTGGCCCAATCGGCCGCGGCCTCGGGAAAGCGCATCAACTGCGCGGCGTCGGGATATTTTGTCACGACAAGGCTCGGTCCGCGCGCCCACTGCGGGTGGACCGGCAGGTGATTCCAGATCTCTTCGGTGACAAAGGGCATCACTGGGCTGGCAAGGCGCATGATGCCCTCAAGGACGTAAACCAAAACGGAGGTTGTTTGCTCACGGGCGGCTTCGTCGGTGCCGTTCAAGGTTTCCTTGGCCACTTCAAGGCCCCAGTCGCAAAACGAACCCCAAATCAGGTGATACATCAGCTCAACGGCTTCGTTGACGCGGTACTGTTCCAGGCAGCGGTTGATTTGCTCGGTTTTCGACGCGAGCTCTTCAAGCAGCCACTTTTCAGGCAACGTCAATTTTTCCGCGTCCAATTTTTTCAGCGGCTTTTTCGGGTCGACATATTTCAATAGAAAACGCGACGCGTTCCAAATTTTATTTACAAAACGAGCGCCCGATTCAAAATCGGTGACTTCCATCCGGATGCGACCGCCAAGGGGCGCTTGCGCCGTCCCCGTAAATCGCACGGCATCGGTGCCATGCTTTTCAATCACTTCCAACGGGTCGATTCCATTGCCGAGCGTCTTTGAAAATTTGCGGCCCTGCTTGTCGCAAACCGTAGCCCCAATGTAGACGTCCTTGAACGGGACTTCGCCGCGCGTTTTGAGGCCAACCACCACCATGCGGGCGACCCACAAGAAAATAATTTCTGACGCCGTGACCAGTACATCAGTCGGATAAAAATACTTCAGGTCTTCCGTTTCTTCTGGCCAGCCAAAAGGACTGATCGGCCACAACCAACTCGAAAACCACGTGTCCAGCACGTCGTCATCTTGTTTGATCTTGGCGCTGCCACAGTGCTCGCACTTTGACGGATCTTCCAGCCCGGTGGTGACTCCTTCGCAGTCGGCGCAGTACCAGATTGGAATCCGGTGGCCCCACCAAAGCTGGCGCGAAATGCACCAGTCTTGAATGTTTTCCAGCCAGTGAAGGTAGGTTTTTTTCCAGGCGTCTGGATAGAATTTCAGTTTTCCGGTTTGGGCGACTTCGATCGCAGGACCCGCGAGTTCCTGCATTTTGACGAACCACTGTAAAGAGAGGCGTGGTTCCACCACGGCCTTGCTGCGTTCCGAATGGGGAACGGCGTGGCGCGTCGGCTCGTCCTTTTCATAAAGGTCGAGTTCCTTGAGGGCCTTGATCACTTCCTTGCGCGCAACAAAGCGGTCCATTCCGCGGAAACGCTCGGGCACATTGTCTGCCATGGTGGCATCAGGATTCATGACGTTGATGAAGGGCAGTTTGTGACGCTTGCCGATTTCAAAGTCATTTGGGTCGTGGGCGGGCGTGATCTTCACGGCACCCGTCCCAAATTCACTTTTTACATAGTCGTCGGCAATGATCGGAATTTCCCGGCCAACGAGGGGCAATTTAATTTTTTTGCCGATCAAGTGCAGGTAGCGCTCATCTTCAGGATGCACCGCAACGGCCGTATCCCCCAGCATGGTCTCCGGACGGGTCGTGGCCACGGTGATCGTCGTCTCGGGATCATCCACCAGAGGATATTTGATGTGGTAAAGCGCCCCTGTGATTTCCTTCATTTCGAGTTCGTCGTCGGAGATCGCCGTCTTCAAAGCCGGATCCCAATTGACCAGACGCTCGCCCCGGTAGATGAGTCCGGCGCGGAACAGGTCGACGAAAATCGCCCGGACCGCCTTGGACAGCCCCGGATCCATGGTGAAGGCTTCTCGGTCCCAGTCACAGCTGAAACCCATGCGGCGGAACTGTTCGGTGATCATCCCACCGTATTTTTCTTTCCAGGCCCAAAGCCTCTTGTCGAATTCGGCCCGGCCTAACTGTTGGCGGGTCTTGCCCTCTTCCGCCAAAATGGCCTTCTCCACCATCATTTGAGTCGCAATCCCGGCATGGTCGGTCCCCGGCAGCCACAGGGCATTGAACCCCTGCATCCGGCGCCAGCGCACAAGAATGTCTTGGACGGTGTAAAGTGTTCCATGGCCCATGTGAAGTTGTGACGTCACGTTGGGGGGCGGCATCAGGATGGTGAACGGTTTTTTGGATTTGTCGACGGGTGCGTGGAAATAACCGCCCTTCATCCAGGCGTTCCACCATTTGCTCTCGTATTTTTTTGGGTCGTACACTGGATCGAGTTCAATCATGCTGGGCCTCTCAGGAACTTTAACGACTTGGGGTTCGTGATTGTCTAGTTTTTGCGCTTGGCCGGCAATGGTTTTTGCTGTCAGCCTGATGACTTGGAGGGTCTGCATCCGTGTTTCGAAATCTGTCCCATGCTAACCGCGAAATGCTCGCCTTTGCAGCCCTGGCTGCCGTTTCATTTGCCTTGCATTTCATCCATTTAACCCAGCCCGCCCAAGTGGTTTTTGACGAATACCATTTTGGCAAGTTTGTGAACGCATACTGCTGCTCTCACGAGACCATTTTTGACATCCATCCGCCTCATTCCAAGCTGGTCATGGCCTGGATCGTCAAACTCTGGGGCTACGACGGAGGGGTGGGCTTTAAGACAATCGGCGAGTCGCTGACTGGCGCTCCCATCTTTGCCTTTCGCCTGTGGCCCGCATTGGTGGGATCTCTGCTGCCTCTTGTGGCCTTTAAGCTCCTCCGCCACTGGCGGGTTCCTCTGGCCTGGGCCTTCACCGGCGGGTTTGCCTTGGCCCTTGAAAATGGAATCCTCATTCAAACTCGGATCATGGCCCTCGACGGCCAACTGCTGCTTGGCAGCCTGCTCAGTGTCTTGATGTGCGAAAAGATGTTAGCCGCACGTAGATCCAGCAAAAAAATTCTATTTGGCCTTTTTATGGGACTTAGCCTGGCCCTGACCGTCAGTGCAAAATTCACGGGGCTGGCCGTGATCGCCATTCTTGGATTTCAACTCGCCCAGAATTTCATGAACTCCGGGATGAAATGGAATTGGACGAGAACCTCATTGGCAGCCGCCCTTGCCGCCCTCGCCGGCTTCCTCGCGCTTTATCTGGCGGGATGGTGGTTGCATTTTCTTTGGCTGACCAAACCCGGCCCAGGGTCGGCCTTCTATGCGGTGACTGGAAATTTTCTTGAAGACGTTTTTACCCTGCACAAAATCATGCTGAAGGCCAACAACGGCATTACCTCGGCCCATCCATGGACCAGCATTTGGTGGGAGTGGCCCATCATGCAAAAGCCAATTTACTACTGGGTGGATCAAGGGGCGAGTATCTACTTTGTCGGAAATCCAGCTGTTTGGTGGGGGGCCCACATGGTCTGCCTGGCCCTTCTGGGATTTCGCCGTACCATGCAGACGAATCTTTTGGCGTTGGGTTGGTTCGCTTCATTCATCCCGTATGCCTTCGTGTCGCGCGGCCTCTTTCTTTATCACTACCTGCCGCCTCTCATGTGGGTCATCTTGCTGGCGACGATCTTGCTGTCGCAAACTTCAAAGCCAAACCGGATCAAACCATGGCACGTGATGGTTTTAATCGTTTGCGGATTTTTGATCACATCCCCCGTGACCTTTGGTTTCGTTGGGTGGAAGGAAATTCCGGTTGTGTTGCTTAATTTGCGCTGACCTAGTGGGCCGCAGTTTGCGTCGGGTCTGTTTTGCTGAATTCCAGAACCGCATCCAAGGCCTTGTCGACGTCGCAAACGGCGCCTTCGCAACCATATATTTTTTGGATCCTCTCGATGTCACCCGTCGAGACGTGCCGGTTGGTCAGCCCTTCTCCGATGTAAACATAAGGATTCATAATGGAGACGGCATCCACGTCGCTGCTGATGTGCGTTAACCCGAGCAAGTGTCCCAGCTCGTGCAGGGCCAATGTTTGCATGTCCACTGGATCTTTGAATTGTCCGGTTGCCTCGACATAGGCGCCTTTAAGGGTCTGGGAGTTACCCAAAACATAGTCCTGCACATTAAACCGGATGTCGGCTGTGGAAATTGCGGCTGAATCATGAGTCGAGTTGTTCCAAATGGTTGTCGCCAGAACCACGTCTGGTTTGCCGGTTTTTTTCCAATTCGCGTCCAGATACTGCCCGTTCACGGCATCTTTCAGCGAAGAATACAGATCAGGAAAACTATCGCCGTCGACCCCGTCTTGAACTCCAATGTATTTGAACAGTGTTTTTCCCGTCGCAATTTCCCACGTCTTCATCGCGGCAAGAAGACCACTTTTTTGTTCCGGGTCCATGCTATTGCCGACTTTAAATTCGATTGGAAGTTTCGCCCATCCGTGGGGCGAATGCAGGCCAAAGGCTGGAGAATTAGGATCGGTCGCTTCGATGCTCACTTGCGCGGCGTTGTGGTCTTCCGTCAGCGACACGCGATACATTTGCGCTCCACAGGCAATAAAATTGCCGAAGAGAAAGGCCACGCTGCCCACCGCGAAACCGTATCTGACACCGACGTTCATGAATCCCCCGATGGTCGTCCAGCCCGAAACGAATCGACACCTTAAACATCGTCCGCGTTCCAGAAAACTTTAGTCAAAACGCAAATTTACGAAATTACAGCAGTGATTTCGGGTGATTCTAGTGATGACCTTCGTCCCATGTATTCCCAGCGATTTCTGTTATCGGCTAATATCCCGGTGGTCGGAAACGGAGCCCTCGCGATGGTCTTCGGTCCAGACATGATGCTAGAATTTAATTTGCTCCGCGAGATTGTTGTACTGCCCATCAATTGGGGAATATCGATGCGTAAATTGATTTTAGCTTTTCTATCCGCTCATTTATTAGCTTGGCCGGCGATATCGTTGGCTGAAAAGATTAATGAAGTTCCGCATATCTATCGTAGCGCGAGGCACCTGAGTCGTGGAGATACTGGGATCTCCCGCACGCAGGACCAAGAGGCAATCTTTTACAACCCAGCCGGACTTTCCCTGTGTTCGTTGAATGGCGACAGTGCGGATGCGCACTGTACGGCGGACGGTCTACTTCGGAACATTGTGATTATTGGCCCTACAATTGAGGCATCATCGGGGATTGGCGAATTTACCAAACTAGGAACTGGGTCAGATTCAGAAAAAATTTTGGCGTTGAATGATTCAGTGGGCGTCCCTGCGCACGTTGGCTTGTATAACTTTTCCGGGGTGGTAGGCCAGTCCTGGGCCGCTGGATTGTTAGCAAGTTCCAACGCATCACTGTTGCTTTATCGGAATCCTGATCTAAGCAGTATTGAAACAGTGGATACACGTATCGTTCGCGACGTTGGTCCTGTTGGATCTTACTCTTTACCATTGCTTGAAAAAAAATTGACCGTCGGCACCACGGTCAAGGTTTTGCACCGGACCCAAACTTTGGTCGACCTGCCGCTATTAGATGTCGAGGATGTCAAAAAATTCAAACTGTCGAATTACACCAATTCCGGAACCGGTTTCGGCGTTGACCTCGGTGCGATTTACCAATTTGTTATCGACCCGACGTCCATTAATGTCGGACTGACACTTCTGAATTTGGGCGATACGAATTTTTCAGAAAGCAAGTCGAACGACATTCAAATCGAAGCCATCAAACAAACTTTGAACCTCGGTGTTTCAGCAAAATACCAGGGAGGATACGGCACATCCACCGCCCATTTGGATATGCAGGATCTCACCAGGCAAGTCACGGACAGTTTTATTAAGGGACTTCACATGGGCATTGATCACACCATGGGAATCTATGGCGTCGGTGTTGGACTGAATCAAGGATATCCAACAGCTGGCGTCTTTCTTGAAAGTAGATATGCGCGTCTTGATATTGGCATGTCTTCAGAAGAAGTGGGCGATTTTGCAGGGGATCGCACCGACCCCCGTTACCATATTCGTCTCGGCTCACAACTTTAGGAGAAACTGGTATGAAGATATTATCGGGATCGATGTTGCTGACTGCATCCTTTGTCCTTTTCGGTTGCAGCGGCAATGTTTTTGAAGGCGTTGACAAACCAGCAGAGAAAAACAATCTGGAATCCGCTTCTCGGGCGCTCGAAGATGGGAATCCGGAAAAAGCGATTAAAATTTTGCTCGCAATGTTGCCGGATTCTGCTGCCAACATTGTTACTAACTCTGATACGACGGATCCGGCTTATGAGGCGAACCTCGCTGCTGCCGTTGGTGATATCGATGCACATAAAGAGGTCTTGGCCGCTCTGGCTCGCGCCTATCCCGAGAAACAAGGCGTGAACCTTTTGGACATGGCTGCCCGGCTGAACGCGGCGCAGAAGTCGAAGACAGCCCTAGCCCTTGTTGAAGAAGACGATCCCGTGACGACGTTTATGCAGCTCGTCCCCGATGCCCTTGCTGGTGACAATCGGTCGGTGGGAATTCCAGACCTCAACCGCGGCATAAGCATCGCCAACATTTTTCTGAGCAGCTGCCAGGCGGACGTTGACTCTGCGACACCATGCGCGAAACAAGACGTCATGATCACAGCCATCGTGAACATGGTGGGTTTCGCGGCGTCGCTCAAGAGTTATGATGACAGCCCAGAAAACGGCAGCATCACAGCAGAAGAGGCGGGTGATATTCCTTTCGCTAATGGTGCTGAGGCGTACCGGTACGCTAAGAGTGCGTCGTTGCGGCTGGGGAACTATTCGGACTTGAGTCCTAATTCAGCGGACATAACAAAAGCAAAATGCAAGTTCGATGACGCCATCAGCAAAATTGAGGCGCAGACGTGTATTCCGGCAGATAAAACGTCGGATGAATGCATCGGCGAACAATTGGTGCACTACTTGGTCTGCACATCCGACAAGAGTTGCTCCGTCGCTAGTTGCAACGGTTGATCGCGGTCTGAAATTTACATTTATGCCGGCAGAGTGATCTTCTCCTTGTATAAGTCCCCTATGAAAAAATCATGGACCGAAAATGAAAAACGCGTGATTCAATACTTGGTCGAAGAGTCCGGCAAGCTTCCGGAAATCGAGAGAGCCCTGCTGTTTGGATCACGCTCCCGCCGGGATGCTGGCGAGCGTTCGGATTTCGACGTAGCGATCTTCGCGCCCGGTTTAAGCCACACTAAGTGGGCTGTGTGGGCCAACGAAGTGAAAGAAAACGTACCGACTCTTTGTGGGTTGGATCTTACACTTGTAACCGATACGCTAGCCCAGGGTTTTCGCGAGGCCATCAACAGGGACGGGTACTGTATTTATGACAAAAATCAGCCTTCAGAGCTCAAGTAGCTTTGAAAACCTAAAAAAATCCTTCCAGAATTTGACACGATCGTTATCAACTCCGGTGACTGAACCTCGGGATTTGTCCGGAATCATCAAAGCTTACCAGCTAGGTTACCTGGGGGAGCAGGACGTATGGCTCGAGATGATCATGGAACGCATCAGGAACAAGTACGCGCCACTGTTTGCCGCCAATTTCCTTCTCGAATAGATTACCCTTGTATCAACACGGCCTTGATCCGGCGCACGCCGCGTGACGAAGCCTCTTCCTTTTGAATCTTGAATTTGCCGAGTTCCCGCGTGTTGCGAACGTGGGGACCGCCACAGATTTCTGTCGAGAAATCACCGATAAAGTAGACGTTAATGCGGTCCGCATAACGGTCTTCGAACAGTCCGATGGCCCCGCGGGCCTTGGCCTGATCTACCGTCATGTTTTCCAGGTGCACTTCATGGGACTTGGCAATGGCCTCGTTCACCAACTTTTCAACGGCTTCAACCTGTTCCTTGGTCATCTTCTCTGCGTGTGAAAAATCAAAACGAAGGCGCTCTGGGGTAATGTTACTGCCCTTTTGCTCGACGTGCGGACCGAGCACGCGGCGCAGGGCTTCGTGCAACAAGTGGGTTGCCGTGTGCAGACGGGTGGTCTCTTCGGATGAGTCGGCGAGGCCGCCTTTGAACAGTTTCTCGCCAGCCATGCGGGACTTTGCCTGGTGTTCGGCATAGGCCTTTTCATAGGCATCGACATCGACGCTCAGGCCGCGTTCGTTGGCGATTTCCTGGGTGACTTCCAGTGGAAAGCCGTAGGTCTCAAACATGAAGAAGGCCAGTTGGCCAGGAATTACCGTCTCTCCCGCAGCGAGTCGTGTCAGTTCTTTTTCAAGATGCTTCAGACCTTGGCCAAGAGCCTTGGCAAATTTTTGTTCTTCGTCGCGAATCTCGTGAATGATGCCGTTGCGCTTTTTAAGCAAGTCTTCATAGTGCGATGAATAGACGTCGATGAAACTGTCGACGATAGCATCGATGTAATGCGGCTCCAGATTGACCTGGTTGGCCAGACGGAACGCACGGCGCAGGACGCGTCGCACAATGTAACCGGCACCGACATTGGACGGCGTAACGCCGTCGGCGATTGCAAAAAGCGCAGCCTGCAAATGGTCCGCTACGATTCGGTGGGATTTGCCGGATAGTCCAGGTGCAGTTTGTTTTAGATACGTCATCGCCTTGGCATAGATGTCGGATTCGTAAACGCTGCTGGCGCCGCTCATGATCGAGGCAACACGCAATAGCCCCATCCCGAAATCGACGTTGGGTTGCGGCAATTTGTTGAACGTTCCGTCTGCCTGCTTGTTGTATTCCATGAAGACGTTGTTGCAAATCTCGACGTAGCGCCCGCAGTTGCAGGCGGGCGAACATTTGGGATCGTTCTTCGTGCAGTAGTCGCGGGTGATGAAAAAGGTTTCCGAATCCGGGCCGCATGGGCCAGATACGCCAACGGGTCCCCAGAAGTTATCTTTGCGGCCCAGGCGGAAAATCCGCTCCGGGGGATATCCAAGGCTTTGCCAAACTTCATAGCTCGTTTCGTCGGGAGGCGTATTTTCATCGCCACCAAAAACGGTTACTGCCAAGCCGTTTTGGTCAAAGCCGAGTTCCTTGGTAATGAACTCGTGTGTCCATGTGATGGCTTCTTTTTTGAAATAGTTGCCAAGGCTCCAGTTGCCGAGCATTTCGAAAAAAGTGCAGTGCCAGTCGTCGCCGACCTCATCGATGTCTTGGGTGCGCACGCATTTTTGAGAATTGACGAGGCGCTTGCCCAGCGGATGTGGTGCGCCCATCAGGTATGGCACAAGTGGGTGCATGCCGGCTGTCGTGAAAAGCACCGTCGGGTCGTTTTCTGGTTGCAACGATGCGGAGGCAATCTGGGCGTGCTCGCGAGCCTTGTAAAAATCCAGATATTTTTTGCGGATCGATGCTGCCGTCACGGTGCTTTTCATGGCGTGAAACCCCTTCAAATCGTGCGCGAAATACCGGATGTCCCGGGATAAAAAAAGCCACCCTTCGGATAACCTCCGGGGGTGGCTTTTTGCAAGTAAAACGTCCTGCTCGTTTTCCGACTGAACCTACTCGACTTTGAGCAGCTCAACTTCAAACAGCAGCTTTGCGTTCGGAGGAATCACACCGCCAACGCCCTTTTCGCCGTATCCCAACTGTGGCGGGATCACCAGTTTGCGCTTGCCGCCAACCTTCATCCCTTTGACGCCCTGGTCCCATCCGGAGATCACTTGGCCTTGACCAAGTGTGAATGAAAACGGGACGTTACGGTCAAGAGAGCTGTCAAACTTGGTGCCGTTTTCCAGGGTCCCCGTGTAGTGCACGGTGACGCGCTTGCCGTCGGCAGCCGCAGCGCCATTTCCAGCAGTAATTTCAACGATTTCCAGCTGTCCAGCGGCTTGTCCAGCGGGTTGCCCAGCCGTTGCCTGGCTCCCCCCAACCGCGTCGGCTGGAGACTGTCCTTGCTGAGTGCTTGCGTTATCGCCGGTTTTTGAGCATTTGGTGCAAGCGGTTATGCTCGACAGTGCAAGTGCACCAGAAGCTGCCAATGTGATGAGGCCAATGCGTTTTGTAAGTTTCATCCTGAAGCTCCTTTGTTTAAGGATTTCAATATCATGCTGGATAAATCGCCTCAATGCAACGGTCTGTTTGACCTAAAAACATCCGGTGGAACCGTTTTGGTTCACGGCGGCGCAGGCAGCCAGGACCCGCGCGGAGCCGGCCACACGGCAGCATCAAAAGTCATCGAAGGCATTGCAGATCGCGGGGCGAAAGCGTTGGCCGACGGGGCTTCTGGGCTGGACGTGGTCAAACAGTGCCTGTTTGAATTGGAATCAGAACCTTGCTTCAATGCCGGCCTTGGGGCCGCCCTTCAGTCGGATGGGCAAGCTCGTTTGACGGCCGCTGTCATGAGCGGTCCTGATCAAATTTTTTCCGGTGTCATGGGCCTTGAGGGGGCCATTCACCCCAGCATCCTTGCCCTGATGTTGCAGGGAAAATCAACCCGGGTGGTTTGTCCTCCGGGAACCGCAGAACTTGCACGCTTGGCAGGTCTGCCGCAGCAGTCGCCGATCACGCCAGAGCGCCTTGCGCGGTGGGAGCAGGCAAAAAAAGATCAGATGCCTCATGACTTTGACACGGTTGGTTGCGTGGTGATGACGGCCAGCGGAGAACTTTTCTGCGGAACCAGTACGGGCGGACGCGGTTTTGAAAGTCCCGGCCGCGTCAGCGATGCAGCAACGGTGGCTGGAACCTACGCATCAAAATTTGCTGCGGTTTCCACAACGGGAGTCGGCGAGGAAATTGTTGATGACGGACTTGCCGTTCGAATGGAATCGCGCGTTCGTGATGGCGCAAGGCTGGACGCTTCTGCGGCAAAATGTTTTGCCGAGGCGAAATC
>Ga0214919_10001273_pt1 | contig 41750 bp, 24 predicted proteins | sample LL1503_MetaG_FD_177994 | JGI IMG/M metagenome (GOLD analysis project Ga0214919, IMG submission 177994) | Freshwater microbial communities from Lake Lanier, Atlanta, Georgia, United States - LL-1503 | ecosystem: Environmental > Aquatic > Freshwater > Lake | place: USA: Georgia | collected... | reverse complement strand
CTTCGCGAGCATGCGAGAGCGCCGCATCTTGCCTCCCATCTAAGGGAACGGTGATGCGACGTTCATGGGCTGGATTGTTGGCACTGGCATCTACGCTGACATTTGCACAGTACTCCGACATGGTTGGCTTTCAAAAAATCGCCAGCCTGAAGGTGGAGCCGTCGTCGACCATGGTCGGTCAGGAAATCCGTGTAAGCGTGCTGGCGGAAGGCGCCACCGCCAGTAATTGCGGCTTGTTAATCAGCTTCGACGACGGCACCCAGGCCAGCGTAAAGGTGGCCCATGATCACCAGACGTTTCCGGTCACGGCGACCCACACCTATTCTGAACCTGGCACCTACTCAATCACAGCGCAGGGGCTTGTGCTAACGCCTCTTGCGGGCTGCGCGGGTACCGCAACAGCCAAAGTTATTGTCAAAGCTGCGCCAGTCGCTACTCAATAGCGGACGCTATTCCTAGGGATCCGCCGCCCCTGCAGGCTCGCCATCAGTTTGAAGTGTTGCTGGTTTGGGGATCACAGTTTGGCTTGATTTACCGCCCAGCACTTGCATAACGGATTTGGGGGCCGCTGACGGACTCCTTGCACGCCAATTTTGGGGTGTATCCGCAAGCCTGATGCGCCTTGACCCGTGTCAAGGGACAGCATGACTTTATTTGATTTTTTTGGTTAAATTAATTAAACTAACCAAAACAAAATAAGCCGCGCGGCGCAATGTCGCGGGTGCCCCTTGGGCTTGCAGACCCAGCAGTCTGGGTTGAGAGCTATTTGGATGCATTTCTATGGCACCACAGGGCTTCCCCCGCGTCAATTTAGACCAATGGACTGAACTACTAGAGGTATCGCAATGGCTACTAACCCGATCGCCGGCACACAAGGCAACGACACACTCACCGGAACCAGCGGCGATGACACCATCAACGCCTTTGCGGGGAGCGACTCGATTACAGGGCTCGACGGCAACGACCAGATTTACATTACCGACAACGGTAGCACGGACACCATTGACGGCGGTGGGGGTTGGGACAGCCTGAACCTGCGCATGAGCAGCAGCGCCTACACCATAGCAGGCGGAAACATTCGGGGCATTGAAAGCTACTTTATTGATCTATGGGACGTGACCGGTACAACGACGCCGCAGGTGACACTAACAGACGCCGCCTTCACGAACACAGGCTGGATTGGTGTGATCATGATGGGGCCCACTAGCGCAACGTTAAACGCAAGTTCGGTGAGCGCGGGGCATAACGTCAAACTCTGGGGTGGCGGCACGATGATTGGTGGTGCCGGTGACGACCAGTTTTGGGCTTTTGACGGTAACGACAGTTTGGTCGGGGGTGCAGGGATTGACACCTGGTACTACAACTTTGGACAGACGGAGTTGCTTGGCCTTACGCTCTCAAAATCCGCCGACAGCAGCTGGACAGTTAACAGCGGATCGGCGGCGGTCATGAAACTGCAAACCAACACCACGACAGGCACGTGGACGGTCACAGATTTGCGCACCTCCCCAGCGAACAACAGCAGGGCCTTTGGCGTTGACTCCCTGAATGGGATTGAGGTCCTTTCCTTGGGTGTGGAAGCAAATGGCGGCTGGACGACGGCAGGCACCCTCGTCTTGGGTGGCACCTTGGCAGCACCCACGGTGACCCTGTCTGGCGTTTTCACTTCAGGCGACGACACCGTTTTGGGGACCCCGGGGAATGACCGCCTGGAGGGCGGTGCCGGTAACGATTTGTTGTTGGGCGACGGGGGCAGCGACAATCTGATCGGTGGCTCGGGGGACGACACCTTAAATGGTGGCGTGCAAATGGGCCTCAGTTGGCGCTTCGGCAAAGTCAATAACATGAACGACTGGGACGAGGCCGACTACAGCGGCACCAGCACAGGCGGGGTCAGCCTGAATTTGTCCAATATGACAGTGACAGGTCTCGCTGGGGCCAACACCGGCACCGACACTCTGCGCGGCATTGAACAAGTCACCATGACGCGCGGGCATGACGAGGTGGTCGGCAACTTTGCCAAATTGGCGGGCAACAACGAGCTTGCCGGTGACGTGCATGAAATGGGCATCGCAGGCAATGGCGGCAGCGACTCGTTTAGCCAACTCCTCGGTGCAAACATGCCATGGCAAGACATTTGGCTTAATTATGGGTGGTCCAGAACCGCCATCAACGTCACGCTGACCGGCAGCACGGGCACCGTGAGCTATGGCGCGGCGGGCACAGCCGGCAGTGCCGACTACCAGGCGGCTGGCGTGGATACGCTGAGCCGCATCAACTGCTTTACTGGCACCTCCTACAGCGACACCTTTAACTTCAAAGACCAGACCGAGACGGCCACAGTTGGCCATAAGTGGGCTTGGGTAGGGCTGGGCTTGGGCAACGACACGGTTATTGGCAACGGTGAAACTTTCGTCTCTTTCAACAACGGGGGCCTGCAAAGCAGCACGGGCAAGGGTATTTATGTGCAACTGGGCGCGCCGGGCACCACCACCACCGTCAACATGACGCACCTGAGCCAAAACGGCACTGCCCTGGGAATAGCCAGTCTGACTGGTGTCAATGCGATTCGCGGCGCCGGTTTGGACGATACCCTCATGGGCGGTTCAAGTAATGAACACTTTGAAGGCTGTGGCGGCAACGATCTAATTGATGGTGGTGCAGGATCGGACAGGGCAAGGTACCTTTACAACTCCACCACCGGTATCACCGTCAACATGCAGGCTGGCACAGTGGACGGCCGCGACTCCATGGACGCCAGCGTTGGCCACGACACCTTGCGCTCTATTGAAATGGTGCAGGGCACCAATTTGGACGACATTTACGACGCTCGCGGGTTCTCTGGCACATCCGCCAACGCCGGCAGCAGGGGCGCTTGGAACCAATTTGCAGGCAATGGCGGCAGTGACGCGATTTATGGCAACGGCAATACATCCATTGCTTACGATTTTTCTAGTGTCGCCGTGGACGTGAATCTGGCAACTGGCCAAGCACAGGCGCTAGACCCCGCCAACCGGGTGGGTGAACTGGCGCAAATTGTGGGCACCGACACGTTTAGTGGCGTCAATGCCGTATGGGGATCGGTGTTGGGTGACAAACTGACTGGCGACAGTGGTGCCAACGTGTTAGACGGCAGCGACGGCGACGACACGATTAACGGCGGCGCAGGCAACGACACGATTAACGGCGGCGCAGGCAACGACACGATTAACGGCGGCGCAGGCAGCGACACCCTAGACGGCGGAGCGGGCCACGACACCCTGGACTACTCGCAAGACGGCCTCGCTGTCACCGTCAACCTGCAAACCCAGCGCGCCACTGACGGCTCGGGCGGGCAAGACACTGTGGTGGGCTTTGAAGAAGTGCGCGGCTCCGCATTCAACGACTCCATTACAGGCAGCAGCAACCTGTACCGAGAAGTGTTTGCGGGTGGCCTAGGCAATGACACGATTGACGGCGGCGAAATCACCGACACCTTGAATTTCACGAACTCCAATACCGTCAGCTACCAAGGCGCCAGCGGTGCGGTATCGGTAAACCTGTCACTGGTTCAGGCCTTGGCCACCGGCGCCGACGGCACAGATGTACTGACTAACATCAATACCGTGATAGGCAGCGGCTTTGGTGACTCGATCACGGGCTCTGCGCGCACCGACTTCTTTGAGCAGTTCAAGGGTGGCGCGGGCGACGACACCATCGATGGCGGTGGCGGCTATTCCGACTTTGCCGACTTCAGCGACGCCACCGGCGGCGTGACAGTGACCATGACCGGCAACGGCAACGGCACCGCCACTGGCGCGGGCATTGGCACCGATACGCTCAAAAGTATTCAGGGAATTATCGGGTCCAGCTTTGCCGACTCGATGACCGGCAGCGCAAGCACCGGCAATACGCTGGCATTCGTCGAGATTTTCCGTGGTGAGGCTGGAAATGACACCATTAACGGTGGTGGGGGCTTCGACGTTGCTTCCTACGACACCAGCACAGCGGGCGTGGCGGTGACATTGGGCGGCAGCGCAGATGGCACGGCCAAAGATGGCTGGGGTGGCACCGATGTGCTGCGTAATATCGAGGGGGTCTTTGGCTCGGACCTGGGCGATACATTGACCGGCAGCAGTTGGAATGAGACCTTTGACGGTCGCGCGGGCGATGATGTGATTGACGGCCAGGGCGGCGTGGACAACGCCTACTATTTCCGGTCACTGGCTGGCATTAACGTAGACCTATCGCAAAACAAGGCCTTCAACGACGGCTACGGCAGCAGCGATGTGCTGCTGAACATGGAAAACGTAACGGGTAGCCGGGACTTTAACGACAGCATTACCGGAAACAGCGGCGACAACCGCCTTGAAGGCAATGGCGGCAATGACACGCTGCTAGGTGGCGCAGGCCAAGACTTCCTGATCGGCGGCACAGGTGACGACTTTATTGACGGTGGCACCAACGACATGGTCCTGGGTCGCGACTGGGCAGGTTACGAAGCGGCCAGCGGCGCGGTGCAGGTGAACCTGGCCACCTGGCGCGCCACAGGGGCAGATGGCAATGACACGCTCACGGGCATCGAGGGGGTTGCTGGCAGCGCTTTTGCCGACACCTTGACGGGCGATGCCAATAACAACGTGCTGCGCGGCAACGGCGGCGACGACACCATTGACGGCGGCGCGGGCTTTGATTCGGCCGACTACAAAGGGGCCACCGGCAGCGTCACGGTCAGCTTGGTGACCAACACTGCGAGCGGTTTTGACGGCAACGACACGCTGATCAACATAGAAGCTATCCGTGGCGGCAAAGGCAATGACACGCTCACGGGTGACGCCAACAACAACTCGATCCGCGGCAATGGCGGCAACGACCTCATGGACGGCGGCGGGGGCGTGGACACAGCCGACTACTACGAGGCCACGGGCGGCGTTACCGTCAATCTGACTACTGGCAGATCCAGCGGCGCGGATGGCAATGACACGCTGACCGGTTTTGAGGGCAGCAGAGGTTCGTTTTTGTACTCAGACAGCCTGACCGGCAATGACGGCGACAACAGCATCGAGGGTGTGGGCGGCAACGACACGATTAACGGCGGCGCGGGCAGCGACAGCTTGGATGGTGGCACTGGCAATGATGTGCTCGACTACTCGCAAGACAGCGGTGCTGTCACCGTCAACCTGCAAACCGAGCGTGCCACCGACGGCTCGGGCGGGCAAGACACGGTGGTGGGCTTTGAAGAAGTGCGCGGGTCCGCGTTCAACGACGCCATCACAGGCAGCAGCAACCTGTACCGAGAAGTGTTTGTAGGTGGCCTGGGCAATGACACGATTGACGGCGGCGCTATTACCGACACATTGAATCTGACGAATGCCAATGCCGTCAGCTACCAGGGCGCCAGCGGCGCGGTATCGGTCAGCTTGTCACTGACGCAGTCCGTGGCCACGGGCGCCGACGGTACGGATGTGCTGATCAACATCAGTGCCGTGTACGGGAGCGGCTTCAGTGACACGATCACGGGCTCTGCGCGTACCGACATCTTTGAGCGGTTCAGAGGCGGCGCGGGCAACGACACCATCGACGGCGGTGGCGGTTATTACGACTTTGCCGACTTCAGCGACGCCACAGGCGGAGTGACGGTGACCTTGACCGGCGGCGGCAACGGCACAGCCACTGGCGCGGGCATTGGCACCGACACGCTCAAAAGCATTCAAGGAGTTATGGGGTCGGACTTTGCCGACTCCATCACCGGCAGCGCAAGCACCGGCAACGCGCTGCTAACGACCGAGCTTTTCCGCGCTGGCGCGGGCAATGACACCATTGACGGCGGCGCGGGCAACGACTGGGCTACCTACGACACCAGTACAGCAGGGGTGGTGGTGACCTTGGGCGGCAGCGCAGATGGCACGGCCCAAGACGGTCTGGGTGGCACCGATGTGCTGCGCAATATCGAGGGGGTAATGGGCTCGGACTTGGGCGACACATTGACCGGTAGCAGCGGGAGCGAAACTTTTCAAGGCCGAGCAGGCAACGATGTAATTGATGGCCAAGGCGGCATAGACACGGCCTACTATTCGTCCTCGGTGGCCGGCATCAACGTAGACCTGTCGCAAAACAAGGCCAGCAACGACGGCTACGGCAGCAGCGACGTGCTACTAAACATCGAAAACGTCTTCGGTAGCCGCGACTTTAACGACAGCATTACCGGCAACAGCGGCAACAACCGCTTGGAGGGCAATGGCGGCAACGACACCCTGATGGGCGGTGCAGGCCAGGACGCTTTATTGGGCGGCAACGGCGACGACTTTATGGACGGCGGAACCGGCAACGACAGCCTCACCGGCGGCGCAGGCAATGACACCGCTGCTTACCAATTTGGACAGACAGCTCTTGCCGGGCTGGCGCTGACCAGCACGGGAACTGCCACTTGGACGCTTGCGAGTGCCGGTGGCGCGCTGCTGACACTACAGGCAAATACCAGCACCGGTGCATGGACGGTGACTGACGCGCGTACCGCAATTCCTAGCGGCAGCAGCGCCTTTGGAATAGACACCCTCAGCACAACAGAAATGCTGGCCCTGAGCACGCAAGACAGCACGGGCACTGTCTACCGGGCGGCCAATATTTACCTAGGCGGCACCCTGGCTGCGCCCACCCTGGAACTGCGCGATGTCGCCATTTTTGGCACAGAAGGCAACGACTACTCCCTCACCGGCACCAGTGGCAATGACACCATCTATGGATTGCCGGGCTACGACGTTCTGATAGGCGGCCCGGGGGACGACACTTTGAATGGTGGCGTGCAGCTCAACATGAGCTGGCGGTTCGGCAAAGTCGACTACACGAACGACTGGGATATGGCGGACTACAGCGGCACCGGCGGCGGCGGCGTCAGCTTGAACCTATCGAACATGAAGGTTACTGGTCTGGCCGGGGCAAACACGGGTACGGATACGCTGCGTGGCATTGAAGAGGTCACCATGACGCGTCAGCACGATGAGGTTGTCGGGACCCTGGCGGCCCTAGCGGGTACCAACGAAACGGCGGGGGACCAGCACGAGGTTGGCCTCTATGGCCTTGGCGGCAGCGACTCGTTTAGCGAAGACTTGCATACAAACACGCCTTGGCAAGACATTTACCTCGGTTATGGCTGGTCTAAGTCCGCTATCACCGTCAAGCTTACCGGCAGCACGGGTACGGTCACCTATGGTTCCGCGGGTACGCCGGGCGCTGCTGACTACCAGGGTGCTGGCATTGATACGCTAAGTCGGATCAGCGAATTTATGGGCACAAGCTTCAGCGACACCTTCGACTTCAAGGACCAAACTGAGAACGCTGTAGTGGGTCAAAAGTGGGCCTGGGTCAACCTAAACACACTGGGTAACGATACCGTAATTGGAAACGGTGACACCTTAGTCAGCTTTGGGGCAGGGTCAACTCCTATAAGCAGCATTGGCAAAGGGATCTACGTACAGTTGGGTGAGCGTGGAATTGCGACTACGGTCAACATGACTCACCTGGGTCAGATCGGTAGCGTCAGGGGTATCGCAACTTTGACCGATGTGAACGGCGTCACTGGTACGGGGCTTGACGACACTTTGATCGGCAGTTCGAGCAACGAATACTTCAGCGGCGGCAGGGGTAACGATCTAATTGATGGTGGCAAAGGATATGACTCCGCGGGTTATCTCTGGGGCTCAACCTCCGGTATTGCCGTCAACATGCAAACCGGCACTGTGGACGGGCGCGACCCCACAGACGCTACCGTGGGGCACGACACCCTGCGATCTATCGAAATCGTAAAGGGCACCAACCTTGACGACATCTACGACGCACGCGGCTTCTCTGGCACCTCCACCAACGCGGGCAGCGACGGCCAATGGAACAAGTTCCAGGGCAATGGCGGCAACGACACGATTTACGGTAACGGCGCAACCTCTATCGCCTATGACTTCTCCTGCGTGGCAGTCGATGTCAACCTGTCAACCGGCCAAGCACAGGCGCTAGACCCCGCCAACCGGGTGGGTGAACTGGCACAAATTGTGGGCAACGACACCTTTACCGGGGTGTATGACGTGGTCGGTTCCGCCTTGGGCGACAAGCTGACCGGCGGCGGCGCCGGGCGGGTTGAAGGCGCCAGTAGCTACGAAGTTTTCCGCCCCGGCGCGGGTAACGACACGGTCGATGGCCAAGGCGGTTGGGTCGCCGTGGCCTACAACGACGCCACCAGCGCCATCACCGTAGACCTGAGCCTGGCCACGGGCCAGGTTCAAGACGGCATGGGCGGCACCGATACCTTGGTCAGCATCGAGGGGGTTTTCGGCAGCACCTTTGCTGATGTGTTGATGGGCAGTGACAGCAATAGCAACCCGTTCAATTCGGAAACATTTGCGGGTGGCAGGGGTAACGACACCGTTGATGGACGTGGGGGCTACGACTCAGTTTTTTATAGTTACGACAATCCAAGCACGGGCGTAAACGTCAACCTGGCTACCGGCGCGGCGCAGGACGGCTTTGGGACCGTGGACACCCTGCTCAACATTGAGGATGTATCGGGCTCGGAGATGGACGATACCCTCACCGGCAACGCCGGTGACAACCGCCTTGAAGGCCGCGGTGGCAACGACACCCTGGACGGCGGCGCGGGCAACGACTGGGCGCGCTATGAAAACACCACCACAGGTGCCGTGCAGGTCAATTTGGCCACCGGACTGGCGACCGGTGGCGCCGGCAATGACACCTTGCTCAACATCGAAAACGTGCTAGGCAGCGTCTTTGACGACACCCTGACCGGCAACGCCGGCGCCAACCGACTGCAGGGTGGCGCGGGTAACGACACCTTAAACGGCGGCGGGGGCACGACAAACGACACTGCGGCTTACACCGCCACTAAGGCCAACTACACCGTCACCCGCAGTGCAGGCGTTTGGACGGTCAAGGACAACGTCGGTAACGAGGGAACCGACACGCTCACCGGCATAGAGTTCATCGCCTTTGCCGACCAAACCATTGACGCCAACCACGCCTCCACAGGTGTGGTGAAGATCAGTGGCATCGCCAAACAAAACAAAACTCTCACCGCCAGCAACACGCTGGCCGATGTTGACGGCATGGGCACGGTGAGCTACCAGTGGAGCGCCGACGGTGTGGCGATCACCGGGGCTAGCTCTGCCACCCTCCAATTGGGCCAAGCTCAGGTAGGTAAAGTGATCACGGTCACGGCCTCCTACACCGACGCCTTGGGTTGCGCCGAGGCGGTGTCCAGCGCCAACACGGCGGCGGTACTGAACGTCAACGACTTACCTACTGGCGGCGTGAGCGTCAACGGCCAAGTGCAACAGGGCCAAACCATTACTGCTGCCAACAACCTGGCCGACGCAGACGGAATGGGCACGGTCAGCTACCAGTGGTTTAGCGCCGAAACCGGTGCCATTTCCGGCGCCAATGCGGCCAGCCTAACCCTGGGCCAGGCGCAGGTAGGCCAACATATTTACGCTAAGGCCAGCTATACCGATGGCGGGGGCAAGCTCGAGAGCAAGGTCAGCGCCACCAAGGACGCAGTTTCCAACGTCAACGACGCCCCCACCGGCAGCGTACTGATTGACGGAAACACATGAGAAGGTCAAACGCTTACAGCGCGCTCGGCTATCGGCGACGCCGACGGCTTGGGGGCGGCCCAATACCAGTGGCTGGCCGACGGACAGGTCATTGACGACGCCGATGCCTCCACCCTGCTTCTAACATCCAACCTGGTGGGGCGGAGCATTTCGGTGCAATTGGCTTACCTGGACGGTGGCGATACCGAGGAATCGGTAACCAGTGCACCCACCGACGAGATCACGCCCAGAAACACCGCCGCCATTGGCAATGTACAAATGTCCGGCAGTGCAGCGCAATACCAGGTGCTTCAGGCCCAGGTCAACCTGCAAGACGACGATGGCTTAGGTCCCTTCAGCTTTAAGTGGTACGTCACCGATACCAACGGGCAAAAAACCGCCATTGCCAACGCCACCAGCGAAACGCTGACCCTGCAGCAAGCGCAAGTGGGCAAACGCATCAGCGTCAATACAAGCTACACCGATGGACACGGTAACTTGGAAAGCGTCGACAGTGCGCTTTCAAGCGCGGTGACTAATGTCAACGATCGTTCGACCGGCGTGGTCAGTATCACGGGCACGGCCAAGCAAGGCTCGGCCCTCAAAGCAAGTAACACGCTGGCCGATCTGGACGGCTTGGGCACAGTGAGCTACCAGTGGAAAGCAAATGGCACCGCCATTGCTGCGGCCACCACCGACACCCTAACCCTTACCCAAGCCCAAGTGGGCGCCAAGATCACTGTGACAGCCAGCTACGTAGACGGCTTTGGCGCTGCCGAGAGCAAAACCAGCATGTCCAGTAAACCCGTGAGCAACGTAGCGCCCGTTATCAACAGTCTTTCGGCGGCAAATTTTTCTGAAAATGCCACAGGGACGGCCTACGCCATAGCGGCCACTGATAGGGACACCGGGACCGTGTTGAGCTACGGCCTCTCAGGCGCGGACGCTTCCCTGTTCAACGTCAACGCCAGCACCGGAGTGGTGACGTTCAAATCGGCGCCCAACTTTGAAGCACCCGCCGATGCAGGAGCGAACAACGTCTATGACGTGACCGTAGCCGCCAGCGACGGAAAACTGATCGCCACCAAGGCAGTAGCCATTACAGTAAGCAACGTCAACGAGGCGCCCACCATTGGCAGCCCTGCAACAGCGACTTTTGCAGAAATGGCCACCGGCACGGCTTACGCCGCAACGGCTACCGACCCAGATGCAGGCACCACCTTAAGTTACACGATCGGTGGCGCTGATGCGGCGCTTTTCAAAATCAATGCCAGCACGGGCGCGGTGTCGTTCAAGTCCGCGCCCAACTACGAGGCACCCGCTGACGCCGGCGCTGACAATTTGTATGAAATTAGCGTTAGTGCAAGTGACGGTGCACTATCAACAAGTAAATCTGTATCAATTTCGGTGAAAGATGTACTTGAAATTGGCCAATCGGTCATCGACCTGGGCAGTTACGGCAAGTTGATTGCCCCTGTGCAGGTGGACAAGGGGAACTGGTACTACTTTTGGGATATGAGCGGCAATGGAGTGGCTGGCAACACCGGCGGGACTTTGAATGGTGGCGTGGACACCACCACCCACAACGTGATCGATGGCCTGTTTAACAAGGACATCAATGGAATCGTCAACAACTCAGTCAAGAACTTCGACGGTAACTTTGGCACAACCGATACCTATCGCTATGCCACCCTGAACGGCGTCAAACTAGCTCTGCCGACCATGGGCGGCACTGGCACAACAGGGCAACAGCCTGGCACCGCGGTTGGTGACGCCACGGCTGCTAACGGAAGCAACGCGGTCAATGCAAAGTACAACGACCTGCTGGCGGTCTGGGATGCCTACAACGGCACCACGACTGGCAGCAAACTGTCGGGAACGCCTGCGAATTGGCAGGCAGACAATTATTGGTCCGCCACCGACGCCACAGGGGTCGGACATGGCACTGTGAACCTGAGCTCAGGCAACTTGACTAGCGCAGGCGATAACAATCTCTATTTCGTGGCTTTGCAAGTGCTAGGCTGAAGCCCAGCGGGTTCAGATGAATGTACGGGCTCCGCCAGCGCGCCAAAGCGCGGTGCCGGCGTGTGCGCGGCGTCGACGCCATGGCCGTGATGCTACACAGGCATATCTCTGAGCGACTGAGCCCATGCCATTTGCCCCGGCAGGCAGTGGCTGCGCAAATCGTATTGGTCGATGGCGAATTCGCGTGCCGCATGGCCCAGTCTTTTGCGCTCTTGGGGGTCTTCGCACAACGAAATGACCTTGTTTGCAAAACCGGCCACGTCAAAGAAGTCAACCAACAGGCCCGTCTGGTTGTGCACTATGGCCTCCCGGACCGGTGGGGTGTCGCTTGCCACGATGGCGCAGCCCGCGCTCATGGCTTCCAGCAGGCTCCAGCTCAATACAAAAGGGTAGGTAAGGTAGACGTGTACCGCAGAGAGTTGCAGCATCTGCACGAAGTCGGCATAGGCAATTCTTCCTAAAAAGTGCACGCGGTCCAGGTCAAGGTCGGCCTTGACTTCGTCCAAAAACACCTGGCGCCAGCCTTTGGCGCTGCTGCCTGCTTCGCCATTTTTGGTCGCTGGCAATGCCCCATAGCTCACGCCATCACCACCCACAATAAGGACCCGCGCCCTGGGCCTCGCTTTAAGGATCGCCGGCAAGGCTCGCATGAATATGTGGTACCCGCGGTAGGGCTCGAGGTTGCGGTTTACGAAGGTAATGATCTCATCGTTGCGCGTCAGGGTGATGGAGCCCTTGCGCGTGCCCAAGGTCATGGCGACGTCTGGCTTGGGTCGAATGTGCTGGGTGTCGATGCCGTCGTGCATGACCGTAATCTTGGAGCGAAAGGGCTCGGGGAACACCGAGCGCTGCCAATGGGTGGGCGACAACCCCGCCTGGCTGATGGGGAAATGCAGATCGTAGTTCGCGTTTTTTAGACGCAGGCGGCAGCCGTCGTCTTCCTTGGCGGGAGACATCTCTGGGTCAAAACCCATGTCTGCGCCTTGTGCGTGGTAATAAAACTCACAATAAATGCCCATTCGCGCTTGCGGCCAGACCTCTCGCAAAAACAAGCTCTCTCCCCAACCGGGATGGGCCACGATGACATCGGGTGTGAATCCGCTGCGGCGCAGTTGTTTGGCTGCCAGGTAGGCAGCCTCGCCTCGGTAGACCTTGGCTTCGAGATCGCTGAGCCAGCGGTGGGATTGGCCCGACGGCTGCCCGCTCAGGGTGTAGGGAAACAATTCAACGCCTTCCATGGGCTGGCACGCATTGATGTGCATGGCCACCACACGATGGCCCGCAAGCGCGGCCATGGCCGGTGCCAGGCGTTTGAACTGTCCGGGAAAATTCTGGTGGAGAAAAAGAATGTTCACACGCGTTGAAATAGTGCTGAGGTACTTACCTAACGGCTAAAGCGCGTGTTGACACCGTTCCCCCTAGGGTTTGGATTTAGATTTGGGTTCGTTTGCAATTGCCGGTGCATCGGTCGGTGCAGCGGCGGGGGCAACGGCTGTTGCAGGATCATTTTTCTTGAGAATGCCTTGATCCACCATCCTGGCAATAACCTGGTTCATTTGTTCTGTGGAGCGCAAAAAACCTTGAATCGACATGGCCATGCCGCCTACTTTTTGAACTGTAGGCGGCGTGTTTGCTACACCTTGTATGACAGTGACCAGATCAAAGCGGACGACACCATCCACTAAGGTGATGTTGTCAAAACCATCCACGAAAACTGAGGATTGCGACATTTTTTACTCCGGGTAGTTGGGAAGTGTTATGGGTTTGAGGATAAGGCGGGCGGATGATACAGACTTGAAAAGGGCGCGCACCTTGCATGTCGACGTAAATACGGCAAAACCGGTGTGCTTGCCTGTTCTCCAGCCCATTTCAAGAAAATGTAAAATTTATGATTAGCGTACATAAAGCTTGCGGGCCTGGCAATAGACGCCCTCCAGCCAACCAGATCCGGTCCGGCCACCGACAGGCTGAAGCCCAGGGATAGGGCGACGAGGGCGAGCAGCATCAGGGCGCAGATCGCGGTAGCCATCGCTGCGGAAAGTTTGGCACTTGTGACGGCTACCCTGCTGACCCTTTGGTTAGTGCGGCCTGCTACATTGCCGAGACTCCTTCGGTCCTATGCCGCGAAAAAGCCATGACTTTAACCCCGCCCAACCTCCAACGGCTTCCGCGACTGGATCAGTTCCGGCTCGGCTTGCTTTATTTTGTTGCACTGTCACCTAGTTTGGGTACGGCTGTGTCGGCTCTGGGGCGCTTGGTCCTCTGGGTCGCCGCACTCGTCTACCTCGTGGGTGGTTTGTACAAACGCCAGAGTGTGGGGGTGATCAAGCATGATGCGGGCCTGACCTGGAGCATCATTATGGCGGTCTGCTATATGGCAGTGACCTCAATCTGGTCATCCGTTGGGGTCGTTGAAGGAATTTCGGTGTGGACTAGACACGCGCGAATTCTGTCCATCCCGTTGATGGTGTGCCTGATTACCAGTGCGCCCGAGGCTCGCATGGTTTTGCGGGTGTTTATCTGGGGTCAGGTCTTCGTTGTCATCAGTGCCTGGTTGATGGCCATAGGCGTGCCTGTGCCGTGGGCCACAGGTGCTTGGCAAGGCTCAAATGCTGTTTTTAGTAGTTATTTGGAACAATGCATCACCCAAGCCGTTTTGGTAGCACTGCTCTGGTTTCAGCGCGACGATATCTTTGGCCCGAGAGGCCGCTGGCTGGCGGTCCTCACGGCATTTTTGACGGCTTTTTTAACGATCGGCCTGATGCCTGGGCGCAGCGGCCACTTGGTTCTGCTGGGCATGTTGACACTGATCTGTGCACATCACTTGCCTAAAAAATACCGATTGGCAGCATTGACCATTCCCGTGCTGGCGTTTATGTTGCTGCTGCAGACTTCCGGTACTTTTCGAGATCGAATGAACTCGGTGGTCAAAGAGGTGACAGCTTACACGCCTGGAAACAGTCAAGATGAAAGCTCATCGGGCCTGCGGTTGACCTATTGCCACACATCAACTCAGGCGATTGGCGAAAAACTTTTGTTAGGGCATGGTTCGGGTAGTTGGAATCACGAGTACAAGCGGCTAAGGGGCACCTTGATTCCTGGTCAGACCGCATCAGTTTCTGACCCACACCAAATCTTCTTACTTTGGGCAGTTGAGGGTGGCTTGTTGGGGTTGGCCCTGCTTGTCATTGTGTTGGTCGCACTGTGGCGATTTTCAGGTCTAATTAACAACAATGAGCGTCAAAGTATGCGCGCATTAATCGCAGGTTTGGTGATCGCCGGCCTGTTTAACTCGATACCTTTCGGTATTGGAATTGGCGACTTCTTTTGTATTGGCTTGGGAATCATGGCCGCATTTCGTCGTCCCTCCACCGGACCACACGCGGTGAAAAGCAGCCGTTGACGGCGCCCAACCTATCAAACACTGCTTAGAACCAGTCGATGCACGCTCCGTTGGCGAGATGCAACTGGCTGGCATCCGGCACCGACCGCATCCCCTGCCCGGTACGGCAAGCTGCGTAATAGTCGCCGGCGCCCCGACCATGAAGTTCGACTTTCGAGAAAGACACTTGGTTCTGGTTGATCGGAGTAGCCGGGGGGAGCAGTATTTGCGCGGGTTGGCCCAGCATGTTGGCCGCGTAGTGGGTGAATGTGGAGCAAGGCGAGCCAATCAGCGTGCGGCAGCATGCCAGCGCAAACAAATCTGCTGCAGGGTGATGAGCCGCAGCATGACCTTTGTAAATACCGGCGTAGGGTGACGAAGCCGGCAAGTCGAACACATCAAATTTAGCCTGCAAATTCGGAAAATCACTGAGGCTCCCCGAGCAAGATACAAAAAAAGCAACATTAGGCCACCGTCTCTGGATTTGAGACATGACATGCTCGTACCACCAGTCAGGGACGGCAGGCCATTCCGAGGCGTTCACATCAAAGATTTCCGAGCTTACAAGCGGGAAATCGCCGCGTCGGATATGCACACCGACCAACGGTCGATGTTCATAGGGCCTGAAGGTCTCCTTAATCACTGCAACCAAGTCAGGACGCAGCTTGACTCGTCGCGCTGCTGGCAAATACAAATTGGCGAGCAGGTGCGCAGGTCCGAGGTGCGTTCGCAGGTTGATGTTGGTATAGCTTTTTAGTTCGCTGAAATGGGTTGGCCAGTCGACTTTCAATTTGATGCTGTTAACTCGACCTAGCAGGCCCCGTCCGCATTTGCGGGTGCCGGCAATGGTGAGTGCATCATGCTCCAGCCAATCTAGGCACACTTGGTGCCCAAAAGTTTCTGAAATAAGAAATGCAATGGCCAAGGCTTCAAGTCGTGTGCTAAGCCCGACGTAGTCTGTGATAAAAATTTTTTTCAAAACGCCCTCGCAGCTTCAATTATGCCAAGACGGCCAAGGCCTGCGTGGGCAGTGGCACTGTGTGCACTTCGCCCTGTTCTTTTTCCCCTACGGTGCGCTTGATCTTCATGCTGGAGATAGTCCACAGCGCCCCGTCTAGGTCAATCTCTGCCCACTCCATCATGCGAAGGTTGCCCGGCCTTTGGTAGAGCAAAGGGCTTAGCTGCAAGGCAGTACGAACAATCGGACCGCCCCTTTAGCCTCAAATTGCCCGCATCTTCCCACCCATGCGCGCCGGGTCTAGGATCGCTGCGAAGTTCTTCTACCGGTAGGGGGCCAGACGGGCTTTAAGGCCTTCGGTAATGAATGGCTGGGTTCGCTATTTCCGCGCTGGCGGTAAATCCGTGCAAGACCCATGCGCCACCTCCGCTGCCATCCCGATACTCTCGCCAAGCGTAGGGTGCGGATGGATCGTCTTGCCGATGTCCACGGCGTCGGCGCCCATCTCAATAGCCAGTGCAACCTCGCCAATCATGTCGCCCGCATGCGTGCCGACCATGCCGCCGCCTAGAATCTTGCCGTGGCCGTGGGCTTCGGGGCTGTCGTCAAACAGCAGTTTGGTGACGCCTTCATCCCGGCCGTTCGCAATGGCGCGGCCTGAGGCCGCCCACGGGAATAAGCCCTTCTTGACCTTGATGCCTTGCGCTTTGGCCTGGTCTTCGGTCAGCCCGACCCAGGCCACTTCGGGGTCGGTGTAGGCCACGCTGGGGATGACCCTTGCGTTGAACGCGGCTGCGGCCAGCTCTTTGTTGCCTTGCAGCTCACCGGCAATCACTTCGGCAGCCACGTGCGCTTCGTGCACCGCTTTGTGCGCCAGCATGGGCTGGCCCACGATGTCGCCAATGGCGAATATGTGCGACACGTTGGTGCGCATCTGGATGTCGACGTTGATGAAGCCGCGGTCAGTGACGGCCACGCCGGCTTTCTCAGCAGCGATTTTTTTGCCGTTAGGCGTGCGGCCTACGGCTTGCAGGACCAGGTCATAGACCTGGGGCTCGGGCACCTTGCCGCCGGGTTCGGCGCTCTCAAACGTCACTTCAATACCTTCGGGCAAGGCGCGTGCACCCACCGTTTTGGTTTTGAGCATGATGTTGTCAAAGCGTGGCGCGTTCATCTTTTGCCATATCTTCACCAGGTCGCGGTCGGCGCCCTGCATCAGGCCATCCATCATTTCCACCACATCCAGGCGCGCGCCCAGCGTGCTGTAGACGGTGCCCATTTCCAGGCCGATGATGCCGCCACCCAGAATCAGCATGCGCTTGGGAACTTCTTTCAGTTCCAACGCACCGGTGCTGTCCACCACGCGCGGATCGTTCGGCATAAAGGGCAGCCGCACGGCTTGGCTGCCTGCGGCGATGATGCACTTCTTGAACGCGACGACTTTCTTGGTGCCAGTTTTCTCTTGGCCGTCGCCGGTGGTTTCTTGGACTTCGACGTGGTTGGCGCCCACAAAAGCGCCGTAGCCGCGCACGGTCGTGACCTTGCGCATCTTGGCCATGGCCGCCAGGCCGCCGGTCAATTTGCCGATGACTTTTTCCTTGTGGCCACGCAGCTTGTCGATATTGACCACCGGCTTGCCGAAGTCCACGCCCAGGTCGCCCAGGTGCGCCACTTCGTCCATAACGGCGGCCACGTGCAGCAGGGCTTTGGACGGGATGCAACCCACGTTCAAACACACGCCACCCAGGGTGGCGTAGCGCTCCACGATAACAACCTTAAGGCCCAAATCGGCTGCACGAAACGCTGCCGAGTAGCCGCCGGGGCCAGCGCCCAAGACCAGAAGGTCGCATTCGATGTCGGCCACCCCTTGAAAGCTCTCGCTGAAGGACGATGGTGTGGGTGCTAGGCCAGCAACCGCCAGGGCCGCAGCCGGAGCCGTCGTGGCTGTTCCGGGCGAAGCCTCAACATGCGCAACTTCAAGCAGCAACACGACCGAGCCTTCTTTGACCTTGTCGCCCAACTTGAGCTTGACCTCTTTGACCACGCCACCGTGGCTTGCGGGGATTTCCATCGACGCCTTGTCAGACTCCACAGTGATCAGGCTTTGATCGGGCTTAATGGAGTCGCCGGGGGCAACCATCAACTCAATAACGGTAACTTCTGCAAAGTCTCCGATGTCTGGAACTTTGATTTCAATAATGGGCATGAATACACCTTAATCGGTTGGGGTCAAAGCACGTTTGTTGCGCAAAGTAATCGCCCCTGGGTCTCACAAAAGTACGCGGCGGAAGTCGCCCAGGATCTGGCCGAGGTAGACGTTAAATCGCGCGGCAGCGGCACCGTCAATCACGCGGTGGTCCCAGGTCAGCGACAAGGGCAGCATCAGGCGGGGCAGGAACGCTTTGCCGTCCCAAATGGGCTCGATAGTGGAGCGGCACACGCCCAAGATAGCGACTTCGGGCGCGTTAATGATGGGCGTGAAGTACCGCCCACCAATACCACCCAGACTGGAGATGGTGAAGCTGGCGCCGGACATTTCGGCCGGGCTGAGTTTGCCATCGCGCGCTTTTTTGGCCAATTCACCCATTTCCTGGCTGATTTGCAGAACGCCCTTTTGGTCGGCGTCCTTGATCACCGGCACCATCAAACCGTTGGGCGTGTCGGCGGCAAAGCCGATGTGCCAGTAGTTCTTGTAGACGACGGCGTCACCATCGAGGCTGCTGTTGAACTCGGGGTATTTCTTGAGCGCAGCCACACAGGCCTTGATGAGGAAGGCCAGCATGGTTACTTTCACGCCACTCTTCTCGTTTTCCTTGTTGGTGGACACGCGGAATGCTTCGAGATCGGTGATGTCAGCGTCGTCATGGTTAGTGACGGCCGGAATCATGATGGCGTTACGCAACAGGTTGGCGCCGCTGATCTTCTTGATGCGCGACATCTCTTTGCGCTCGATCGGGCCGAACTTGGCAAAGTCCACTTTGGGCCAGGGGATCAGACCCAGTTCTGAACCACTGCCGCCCGCCGCCTTAGGCGCGTTGGTCACCTGGGCTTTGGTTTGGGCTGCGCCCGCCATCACCGCTTTGGTGAAGTCTTGCACGTCCTCTTGCGTAATACGGCCTTTGGCCCCCTGCCCTTTGACTTCTTCGAGCGGCACGCCGAGTTCGCGCGCAAATTTGCGTACCGAGGGCGACGCGTGCGGCATAGCCAACACCGAGGCTCCGGGTGTGTGGGCCGGTGCTGTGGCGCAGACGCTTGCGGACGGCGGGACTGCCACAGGTGCAGGTGCGGCGGCGGCTGGCGCGGCAATTACTGGGGCTAATGCCGCGGCCACTGGGGCGGCGCTTGACGCAGCTGCGCCCAACAACAGGCCGACCAAGTCGCCAATATTGACCTTGTCGCCCAGCTTCACGGCCAGCGACTGGACTACACCGGCAGCGGGTGCCGGAATCTCCATAGACGCTTTGTCCGACTCGACGGTAATCAGGCTTTGCTCCGCTGCCACGGCGTCGCCAGGTTTGACCAGAAGCTCAATGACCGTGACGTCCTTGAAGTCGCCAATATCCGGGATGCGCATCTCCACCACCGACGGGGAGGCTGGGGCAAAAGCCGCTGCCACGGCTACCGTCGCGGCCACGGCAGCAGCCACTGGCGCAGCCGCAGCCGCGGCGACCGAACCCGCCACCTCCAGCAGCAAAACCAGCGAACCTTGCTTTACCTTGTCGCCCAAAGCGACCTTGACTTCCTTGACCACACCAGCTGACGAGGACGGGATTTCCATAGACGCCTTGTCCGACTCCACGGTAATCAAGCTTTGCTCGGCGCGCACCGTGTCACCGGCTTTGACCATGAGTTCAATCACAGTCACCTCATCAAAGTCTCCGATGTCCGGGACCTGTATCTCAATCGTTGCCATATTTGGGTCTCCTTGGGCTTTACGCGTACAGCGGGTTGATCTTATCGGCCTTGATGCCGTACTTGGCAATCGCTTCGGCCACTTTGGCGGCGGGCAAGTGGCCGTCTTCGCTCAGCGCCTTGAGCGCGGCGACCACAATGTAATGGCGGTTGATCTCGAAGTGCTCGCGCAGTTTGCTTCGGAAGTCGCTGCGGCCAAAGCCGTCGGTACCTAGCACCTTGTAAGTGCGGCCTTTGGGGATAAAGGGGCGAATCTGCTCCGCATACGCCTTCATATAGTCGGTGGACGCAACCACCGGTCCCGCGTGGGCCGCGAGCTGCTGACTGACAAAGGACACGCGCGGTGTGCCTAGTGGGTGTAGCAGATTAAAGCGTTCAGCGTCCTGGCCGTCACGGGTGAGTTCGTTGAAGCTTGGGCAGCTCCAGACGTCGGCTTGGATATCCCAGTCTGTGGCCAGCAGGTTTTGCGCGGCAATCGATTCGCGCAGGATCGTGCCAGAACCCAGCAACTGCACACGCAAGGCCGGGGTTTGCCCGCCGGGCCGTCCCAAGGGCAAACGCTCCCCCTCGGGGGGCCGCGCATCACGCGCCGCGGAAAGCGTGGGGGCCACACTTCCTCCTCGCTTGCACAGGTACATGCCCTTGACGATCTGCTCTTCGGTGCCCGCCGTCAAACCCGGCATGGGGTAGTTTTCGTTGAGCAGCGTGAGGTAATAAAAGACGTTGTCTTGCTTCTCCACCATGCGTTTCAAGCCGTGGTGCAGGATGACACCCACTTCGTGCGCAAAGGTCGGGTCGTAGCTCACGCAGTTGGGGATGGTGCCCGCCATGATGTGGCTGTGGCCGTCTTCGTGCTGCAGGCCCTCGCCGTTAAGCGTGGTGCGCCCCGAGGTGCCGCCCAGCAAGAAACCGCGCGCCTGCATGTCACCCGCCGCCCAAGCCAGGTCGCCAATGCGCTGAAAGCCAAACATCGAGTAATACACATAAAACGGCAACATGATCCGGTTGCTTGTTGAATAGCTGGTGGCTGCTGCAATCCAGCTGCTCATGCCGCCGGCTTCGTTAATGCCTTCTTGCAGGATCTGGCCCTGCTTGTCCTCGCGGTAGTACATCACCTGGTCTTTGTCCACAGGGGTGTACTGCTGGCCGGCGGGGTTGTAGATGCCAATCTGGCGGAACAAACCTTCCATACCAAAGGTGCGTGCCTCGTCAACCAAAATCGGCACAACGCGCGGACCCAGGGCTTGGTCTCGTAAGAGCGTGGTCAAAAAGCGCACATAGGCTTGCGTGGTGGAAATCTCGCGCCCCTCAGGCGTGGGGTCCATGACCGACTTGAAGGTGTCCAGCGACGGCACGGTGAACTGCTCGTCCGACTTGGTGCGGCGGTGAGGCAAGTAGCCGCCCAGGGCCTTGCGGCGCTCATGCAGGTACTTCATCTCAGGCGTGTCGTCGGCCGGTTTGTAAAAGGGAATATCGGCAATCTGGCTGTCAGGCACCGGAATGTTGAAACGGTCACGGAAGGCTTTGATGTCTTCGTCGGTCAGCTTCTTGGTCTGGTGCACGTTGTTTTTGCCTTCGCCGCTCTTGCCCATGCCAAAGCCTTTGACGGTCTTGATCAGCAGCACCGTGGGTTGGCCCTTGTGGTTGACCGCGCTGTGGTAGGCCGCGTAGACCTTTTTGGAGTCGTGGCCACCGCGGCGCAACTCGAAAATCTCTTCGTCGCTCATGTGCGCCACCATCGCCAGGGTGCGCGGGTCTTTACCAAAGAAGTGCTTGCGCACATAGGCGCCGTCGTTGGCTTTCATAGCCTGGTAGTCGCCGTCCAGCGTGTCCATCATGAGCTTGCGCAGGGCGCCGTCCTTGTCGCGCGCCAAAAGCGGGTCCCAGCTGCTGCCCCACAAGAGCTTGATGACGTTCCAGCCAGCACCACGGAATTCACCTTCAAGCTCTTGGACGATCTTGCCATTGCCGCGAACAGGGCCGTCCAGTCTTTGCAGGTTGCAGTTGATCACGAAGATCAGGTTGTCCAGCCCTTCGCGTGCGGCCAGTCCAATGGCGCCCAAGGACTCGACTTCGTCCATTTCGCCGTCGCCGCAGAACACCCATACCTTGCGGTTTTCGGTATTGGCAATGCCGCGGGCGTGCAGATACTTCAAAAAACGCGCCTGGTAGATCGCCATCAGCGGCCCCAGCCCCATCGAGACGGTGGGGAACTGCCAGAACTCGGGCATCAGCTTGGGATGGGGATAGCTGGACAGGCCCTTGCCATCGACTTCCTGGCGGAAGTTAAGCAACTGCTCTTCGGTCAAGCGGCCTTCGAGATAAGCGCGGGCATAGACGCCGGGCGACACATGGCCCTGAATGTAGAGGCAGTCGCCACCGTGGTTTTCGCTCTCGGCGTGCCAAAAGTGGTTAAAGCCCGCACCAAAAAGGCTGGCCAACGACGCAAAGGAACCGATGTGCCCACCCAAGTCGCCGCCATCCGCAGGATGGTGCCGGTTGGCCTTAACCACCATGGCCATGGCGTTCCAGCGCATGTAGGCACGCAGGCGCTCTTCAATCTCGAGGTTGCCGGGGGCGTGTTCTTGCTGCTCGGTCTCGATGGTGTTGACATAGCCAGTAGTCGCTGAGAACGGCATGTCAATGCTTTTTTGCCGGGCATGCTCGAGCAGTTGCTCAAGCAAAAAGTGGGCACGCTCGGGGCCTTCGGCTTCAATAACGGCGGACAGGGCGTCCATCCATTCGCGGGTTTCTAGGCTATCGGAATCGGCTCCCAAGGGCGTGGTGGGGCTTTGCGCTGCGTTCGTCATAGAGTCTCCTCATGGCTCAATTTTTGGGGATGTTCGGGCTAAATGAATTTTCTCATACTTTTTCCAAAATTTCAAATCATGCGTTTCAATTCCATATAATGAAATATTCACACTGCGGTGAAGCATTTCTGCAAGCAGGGCATCTACACTCAGGCGCATGCCCATCCACGACATACTTTCGCTCCCCGGACGGATCGAAACATCTGCCGCAAAGCGGATGCAGCGCTGGTGGACCCGCCTTTCGCCGCACCGGCAAGACTGGGTCGCGATGCTCGCACCGCTGGCCGCGGTGGGCTTGTTCATGGCGGCCATTGTGGCGGCCTTGGCATATTTGCAGGTTGAGGAAATTGACCGCGAGCAAGAAGCAGTGCAGCGCGACGTGGAATACACCCAGCAGCAACTGCGGCTGCGGCTGCTGGAGCGCCAGGAGCAGCTCTCCCGGCTGGGCCGTGAAATTTCCAACCGCGAAATCGACGGCAACGGTTTCCACAACCGCATCGCGACCATGCTGGACCAATACCCCGAGCTCCAGGGTGCAGCCTGGCTCGACGAAAACCGCCGCATCCGCGGCAGCGCCGGATCCACCGCCAGCTGGATATTTCAGGACCGCGCCTTTGGGGTGGTTACCCTTCGCGCTGAGGGCGAAGTGGCCTTGCGCCATGCGCGCGAACAGCGCCAAAGCGTCTACCTACAAAGGGTAAAGAGCGGCGACTACGCACCACTGCTGCAGGTCTTTGTTCCCCTATCGGACCACGGCAAGTTTTCGGGTGTGGTGCTGGCCGAATTCAGCGTCGATGGTTTATACCGGTACGGGGTTCCAAACGAAGTGTCTGCCCGTTACGCGGTGTCGCTGCAAGACGCCAAGGGGGCGGTTCTGGCCGGTGTGGCCCTGCCACCCAAACGCACCGTCGGGCAGTTGTTGCCTTGGACCCGTGCACCCAACAGCTACGCCATGCCCGTGTCGCCCGTGGGCAGTGATCTGGTGGTTCGGGCACAAGCCTACCGCGCGGCTTTGGGTGTGATCGGCAGTGGCCTCTTTTGGCTGGTCAGCGTGCTCAGTCTGCTCACAGCCTGGATGTTGATTGCCAACTGGCGCCACTCGCGCAAACGGCTGCAAGCGCAGCAAGCCTTATTGTCCGAAACCAACTTTCGCCGCGCCATGGAAAACTCCATGCTCACCGGCATGCGTGCCATGGACTTGCAAGGCCGCATCACCTACGTGAATGAGGCGTTCTGCATGATGACCGGCTGGAGCGAATCCGAACTTGTGGGCCGCACTGCCCCCTTCCCTTACTGGCCAGAAAACGACCGCGACCAGCTCATGACCTTGCTGGACCAAGAGTTGACGGGAAAAACCAAACAAGGCGGCATACAAGTGCGGGTCAAGCGGCGCGACGGCGGCGTGTTTGACGCACGCTTGTATGTATCCCCCCTGATCGACGCCGTTGGCGCACAAACCGGTTGGGTCGCCTCCATGACCGACATCACCGAGCCCAACCGGGTGCGCGAACAACTATCTGCCTCGCATCTGCGCTTCACTACGGTACTGGAAGCCTTGGACGCGTCCATTTCGGTGGCGCCACTGGGCAGCGACGAGCTGGTGTTTGCCAACAAGTTGTACCGCCAGTGGTTCGGCACCCAAGCTGGCGGGCATTTGCAACTGGTGGCCGAAGCTGGCGTGCCCACAACAAAAACCCAGCACGACAGCGCCGACGACGTGGACCTCTTTGCCGGCTTCCCCTTGGGCGATTTACCCGATACCGACGCCGAAAGCGCCGAACTTTTTATCGCTGCTTTGGGCAAGTGGCTTGAGGTGCGCACACGCTACCTGGGCTGGGTGGACGGGCGCCTGGCGCAAATGGTGATTGCAACCGACATCACCTCCCGACGGATGGCCGAGGAACAAGCCGCCACGCAGGCTGAAAAAGCACAAACGGCTAGCCGCATGATCACCATGGGTGAGATGGCGTCCAGCGTGGCGCACGAGCTCAACCAACCGCTGACCGCCATCAACAACTACTGCAACGGCATGGTCTCGCGCATCAAAGACCAGCAAATTTCACAGGATGAGCTCTTGGGGGCGCTGGAAAAAACCGCCCGCCAGGCGCAGCGTGCCGGCCAAATCATTCACCGCATCCGTAACTTTGTAAAACGCAGCGAACCCAACCGCACCCTGTGCGACGTGGACCCCATGCTAGTCGCTGCACTGGAACTGGCAGAAATTGAATTGCGGCGCTTTAACGTACGCCTGAACCGCCACATTGAGAACGACCTGCCGACCTTGCTGGTGGACCGAATACTGATCGAGCAGGTCTTGGTCAACCTGCTACGCAATGCGGCTGAATCGATTGACACGGCTCAACGTGCAGCCCCAGAGCGCGCGGTGGAATTAAGCGTGGGTCCCACGCTGTTTGAAGGAAAACGTGGCATTGAATTCTCGGTCCAAGATAGCGGCAACGGCATCGCACCCGATGTCATGCCGCGCTTGTACGAGGCCTTTTATTCGACCAAGGCCGAGGGCATGGGAATTGGCCTTAGCCTTTGTCGCTCCATCGTCGAGTCGCACCGGGGCAGGATGATGGTGGAGAACCTTTACAATGAAGGCCACGTAACAGGGTGCAGGTTTTCGTTCTGGATCCCCCTAAACTAGGCCGGCGCCCTACAGCGCGCACGCTGCAAGCAGCACCCCAAAATCAGCAGGATGCACCCATGAGCTTGATCCCAAAAAAAGGTACTGTGTACGTCGTTGATGACGACGAAGCGGTACGTGACTCTCTGCAGTGGCTGCTTGAAGGCAAGGGCTACCGCGTGCGCTGCTTTGATTCCGCTGAATCGTTCTTAAGCCGCTACGATGCCCGCGAAGTGGCATGCCTGATTGTTGATATCCGCATGGGCGGCATGACCGGGCTGGAGCTGCAAGCGCGCCTAATCGACATCCGCTCGCCCTTGCCCATTGTTTTCATTACTGGCCACGGCGACGTTCCCATGGCCGTCGATACCATGAAAAAGGGCGCTATGGACTTCATTCAAAAACCCTTTAATGAAGCGGAACTGGTTCCCCTGGTCGAACAAATGCTGGACCACGCCAAAGACGCATTTGCGGGATCGCAACTGGCAGCGAGCCGCGAGACGCTGCTGTCCAAACTGACCTTGCGCGAATCCCAGGTCTTGGAGCGCATCGTGGCCGGCCGTTTGAACAAGCAAATTGCCGACGACCTGGGTATCAGCATCAAAACCGTAGAGGCGCACCGCGCCAACATCATGGAAAAGCTCAGTGCCAACACGGTAGCCGATTTGCTCAAAATCGCGCTAGGCCAAAACGGCCCCAAATCCTGATTTCGCCGCCCCAGCGCCTTGACGCTGGCAAGGCCCATTTTTTCTTGCTCATGACGCTATGAACCACTCCACCACCACACCTGCAGTACCGGCAACCAACATCGACGGCGTCGCACTTTCAGCCATGCTGCGCCACGACGTGACGCGCCGCACCCTGGCGCTCAAGGCGCGTGGCATCACCCCCGGCCTGGCGGTGGTGCTGGTGGGCGACAACCCGGCGTCGCAGGTGTATGTGCGCAACAAGGTCAAAGCCTGTGCCGACTCGGGCCTGCATTCGGTGCTTGAGCGTTACGAAGCCGACATGACCGAAGCGGCCCTGCTGGAGCGCATTGACGCGCTCAACCGCGACCCCAGCATCCACGGCATCTTGGTACAGCTGCCTGTGCCCGCCCATATCGACGCCAACAAGGTCATTGAAGCCATTTCCCCGGCCAAAGACGTGGACGGTTTCCACATTGCCAGCGCAGGGGCCCTGATGGTCGGCCAACCTGGCTTTTGGCCTTGCACGCCCTACGGCTGCATGAAAATGCTCGAATCCATCGGCTATGACCTGCGCGGCAAACACGCGGTGGTGATTGGCCGCAGCAACATCGTTGGCAAGCCCATGGCACTCATGCTGCTGCAAAAAAATGCCACCGTCACGATCTGCCACAGCGCCACGTCCAACCTCAAGGCCATGACATTGCAGGCCGATGTGATCGTCGCCGCCGTGGGCAAACGCAATGTGCTGACGGCCGACATGGTCAAACCCGGCGCGGTGGTGATCGATGTGGGCATGAACCGCGACCCCCAAGGCAAACTCTGCGGCGATGTCGACTACACCGGTGTGCGCGAGGTAGCGGGTTACATCACGCCCGTGCCGGGCGGCGTGGGCCCCATGACCATCACCATGTTACTGGTCAACACGCTGGAATCGGCCGAGCGCAGCGTATGAACCCGTTGTTGCAGGTATCGGACACGCCCCTGTTTGACCAGATCAAGCCGGAGCACGTCGCTCCCGCCATTGCTAGGTTGCTGGAACAAGCACAGGCCGCGCTCGACCAAGTCACGGCCGAAAATTTCCCACCCCAGTGGACGGCCATTTCCGCTACGCTGGATGTAGCAAACGAAAGACTGTCCATGGCCTGGGGGTCGGTTAGCCACCTCAATAGCGTGGCCGACAACCCGGCCTTGCGCGCCGCCTACAACGCCGCCCTGCCCCTGGTCACCGAGTTTTGGACGCGCATGGGCGCCGACGAGCGCCTGTATGCCAAATACAAAGCCATGGACCCCGCGAGCCTGACCCCCGAGCAGCGCCAGGCGCACAAAAATGCCGTGCGCAATTTCGTGCTCGGCGGTGCAGAACTCCAGGGTGTGGCGCGGCAGCGTTTTGCCCAGATCCAGGAACGAATGGCCGAGTTGGGCCAAAAGTTCAGCGAAAACACGCTCGACGCCACCGATGCCTATTGCTATTTCGCCACGGCCGATGAGTTGGCTGGCGTGCCAGACGACGTGGTCCAAGCCGCGCGGACGGCTGCGGTGGTAGACGGCAAAGAGGGTTTCAAACTCAGCCTGAAAATGCCGTGCTACCTGCCGGTGATGCAGTTCGCGACCCGCAGTGACCTGCGTGCTAGGTTGTACCGCGCCTACGCCACGCGGGCCTCGCTCGAAGCCGCGCCTGATGCCCAGCAGTTCGACAATACGCCGGTCATCCACGAAATTTTGGCACTGCGCCGCGAAGAGGCGCAGTTGCTGGGCTACACAGATTTTGGCGCCCTCTCCGTCGCGCCCAAAATGGCCAAATCACCCGACGCCGTACTGGCCTTTTTGCGCGATCTGGCGTTCAAAGCCCGGCCCTTTGCTCTGCAAGACGTGGCCGAGCTGCGTGCTTTTGCCGCTGAGCACCTGGCCCTGCCCGACCCGCAGGCCTGGGACTGGCCGTATGTGGGTGAAAAGCTAAAGGAAGCCCGCTACGCCTTTAGCGAGCAAGAGGTGAAGCAGTATTTCACCCTGCCCAAGGTGCTAAGCGGGCTGTTTACCATCGTTCAAACCTTGTTTAACGTGCGTATTTCGCCCGATAGCGCGCCAGTTTGGAACCCCAGCGTGTCGTTCTACCGCATCGAGCGCCAGCAGGCGAACGGTCTAGAGCTGGTAGGTCAGTTTTACCTCGACCCCAGTGCGCGCAGCGGCAAGCGCGGCGGCGCCTGGATGGACGATGTGCGCACGCGCTGGCTGCGCCCCGACACCAGCCGCCTGCAAACCCCCATCGCCCACCTGGTGTGCAATTTCGCAGAAGGCAGCGAGACCGACGGCGTGCACCGGCCAGCCCTGCTGTCCCACGACGATGTCACCACCTTGTTCCACGAGTTCGGCCACGGCCTGCACCACCTACTTACCCAGGTCAACGAGCGCGACGTGGCAGGCATCAGCGGCGTGGAATGGGACGCGGTCGAGTTGCCCAGTCAGTTCATGGAAAACTTTTGCTGGGAATGGGCGGCTGTAGCCCAAATGACCGCCCACGTCGACACCGGCGAAGCCCTGCCGCGCGCCCTGTTCGACAAGATGCTGGCGGCGCGCAACTTCCAAAGCGGCATGCAAACCCTGCGGCAAATTGAGTTCTCGCTGTTTGACATGCTGCTGCACACCGACCACCACCCCAGCGACGACACCATGGCGCTGCTGCAAACCGTGCGCAAAGAAGTTGCCGTGCTACCCAGCCCCTCTTTTAGCCGCAGCGCCCACACCTTCAGCCACATCTTTGCCGGTGGCTATGCGGCGGGCTACTACAGCTACAAGTGGGCTGAGGTGCTGAGTGCCGACGTGTACGCGGCCTTTGAAGAAACGGCTGCGCCCGACGGCGCCCACAACCCGGTGACCGGCCAGCGCTACTTAAAAACCATTTTGGAAGCCGGTGGCAGCCGCCCGGCCATGGAGTCGTTCAAGGCCTTTCGCGGCCGCGAACCGGCGCTGGACGCTTTGCTTCGCCACCAAGGTATGGCAGCTCGCTGAAAGGGGCTCGCCGCCTTTCAGTCGTCTTGCGACAGGTCAGCGCGCGCCACTCGCGGCGTCGCAGCCCCAATACACCAGGAAAACTGGGGCAGCCGCGCATACAGTGCGGTGTAGAACAAAGCGCAAACCAGCAGCAAATGGCCGGAAGGTCTGCGCCCTAATCTAAAGCAAGCGACCCTTATTACCCGGCAGTAAAAAATCGGCCTCAGGCCAAGGTCACTACCGAATTTATTCATCACCAAGGCGTCGTTCGGGGGCTGAGCTTCTGCCGGTTTGATTTAGATCAAACGTTATTTTTAAGGTTTATCGATACTGCTCCAAACTGGAGAAATACATGCCGAACTACAACCTAAACGTTAACTACAAAGACTACAACGTGGCGGTCTCGAGTGCTGAGATGCCCCTGCTTTGGGTGCTGCGGGATGTGCTCGGACTCACGGGCACCAAGTATGGTTGTGGGATTGAAATCTGTGGTGCTTGCACCGTGCTGGTCAACGGTAAACCTGAAAAGTCATGCGACTTGAGCGTGGCATCGGCAGCGAGCAAGCGTATCACCACGGTGGAGGGCTTGTCTGTCAATAAAAGCCACCCTGCACAGGTGGCGTGGATCAATCACCAAGTGCCGCAATGCGGCTACTGCCAGTCCGGTGTGTTGATGAAAGTGGCTGGTGCCATTCACAGCGGCAAGCACGGCGCAGAGATCAGCAAAGAAATCGACAACATTTGTGTGTGTGGTACCTACCAGCGCATGAAAAAAGCAGTGCTTGGGCTGTGAAGGACAAGATCATGAACACCCACACCCACACCCCCCAATCCGTGGCCACTAGCGAGACCTTAAGCAAACTTAGCCGTCGCGACTTTTTATCGACCTCTGCAGCCGTCACCGGTGGCCTTTTTATTGGCTATGGTTTATTGGCAAATGATGCGCACGGAGCTGTAAGCACTACCCAAGTTAGCCTGTGGCTCAACGTCGGCAGCGATAACAGCATTACCTTCTCAGTCGGTACGGCTGATATGGGGCAAGGTTCGGCGCAAGGCTTAGCTGTGGCCTTGTGTGAGGAACTCATGGTCGACCCGGCGAACGTGAAGATCGTCACCGGCAAACCATCGCTGGCTGTACCCGCACCCATTGGCGCTTCGATCAACACTGCTGGTAGCGGGATGATCAAAAACTATTTCTGGAGAACCCGTGACGCTGGGGCTGCTGCGCGCGAGATGCTTATTTCCGCTGCTATGACGGCCATGGGCGATGGCAATCGTGACAACTACGTGGTGCAAAACGGCGTAATCATCAACACCAGCAACGCTCAGCGGCGTACCTATGGCGATGTCGCTGCCTCGGCCGCCACTCTTCCTGTGCCCACCAACGCAACTTTGGTCAGCAACCTGATCTACATTGGTCAGCGGGTCAAACGTCAGGATATTCCCTTGAAAGTGGATGGTAGTGCCGTTTATGGCATTGATGTGCGTATTCCGAACATGGTCTACGCGGTCATCAAGCATTCGCCTACCTTCGGTGGTGTACTGGCTACAACGCCTGAACGACCAACGGGGGCAATAGCTGTGGTGCCCACGCAGGTCGTAGCTGGCACCGCGCGGGGTTCTAATGCACTGGGTAATGTGAATGCCTTAGCGGTGGTGGCCGACACCACTTGGGATGCGATGCGCTTGGCCAAAGCCATGAAGCCTAATTGGACGATTCCTGCCAATGCATCGCTGCTAAATACGGCGCAATTCAAGAAAGATGCACAAACTTTATTGCATAGTGGTACCCCCTACACCGGCCTCAACGTACCAGGCACTGTCTACACCGTTGAGGCCGTTGGCACCCCCCAAAGCGCTATCAATACGTCAACTAAGAAATTAGACCTAACCTACACCTTGCCCTACGTGTCGCATGCTTGCATGGAAGTACTAAATTGCACAGTGAACTATGTGGCTGGCGTGTCATGTGAGGTGTGGGCACCCACGCAAGCTGCAAAGAACGTACTGAGTTTGGCGGCCACTCTGACCGGTCTTTCGGTAGACAGAATCACGGTGAACACTACCTTTTTGGGTGGTGGGCTCGGTCGCAAAATCGAGCTCGATTTCATCAGTCAAGCTGTGCAGGTGGCCATGGCCATCAACCGGCCGGTCAAGCTGATGTGGCCGCGTGAAGAAGATTTCAGACACGATATGTACCGACCGATGGCCGCCGTGCGTGTTCAGGCTGGTCTTGGGGCTGGCTCAGTCATAAATGGCTGGATGTACCGTAATGTTTCACCTTCACTACTGGGACAAAGAGGTGCCACTCTGTCAGCCAAAGGGGATAGCCAAGCCTACGAAGGCTCACAAGACTTGCCTCATAACTTTGGCGCGCGCTCCACGGAGTGGGCGATGCACGGTTCTCCCATACCCGTGGGATTTTGGCGTTCGGTCGGCGCATCAATTAATACCTTTGCAGTGGAATCTGCTATGGATGAGGCTGCTAACGCTGCTGGCGTTGAACCTTTTTTGTACCGGCGCAACTTGTTGAGTGATCCTAGGTGGATCGCGGTGCTAGAGGCCGCCGCTAACGCTTCTGGATGGGCTTCAGCAGCTCCGGCAGGCAAAGCCAAAGGCATTGCCATAGGTGCTGCTTTCAACAGCATCTGCGCGCAGGTGGTGGAGGTTAAGAAAGGTGCCAAAGGCCCGATCGTCACCCGGGTTTGGATTGCCATCGACTGCGGCATTTGCGTCAATCCTGATCAAGTCGAAGCACAGCTTATGGGTGGGGTGATTCACGGCATGAACGCGGCCTTGTATGGCCAACAGCTTTTCAGTAACGGCGTGGCACAGGCAGCTAATTTCAACAACAACCGTGTCACTTTGCTGAATGAAGCACCTGAAGTGAAAGTCATCATCATTGCAGGTGCGATAGATCGCGGCCGGGCCATTGGTGGTGTGGGTGAATTGGGTGTTCCCACCTTTGCACCCGCGCTGGCTAATGCGTGGTTCAAACTAACGAAAACCCGTGTACGTGATTTGCCGTTTTTACCCGGATCAACCATGAGCGATTAAGTATTGCGCTCTCACGCCAGTGCCAGGTATGCCCCCTAACGGTCTATTCGACCCAAAAGCATATTTTCTACTGCGGGCGAACGGCGAGGGTCCCGACGTCCCAGGGTAGCAGACCAATCTAGGTCTCTGAAGACTGCCCTTTCTAACAAGCGGGGCCCTTTGAGGGGTCAGGAATGTCTCAATGGGCCTCAGCCAGACGTTTCTTCAGCTTTGCGCTCTCAGACCCAAACTCGCGCCGCTTGCCGGCATCTGGGGCCTGCATCCCACCGTACTTGGCTCGCCATTTGTAAAAAGTGGCATCACTAAAGCCGCCGCTGCGGCACAACTCTTTGTTCGGCTCGCCTCAAGAGCCGAATGATCTGTTCGCCGGTAAATCTGCTCTTCCTCATGCCCGTCATTCTCCATGGTGACGGACTTGAAGGACTTTACGTTGGTATGGCTGACCGGGGGCAGGTCAGTGGGGTTTGAGAAATCTGCCCCTTCTTTACGCTGAGTGGCAAAGGGTTGTAGTCTGTTAACCCGACAGTTTGGTCCAAATTAAATGCCAAAATTCCGCCATACTTAAACGGTGGAACACATTTATGGGCGAATGAATTAGCAGCGTACATTAGCTCATGAGTGAACTCGAGCCAAACAACACCCGCGCCAGGGCCAACGCGCTAGCACTAGGCACTCCGATGCTAGGCCAGTTGTCCTCCAGCAAAGACCAAGACTGGTACGCTGTCACAGCCACCACCACCGGCGGACTTACCCTCAATTGGACCGGACCGACAAGCTACTACAGCGACAACTTAAGCATCTATAACGCCTCAGGTGTCTTGCTGGGCAACTATCAGACAGCGGTCAACGGGGCCTACTCGTTTGCCGCAACGGCTAACCAGACTTACTACGTGGGTGTATCTAGCGCAGGAAGCAACCACTACAACTCGGCCCAGTACAGTTTGAGCGTGGAGCAATCAAATATTGCTCCCACGGGCGAAGTCAAAATTTCCGGAACTCCAGAGCAAGGGCAGATACTCACAGCGAGTAATACTATTGCTGACCTGGATGGATTAGGGGCGATTACCTACCAATGGCAAACTAGCCTAGACGGTAAAACGTGGGCTAATTCAAAATATGGTTCGATGATAGCCTTGGTCTCTGGGGACATTGGAATCCAATATAGAGTTATTGCTACCTATACCGATGGGCATGGAACTAATGAAAGTGTCGCAAGCGTGCCAACAAGCAGCGTAATCGCGGATATTTTGGATTCAACTACCACGACTATTTCTCTTGGAATCGGACAAACACTCACGTCGACAATCGGCTCCATTGGTGATCGCGACTGGATCAAGGTACAACTGGTTGCCGGTACAACATATAAATTTGAATTATTAGGTGCCGACAGCAATGGTGGAACGCTTACTGACCCGTTTCTAAAATTATTAAATGCGAATGGCACGGTACTGCGAGCCAACGATAATGGAACGACGCCATACTCTGTAGGTAAGACTCCACACTTACATGATTCTCAGTTAATCTATACGCCTGAAGCTTCAGAAAGTTTTTTTCTCGAGGCATCGCAGTTTGGCGTTGGAACTGGGACCTACTCCCTAACGGCATCTGAGTTCTCCTCTGATAATTATATTAAGAGTTTGCTTTATGTATCCTCGGATGGCAATTCATATAGGTCATGGAACGCAGCCGGAATTTTAAATTCTCCGGTCACCTTAACTTATAGTTTTTTATCTACGCTACCGGTCGAGACAGATAGCTCAATTTTTAGTTTTGTTGCTATGAGCATAATCCAAAAAGTAGCCGTCAGGCAAATATTGGATCAAATTCATACAGTTGCAAACATTACATTTAGCGAGGTAGCAGCTGGCCAAGGTAATATTCAATTTGGCACCACCTACCAAACAAACTCTTCCGGCTTCACAATTCCAAATCCTAGCGAAGGTCAACTAACCTTAGCATATGTTGCAATAAACAATTCGTCTGCAGAGTCATTGTCCGGCAATACAACATATTCAGTTGGAAGCTATTACTTCGATACAGTCATTCATGAGATAGGACATGCTCTGGGACTAAAGCATCCCGGAAATTACAATGCAGCAAGCACGACTGGCGCACCAACTCCATACTTACCAACATCCGAGGACCAATCGCCGAATACGGTGATGACATACAATAATGATACAAGTAAATACCTAGAAACAACGCTCAATGCATATTTAAAGGCGAAAACAGATATGGCATTTGATATTGCAGCATTGCAATATCTTTATGGCGCAAACACTCAAACTAATACTGCTAACGATATATACACCTTTGCTGATAGTTCAATGTATTGCATTTGGGATGCGGGAGGTACAGACACAATAGATGCCTCGGCCCAGATCAAATCGGTAACACTTGAGCTACAGGCTGGTGAGATTTCCTACCAAGGCATCCTCGGCGTTGACAGCTATGGGGCTGGATTAATCCCGCAGATGTCTATTGCGTTCAACACCACGATTGAGAACGCAATCGGAGGAGGTGGAAATGATCTGATTGTCGGCAATCAATTTGCAAACACGTTTTCAGGTGGTGCGGGCGATGACACGATAGACGGTGGCGCAGGCAACGACAACGTAAATGGTGGCACAGGCAACGACATAATGTTTGGAGGAGCTGGTGATGACTACTTTGACTTGGGTTCCAGTCAACGTGGCGGCAACGATACGATGGCTGGTGGTATCGGAGACGATGTTTATGTGATCGATAGTTTATTGGATGTGATCGTTGAGTTAGCAAATGAGGGAAGCGATTTAATTTGGTCGACATTTACGTATGACCTCACCTCGTTGACAAATGTAGAGAAGCTCAGCCTATTTGGTACCGCAGATGTCAATTCAAAAGGTAACGCGCTTGACAATACGTTGAGGGGCAACGACGCGAGCAACACCCTAGACGGTGGCGCGGGGAGCGACACCGTGACCGGCGGACTTGGCGCAGACACCTTTGTTGTGGGAGCTGGCACCGACACCATCACAGACCTCGGCAATGGCACGGACGTTCTGACTGTGGCAACTGGCGCAATAGCCAACGCTACCATCTACGCTGCTTGGACGGCTACGGCAGCGACCGCCAACAGCGGTGTAGCCAACATCAGCACCAACGGTCTCACCGTTAACCTAGCCGCAGTAACTGCGGGAACCAGAGGATTTGATGTCACCAATACCGGCGGGGCTGCTGCACTGACCGGTTCTGGATGGGCTGATACCCTGATGGGTGGTGTTGGCAACGATACGCTAACCGGTGGCGCAGGCGACGACTCCCTCAACGGCAGCACGGGGGCAGACACCATGCTCGGGGGTGCTGGTAACGACACCTACGTGGTGGACAACGCAGGCGACGTGGTCTATGAGAGCACCACGGCCAGCAGCGGCAAAGACGCCCGCGGAACCGACACGGTGCAATCCTCGGTGTCCTATACGCTTGGCCAGTTCGTAGAGAACCTGGCGCTGACAGGGGCGGCGGCCATCAGCGCAACGGGCAACACCCTTGCCAACACCTTGGTCGGCAATGGGGCCGCCAACACCCTAAATGGCGGAGCAGGCAACGACACCCTAACCGGCGGACTTGGCGCAGACACCTTTGTGGTCGGCTCTGGCACCGACACCATCACCGACCTAGGCAATGGAGCGGACATCCTGAGTGTGGCCGCAGGCGCCATCGCGAACGCGACCGTATACGCCGCGTGGACGGCTACTGCAGCGACTACCAACAACGGCACAGCCAACATCGGCACCAACGGTATGGCCGTGAGTCTGGCTGCGTTGACCACGGGCACTGCTGGTTACAGCATCACCAATACCGGCGCGGCTACGACGCTTACCGGGTCTGCGCTGGCTGACACCCTGAACGGGGGTGTTGGCAACGACACCTTGAATGGCGGTTTGGGACTGGATATGCTGATTGGAGGTAACGGCGCAGATTTACTCTACGGCGGCATTGATACCGTCAAAGATATTTTCAAGTTCAACGCGTTATCCGACTCCACCACGTTAGCCAGAGACAAGATTTACAACTTTATCAGTGGAACCGACAAACTCGACTTCAGCGGGATTGACGCCAAAAGTAAGGTAACGGGCGATCAGGCATTCAAAAATTCCAGCATTGGTACTAAAGCAACGAATTACTCAGTTTGGGCCAATGTCAGCGGTTCCGACTTAATCATCAGTGCGGACACCGACGGTATCTCCAGCACGATTGAGTTTCAGCTTCAGATCATGGGGGTTACAAAACTTGCGTATGCAGATGTGGTGCTCTAGTCGAGGAACATTAAGCCCTGAGCGCTTGGACTAGTGAAAAAGGCCGCTGGCGGCAACACACGATATGGCCCAAAGACCCATGTGGTAACAATTGTGGGGATTAAACCGCTAATGGCCTGAAAACCCGCATAAAGCCTGTTGACTTGGCGGAAACGGAGGGATTCGAACCCTCGATGAGGCTCTACACCCCATACTCCCTTAGCAGGGGAGCACCTTCGGCCACTCGGTCACGTTTCCAGTCGTTGAATTATCTCACGATTTATCTCGCGAATTTCTCAGATTGGGCTTTGATCCAGGTCAAACGCCTTATGTAGTGCGCGCACCGCCAGCTCCATGTATTTTTCGTCGATGACGACCGATGTTTTGATCTCGGAGGTGGAGATCATCTGGATGTTGATGCCCTCTTCGGCCAGCACCCGGAACATCTTGCTGGCAATGCCCACATGGCTGCGCATACCAATGCCGACAATCGACACCTTGCAAATCTTGGTGTCTCCCACCACCTCGTACGCGCCCAGGCCGGGCATGACTTGGCTGCGCAACAGGTCCACGGCCTTGGCAAAGTCGCCGCGGTTGACGGTAAAACTGAAATCGGTCTTACCGTCTTTGCTCAGGTTTTGGATGATCACGTCCACGTCGATATTGGCGTCGGCTATCGAACCCAAAATTTGGTACGCAATACCCGGGCGGTCGGGAACGCCCAAAACAGAAATTTTGGCTTCGTCACGGTTGAATGCAATGCCTGAAACGACAGCTTGTTCCATGTGTTCGTCTTCCTCAAAAGTAATCAATGTTCCCGACTGGGCTTCCAGGGCAATGTCGATGTCCCAAGGCGTGAAGCTGCTCAACACACGCAGCGGCACCCGGTATTTACCGGCGAACTCAACGGAGCGGATTTGCAGCACCTTCGAGCCCATGGAGGCCATTTCCAGCATCTCCTCGAAGCTCACCGTGTTCAGGCGCCGCGCCTCGGGCACCACGCGCGGGTCGGTGGTGTAGACGCCGTCTACGTCGGTATAAATTAGGCATTCTTGGGCCTTCATGGCTGCCGCCACGGCCACCGCCGAGGTGTCGGACCCGCCACGACCCAAGGTGGTGATGTTGCCCAAGGCGTCCACACCCTGAAAACCGGTGACGATCACCACCTTGCCAGCGTTCAGGTCGGCTCGAACCCGGGCGTCGTCGATCGACTCGATGCGCGCTTTGGTGTGAGCGCTGTCGGTGCGAATGGGTACCTGCCAGCCTGCGTAGCTGACAGAATCAAGGCCCTCGGCCTGCAGCGCAATGGCCAGCAAAGCGCTCGACGCCTGCTCGCCTGTGGAGGCCAGCATATCGAGCTCACGCTCATAGGCGCTGTTTTGGCGGGGCGGGGCAAGTTCTTTGGCCAAGGCCAGCAGGCGGTTGGTTTCGCCGCTCATGGCTGACGGCACTACCACCATCTGGTGGCCAGAGCGCGCCCATTTGGCGACGCGCTTGGCGACGTTGCGAATGCGATCGGTCGAACCCATAGAGGTTCCGCCGTACTTGTGAACTATGAGGGCCATGTAGTGGGGGGATTTGTAGAGCTAAACCGGCAAATTGTACCAAGCCAAGGCGCCATTGTTGCGCTGCACAAACCCGCTTCCCACGCGCAAATGGATGCGGTGGCCGCGCGTGGTGCAGGCCGCAATTTGGACCATCAGCGCCTCCAGCTGTGCGGCGCTGGCTTGGGTTTGGTGAAGCTGCCGCAGCCAGTGGCGCAGCACATTGGCCTGGCGCGCGGGATTTAGCGCCTGCAAAGCTTTGATTTGAGGCGACGCCGGGTCACCCCCGCACACATCGCGCAGATCGTCCTGGGCCATCTCGGTGAGCAGGCTTTGTGCTTGCGCAGTGTGGGCGGCACTGCGCGGCAGCGTGCGGGCGTAGTGCGGGAATACCTTGCGCAGCGCAGGTATCAGTTGCGAGCGAATGCGATTGCGCAAAAACGCTGCGTCGGTATTCGTTGGGTCTTCGATAAAGCCCTGGTCTTTGGCCGCCAGCATGCAACGGATGTCGGTCGCGCTCACCTCCAGCAACGGGCGGTAAAACTGCACGCCATCCCGCACCCAAGCCGCAGGCATGGCGCTCAAACCACCTAGACCTGCGCCACGACCCAGCGCGATCAAAAGAGTTTCCACTTGGTCGTCGGCGTGCTGTCCCAGTGCCACCGAAGCGCACGGGGACGGGCCATCGTCGGGCAAGGCGAAGTGGCACAGCGCGCGGTAGCGGGCGATACGTGCAGCGTCCTCTGGGCTTTGGCCCGACGCATGAGCAGCCCGCACGGCCAGCACGAACAAAGGCACACCGATGCGTTGGCAAACTTCCTGGCAATGCAGCTCAAACGCTTGCGCCGCCGCTTGCAGCCCGTGGTTGACGTGCACCGCCAGCACCTGGGAGGGCCATTTTTCGGCGCAGGCCAAAAGCAAAGCCGTAGAGTCAGCCCCGCCACTAAAGGCCACCGCCAAGGGAAGCTGCGGCTGGAAACCTCTGATTGCCGCTTGCAGCGACTGCGTCATGCGGACACATCCACGCTACTTGGCGTTGGCTTTGGTATCGGTGAACCGGCCGTGGCTCTGCAGGCGCTCGTAACGGCGCTCCAACAGGTCTTTGACCTTGAGGTCGCTGATTTGCCGGAAGGCGTCGCCCAGCGCGCGCTTCAAAAACACGGCGGCCTGCTTGGGGTCGCGGTGGGCGCCGCCAACGGGCTCGTTGACGATTTTGTCCACCAGCCCAAGTGCCTTGAGGCGCAAGGCCGTGATACCCAAGGCGTCGGCAGCTTCCTGCGCTTTGTCGGAGGTTTTCCACAAAATCGATGCGCAGCCTTCGGGGCTGATAACCGAGTAAATCGCGTACTGGAGCATCACCACCTGGTCGGCTACCGAGATGGCCAGTGCGCCGCCCGAACCGCCCTCGCCGATGATGGTGGTGATGATGGGCACCTCGAGCTGTGCCATTTCAAAAATATTGCGCCCGATGGCCTCAGACTGGCCGCGCTCCTCGGCATCAATGCCAGGGTAGGCGCCAGGCGTATCGACGAAGGTAAACACTGGCAGCTTGAACTTTTCCGCCAGCTTCATCAGGCGCAGGGCTTTGCGGTAGCCCTCAGGCTTGCTCATGCCGAAGTTGCGCAGCCCGCGCTCTTTGGTATCCCGACCTTTTTGCTGGCCCAGCACCATACATGGCGTCCCATTGAACCGAGCCAGGCCGCCCACGATGCTCAGGTCATCGGCGAAATGCCGGTCGCCGTGGAGCTCTACAAAATGGGTAAATACGTCTGCGATGTAATCCAGCGTATAAGGGCGCTCGGCGTGGCGCGCAATCTTGGTGATTTGCCAGGGCGTCAGGTTACTGTATATGTCTTTGACGAGCTGCTGGCTCTTTTTACTAAGTTGGTCAATTTCAGCCGAGATATCGACCGCAGACTCGTTTTGCACGTAGCGCAGTTCTTCGATCTTGCCTTCGAGCTCTGCGATGGGCGACTCGAAGTCTAAAAATGTTTTTTTGCTCACGTTGCTTTCCTTTGCATGGGCCTCAAGCCCGCTGACCCTGCGAAGCCGCCTCTAGTACGCCACGGGAACCGGGTCCAGCGAGCGCCAAATATACCAAGTCGCCACGCTGCAGTAAGGCGCCCATGCTGCGGCCACCTCGCGGGCGTCGCTGCGACTAACCGATTCGCCAGAAAAATAGTTGCGACTGATGCCGTTGATCAGGCCCACGTCATCCAGTGGCAGCACATTAGGCCGCATGAGGTGAAAAATCAAAAACATCTCTGCCGTCCAGCGCCCGATCCCCCGAACCGCCGTTAGCTCGGCGATGATGGCTTCGTCGTCCAGGTTGGGCCAAAGGTCCAGGCGCAAACGGTTGGCGTCAAAGTGCAGCGCCAGGTCCACCAGGTATTCGACCTTGCGGGCGCTCAGGCCCGCTGCGCGCATGTCGTCGACTTTGAGCTTGAGTACCCGACGTGGCGTCATGGCCACAGGCAGCAAAGCAAACCGGTCCCACACGGTTTGGGCGGCTTTAACCGAAATTTGCTGACCGACGATGCTGCGCGCCAGCGTCACGAAAGCATCGCCGCGCGACTGCAGGGTGGCGTCTTTGAATTGGGGAATCAGGCGCTTCATCACCCGGTCTTTCTTCATCAAGTGCTTGCATGCGTCGTCCCAAAACTCGGGCATCACGGTGGGCGCTGGCGCAGCAGGTGTCATGGCGCAGCCACCTCCCAGGTGGTGCCCTGGGGCGTGTCTTTGAGGACAATGCCCTGGCCCAGCAGTTCCTGGCGAATGGCATCTGCCAGCGCAAAGTCCCGCGCCGCCTTGGCCGCCTGGCGCTGGGCAACGCGCTCGACAATGTCCGCGCCCTTGACGGCGGCACCCGCTTGCAAAAAGACTTCGGGCTGCGACTGCAGCAGGCCCAGCACCGCACCCAACGACTTGAGTTGGGCCGACAACTCTCCGCTTTGGGTGCGGTTGACCTCCGAGGCCAGCTCAAACAAGACGGCAACGGCCTCGGGCGTGCCGAAATCGAGGTCCATTGCGGCCTTGAAACGTTGGGCGTAGGGGGACGACCAGTCCAACGCGTCCATCTGGGGCAGCGGCGGAACCGTTTGCAAGGTTGTGTATAGGCGTTTGAGCGCGGTGTGCGCGTCGTCCAGGTGCGCATCGCTGTAATTCAGGGCGCTGCGGTAGTGGGCGCGGATGATGAAAAAGCGGGTGGTTTCTGCGTCAAAGCGGGCCAAAATTTCGGCGATGGTAAAAAAGTTGCCCAGGCTCTTGGACATTTTTTCATGGTCGCGGGTAACAAACCCGTTGTGCATCCAGTAGCGCGCCAGGGGTTTGCCGGAGGCGGCCTCGCTTTGGGCAATTTCGTTCTCGTGGTGGGGAAACTGCAAATCCGCGCCCCCCCCATGGATGTCAAAGGATTCTCCGAGCAACTCGCAAGCCATGGCCGAGCACTCAATATGCCAGCCCGGACGGCCTTCGCCGTAGCTGCTGGGCCACTTGGCGTCGGCAGGTTCGGACGCTTTGGCGGACTTCCAGAGCACGAAATCAAGCGGGTCGGCCTTGCCATCATCCACCGCAACGCGCTCTCCCGCGCGCAATTGATCGATCGATTTGCCAGACAATTTGCCGTAACCGTCAAAATTGCGAACCGAAAAATTAACGTCTTGGTTGCCAGCGCGGTAGGCAAAACCCTGCTGCTCCAACTTGGCAATAAGCGATAGCATCTGAGGCACAAAATCGGTGGCGCGGGGCTCTTGGTCAGGGCGCTCAATGCCCAGCGCGTCGGCGTCGCGGTGTAGCAAGTCGACCATGCGGTCGGTCAGGGCGCGGATGGACTCGCCATTTTCCAGTGCACGGCGAATGATTTTGTCGTCAATGTCGGTGACGTTGCGCACATAAGTCACCGCCC
>Ga0214919_10001272_pt1 | contig 41751 bp, 39 predicted proteins | sample LL1503_MetaG_FD_177994 | JGI IMG/M metagenome (GOLD analysis project Ga0214919, IMG submission 177994) | Freshwater microbial communities from Lake Lanier, Atlanta, Georgia, United States - LL-1503 | ecosystem: Environmental > Aquatic > Freshwater > Lake | place: USA: Georgia | collected... | reverse complement strand
CCGAGACGAAATTTTCCCCACCCACGTGCCCGCCAATGTGCGTTGTGAGCACTCTGACCCGGTGCAGCAAGCCGTGTGGGACTTGCCCGCCGGCTGCCATGTGCTGATGATGAGTTTCAGCCATGCTGAAGACCTCGACATCTTGGCCGCTTGTTTGCAGCGTGCGCGTCAACAACAAGACCTGCCCTACATCGGCCTGATCGGCAGCGACACCAAATGGGCCACTTTTCGCCACCGCTTGGAGGCCAAAGGATTTGGCCCCGGAGACTTTGCCCGCGTCACCTGCCCGATTGGCATCCCTGGCATCGAGGGCAAACAACCCGAGGTGATCGCGGTGGCCGTGGCCGCCCAGTTGCTGCAACTTTAAAACTGTATACACTTGCAACTCCTGTCGCAGCGGAGCGGGGCCACACCCTTGTTCGCGACCTGTTCTCCCCCTCACAGCGCCCGCAGTGGTGAGGGTGACACCGTCACTTGAGCTGACCGAGACATTGACATGGATACATACTTTTTAGACTGGGCCAACCTGTTGTTGCGGTGGGTGCACGTCATCACCGCCATTGCCTGGGTGGGTTCATCCTTTTACTTTGTGTTTTTGGACAACAACCTGGTGCGCCCTAACTCGCCCGACTTGCTCGAAAAAGGCGTCGACGGGGCCATGTGGGCGGTGCACGGTGGGGGTTTTTACAACCCGCAAAAGTACATGGTGGCACCGAAAAAAATCCACACCCCATTGCATTGGTTTTACTGGGAAAGCTACAGCACATGGTTGAGTGGTTTTGCCCTCTTTACCGTGCTGTATCTGTGGAACGCGGGCACCTTTTTGGTCGACCAGTCTTTGTTTGCCTGGTCGCCGGTGGCCGCTGGGGCCACGGCCGTGGGTTTGTTGGTGGCCTTTTGGTTTGTGTACGACGCCATCTCCCGCATCTTTGGATTTCGCGACAACGGCGAGGCCTGGGTCGGCGGGCTGATGCTCATCGTGGTGGCCTTTTCGTGCTGGCTCACCTGCCAGCTGTTTGCCGGGCGGGCGGCCTTTTTGCTGGTGGGCGCAATGATCGCCACCGCCATGAGCGCCAATGTGTTTGTCTGGATCATCCCTGGCCAGCGCAAAGTGGTGGCCGCCATGACCTCGGGCAAGCCCTACGACCCGATGGAGATGGCCATCCACGGCAAGCGCGGCAAGCAGCGCAGCGTGCACAACACCTACTTCACTTTGCCGGTGTTGTTTGCCATGCTGTCCAACCATTACAGCTTTTTGTACACCCACGAAAAGCACTGGCTCATCTTGTTGCTCATGATGCTGGCCGGCGCTTTGATCCGCCAGTTCTTTGTGCAGCGCCACGCTTGGCACCACCAGCGTGCGGCCAACCCCTGGCCGTTTGCGGCTGCGGGTGTGGCCATCATCATCGGTGTGGTGGTGTGGTTGCGTCCGCCCCCTGCGCCAGCTCCCAGCGCCGCAAAACCTGTGGCCACATTGGCCAGCGTGCAAACCATCGTTGCCCAGCGCTGCGTGTCATGTCACGGTGAGCAAGTCCAAATGAAGAACATCCGCTTGGACAGCGTAGAGACCATCCGCCAACACGCACAAAACGTCTACCAACAAGTGGTCGTCACCCGCCAAATGCCGATGAACAACGCCACCGGCATCACCGACGAAGAACGCGCCACCATCGCGCGATGGTTTCAGACGGGGGCGAAAGCGGATTGAGGGGCAGGTTATGGGCGCAAGTTATTTCTTGGCTTCGCATGGTGTTGCTGGGGGCCTGGAGCGCAGTAAATAGCAACACCTTGCTCAACGCACGGGTGCTCGGGTGGCCCGTTCATAAGCCCAAGTGAACACCGGCCACAGCAAAATAACGATGGTGCCGATGGCCAGCCACATGGCGATGGGGCGGGTGAAGAAGACCCAGGGGTCGCCGTCGGACTTGATCATGGAGGTGATGAAGTTCTCTTCCATCATGGTGCCCAGCACCACCCCCAAGATGGCAGGGGCGACAGGAAAGCCGTTTTCTTCCAGGATGAAGGCCGCCAAACCAAAAAACAAAATCAGCGTGACGCCCCACACCGAATTGTTGATGGAGAAAGATCCGACGATGCAAAAAATCAAGATGATGGGCATCAAGATATTGCGTTGAACGCGCAAAATTTTGGTGGCGATTTTGACGGTCAACCAACCCAAGGGCACCATGATGATGTTGGCCAAAATAAAAACCAAAAAGATGGCGTAAATGTTCTCGGGGTTGTTGATGAAAATCATGGGCCCAGGGTTCATGTTTTTCAAATACAACACACCAATGGCGATGGCCGTGATCGAGTCACCCGGTATGCCAAACACAATCGCTGGTATCCAAGCACCTGCCAAGGATGAGTTGTTGGCCGCGCCTGATTCGACAATGCCTTCCACATGGCCGGTGCCAAACTTTTCGGGCTCCTTGGAAAACTTTTTGCTCATGGCGTAACTCAACCACGAAGCCATGTCGGCGCCGGAGCCGGGTTGAATGCCAATCACCGTGCCCAGGGCGCTGCCCCGAACCAAGGGCCAGGGGTATTTTTTCAACAAGCCCCACATGCCCGAAAAAATATTGCCGATTTTTTCGGCGGCAATCAGGTGCGGGGGGTCCATATTGGTGATGTAACGCAGCAACTCGGAGACGGCAAACATGCCCACCATCATGGGGATCAACTCCACGCCGCTCATCAGCTCTTTCATGCCAAAGGTAAAGCGCGGCATGCCAGCGGGGTTCTCCAAGCCAATGCATGCAATCAACAGGCCCAGCAACAAGGTGATGCAGGCTTTGAGCACACTGGCGTTGCCAATGAACACCGCACCCGCCAGTCCCAAAACCACCAGCCAAAAATACTCGAAGGAAGAAAACTTGAGCGCAATTTCGGCCAAAGCGGGCGAGAACAAAATCATCACCAAGGTGCCAAACAAACCACCAATGGCCGAGAACACCAACCCAGCCCCCAGGGCAATTTCTGCCTGACCCTTGAGGGTCATTTGATAGGCCTCGTCGGTATAAGCCGCAGATGCGGGTGTGCCAGGGATGCGCAACAAGGCACCCGGGATGTCGCCCGAAAAAATCGCCATGGCTGTGGCCGTGACGATGGCTGCAATGGCGGGCACCGGTGGCATGAAAAAGGTGATGGGCACCAACAAGGCGGTGGCCATGGTCGCGCTCAGGCCTGGAATGCAGCCCACGAAGAGGCCAAACATGGCCGAGCAAAGTATGACCAGCAAAACGTAAGGGTCAAAAACCAACCAAAAGGCTTGGAGCAGAACGGCTGTGGTCATGGTGGTTTAGTGGGTCACCACTGTATGGGCATCAAAATGCCCCAAGGCAAAGGGACGCGCAATAACTTATAGAAAATGGTGTGAACAACCAAGGTCACGATCAGGGACAGGGGCAATATCCATTTCCAACGCACGCCCAAAGTGGTGAACATCGTCGACAAAATTGCTGTGCTGCAGATCAAAAAACCCAGGAAGTCACTGGCAGCGATGTAAAAGCCAATGCATGCGATGGTGATCAAAAAGTTTCGCAAATGGGCCCACGACTTCACCCAGTTGCCCCAAACCAGCCAACGGTCATGCCGTTGTGTGCGGATGCCTTTCAGGATCAGCAGCGCCGAACACAAAGCCAGCAAGGCAGCCAGCAACCCAGGGAACGCCCCCGGCCCGATGTTTTGGCCGGGGATGTCGGGGTAGTCCTTGACGGTCAACAAGATCAGCAGGGACAGTGCCATCAGCACCATCCCACTGAAAACATCATTGAACTTCATGGTCGCTTACTTGGCCAAGCCCAAAGACTTCATGACCGTTCCCATGTCGGCGTCACCTTTGGCCATGAATTGCTCGAACCCTTTGGCATCGGCGTACACCACCCCAAAACCGCGTTGCTGCATGAAGCCTTGGTAATCGGGGCTGTCATAAATTTTCTTGAGCACCGCACCGATTTTGGCTTGGATGTCCGCAGGCATACCCTTGGGGCCTGCTATTCCGCGCCAAGCACCAATGGCCCAATTGCTGCCAGTGGCGGCTTTCAATGTGGGTACGTTGGGAAATAGCCCAGATGGCTGGTTTGACATGATGGTCAATGGCCGAGCTTTGCCAGCGTCGATCAAGGCCCGTGATTCTGGCAAAGAGCAAGTGACAAACTCAATGCCGCCTGCAGCCAGATCGTTCATGGCAGGGGCCGCACCGTTGGAGGGCACCCAGGGGGCCGCACTGACGTCCATTTTTTGGTCTTTCAGCATGCCCGCCAAAGCCAAATGCCAAATGCCACCCTGGCCCGTGCCAGAGGCTTTGAATTTACCCGGGTTGGCCTTGATGGCCGCCAGCAAATCGTTGACGGTTTTGTAAGGGGCGTCGGCACGGACAGTGACAGCCGCGGGGTCGATGTTCATCAAAGCCAACGGTGTGTAGTTGCTTGGGCTCAGTTCGGTCAAACCCGCCCAGTGCATCATGGATATTTCGACGGTGATCATGCCCAGGGTGTAGCCATCGGCTGGGGCAGATGCAATGGCCGAGTGACCGACCACACCGTTACCCCCTGTGCGGTTGACCACGTTGACGGGTTGCCCCAATTCTTTTTCCATCAGGGCTGCAACGATCCGAGCCGTGGCATCTGTGCCGCCACCGGCTCCCCAGGGAACGACCATGGTGATGGGGCGCGTGGGGTAATTTTGGGCCACAGCCACATGGGCACATGCCAGGCCCAAGCCCAGGGCAATCATTGAACGAGAAAAAATTCGGCGCATCATGATGACATCACTCCTGAAAATGGTAAGCGTTCATCATCTCAGCCCATCGGCCTAGAGGCACTGGGGGTTACCCTTGGACCGGTGCAAAGTCTTGCCCCAAGGGGTGAGCTAATCAGTGGGAACCAGCGGCCAAGGTTTGGGCCAGTTGGTTGTGCCTTTCAATCAGCGGCCCCATGTCCACCGTGGCAATTTGCCCTTGCCGTACCACCACGCGGCCATTGACGATGGTGAAGTCGGCGTTGTCACTGGCGCACAGCAATAAAGCACCCACAGGGTCGTGCACGGCTGCACCGGCCATGCCCAAGGTGTCGGTGCGAAACATGGCGATGTCGGCGCAATGGCCGGGGGTGATTTGACCAATTTCATGGGCTCGGCCCAGCACCTGTGCACCTCCGCGCGTGGCCAAACGCAGGGCGTCGCGCGGGGTCATCTCGGCTGGACCTGCGTCGCATCCGAAAACCGTGCGACCTGGGTCATGGCGCGGTGCGTCCATGGCCCGTCCCACCCGCGCCAACAACATGGCTTGGCGTGCTTCGTTGAGCAGGTGGCCTGCATCGTTGCTGGCGCTGCCATCCACCCCCAGGCCGACGGGCACGCCGGCATCGAGCATTTTGCGCAGGGGCAGGATGCCGCTGGCCAAGCGCATATTGCTGCATGGGCAGTGGGCAATGCCGGTGCGCGTTTTGGCAAACAAATCCGTGCCCGCTTCGTCGAGCTTCACACAATGGGCGTGCCACACATCTTCGCCCACCCAGCCCAGGTCTTGCGCATACTGCGCTGGGGTGCAGTTGAATTTTTCGCGGGTGTAGGCTATGTCGTGGTCGTTCTCTGCCAAGTGCGTGTGCAGTCGCACTTTGTAGGCGCGTGCCAACTCGGCAGATGCGCGCATCAGGCCTTGGCTCACGCTGAAGGGTGAACAAGGGGCCACGGCCACATGGGTCATGGCGCCAAAGCGGGCGTCATGGTGCACCTCAATCAAGCGCTGGGTTTCTTGCAGGATAAAACCTTCCTCTTCCACCACGCTGTCGGGTGGCAAGCCGCCCCGGCTTTGTCCCACGCTCATGCTGCCGCGCGTGGCGGTGAAACGCATGCCCATGCTGTGCGCGGCCTCGATGCTGTCGTCCAAGCGCACACCGTTGGGGTAGATGTAGAGGTGGTCGCTGCTGGTGGTGCAGCCGCTGAGCAGCAACTCGGCCATGGCCACTTGGCTTGACACGCGCACCATTTCGGGGGTGAGGCCGGCCCACATCGGGTACAGGCCTTGTAGCCACGCAAACAGCTCGGCGTTTTGAACGGCCGGCACGGCCCGGGTCAGGCTTTGCACCATGTGGTGGTGGGTGTTGATCAAGCCTGGCACCACCACGTGGCGGCGCGCGTCGATCACTTCGTCTGCGCTGTGGATCCAAGTGGGGGGGACATCGGCGGCATTCAAGATGGCTTCAATTCGGCCATCGCGCACCCAAATGGACGCATTGCGCCATTCGGTGCCTGCATCATCTTGGGTGGCAATGCATTGGGCTTGGTGGATGAGCAGGCTGGACATCTTGGTGCAAGTGGTCAATGGGGATGCAAAGTGTCGCATGGTCGCGCGAGCGCCAATGGGGAAGACAAGGCGGTATATTCACCCACCACATTGTTCCCGCGCACCATGCCCAGCCCCACTTTGCCTACCTCAGTTGCAGCCCCTGTGCCCTTGCTGGCCTTGGCGGGCATCACCAAGCGGTACCCATCGGTGGTGGCCAACGACGCGGTGTCGATGCGCGTCATGCCCGGTGAAATTCATGCGGTGTTGGGCGAAAACGGCGCGGGCAAGTCCACCCTGATGAAGGTGATTTATGGATCCACCCAGCCCGATGAGGGGCGGATGTTGTTCCAAGGCAAAGAGGTTCGCATTCGCAACCCGCAGGTGGCGCGCCAGTTGGGCATTGCCATGGTGTTCCAACACTTCAGTTTGTTTGACAGCCTGAGCGTGGCTCAAAACGTGTGGCTGGGCTTGGATGCGAAATGGACATTGCCTGAGGTGCGCACGCGCATTGTCGAAAAAGCCGCGCAATATGGATTGGACATCGCGCCCGACCGCCCGGTGCACACCTTGAGCGTGGGCGAGATGCAGCGGGTGGAGATCATTCGCGCTTTGCTCACAGAGCCACGTTTGCTCATATTGGACGAGCCGACCTCGGTGCTCACCCCGCAAGCCGTGGATAAATTGTTCGTGGTGTTGCGCCAGCTGGTCGACGAGGGCTGCAGCATTTTGTACATCAGCCACAAGCTGCACGAAATCCGTGCCCTGTGCACCCGATGCACGGTGCTGCGCGCTGGCCGCGTCACGGGCGAATGCGACCCGCGCCTGGAAAGCAACGCTTCGCTGAGCCAACGCATGATCGGCTCTGAGCCGCCCGCATTGGTGCGACAGCGCCAAACACCTGGCGCGGTGGTGTTGCAGGTGGCGGGCTTGAACTTGCCACGCAGCGAGCCCTTTGGGGTGGATTTATCGGGCCTTAACTTGGCCTTGCGCGCGGGCGAGGTGCTGGGCATTGCAGGCGTGTCGGGCAATGGGCAACGCGAACTGTTGGCCGCATTGTCCGGCGAGGACACCCGTGCCCAACCCCATGCCATTGTCTTGGATGGTCAAGCGGTCGGGGCCTGGCCGCCGCCGGCGCGGCGTGGTTTGGGTTTGCACCTTGTGCCCGACGAGCGCTTGGGCCGAGGTGCGGTGCCGGGCATGGATTTGGCACACAACCTGTTGCTCACGCGACAAGAGGCGGTGGGCCGATGGGGGTGGATTGACTTGCGGGCGTTGCAAGCGCAAGCGCAAGCGGTGATCGAGCGCTACCGCGTCAAAGCCAGTGGTCCGCAGGCGCTGGCCCAGTCGTTGTCGGGCGGCAATTTGCAAAAGTTCATTGTGGGTCGCGAGATCGATGCGCAACCTCGGGTGCTGCTGTTGTCGCAGCCCACCTGGGGCGTGGACGTGGGCGCAGCGGCACACATCCGGGCCGCCGTAGTGGCTTTGCGCGATGCGGGTTGTGCGGTGCTGTTGGTGAGCGAAGAACTCGATGAGTTGTTCGAACTGTGTGACGGCTTGCATGTGATGGCACAGGGTCGCTTGTCCCCGCGCCTTGACCGCGATCAGGCGGAAGTGGCCTTGATTGGCAGTTGGATGAGTGGGCTGTGGCCGCAAGCGACCAGCGTTGAATCGGCGGGGGTTGCGTGATTCGCCTGGAGCCGCGCGCACTGCCTTCTGCCAGCTGGAGCTTGGCCGCGCCCTTCATGGCTTTGACCATCACCGTGGTGCTGGGGGTGTTGTTGTTCACCGCTTTGGGCAAAGACCCGGTGGCGGCCTTGCGGGTGTTTTTTTGGGAACCGATCAAAAGCCCGTATGCCCTGGGTGAGTTGGTGGTCAAGGCCACCCCATTGCTCATCATTGCCTTGGGTTTGGCCCTGTGCTTTCGGGCCAATGTGTGGAACATTGGGGCCGAGGGCCAGTATGTGATGGGCGCGGTTGCTGCCTCTGGTGTGGCGCTGCAACTGGGTGGGGTGGCCGGTGCTTGGGTGTGGGTCATGCTGGCCGGCGTGCTAGGCGGCATGGTGTGGGCGGCTTGTGTGGCGTGGTTGCGCGAGCGTTTTCACGCCAACGAAATTTTGGTCAGCCTGATGTTGGTGTATGTGGCGGTGCAAGTGTTGGGCTACTTGGTGTTTGGCCCGTGGAAGGACCCAGCGGGCTACAACTTTCCGCAAACCCAAACCTTTGACGCGGCCACCCGCATTCCGCGCCTGATGGCGGGCTCGCGCATGCACTGGGGGATGGTGCTGGCCCTGCTGGGGGTGGTGGCGCTGTGGGTATTTTTGTTTCGCACCCGTGCGGGTTGGGCGCAGCAAGTCGGTGGCATGGCCCCGATGGCGGCGCGCTATGCGGGGTTTTCTTCGCGCAAGGCACTGTGGGTGGCTTTGCTGGTATCGGGTGGGGCAGCGGGTTTGGCCGGTGGTTTGGAGGTGGCCGGCCCCATCGGACAACTCACACCGTATGTGCCTGTGGGCTATGGCTTTGCCGCCATCATCGTGGCCTTTGTTGGGCGACTGCATCCGGTGGGCATGGTGTTTTCGGCGCTGCTGATGAGCATGTTCTATATCGGTGGCGAGTTGGCGCAGTCGCGCTTGGGCCTGCCCAAGTCGCTCACGGGGGTGTTTCAAGGCCTGTTGTTATTTAGCTTGCTCACATGTGATGTGTTGATTCACCAACGCGTGCGCTGGGCGCCTGCTACAAAGGGTGTTGCCTGATGGACAGCTACGCGTTGTTGATCGCGGCCACCTTGCAATCGGGCACGGTGCTGGCTTTGGCCGCTTTGGGTTTGCTGATCAATGAGAAAGCAGGCGTTGTCAACTTGGGTGCCGAGGGCATGATGCTGTGCGCGGCGATTGCCGGTTTTGCCACTGTGGTGCACACCGGTAGCGATGTCCTGGGGTTTGCGGCAGGCATGTTGGCTGGGGCGGTCATGGCCGCTTTTTTTGGGGCCTTGGTAGTGGGCCTCAATGCCAACCCCTATGCCAGCGGTTTGGCACTGAGCTTGCTCGGCGCGGGCTTGTCTGCGTTTGTGGGCGTATCGTACGTCCAGGCCAAATTGCCCGAGCGCACCAACTGCGCTGTGCCTTGGTTGAGCGATCTCCCTTGGGTGGGCGAAGCCTTTTTCAAACACCACCCCATGGTGTATGCGGTGATCGTTTTGACGGTATTTTTGACCTGGTGGTTTGAGCACTCTCGCCCAGGCTTGGTGCTGCGTGCCGTGGGTGAGTCACCCCAGTCGGCCCACGCTTTGGGCCACCCGGTGCGGCGCATTCGCATGCTTGCGATCATCGTGGGCGGCGCTTTGTGCGGCTTGTCTGGGGCCTATTTGTCGGTCATCTATACCCCATTGTGGGTGGAGGGCATGGTGGCTGGCAAAGGCTGGATTGCGCTGGCCCTGACCACCTTTGCCACCTGGCGGGCCGCGCGCGTGCTGTGGGGGGCGTATTTGTTTGGCGGGGTGACCATGCTGCAATTTCATTTGCAAGCCAGTGGGTGGGATGTGCCCAGCCAGTTTTTGAGCATGTGGCCTTATTTAGCCACCATTTTGGTGCTTGCGTTGATCTCCAAAAACCCGATCTGGATCAAAGCAAATATGCCGGCGTCGCTTGGCAAACCCTTCACGCCGGGCTCATAATGGCGCTTGGTTTTTTTCGTTCATCAAAGGAAATTTCATGACGCATGTGAGCAAACGTTCTTGGTTGAAAACCCTGGCCTTGGGCACCGTGGCTGCGGCCGTGTTGGTGGCCTGTGGCAAAAAAGAAGAGCCCAAAGTGGTTGAGCCACCCAAGCCCGAGCCATTGAAAATTGCATTCGCCTATGTGGGCCCAGTGGGAGATGGTGGGTGGACGTTTGCACACGACAACGCACGCAAGGCCATCGAAGCCGAGTTTGGCGAGAAGATCAAAACCTCGATGGTCGAAAGCGTGCCCGAGTCGGCCGACGCAGAGCGGGTCATCCGCGACATGGCCACCCAAGGCAACAAGCTGATTTTTGGCACCACCTTTGGCTACATGGAGCCCATGCTCAAAGTGGCGGCCGATCACAAAGACGTGAAGTTCGAGCACGCCACGGGTTACAAGCAAGCTGAGAACATGCGCACCTACGACAGCCGCACCTATGAGGGCGCGTACATGGCGGGTGTGATTGCGGGCAAGATGACCAAGAGCAACACCTTGGGTGTGGTGGCTTCCATTCCCATTCCAGAAGTGGTTCGCAACATCAACTCATTCACCTTGGGGGCACAGTCGGTCAACCCCAAAATCAAAACCAAGGTGGTGTGGGTCAACGAGTGGTTCAACCCGCCCAAAGAGACAGAGGCGGCCACCTCTTTGATCAATGGTGGGGCCGATGTGCTGTTTCAAAACACCGATTCACCTGCTGTGCTCAAAACCGCTGAAGAAAAAGGCAAGCGCGCCTTTGGTTGGGACTCTGACATGACCGCCTATGGCCCCAAAGCCCATCTGGCCTCGGCTGTCATCAACTGGACGCCGTACTACAGCAAAGCCACCCGCGAAGCCTTGGAGGGCAAGTGGACCGGTGGTACGGGCGTGTGGTGGGGTGTGAAAGAAGGCGCGATCGACATCGTTTCTATCGCCGAAGACGTGCCCGCCGACATCAAAACCAAAGTGGCCGATATCAAGAGCGGACTCAAAGACGGCAGTTTTGTGATCTGGAAAGGTCCTGTGGTCGACAACACCGGCAAAGAGGTCTTGAAAAAGGGCGATGTGGCCGACGACAATTTCTTGGGTGGGATCAAGTTCTACGTCAAAGGCGTGGAAGGCAAGGTGCCTGGCGCTGACAAGAAGTAAGCACTTCGCGGCTTGACAAAAAACCGCCTTGAACAGAGGCGGTTTTTTTGTGGGCTGGCATGTGTGCGGCAAAATCACACAAAGCCTTTTGTGATCTGATTGCATTGGAGAGTCACACATGAATTTTTCGGCCATCGACCCGGCGCGACTGCCACAATTGCTGTGTGCCATGCCCAAGGCCGAGTTGCACTTGCACATCGAAGGCAGCCTAGAGCCCGAGTTGATGTTTGAGCTGGCGCGGCGCAACCACATTGAGCTGCCCCATGCGGATGTGGCCGCTGTGCGCCAAGCTTATGCATTCACCAACTTGCAAAGTTTTTTGGACATCTACTACGCTGGGGCCAGCGTGTTGTTGCACGTGCAAGATTTCTACGATCTGGCTTGGGCTTACTTTCAGCGTGCGGCGGCCGATCATGTGGTGCATTGCGAAATTTTTTTCGACCCGCAAACGCACACCCAGCGCGGCGTGTCCATGCACACCGTGGTCACGGGTTTGCACCGGGCCTGTCAAGATGCGCGCGCGCAACTGGGCATAGACGCCCAACTGATCATGTGCTTTTTGCGCCATTTGAGCCAGGCCGATGCGTTTGAAACGTTGGCACAGGCCATGCCCTACCTCGACAAAATGGTGGGCGTGGGCTTGGATTCCAGCGAGGTGGGTCATCCACCAGAGAAGTTTGCACAGGTGTTTGCAAAAGCCCGCCAGTTGGGTCTGCGCTGCGTGGCCCATGCGGGTGAAGAGGGCCCCCCCGCTTACATGTGGTCGGCACTGGATGATTTGCACGCAGAGCGCATTGACCATGGTGTGCAAGCCACCCAGGATGCGGCGCTCATGCAGCGCTTGGCCAAGGCGCGCGTGCCACTGACCGTGTGCCCTTTGTCCAACATCAAGCTGTGCGTATTTTCCGATTTGGCAACGCACAATTTACCTGCCTTGCTGGATGCGGGTTTGTGTGCATCGGTCCACTCAGATGACCCAGCTTACTTTGGTGGCTACATCAATGACAACCTTTTGCAAACCTTTGAAGCTTTGCCCTTGAACGCCGGACATGCCCACCAACTGGCGCGCAACAGCTTTGAAGCCAGCTTTGTGCCAGATGCGCAAAAACAGATCTGGCTGGCGCAATTGGATGCTTGCTTTGTGCAGTTCGGCGCTTGAGCAAGCTGGATATGTCGCCAGTGTGAATGGGCCAGGGGCAAGATACTGGCTTTCCTCATTGACAAGCCCCACGGCTGAATGCACATTTGCGGCTTGTTGATTGGAGTCAAAACATGTTGAAGAGTTTTACCCGCCGTTGCTTGGCACTGGCTTTGGCCTTGGCTTGTGTGGGCGCGATGGCGCAAAGCGATTACCCCAATAAACCCATTCGCATGGTGGTGGCTTGGCCACCGGCCAGCGGCATAGACATCGTGATGCGCCACATCACAGAGGCCTTGCGGGCTGAATTGGGTCAGCCCGTCATCATTGAAAACCGCGCTGGTGCTGCCGGTGCCTTGGGCTCGGTGACCGTGGCCAATGCCCCACCCGATGGTTACACCTTGCTGTTCAACTCTGCGGCCATGAATATGCTCGCCGCCATGGGCACGCCCACCCAGTACAGCATGCCCGATTCGTTCACGCCGGTGGTCAATGTGTTTTCTTCGCCCATGGTGTTGGTGGCGCACCCGTCGCTGGACATCAAGTCGCCACAAGACCTGGTGGCCCTGGCCAAAGCCAAAAAAGGCGATATGTTTTATGCCACCTCGGGGCACGGCGCGCCTTCGCATTTTGTGGCCGAGTTGTTTCGCGCCCGCACCGGCATCGAAGCCACCGCAGTGCCGATGAAAGGTTCTCCACAAGCCATGCTGGAACAAATTTCAGGTCGTGTGGCGTTTCACTTTGCCGTGGCTTCCACTGCGTTGGCCCCGGCCAAAGACGGCAAGGTCAAGGCGGTGGCCGTGACCAGCAAATCGCGCTTGGCGGTGGCCCCTGACATCCCCACCATGGAAGAGTTGGGCTTTAAAAACTTCAATGCCAGTTACTGGAACGGCGTGTTTGGCCCCAAGGGCTTGCCCGCACCGATTGCAGAGCGTTTGGCCCAAGCTTTCAACAAAGTGATGGCGCGGCCTGACATCCAAGACAAGCTCATGCCCACGGCCAACGAAATCGACACCAGCAGCAGCCCAGCGCGCTTTGGCAGCATGATCCGAGACGACTTGGCCGTGTGGAGCGAAGTGGTGCGCTACGCCAAGATCAAGCCCGAGTAATTCGGCCGGGAAAGGGCTGCGGGCCGGGCATCAGGCCCGTGCCTGCCACCCACCATCGATGGGAATGGGTGTGCCTGTGATGTCGCAAGCATCCTCGCTGCACAAGAACGCGGCCAACGAGCCCACTTTGCTGGGTTGCACAAATCGTTTCGATGGCTGGCGGGCTTTTAAAAAGTCGGCGGTCAAAGCCTCTTCAGAAACCCCAGCGTCTTGCGCCCTTTGGGTGATGAGTTTTTTCAGGTGTGGTGTGTGCACGGCGGCCGGGCACAGGGCATTGACCGTGATGTTGTACTCGGCACACTCCAGTGCCACCACTTTGGTCAAGCCCACCAGGCCGTGTTTGGTGGCCACATAGTCACTGCGGTTGGCGGTTCCTTCTACACCGTAAATCGATGCCAGGTTGATGATGCGGCCCCAATTGCGCGACTTCATGCCCGGCACCAAGCGGTGCATGAAGTGGTAGGGCGCACTCAAATTGACGGCCAGTGCATAAGCCCATTGTTCGGGAGGTAAATTTTCGATCTCCGCATCGTGGCGCGTCACCGCGTTGTTGACCAAGATATCGACTTTTCCATACAAGCGCTCGGCCTCCAAGACCATGGCGTCTATTTCTTGTGGTTTGGAAATGTCGGCACCGTGGTAGTGGGCTTGTGCGCCGGTTTCTTGCAGCAGTTTCAGTTGGTGTTCAATCACCTCCTCGTCGGCAAAGCCATTGATTAAAACGCAGCAGCCTTTGCGCGCCAGTGCGGCTGCAATTTCAAAGCCAATGCCACCGAGCGAGCCAGTGATCAAAGCGGATTTTCCTTGGAGCATGGTGGTCTTTCTGAATGATGGTGGGCGTTGCGCTTATTGTCCGTTGCGCAAACGGGTGCCCAAAATTTGCCCGGTGGTGAAGGCGCCGCCCACACCGGCCAAATAGAGCAATGTTTGTGCGGCTTGTTCTGGCAGATTGGCTGTGCCCAGCACATCTTGGGCTGCTTTTTCATCCCACAGGTTTGGATTCGCACCGCGCGCCAATGGGGTGTCGGTCATGCCGGGGTTCAAGCCGTTGACCGTGACGCCGTGTTGCCCCAGGCTCAAGGCGAGGCTTTTGGTCAAGGCGATCATGCCGCCTTTTGACGCAGCGTAATGCGCATAACTGGAACTACCGTACAGACCACGGTCGGAGGTCAGCAGCACCATGGTGCCGCTTTTTTGCGCCACCATGACCTTGGCCACTTCGCGCGTGATGAAAAAGCTGCCGTCCAAGTTGATGCGCAAGGTCTCGCGCCACTGGTCATCGGTCATTTCAAGCAAAGGGGCAGCCACGCAAATGCCTGCGGCATGGATGAGCACATCGATGCACCCGTGAGATTGCACGGCCTTGTTCACCAAGGCGCTGCATTGTTCAGACGAACCCACATCAAACGCCATGCTGATCACGGGGTGAGCCGTTTCACCTAAGCAATCTTGCGTATTTTTCAATGCGGCAGTTTGTCGATCGGCCAATACCAAGCGTGCACCTTCGCGTGCAAACAGTTGCGCGCATGCGCGCCCGATGCCCGATGCAGCGCCTGTGATGACGATGGACTTGTTCTTGATCGACATGATTGGTTCTCCCAGATTGACACCGAAATGAGATTAACATAAGATAAAAAAATCCCACGATACGAGATAAACAAAATGGAACAAGCAGCCCCCAGAACCTTCAAGGTTTACCAAGAAGAAGACTATCCGCAAGATAAAAAAGCCAGCGCTTATCCGGATTGGCCACCGCAGGCTTTTCACGTCAGCCATTTGCAGGAAGACTCTTTCAAAACCGATGGGTTCAGGCACTGGGCCTTGTCGCGTGACATGGGCATGGTCGAGGCCACTGGCGGCATGGTCGACGTGCACGTGAACCGCCGTGCCAAGCCCTTTGATCCGAAAGAAATTTCACATCGCCACTTTCACAATGTCCATTACCAAATGGTTTATGTGCTCAAAGGTTGGGTGCGCAATGAGTTCGAAGGGCACGGCGAGTTTTTGATGAAAGAAGGCAGTTGTTGGCTGCAGCCCCCGCGCATCAAGCACACGGTGCTGGGGTTTTCGGATGACCTGGAAATTTTGGAGGTCATCATTCCTGCCAATTACGACACGGTGAACCTCAACGAGCCGCCCAAAGGCATTCCCGACCCTGCTGGTGGAGCGCCCCATGCTCGATAACCTCAACGCCATGCGTGGCAAGCGCGCTTTGATCACCGGAGCCAGTGCAGGCATTGGGCGTGCTTGTGCCACGTCGCTGGCCCGCTGTGGCGTGCATTTGGTGTTGACGGGACGCAAGGTGGCAGCGTTGGAGGACGTGGCCCAAACGTGCCGCACCTTGGGTGTGGAGGTGGTGGCTTTGGCCGGCGACTTGAACGACAAGCCCTTTGTGCGCAAGCTGGCCCAAGCCGCGCACGACGTGGATGTGTTTGTCAACAACGCGGGCATCTTGAACTACGCCCCGGTGTTGGACATGCCGGTGGAGGAATGCGAGCAAATGTTTGCCACCAACGTGATCGCTTGTTACGACATCTCGCGCGAAGTGGCCCAGCACATGGTCGCCCGCGGTGGGGGCCAAATGATTTTCATCACCTCGGGATCGGCGCGCAATGTGGGCATGCATGCCATGGTTTATGCCGCTACCAAACACGCGGTGTCGGCATTTGCCAAGGGGTTTCGCTTGGAGCTCAAAAGCGCCAACATCCGCGTCACTGAATTGGCCCCGGGTATGGTCGACACCGATATGCGCAAAGGCATCACCCATCCCGAGGTGCTCAAGGCCTTGGCGGCGCGCCCCTTCAAGCCCATCTCGCCGCAGGACGTGGCCGATGGTGTGGTCTATGCAGTGTCCTGCAAGCCCGGCAACAGCCCTGACCTGATCGAACTGCGCCCACCGCGCGCCTGAGGCTGACCATGGATTTGGGATTGAAACAACAAACCGCGTTGGTCACCGGCGCGTCGCAAGGCATTGGGCGCGCCATCGCCGTGGCCTTGGCCCGCGAAGGATGCCACCTTCATTTGGCGGCGCGCAACCAAGATGTCTTGTCGGCATTGGCCAAAGAGCTCGCGCATGACCATGGCGTGCAAGTGCACACCCACGCGGTCGATTTGAGCCAGCCGGGTGCGGCCGATCAATTGGCCGCCGATTGCGGCGAACTCGACATCTTGGTCAACAACGCAGGCAACACCCCGCGTGGCACTTTGTTTGAAGTCGACGAGCCCACCTGGCGACAAGGTTGGGAGCTGAAAATTTTTGGCTACATCAACCTCACCCGTGCGGTGTATCGCCAAATGTTCAAGCGCCAGCGCGGCGTGATCGTCAACGTGATTGGCATTGGCGCTGAAAAGCTCGAATACGCATACGCAGCGGGCTCGATGGGCAATGCCGCGTTGGTGGCCCTGACAAAAACTTTGGGCAGCGTGAGCATGGACCATGGTGTGCGCATTTTGGGCGTGAGCCCGGGGTGGGTGGAGACCGAAAAAGCCAAACGCACCCTCAAACGCCGCGCATTGCAGGAGTTGGGTGACGAGAACCGCTGGCGCGAGTTGACAGCGCATTTCCCGCGTGGTCATTTGATTCAGCCCGATGAGATTGCCGATGTGGTGGCCTTTGCATGTTCAGGCAAAGCCAGCGCCATTTCCGGCCATGTGATCACGGTGGATGCGGGGTTTGCCGCGCGCGGCTATGCACCGCCCGTGATCAAGGCGTGAAGCCGCACGCGCCCATCTGCAACAGTCCACTGAAAGAACAACGACCCCATGCACAACCCTTTGCAACAAAAACTGTTGGCAGGCAAAACGGCCAAGCTGATGTCCTTGCGTTTGAGCCACCACATCGATGTGGTTCAAATGCTCAAGGTCGCAGGGTTTGATGGTTTCTACATCGATGCCGAACACGGCATGTATTCACTGCGCGACATATCAGACCTGTGTCAAATGGCGCACGCATGTGGCCTCACCCCCTGGGTGCGGGTGCACAGCGCAACAGTGGGTGCGATCGGTCCGGTGCTCGATGCCGGAGCCCTGGGCATCATCTTGCCGCACGTGAACAACCCCCAAGAAGCGGCGCAAGCCGTGGCCTTGTGTCGCTACCCACCGCTGGGGCATCGCTCGATGGCGGCTTTGGGCCCGCCGTCGGCGTACCAGCGGGTGCCCGCCAAAGAGTCTTTTGCGCAGCGCAATGCGGCCGTGATGGTGGTGGCCATGATCGAGACCCAAGCGGGTTTGGACCAAGCCCAAGCCATTGCTGCCGTGCCCGGCGTGGACGCTTTGATGATGGGGCCGATGGACTTGAGTTTGGAGTTGGGCGTCCCCGGCGAACTTCGCCACCCGCGCATCTTGGCCGCTTACGACATCAGCTTGCAGGCGGCCATGGCGGCGGGCAAGCACTTTGTGTGTGGCGACGCGGGCGGGCCACCGGTGGCGCAATTGGTGGCCCATGGTGCGCGCGTTTTGTTGGGCAGCAACGACGCCAATTATTAGTTGCAGGCTTTGAGCCAAGCCGCCCAATCCTTGGAGCGCGAGGCCCTGGGCAGCACCCACTGAATGGGGGACCGCAGCACCCGCCGGTTGCTGCAACCTAGGCGGGTGGGGTGGCTTCAATCGAAGCCGGGTGGCTCGTCCACGTTGACGGTGTCAAAGGTACCGGGGATGATGATCTCGAGCACCTCCAAGTCGTCTGAATACTCCAGCACCGTGTGTTTGATGCCGGCCGGTTGTATCCAGCAACTGCCCGCGACCATCATGTGTTCGCCTTGGCCTTCAAACTCCACCCGGTTCCAGCCTTTGAGCACATACACCATCTGAAACTTGACATCGTGAAAGTGGCGCTTGCTCACCGCTGCTTGGTCAAACGGGCGGCCGCGCGCGTTGACATGGGCGTCGACCAAACCACCGGTGGCCTCTTTGGCGCCCAAGTCGCGGTAAACCACATAAGGGCGCAGACCTTCGCCTTTGAACTCCGAGGTGGCCAAGTGGCTGACATGGAACTTTTGAATCGGCCATTGGCCCAGGTCGCGCATGGCGGTCTCTGCCTTGACCGGGTGCAACGGGGGGTCGTAGGTTTTGGGTTTGGGGGTCATGGGGTTCTCCGGTTGAATGTGGGGGGCGCTAGAGGTGTCGCGCAGCGCAGGTTTTAGTCGGCGCGGATTTGGGCATCTTTGACGATGCGACTCCATATCTTTTGCTCTTTCGCGATGTAGGCCGCAAATTCGCTGGGTGGTCCGCCACCGCCAACCGCGTTGTCGGTGGCAAAGCGCTCGGTCACGGCGCTGGACTTGAGCGCCTTGAGGCTTTCTTCTTGGATTTTTTTCACCACGTCCACCGGTGTGCCTGCGGGGGCCAAGATGCCGTACCACTGCGCGGTCTCAAAATCTTTGAAGCCCATTTCGGCCACGGTGGGGATGTCGGGCAAGCCAGAGATGCGCTGCTGCGTGCCCACCGCGATGGCGCGCAGTTTGCCCGCACGGATGTGGGCACCCAAGGCGGGCAAGCCCGCCGACGAGGCATGGGTGCGGCCAGCCAATAAATCGGCCAATTGCGGGCCGGTACCCCGGTAGGGGATATGGGTCAGCGAGATGCCCGTGACGAGTTTGAGGTACTCCATGGCCAGATGACCGGCACTGGCGTTGCCGGCCGAACCGTAGTCGAGCTTGCCGGGGTTTTTCTTGGCGTAGGCAATGAACTCTTGAAAGGTTTTGGCCGGCACGTCGGGGTGAATGACAAACACATTGGGCACCTTGGCCAACAGGGTCACCGGCATGAAGTCTTTGTTCACATCGTAGGGCTGGTTGCTCAACATGTAGGGGTTGACCGCCAGCGTGCCCACATGGCCCAAGATGAGGGTGTGGCCATCGGGCACCGACTTGGCCGCCTCCACCATTGCCACGGTGCCCGCGCCGCCCGGTTTGTTCTCCACGAACACCGATTGCCCCAGGCCTTTGGTCAGTTCAGCGGCCACCGAACGGGCCACGATTTCGCTGGTGCCGCCAGGCGCAAAAGGCACCAAAAAGCGCACCGGCTTGGTGGGCCAGTTGGTGGCCTGAGCCAAACCCCAGGGAGAAGCCAAGGCCAATGCGCCCGCACTTTGCAGCAGGTCCCGGCGGGTCAGAAGGTCAAAGTGTTGTGCAGATTGGGCCATGTGGGCTCCTGTGAATCAGTGCGTGCGCGAGCGCCTTTGGGCCCGTGAGATGGTTAAAACTGATAGCGGCGCAAGCCACCATCGACCGGAATCACAGCACCGGTGATGTAACTGGCCTTGGGAGAGGCCAAGAAGGTGACCAAGTTGGCCATGTCCTCGGGCTCACCATAGCGGGCCATGGGGATTTCGTTTTCGCACTGCCACTGACGGTACTCGGGTGTGTAGTTGCGAAAAATTTGCTCTGAGTGGATGCGCCCGGGGGGCACGCAGTTGACGGTGATGCCGTGTGGGCCCACCATGCGCGACAAGCCTTTGGCCCACGAATGCATGCCCGCTTTGGCGCAAAAAGCGCCGTTCACATGGTCGGGCTCGCTCTTGCCGGTGATGTTGATGATGCGACCCCACTTGTTGGCGATCATTTGGTCGATCAAGGCGTCGGCAAGTTGGCGTGGGCGGTGAAAGTTCAGGGTCATCGCTTCTTGCCACTGGGCTTCGCTCACGTGCAGGTCTTTGAAACTGCGCGAACCGCCCGCGTTGTTGATCAAGATGTCGACCCGGCCCAGGCCTTGCAGGGCCGCTTGGCTCAGTTGCTGGGCGGCGTCTTCGGCGTACATGTCTTGGGCAATGAGGATGGGCTTTTTACCGCCAGCGGCCACAATGGCGGCCGAGACGGCTTGCAGCTTGTCCAAGCGGCGTGCGGTCAAGGCCAGTTGCACCCCTTCGGCTGCCAGGGCCAGCGCAATGCCTTCGCCAATGCCCACAGATGCGCCTGTGACCAGCGCGGTTTTGTCTTTGATCTGCATGTCCATGGGGGTGTCCTTTCAGTGGAATTTTTTTGTGAAGGGTGGTTTCGATGGGGTGGTTCAGGGTTGGATCACTCTGAACCCAAGCGCAAGCGGTTGGGCAGGCGTTTTTCGATCGAAAACTTGAGCATGGCCGCGACGCGGTAAATGCCGTGGGCAAACTTGCTGTAGGGCATGGTCAGGAAAAACGCCATCACCGCCCCCAAATGGATGGCCAGGCTCAGCGGCAAGGCGGCGGTGTCGCGCAATGCCAGCAAAGCCAAGCCGCTGGCACCGCACAAAAACAGCAGCGCAATGAAGGCGCGGTCCATGGGTTTTTGGGCCGCATCGCCGTGTTCGGGGTGGCGGTGCAGGTTCAGCCACAGCAGCCCTGACGGGCCAATGAGCAAGCCCACCCCACCCACGGTGCCCAACACCACCGGCAAGCTGGTCAAGGCGTAAGGGGCGACCCAACCCCATACATAGTGGTAAAGGGTGGCCACGCCGGTGGCCGCAAAACACAGCATGAAACCGTAAAACGTGGCATGGTGAAAGCGCCTTCGCCACAAGGTGCTGCGGTCGTCGGTTTCATTGCAACCCAAGCCGTGGCCGCCACCCAGGTATTTGAGGCGCAGGGCATCGTGGGCGGTTTCGGCGCTGGCTGCCCCGTGGATGGGGGCGGGGTCGCGCCCGTCCATGGGCAGCACGGCCCGCCAAAAGTCGCGCACCCCCAACCCCAGGGCAAACACGCTCCAAGCGAACACGGGGCCAAACATCCACACCAGCAGGCCATGCGGAAAAATGGCGTAAAAGTTGCCGCCCTCGATGCGCTGCCAGGCCGTGCCTTGTACCAGCATGGTGACCACCAAAAACAAGGCCAGCGACAAGCTCAAGGCCAGGGCCAGCGTCAGGCCGTTGCGTTGGTACAGCGTGCCCAAACTGCGTGGCCAGGCAAATTGTTGGTAGGTGGTCAATCGCACCTGCGCCAGCGACTGGGGCACGTTGACGCCAAACGGGTTGGGCGGGGCGTACTGGCAAGCGTGCAAGCAAGCGCCGCAGTTGTGGCACAAATTGGCCAGGTAGTGGGTGTCGGCGGCGGTGAATTCGAGTCGCCGTGTCATGGCAGGAAAGACCGCACAAAAGCCCTCGCAGTAGCGGCAGGCATTGCAGATTTGCATGATGCGCGCCACCTCGGTTTCGGCCGGGCCCATGCTCAGGCCTGCCGGGCCTTGCGCCAAGGCGCGCGCTTGGTCGGTGAGGCTTTGCAAAGATTCAAGCTGGGACATGGTCCACCCCCGCATGCAAGGCGGCTTGCGCCGCATGCTGACCGGCCACGCGGCCAAAAATGGTGCCAATGGTCATGCCCACCCCGGCCGTGTAGCCTTGGCCCAGCACATTGCCCGACATCACCTCGCCTGCGGCAAACAAATTGGGGCTGGGTTGGCCGCGCACAAAGACCGCCGCTTGATCGTTGACTTTGACGCTCAGGTAAGTGAAGGTGATGCCTGGCCGCAGCGCATAGCCGTGATAAGGCGGTGTGTCGATGCGCCGCGCCCAATGGGTTTTGGCCGGTGTGATGCCTTCGGTGTGGCAGTTGTCAAGCACCGCGTGGTCAAAATCGCCCTCCACACAGGCGTCGTTGAAGCCCGCCACGGTTTGCACCAAGGTGTCGGGGTCCAAACCCAGTTTGCCCGCGAGTTCGGGCAGGGAGTTGGCCGTGATGGGCGGAAACACCGATGGCATGAATCGCCCCACGGCTTTGGCGTCAATGATGGCGTAGCCAATTTGGCCTTGCTGGCCAGCGATCAAGCGCCCCCAGATGGCATATCGTTTGGGCCAGAAGTCTTCGCCTTCGTCGTAAAAGCGCTGTCCGTGTTGGTTGACCATGATGCCCAGTGACACGCAATCCAACCGGGTGGTGATGCCCCCATCAAACAGGGGCGAACGCGCGTCAATGGCCACGCAATGCGCTTGGGTGGGGTCGCCAATGGCGTCGGCACCGCTGTCGAGCATGTGCTTGAGCAGCACGCCCATATTGAAGCGCGTGCCACGGATCAAAAAGTTGTCGGCGGTCCACTCACCCCATTGGTTTTGGCCCCAGGCCTCGCGCTGCCAGGGGATGTTGGATTCGTAGCCACCGCAGGCGACCACGCAGGCACGGGCGGCAAATCGGCGCTGGCCGGCCCAAGCGGCGACAAAGCGCGGGCCGTCCCACTCCAGTCGGTCAACCTCGGTCTCATACATGATGTCCACACCGAGCTTTTCCGCGCTGCGGAAATAGGCATTGATCAGCGCTTTGCCCCCGCCCATGAAAAAAGCATTGGTGCGCGACAGGTGCAAGGTGCCTGACAGCGAGGGTTGAAAGTGAACGCCGTGGCTGCGCATCCAGTCGCGGCAGCGTGAGGATTCGCGGATCACCAAGCGGGTCAATGGCTCGGTGGTTTTGCCCCCCGTGACCTTGTACATGTCTTGCCAGAACTCTTCTTCTGGGTAAGCCTCGGTCAGCACGTCCTCGGGCGCGTCGTGCATGCAGCGCAGGTTGCGCGTGTGGACCGAGTTGCCACCGCGCCAGTCTTTGGGAGCGGCTTCGAGCAGCAACACTTTGGCGCCGGCTTCGCAGGCGGTCAAAGCGGCGCACAAGGCGGCATTGCCGCCCCCCACCACGATGACATCCCACTCGGTTTGGGTAGGTGCAGTCTGTTTCATGGGGTCAGACTGTAGCGGTTTTGGCGACCCCAGACCCCTTGGGCGAGTCCGCTGCGCGCCACCTAAAATGCGGCCATGAGCATCAAATCAGACAAATGGATTCGCCGCATGGCGCAGCAGCACGGCATGATCGAGCCTTTTGAACCCGGCCAGGTGCGCGAGGTCAATGGGCAAAAGATCGTCAGCTATGGCACCAGCAGTTATGGCTACGACATCCGCTGCGCCCCAGAGTTCAAGGTATTCACCAATATCTATAGCACCGTGGTGGACCCCAAGAACTTTGACGAAAAGAGCTTTGTCGACATCACTGCCGACGTGTGCATCATCCCGCCCAACAGTTTTGCCCTGGCCCGGACCATGGAGTACTTTCGCATTCCGCGCAATGTGCTGACCATTTGCCTGGGCAAAAGCACCTATGCGCGCTGCGGAATCATTGTCAATGTGACGCCCTTTGAGCCCGAGTGGGAAGGCTACGTGACCCTGGAGTTTTCCAACACCACCCCCTTGCCAGCCAAAATTTATGCCGGTGAAGGCTGCGCCCAGGTGCTGTTTTTCGAGAGTGACGAAGTCTGCGAGACCAGCTACAAAGACCGTGGCGGCAAGTACCAAGGCCAAGTTGGCGTGACCCTGCCCAAGGCCTGATGCAGGCCCTGTTGCAGCCGCGCCACCCCGGGGTGAGACAATGGCGTCATCCATGAGTTCTTTTTCAAACCTTCAGCTGGCCCCCGAGCTGGCCCGCGCCGTGGCCGAAATGGGCTACGAATCCATGACCCCGATCCAAGAGCAAGCCATTCCGGTGGTCTTGTCGGGTCAAGACGTCATGGGGGCGGCCCAAACCGGAACGGGCAAAACCGCCGCTTTCTCGCTGCCTTTGCTCCAGCGCATGATGAAGCACGAAAACGCTTCCACCTCACCGGCGCGCCACCCCGTGCGGGCGCTGGTGTTGTTGCCCACCCGCGAGCTGGCCGACCAAGTGGCCCAGCAAGTGGCGGCCTATGCCAAATACACCGACTTGCGCAGCACCGTGGTGTTTGGTGGCATGGACATGAAGCCCCAAACCCTGGAGCTGAAAAAAGGCGTTGAGGTGCTGGTGGCCACGCCGGGTCGACTCCTGGACCACATTGAGGCCAAGAACGTGGTGCTCAACCAGGTCGAATACGTGGTGCTCGACGAGGCCGACCGCATGCTCGACATTGGGTTTTTGCCCGACTTGCAGCGCATCTTGAGCTATTTGCCCAAGCAGCGCATCACCTTGCTGTTTTCCGCCACTTTTTCGCCCGAGATCAAACGCTTGGCCTCGAGCTATTTGCAAAACCCGGTCACCATTGAGGTGGCGCGGCCCAACGAAACCGCCTCCACCGTCAGCCAACACTTTTACAGCGTGAGTGACGATGACAAGCGCCGTGCCCTGCGCCAATTGATCAAGCGACACGCCATCACCCAGGCCTTTGTGTTTGTCAACAGCAAACTGGGCTGTGCCCGCTTGGCACGCACACTCGAGCGCGATGGCCTCAATACCACCGCTTTGCACGGCGACAAAAGCCAAGACGAGCGACTCAAGGCCCTGGAGGCTTTCAAGCGCGGTGATGTGGACTTGCTCATTTGCACCGATGTGGCCGCCCGTGGCTTGGACATCAAAGATGTGCCTGCGGTGTTTAACTTTGACATCCCCTACAACGCCGAAGACTATGTGCACCGCATTGGCCGCACCGGCCGTGCAGGGGCCTCTGGTCTGGCCTTGAGCTTTGTCTCGGGCAATGACAACCGCTTGGTGGTGGACATTGAGAAGCTGATCAAGAAAAAGATCGAGCTCGAAGCGATTGAGTTTGACGAAGACCGTCCGCGCGAGCGCATCAACACCGGGCGGCGTGCCTGGGGCGATGACGATCCGCGCGATGTGCTTGACGCACCACCCCAAAATGCACGCCCAGCCCCCGCTGTGCGTGGCCCCCGCTCGGCCCCCAAAGACCCGTTTTTTGACAAGCCCTACGAGCCCCCCGCCGATGCCGCGCCGCCGGCTTGGGAGGCCGGCGAACGGCCATCAGGGCGAATCTCTGCCAATATCAAGCCCAAGCGCAAGGTGGCGGCCTTGTTTAAAACAGAGTCTTGACGCGGTGCCCCACACAGGGGCGCGGATTGTCAGTTGTCATCAGCGGCTGGTCAATGCCATGGGGCTTTAGCCCAAAGGTGCCGCCCGATCGGGATTGGCAACTTGCACCCGCTCACCCCAGCTGCCATCCGCTCGCAACTCCAGGGCCGTCAAAACCCCGCCCCACACGCACCCAGTGTCCAGGCACGCCACGTCGGTGCGGTCCAACCAACCCAGGGTCGACCAGTGCCCAAAAGCGATGCGGTGATCGGCGCTTTGGCGGTGCGGGACATCAAACCAAGGCAGGTACCCGCTGGGGGCATGTTGCGCGCCCTCCTTGATTTTGAAGTCCATCACCCCTTGGGGGCTGCAAAAGCGCAAGCGCGTGAGCACATTGACAATGCAGCGCCAGCGCTCAACCCCTTGCAACTGGTCATCCCAGGTGGCGGGGGTGTTGCCATACAGGTGGGGTAAAAATTCATCCCACTGAGGGGAGCTCAAAACGGCTTGCACCTCGCTGGCCAAGGTCAGGGTTTGCTCCGCCCCCCAAGCGGGCAAAACGCCGGCGTGCACCATCAAGCAGCCGTGCAGGCGCAGCGCCAGTGGCTGCTCACGCAGCCATTGCAGCAAGGTGTGGCCGTCGTTGGCATGCAACAACTCAACCAAGGTGTCGCTGGGGTGGGGTGGCCGCACACCGCGCGACACGGCCAGGGCGTGCAAGTCGTGGTTGCCCAGCACGCATTGGGCGGCGCCTTGCAAGGCCATCACGCGGCGCAACACGGCCGCTGATGACGGCCCGCGGTTGACCAAGTCACCCAACAAAACCAAATGGTCGCGGCTGGGTGAAAAGCCAATGTGTTGCATCAATTGGGACAAGGCTGCATCGCAGCCTTGCACGTCGCCGATCAGGTAAAGTGCCATGCATGCGATTGTCCCCACTTTGACGCGCGTGAACTGCGCCCTTTTGTCCCCATGGAACTGTTGCTGATTGCGGGCTTGACCCTGCTCAATGGGGGTTTTGCCATGGCCGAGATGGCCTTGTCGGCGAGCCGCAAGGCGCGGCTGGTGGCCTTGCACGCGGCAGGCGCTGCCGGCGCGCATGCGGCCTTGGAGCTGATGGGGCGGCCCACCCAATTTTTGTCCACGGTTCAAATTGGCATCACCTCGATTGGGGTGCTCAATGGCATCGTGGGGGAGGCCGCATTCAGCCAAGGATTGGCCCAAACGCTGATGGCCTGGGGTTGGAGCCCATGGGCCGCCGCCTGGGTGGCCACGGCGGTGGTGGTCACCTTGATCACCGTCATCACCATTATTTTTGGCGAATTGGTGCCCAAACGCATCGCCCAGTTGCACCCAGAAACCGTGGCCCGCTGGTGTGCCCCGCTGATGTTGGCGCTGGCCCGTTTGGCCCGGCCCATGGTTTTTTTATTGTCGGCCGCCACGGCGGGGGTGTTGCGTTTGTTGCGCATCGACACCCGGGGCAGCCCCAGCGTGACCGAAGAGGAAATCACCGCCAGCTTGGACCAAGGGGTCGATGCCGGGCTGATTGAGTTGCACGAGCACCAAATGGTGAAAAACGTGTTTCACTTGGACGAGCGCAGCCTGACTTCGATGATGGTGCCGCGGGCCGACATCGCGTGGCTTGACGCGCGCGCCAGCGTGGCCCAGGCGTTGGCCCAGGTCGGACAACTCGGATCCCATTCGTGGTACCCGGTGTGCCGAGATGGCTTGGAACATGTGCTGGGCGCGATCAGTGTGGGGCAACTTTTGGACCCGGCATTGGCACCAGACACCTTATTAGAAGCCCTGGCCCAGCCGGTGCCGTTTGTGCCCGAAACCCTCACCGGGCTGGACTTGTTGGCCCAGTTTCGCCGCCCTGCGGCCAGTGAGGTGGCCAGCCCTGGTTGGCGCGACCACAGCCGCGGTCGCCTGACCTTGGTGGTGGACGAGTATGGTGTGGTCCAAGGCATGATGACCCCGCGCGATTTGCTCGAAGCCATCACGGGGGAATTGCTGCAAACATCTGCCCCAGAGGAAACCTGGGCCACCCAACGTGCGGATGGCACCTGGTTGCTCGACGGCTTGATGCCCATCAGCGAACTCAAGGCGCGCTTGGGCTTGAAAGATTTGCCCCACGACGACAAAGGCCGCTACAACACCGTGGCCGGATTGGTGCTCGTGTTGGCTGGTCGATTACCGCGCACCGGTGAGCGCTTTGAAGGGGCCCAGTGGGCTTTCGAAGTGGTCGACATGGATGGGCGGCGCATCGACAAGGTGTGGGCCAAGCCACTGCCAGATCCAGATGAATCAGGGTAAACCCTAGATTACGGGCGACTGATAAATTTGATAATGGCTGGCTTTCCCTGCCACAAATTGACATGTCTGTCATTCAAAGTCCTGCCCAACGGGTCCCTGATGGGATCGACGGCGCCCAGCTCCAGCAGCTGCGCGTGGCGGCGGGCTTGGACCCGACTGTGTTGGCCATCCGAACGAGTTTGTCCAAGGCCCAGGTGCTGCAAATTGAAAATGGCGGGCATGACTTGTTCTACAACGCGTCGATCAAACGCGCCTGCGCACGTAAGCTCGCAGTGGCGTTGGGCATCGACCCTGACCGCGTGGTGGCGGCTGTGCCCGCCGCTCAAGTGCACAGCGCTTCGATAGACCCACGGGTGACCCCCGCTTGGCAAGCCGTTGACCCCATGCACACAGACCGTTGGCGAGGTCCCTTGAAGGGCGTTTGGGCCAGCGCGGCCATTGCGCTGGCTGTGATGGCCCTGGGCGTGACCCAGGCCAATTGGGGCGATGGTTCTTTCTCACCGCTGGCGCAGCGCTTGCGTGATTGGGCGGTTTCACCCTACAGCTTGTTGGCCCCGTGGGCGCAGCCAGCGTTGGAGGCCCCCACCCATGGGGTTGACAGCGTGGCGGTCAAAGACGGTCCTGGGGCATTGATGGGGGTGGACAGTCCCGCCCAATCTCAGCCCTTGGCAACCCCCACAGCTCAGGCGCAGACAGATGACTGCCCGCAAGCCACCGACCAAAGCCCCGTGGTGCAACCCCTGAAAGCCTTTAAAGCCGGACAAATGGTGTTTGTCCAGGCCTTGGGCGATCAACATTTGTGTCTGCGAGACCACAGTGGGCAGGTTTGGTCGGTGACTTTCAGGGCCGGGCAAGAGCGCACTTTCCAAGGCTCCCCGCCGTGGTCCGTCCAGTCTGCCAGCCTGTCGCAGTTCAATGTCTTTTTCCAAGGCTGGCGACTGCACTTGCCCGAAGACACCACCGACAGCGTGCGCATCGTCGAGTTGCAACGCTGAAACCGCGCTGCTTTGAGTTCTCTGGGGTTACTTTGTCGTGTGCTTGACGGCCTTGGGGCCCAGCCCTGACTTGGGTGGGAGACAATTCCCGCATGCAACCCAAACCCATACCCAACCCTGACGTGCCCACCACGGTGGCTGGCCCCTTGGCCGGCATCAAGGTGGTTGAACTTGGGCAACTCATCGCAGGTCCCTTTGCGGCCAAGACCATGGCCGACTTTGGCGCGGACGTGGTCAAGATCGAACCGCCAGGCGCAGGCGACCCATTGCGCAAATGGCGTTTGCTCAAAGATGGCACCTCGGTGTGGTGGCAGGTGCAGTCGCGCAACAAGCGCTCGTTGGCGCTCAATTTGCGCGACCCCCAGGCGCAAGACATCGTGCGCCAACTCGCCAGCGAAGCCGATGTGCTGATTGAAAATTTTCGACCTGGTGCGATGGAGGCTTGGGGCTTGGGCCCGAGTGCGCTGCACGCGCTCAACCCGCGTTTGATCATGTTGCGCATCAGCGGCTACGGACAAACCGGTCCGTGGCGCGACAAGCCTGGTTTTGGCGTGGTGGCCGAGGCCATGGGGGGGCTGCGCCACCTCACCGCCGAGCCTGGACGGGTGCCGGTGCGGGTGGGCGTGAGCATTGGCGACACCTTGGCCTCGTTGCACGGGGTGATTGGTGTCTTGATGGCTTTGCATGAGCGCCACCGCAGCGGTTTGGGTCAGGTGATCGACATGGCCTTGTACGAAGCCGTGTTCAATTGCATGGAAAGTCTGTTGCCCGAATACAGCGCATTTGGTGCAGTGCGTGAACCCGGGGGCAGTGCCTTGCCCGGCATTGCACCAACCAACGCTTATCGCTGCAACGATGGGGGTTATGCCCTGGTGGCGGGCAATGGCGACAGCATTTTCAAGCGCCTCATGCACGCCATTGGGCGCGATGATTTGGGGCTGGACCCGGCCTTGTCCGACAACAGTGGTCGCGTTTTGCGTGTGGCAGAAATCGACGCGGCCATAGAGGCCTGGACCGTCCAACACAGCGTCGATGAGGTGTTGGCCATGCTCGAACGCGCCGAGGTGCCCGGTGGGCGCATTTACACGATTGCCGATATGGCCAACGATCCCCACTACCAAGCCCGGGGCATGATCGAGCAGATCACCATGGCCGATGGCTCGCGACTGAGCGTGCCCGGGGTGGTGCCCAAGTTGTCGCGCACACCGGGTGGCTTGCGCCGCCAAGCCCCTGGTTTGGGGCAAGACACCGATGCCGTGCTCACCGAAATGGGGTTGACCCCGGCGCAAATCCAAACGCTGCGCGAGCGCGGTGTGGTGGCCTGATGGAGTTGCAAGACCTGTTGTACAGCCAAGGATTTGGCACCCGACGCGTGTGCGTGGGTTTGGTGCAAAAAGGCTTGGTGCGCTTGCCCATCGAAGGACAGTGGCAGACCTGCGAAGACCCCTGGCTGGAGGTGGACGCCACGCCCGATGGGCCATTTGAGGTGCAAGGGGTGCCCTGGGTGTACCGCGCCCGTGCGCACCTGATGCTGCACAAACCGGCGGGCACCGAATGCTCTCGCAAGCCCTCCACCTGGCCCAGCATCTACAGCTTGCTGCCAGCGCCCTTGCGCCAGCGGCCGCAAAAAAGTGCGGTCGATGGGGTGCAGGCCGTGGGCCGTTTGGACCAAGACACCACGGGCCTGTTGTTGCTCAGTGACGATGGTCAATTCATCCACCGCATGGCCTCGCCGCGTCACCACGTGCCCAAGGTTTACCAAGTGCACACCGTGGACGCGGTGACCCCACTGCAAACTGAAAAATTGCTCGCTGGGGTGGTGCTCGATGACGACCCCCAACCGGTGCGCGCCGCCGCGTGCGAGGCCTTGGGCAGCCACCATCTGGCGCTGACCTTGACCGAGGGCAAGTACCACCAGGTCAAGCGCATGCTCGCTGCCGTGGGCAACCGGGTGCAAAGTCTGCACCGCTCGTCCATTGGGGGCTTGCACTTGCCCAGTGACTTGGCTGCGGGTCAGTGGCGTTGGCTCAGCCCCAGCGATTTGCAGTTGATGGGTTACACGCTTTGAGTCTGGGTCGGGCCGCCGATCGAGGCCAAAAAGTCCAGCACCACCGATAGCGCTTGGGCGGGTTGGTCGCGGTGGGGGGTATGGCCGCAGTCTTCCAACACCACGCGCTCGATGCGACCTGCGGGGTGGATGTCTTCGATTTGCTGCAGCGTGCCATAGGCGTCTTGCCGACCTTGAAGGGCCAGCACGGGGTCGCCAATGGTGTGGCATTGCGCACGGATGTCAAAGCCACGAAAGGCGGGCGACAACCAAATGTCGTTCCATTGCCAAAAGGCGGTGTCGACGTGGGCGTGAAAGCGCGCCAGGCGTTGGCGCAGGTTGCCGCTTTCATAAGCGGATTTGGCAACTTGGATCGATTGGATGGACATGTCTTCAACGATGACGTGGGGGGCCATGGCAATGCAAGCGCTCACCGGGTGGCGGCTGGCGTACAAAAGCGCAATGCTCGCGCCATCGGAGTGGCCCAGCAACACGGGTTTTTCAATGCCGGCTTGGGCCAAAAAGTCGGGCAGCACTTGCCAAGCCTCGGTGTGCAAATAGTTCGGTTGCAAGGCGTGAGCGCCGCGCACATCGGCCACATCGGCCGATTGGCCATAACCCCGGCGCGAGTACACCCAACCCGCGCGACCGCTGGCATGGCACACCTGCGCGGGCCAGTCGACACCGCGCTGGGTCCACATGGAAACCGAGCCCAGGCCCTCGTGCAAAAAAACAATCGGTGCCAGCGCTGTTTGGGGGGTGGGGGCTTGGATGTGGCGCACCTCCAAGGCGGCGCCGTTGCATATGATGTGCGGCATATGGTCATGTTAGCGCTGCGCGCGCCAAAGGCGTTGGGGCATCGTTACACTTGCGGCATCGAATCAAACGGGCGGTCGTGCAGACCGTGGGTTGTCAATATGCGTTCAGTTTTTCGCTTGGGCTTGGCCTTGCTGTGGGGGTCCTTGGCGGTGTCGGTGGTGGCACAAACCCACCCCATTTTTGTGCTCAATTCTTTGGATGCCACGGTGGCCGTCATCGACCCCAAGACCTGGCAGGTCACCCGCAACATCCCCACCGGCAAACAACCCCACCACCTGTACCTCACGCCGGATGAAAAGTCCGTGATCGTGGCCAACGCAGGCGGTGATTCGCTCAGTTTCATCGACCCGCGAAGCGCCCAAGTCCAGCGCGTGGTGCGCGGCACTTTGGACCCCTACCAGCTGCGTTTTTCGCCCGACATGAAATGGTTTGTCACGGTGGCCAACCGGCTCGACCACATTGACATCTACCGTTGGGATGGGCAAACGCCGGTGTTGGCCAAACGCATCCCCTCGGGCAAGACGCCCAGCCACTTGTGGATCGACAGCCAAAGCACCACGGTTTACGCCAGCATGCAAGAAAGCCATGAGCTGGTGGCTGTCGACTTGGCCACCCAAACCCTGAAGTGGCGCATCAAAACCGGGCACTTGCCGGCCGATGTGTTTGGCACCCGAGATGACAGCACCTTGTTGGTGGCTTTGACCGGCGGGCGCGAGGTGCAGGTTTACGACTTGCGCGCCAACCCCGCGCGCTTGGTGCGAACCATCCCCACGGGCGAGGGGGCCCATGCCTTTCGCTCTGCGGGCGACGGCCGCCACCTGTATGTGAGCAACCGGGTGGCCAACACCATCAGCAAAATTGATTTGCAAACTTTCACTGTGGTGGCGCAATTCAATGCCCCGGGTGGGCCCGACTGCATGGAGCTGAGCGCCGATGGGCGCTGGCTGATGGTGTCCTCGCGCTGGATCAAAAAAGTCAGTGTCATCGACACCCAAAACGGCGCCTTGGTGCGCCAAATCAAAGTGGGCAAATCTCCGCATGGCATTTGGACCCTGGACCACGCCGCCCGTTTGTAAACCCAAGCGACCCATGGGCGCTGCCCTGTGGGCTGCCGGGCTTTGGGTGTGCCTGATTGGGCCAATGGCTTGGGCGCAAGGCCAAGCCCCGCAGCTCAGCGCTGCGCCAGGCATGGCTGTGCCGGCCATGCCGCCCAGCGGCATCTGCACCAAGCCGCTTTACTTGACCTTTGACACCGGCCACATGGGGGTGGCCGACCTCATTGCTGATGTGTTGCGCCGCCAACAAGTGAAGGTGACTTTTTTTGCCGCCCACGAACCCACTCAGGTGGGTGACGGCAGTTTGGGTGAGCACTGGGCGCGGTGGTGGCGCGAGCGTGCCGCAGAAGGGCACGAGATGGCTTCGCACACCCACGACCATGTGTACTGGCAAGCGGACTTGCCCGAGGGGCGGTTTCGGGTTCGCGCCAGTGCAGGGGCGCAAAAAAACAAATCCCAGGTTTGGAGCAGCGGCCAATATTGCCAAGAGCTGGCACGCGCAAGCGAGCGGTTGCAAACCATCACCGGGCGCACCCCCTTGCCACTGTTTCGCGCGCCCGGCGGAAAGACCTCCCCGGCGCTGTTGCGCGCTGCCCGCGATTGCGGTTTTGCCCATGTGGGTTGGGCGGCAGCGGGTTTTTTGGGCGACGAGTTGTCCAGCCAAACCCACAGCAATGCACAGTTGTTGCAGCAAGCCCTGGACCGCATCCGCAGCGGCGATATTTTGATGGCGCACTTGGGCATTTGGTCGCGCCAAGACCCGTGGGCACCGGCGGTGTTGGAGCCATTGCTCGAGGGCCTCAAGCAAAAGGGTTTTTGCTTTGCCAGCTTGCGCGACCACCCGCAATACGCTGACCACGTGCGCCAAGGTACAGGCACCTTGGCCCCCACCCCCAACGCCCGCGCCAGCGGCAGGCTTTGAGGGAGGTGACATGGATGCCTTGATGGACCTTTTTGCTGCTGGCCAGTCGGCATTGTTTGAATCGTTGGTGCAGCCGTTGGCGTTTTCTTTGGGCCTGGGCCATTGGCTGGAGATCGCATTTGAGGGCACGGGTTGGTTGTTGGTGGGCCTGTTGCAGTTGGCGGTGATGCTGCTCATCATCCACCCCTTGGAGCTGTGGCGGCCCGCCGAGCCCATGCGCGACCCCAGCGCGGTGCGCAGCGATGTGGCCTATACCTTGTTCCACCGCTTGGGGGTGTTTCGATTGTTGTTGTTTTTCACCCTGGACCCGCTGGCCGATGGGCTGTTTGGCAGCTTGCGTGCGGCGGGCTGGAGCGGCATCCACTTGGACGACCTGTGGCCAGGCTGGAGCGACCAGCCCGCGGTGGCCTTTGCGCTGTACCTGGTGCTGTTTGATGCCCTCAACTACGCCATCCATCGGGGTCAGCACCATTGGTCGTGGTGGTGGGCTTTGCACGCGCTGCACCATTCGCAGCGGCAAATGACCATGTGGACCGATCAGCGCAACCATTTGCTCGACGATGTGTTGGTGGCCTTGATTTGGGCCGTGGTGGCCCAAGCGGTGGGCATGCCACCCGAGCAGTTTGTGGCGGTGGTGGCGGTCACCCAATTGTTAGAAAATCTTCAGCATGCCAATGTGCGCCTGTCCTTTGGTGCCTGGGGTGAGCGGTGCTTGATCAGCCCGCGTTTTCACCGCTGGCACCACAGCGTGGGTTGGGGCCATGAAAGCCACGCCCCCGGCACAGGGGTGAACGATCGCCTGCCCTTGGGTGGGCACAATTTTGGTGTTTTGTTTCCTTGGTGGGACGACTTGTTGGGCACGGCACTGCGCAGAAACGATGACCCGACCACAGGCATCCGCGATCAAATCGAGCAAGGTCGCGACTACGGGCGAGGCGTGTGGGCCCAGCAGTATTTGGGTTTGCAGCGGCTGTGGCAAGCCCTGCGCCAACGGCCTTGATCAAACCCCTCGCGCGTGGGCCCGCATCTATGGCGTAGGATGCGCGCCATGATTGCTGCCACCCACCCATCCCCGCATTCTTTGGACAAGCTCAAAGGCTTTGGCCTGATCATTGTTGGTGACGAAATTTTGTCGGGCAAACGCGCCGACAAACACCTGAGCAAGGTGATCGAGTTGCTGTCGGCCCGAGGCCTGAGCTTGGAGATGGCCGAATATGTGGGCGACGACCCCGCGCGCATCACCGATGGCCTGCGCCGCGCCTTTGACAGCGGCATGGTGGTGTTTTCATGCGGCGGCATTGGCGCCACGCCTGACGACCACACCCGCCAGTGCGCGGGCCAGGCCTTGGGCTTGCCGCTGGCCTTGCAGCCGCAGGCACGGGACTTTATTTTGGAGCGCATCCGTGACCAAGCCGCCGAACAAGGCGTGGCCTATGAGCCCGAGCGGCCAGAGCATTTGCATCGGCTCAACATGGCCATGTTCCCGCAAGGCGCGGACATCATCCCCAATCCTTACAACAAGATTGCCGGATTCACCTGTCATGGTCCGCGCAGCCCAGTGCACTTTGTGCCGGGGTTCCCTGTGATGGCCTGGCCCATGATCGAGTGGGTGCTCGACACCTGTTACGCACCGTGGTTTCACGCCGCTGAAAGGGTGGAGAAGTCCATCGTCATTTACGGCGGCATGGAGGCCACCCTCACGCCGCTGATGCAATCGATCGAGGCGCGCTTTGAGGGTGCCAAGGTGTTCAGCCTGCCCAGTGTCGATCACCCCGAGCATGGCCGCCATGTGGAGTTGGGGGTCAAAGGCTTGGTGGCCGTGGTCGATCAGGCATATCCCGCCATGCTGGAGGGCTTGAAAGCCTTTGATTTCCAGTTTGGCCCCGAATTGGTGCGTAAATAGAAATAGCACCATTTAAGTGCATTTATAATGGCACCAAAAAGGTGTGATCGTGGGATGGGGCGGCATCAATGCCTGTGAAAAAACAAGCAACCGTCCGCTAAGTCAACAAAGTCCGGGCAAAATCACCGATTCTGCTTTGAAGCCGATGGTGCTGTTGTGGCACAGTTTCTGCATAAGGCTTTGTAACTATTTTTCAACCCCCCTAACTGACAGGAGAAATTGATGGCCAAGACCGTCGCTGATGTGTTCAAGATGGTGAAAGAACACGACGTTAAGTTCGTGGATTTTCGTTTTACCGATACCCGTGGCAAAGAACAGCACGTGAGCGTGCCCATTTCCCACTTTGACGAAGGCAAGTTCACCGACGGGCATGCGTTTGACGGTTCTTCCATCGCCGGTTGGAAGGGCATTGAAGCGTCGGACATGTTGCTCATGCCCGACGCCAATACCGCCAACATCGATCCCTTCTTTGAAGAGACCACCCTGATTTTGTCGTGCGACGTGCTCGAACCCGGTGACGGCAAGGCCTATGACCGCGACCCGCGCTCGATTGCCAAGCGCGCCGAGGCTTACTTGAAGGCCTCTGGTTTGGGCGACACCGCTTACTTTGGACCTGAGCCCGAATTTTTCATCTTCGATGATGTGCGTTGGGGTGCAGACATGTCGGGCTCGTTCGTTCACGTTGACGAGTACGAAGCCCCTTGGAACACGGGCAAAAAAATGGACGGCGGCAACCGCGGTCACCGTCCCACGGTCAAGGGCGGCTACTTCCCCGTGCCTCCGGTTGACAGCACGCAAGACCTGCGCGCCGAAATCTCTTTGGTGCTCGAGTCGTTGGGCATCCCCGTCGAGGTGTTTCACCACGAAGTGGCAGGCGCCGGTCAAAACGAAATCGGTACCAAATTCAGCACCTTGGTGGAGCGTGCCGACTGGACCCAAACCCTGAAATACGTGGTGTGGAACGTGGCCAACTCTTATGGCAAAACCGCCACGTTCATGCCCAAACCCCTGGTGGGTGACAACGGCTCGGGCATGCACGTGCACCAGTCGGTGTGGAAAGACGGCAAAAACCTGTTCGCTGGCAAGGGCTACGCTGGCTTGTCCGACTTTGCGCTTTACTACATCGGCGGCATCATCAAGCACGCCCGTGCCTTGAACGCCATCACCAATCCCACCACCAACAGCTACAAGCGTTTGGTGCCTGGCTTTGAAGCCCCGGTGAAGTTGGCTTACTCCAGCCGCAACCGTTCTGCCTCGATCCGCATCCCCCACGTGGCGTCTGACAAAGGTCGCCGCATCGAGGCGCGTTTCCCTGACCCCATGGCCAACCCCTACCTGTGCTTCAGCGCCTTGCTGATGGCTGGTTTGGACGGCGTGGAAAACAAAATCCACCCCGGCGAAGCCGCCACCAAAGACCTGTACCACCTGCCACCCGAGGAGGACGCATTGGTCCCCACCGTGTGCCACAGCTTGGACCAGGCGCTGGAGTATTTGGACAAGGACCGTGCTTTCTTGACCAAGGGCGGCGTGTTCACCGACAGCATGATTGATGCATACATTGAACTCAAGATGCAAGAGGTCACGCGTTTCCGCATGACCACCCATCCGATCGAGTTCGATATGTATTACTCTCTCTGATTCAGGGCAGCGCTCACGAACAAGGGACGGCGCTGCCGTCCCTTGTTTTTTATACCCTCAAATGACCCACCGTTCGCCACTGTTATCCAAGCCAGACTGCCACAGCCAATGGCTGCACAGGCTTGTGCTGGTCTGTGGCCTGAACATGTGTGGCGCAGTGTGGGGGCAGGCCCAAGTCGAGATTTACCGCTGTGGCAACGCCTATACCAATCAACCCGAAACGCTCACCGATTGCGCGCGCATCGGGCCGGCACCTGTGACGGTGATCGAAGGCACCCGGGTGCACACCGCGCCCACCACAACCTCGCCGGCCAAGGCAGCGGGCAACCCACGGGCCGCACCGCTGGCCGATGCCAGTCCCAACGAAAAGGTCGACGCCCTGGCCCAAAAAGAGCGCGACCAACAAGCGCGCCAAATTTTGGAGTCCGAACTGACCAAAGCCATGGCCAGCCAAGCTGAAATGGCACGCCTGTGGAACAACGGCGAACCGATCAAACAAGGGGATGAATTTAAAAATCAGGCCAAGTACCAGCAACGCATCACTGAGTTGCGCATGGGGCTGTTGCGCGCCGAGTCCGATATCGCCGGCTTGCGCCGAGAACTCGCTCGCTTGAGTACCGTGGTGGCCAAACCATGAACCTTGCCAAACCTGAACTTTCTCCTTTGGCCTTGCGCTACCAAGCGTTTGACATGCTGGCCACCTTGGTCGCTGTGGTTGACACACAAGCCCGGGTGTGTTTTGCCAACACCGCTTTGGAGGACATGCTGGGCGTGTCGCGCCGCGCCTTGCAAGGTGCGAGTTTGCTCGACTACCTGAGCGAGGCCGAAACCTTGACGCAGGCACTGGCAGATGCCGATAAATACCGCTTTTCAGCCTTGCGCTATGACGCCCGGTTGCTGCGCGCCAACCAAGAGACCACCCCTGTGCACGTGATCGTGGCACCCGGGGAGCAAGCCGACGAGGTGCTGATCGAATTGCTGCCCCAAGAGCAGCAGGCACGACAAGACCGCGAGGACCGCATGGTCAGCCAGGCCCAGGCCAACAAAGAGCTGATCCGCAACCTGGCCCATGAAATCAAAAACCCGTTGGGGGGCATCCGCGGTGCAGCCCAGTTGCTGGAAATGGAGATAGAGTCGCGCGAACTGACCGAATACACCCAGGTCATCGTGCGCGAGGCCGACCGTTTGCAAACCCTGGTCGACCGCTTGCTGGCACCGCACCGCAGGCCGCATGTGGTCAGCGACGTGAACATCCACGAGGTGTGTGAGCGTGTGCGCTCGCTGATCTTGGCCGAGTTTCCGCGCGGCTTGCGGGTGCAACGCGACTACGACACCTCTTTGCCCGAGTTCCGTGGGGATTTTGAGCAACTGATCCAAGCCGTGCTCAACATTGCCCACAACGCCGCGCTGGCTTTGAGCGAGCGCATCCAGCAAGGCGACGCCTTGATCACCTTGCGCACGCGAGTGGCCCGCCAAACGACGGTGAGCAAACAGCGCTTCCGGTTGGCATTGGAATTGCATGTCATAGATAACGGGCCAGGGGTCCCTGAGAATTTGAAAGACAGGTTGTTTTCACCTTTGGTGTCTGGCCGCGACGGGGGCTCGGGTTTGGGCTTGAATTTGGCCCAGACTTTTGTCCAGCAGCACCAAGGTTTGATCGAGTGCGACAGCGTGCCCGGTTTGACCGATTTCAAAATCGTGATCCCTTTGCCCTGAGCAGATGTGTAAGAAGTGTCAATACACTGAATGACCTGAGGTGGCGAGCTGATATGAAACCGATTTGGATCGTGGACGATGACCAGTCCATCCGCTTTGTTTTGGAACGTGCCTTGTTGCGAGAGGACATGCCCACCCGCAGTTTTTCCAGTCCGCGCGAGGTGTTGCAAGCCCTTGAAACGGCTGACGCCGAGCAACAGCCTCAGGTCTTGGTCAGCGACATCCGCATGCCTGGTGGCTCAGGCCTGGACTTGCTGGCACGCATCAAGACCTTGATGCCGGGCTTGCCCGTCATCATCATGACCGCTTACTCGGACCTTGACAGCGCTGTGTCTGCCTTTCAAGGTGGCGCATTTGAATACCTGCCCAAGCCCTTTGACCTGCCCAAGGCCGTGGAGTTGATCCGCCGCGCGGTCGAGGAAAGCCAGCACGAACAAGTCGGGACGATTGGGGCCTTGGCTGCGCCTGAAATGCTGGGCCAGGCACCGGCCATGCAAGATGTGTTTCGTGCCATTGGGCGCTTGAGCCAAAGCCATGTGACGGTGATGATCACGGGTGAGTCGGGCACCGGCAAAGAATTGGTGGCGCAGGCCTTGCACCGCCATTCGCCCAGGGCTCAGGGTCCGTTTGTGGCCATCAACACCGCAGCCATTCCGAAAGATTTGCTCGAGAGCGAATTGTTTGGCCACGAGCGTGGTGCCTTCACCGGTGCGCAAAACATGCGCCGGGGCCGCTTTGAACAGGCCGAAGGCGGCACGCTGTTTTTGGACGAGATCGGTGACATGCCGTTCGACTTGCAAACGCGCTTGTTGCGGGTGCTCAGCGATGGCAGCTTTTACCGAGTGGGTGGGCACAGTGCCATCAAGGCCAATGTGCGCGTCATCGCGGCCACCCACCAAGACCTGGAGTTGCGCGTCAAAGATGGCGCGTTTCGCGAAGATTTGTTCCACCGTCTCAACGTGATTCGCTTGCGCTTGCCCGCTTTGCGCGAACGTTTGGAAGACATCCCTGTGCTGACGCGGCACTTCTTGCAACAAAGCGCCCAGCAATTGGGGGTGGAATCCAAGCGCATTTCTGACGCGGCCCAGGCCAGTTTGTTGGCGTTTCAATTCCCAGGCAATGTGCGGCAACTGGAAAACATCTGCCACTGGTTGACCGTCATGGCCCCAGCCCAGGTGATAGAACCCAAAGACCTGCCCCCCGAAGTGGTGCACAACCAGTCCCAAGTTGGCGCATCGGCACCGCCGCGGGGGATAGTGGGTGGCTTGGTGGCCAGCGCGCAAGCCATCGCGGCGCAGGGCACTGACCACACCCCATTGGATGCCGAACCTGCCGCCAGCATGAATGGCCACGGCGAGCCCGTGGCCAACGCCGCGTCAACCGTCAGCATGCCCATGCCCACCCGCTCGGGAGTGCTCAACCTGCCGGGCGCTGACTGGGAGGTGGGCTTGGAGGCCGAGGCCATGGACTTGCTGTTGTCTGGGCGCACCGATGTGTGGGACGCGTTGACCCGACGCTTTGAGTCCAAGTTGATTTTGGCGGCGCTGGCCAACACGCGTGGCAGGCGCATTGAAGCGGCCGTCAAATTGGGCATTGGCCGCAACACCATCACCCGCAAAATCCAGGAACTGGGCCTGGACCACTGACCCTCTGCCCTGCTGCGCCTCAGGCGTGGGGCAGTTCGATGTCCACCACCACTGGGGTGTGGTCGCTGGGGCGTTCGTTTTTGCGCGGGGCCTTGTCGATGGTGCAAGACTGGACCAGGCCGCTCAAGGCTTGAGAGACCAAGATGTGGTCTATGCGCAAACCCCGGTTGCGCCGAAAGGCAAACTCGCGGTAATCCCACCAAGAGTAGCTTTTCTCAGCTTGGTCAAACAATCTAAAAGCATCCACCAATCCCAAGTCCAATAAGGCTTTGAAGTGGGCGCGTTCGGCGTCGGTGCAGTGGATGGTGCCGGCCAATGCCACCGGGTCCCATACGTCGCGGTCGTCCCAGGTGATGTTGTAGTCGCCCATCAGCACCAATTGGGGGTGGGACTGCAAGCTGTGCTGCACATAGCTGTGCAAGGCTTCGAGCCAGCGCATTTTGTAGACAAACTTATCGCTGTCGGGGGCTTGCCCGTTGGGGAAATAGGCGCCAATCACGCGCACCCCTTGCACCGTGGCGCTGATCACCCGTGCCATGTCGTCGTCAAAACCAGGGATGTTGTGCACCACGTCATGCAAGGGGTGACGGCTGATCAGGGCCACACCGTTGTATGTTTTTTGTCCAAAGTAGGCAACTTGGTGCCCACTGCCTTCGATTTCGGGTCGGGGAAATTTGTCGTCGGTCAGCTTGGTTTCTTGCAGCGCGAGCACATCCATGGGCCCCGAGTCGGCTTGCGCTTGTAACCAATCGAGCACCTGGGGCAGGCGCACATTCAAAGAGTTGACGTTCCAGGTGGCGAGTTTCATAAATGGCAGTCAGTGGGGGTCAACTTGCGCATCATAGATAAAGATGGGGCATGAGCGGTCGATCCATGAGCCATCGCTTAAAATGTCACAAATTGTTTTAAATTACTACAAATATGGATGCCAACCCATACCTCATTGACCGGCTTTTGGCGGTTCAAGAACAAACATTGGACGCCCACGCACGCCTCAACCCCAGCGCACCCGACCACGAGCAATCGCTGTCGAAAGTGGTGGTGGCGAATTTTTTGCAACCCTTGTTCTCGGCCCATCGCCGCTTCACACCCGGGCGCATCACCGATGCCGAGGGGGTGTTGACCGAGCAGTTGGATTTGATCGTCGAGCACGGCTTCATGCCCAGTTTTCCACTGCCCGACGGTCAAAGCCGCTTGGTCTTGGCCGAGGCCGTGGCCTTGGTCATTGAGGTGGTGGATCACATTGGCCGAGACGACGCAGCACTGCGGGAAAAAACCTCTCACCTCAGGCAATTGCGCCGCGACATCAAACCCGCTATCAAATACAAAAGCGCGCCGTCTGAACGCGTTCCGATGTTGTTGGTGGCCTTTAACGGGCCAACAGAAATTGAGGACTTGGCGCATTGGTGGACGGCCATTCCCGAACAAGAGCGGCCTGACGCCGTTTGCGTTTTGTCGTCGGGTTGCTTTTTGGGTTTTGGCATGGAGGCCGACGGCGCGCTGGGGTTGTACTCGGTTTGCGTCACCCTCAACCACATGTTGACCTTGCTTAATTTTGCCACCCCCGACCTGGCCACCTACGCAGGGGTGTGATC
>Ga0214919_10001270_pt1 | contig 41770 bp, 37 predicted proteins | sample LL1503_MetaG_FD_177994 | JGI IMG/M metagenome (GOLD analysis project Ga0214919, IMG submission 177994) | Freshwater microbial communities from Lake Lanier, Atlanta, Georgia, United States - LL-1503 | ecosystem: Environmental > Aquatic > Freshwater > Lake | place: USA: Georgia | collected... | reverse complement strand
AACCCCAAATCAAATCGTCCGCCACTCATCTGCGAGAGATCCCACGATTGAAGCGCGAGCAACATTGGGCTACGTGGGAATGCCAAAGTGAGACTGGTTTGAACTCTCAAGGTTGTGGTGTGTTCAAGTGCCAATAGTGCCACGGCCATTGAGTCGTGGATTGTCTCGGGTATATGCAACATGTCGTAACCGAGGGATTCAACATGTTGGGCGTAGCGACCGATGTCATTCAACGGAATGCGGTCGCTCATGCCAGCAATGACTTTCATAGGGGTGGCGAACTTTCTGAGTTATCGCTAAGAATCTCTGTGATGATTTTCATTAACTGTTCGGGGGAGTTCTCACATGAAGCAAGTTCGTTGGCATTGACGAGCAATTTGAGTGAACCGTCTTCGTATTCGCCGACGACACAAGGCGCCACATATCCCGATGTGGCAGTCACCGAAGCCGGAGCATCATTTCGGTGATGAAGGTGAAAATCGAGTCCGAGTTCGGCGACACAACTGTCCCAAGTACTGCGGCGTGAAAAAGTTGAGTGAGTGATATCGCAAAGTGAGCAATGTTGGTTCATGAAGGTTCGTCGGAGAAAATACGCTATTTCTCCGACGATTGTTCCGGTGGCGTCGTACACCCCGTGAAGTCGCACGACTCTGTTAGACAACGTCACCCTCATATGTTGGCATAACACTCTGATAATGGTTGTAGCAGTCGTCGCCACCTCGGTATTTTTGGTAGAAATAGTGCAAGGAAACGAGGTTGCCGTGGTTCATATTCCAGTTCGAGGAGAATTACAAGCTCGCTTAGGTCCGTCGGTGAAGGCGCTTCCCGAATATGGCCCAAGCGTCATGGACGCGAGTGTGTATCGCGATCCAACTCGTTTTGAACTTGAACGCGAGCGCGTACTTGGTCGTCATTGGATGATTGCTGGACGCAGCGAACAAGTACAGGGTTCAGGCGATTGGATCACTTATGAAGGTCACGATGAATGCATCGTGGTTGTTCGCCAGGCCGAAGGATCGTTATCAGCATTTCATAATGTGTGCCGCCATCGTGGACCCGCAATTATTGCGGAGAAAACTGGTTGCGGTGCTCGCCGTTTTTCGTGCCCGTATCACGGTTGGGTATACGACACCAAAGGCAAGCTTGTCGGAATTCCAGAGCGCGAAGATTTTGGCAACGAACACGTCACCGACATCGGAGCGATCCCGGTTGCAGTCGGCGAGTGGGGCGGATGGGTCTGGATTAACTTGGCTGGACCAGACAAAGCAGTGCCATTGCTTGAGTCAATCGGCCCTGACATCTCGAACGATCTTGGTGCTTTCAAGATGGAAGACATGATTTTGCATGAAGTTCTTGAGTGGGACGTGCCCATTAACTACAAGGCGATCGTTGATGGATTCAACGAGATCTATCACGTCACCGAATTGCACCATTCTCCACCAGAATTCACCAAGGCAACTCGTTTTGCTTCGTTTCATGTCACGGGCGACAACTTCATGTGTTTCGTGCCGCGACCGGTATCGCTCGAAGAATTAGGTAGCGAGTCATACGATCACCATCGAAATTCGATTTGTCACTATGTGGTTTTCCCAAACACAGTGTTCAATTGCAACCCCGAACATCTTCAGGTCTTTCAGCCCATTCCATTGGGAGTTGACCGCACGAAGTTTTTGTGTTGGGAACTCATTTACCCAGGTGACATAAACGACCCCGAATATGCGTCTTATTACAAAAAGACCATGGCGCATTGGGAAGTACTAAAGGGAGTCGTTGGCGAAGACATCGGCATCTATGACCAAATGACTCGTACCAAAAAGTCGAGTGCTTTCAACGAACAAATACTTTCCGAACGCGAATTTAAGATCGCGATGTATCACGAAAACATGGATCGCAAGATTCGGGACTAGTTTTTTGCGGGCAATAAAGCCTGCTCAGAGTGTGATTTTCAAATAGTTATTCAAGTTCTTCGTGAACGGGTCCGATACAAAAACCCGTGAAGCGAAGTATGAAAATAGCGAGCAAGACACTCGCAGTGTCACTGTGCTCGGCAATCATGCTTGGCGTCGTTGGAATTCCCGGTGCCCTCGCAGAGTCAAATAATAGGACGTCAAGTTCTTCATCAGCGACAGCAACCATGGGGATGACTTATGTCGTTGCAAAAAACGATTCTTTGTCTGGTATAGCAAATAAGACCAAAACAAAATTCAATGATTTGTTAGTTGTAAATGGATTTAAGGCAACGAGTGTGATTTTGCCAGGTCAGGTCATCAAGCTTCCAGACAACGCAGCAGCTGTGACGGCACCAGTGAGTACTCATTCGGTTGCAGTGGCTCCTACGGTCGCAGGTGCTTTGACATACACGGTTTTGAGGAATGATTCTTTGAGCGGTATTGCTTCGAAGACGAAAGTGTCGTTTGTGGCATTCCTTGCGGTTAATGGCTTCACCAAGAAGAGCGTGATCCAGCCTGGCCAAGTCGTGAAGTTGCCCGAGGGTGCAAAAATTGTTACCGGCACTCCGAACAATGCAACACCATCACGCCTTCAACTTGTGCTCGATTTTGTAAAGGCACAAGTTGGCAAGCCTTACGCATTTGGTAAGGCGGGTCCAACATCGTTTGACTGTTCGGGTCTCACCATGGCAGCCTTGGCCCAAGTTAAAGTCTCATTGCCACACCAAAGTCTTGCGCAATCAAAACTCGGAAGTGCAGTCGATTGGCGGTCATTTGGGGTGCAAGCAGGTGACTTGGTATTTACCTACTCAAGCAAGAACAAGACTCAAATTAGCCACGTCGGTATTGCAATTAGTGCAACTCAGTGGATTGAGGCTCCCTACACCGGAGGCTCGGTTCGAATCTCTTCTCTGCCCAGTGCTTACAAGATTCAAGCAGTCCGTCGATTTCTGTAATGGTAGAGCAACCTCACCTCGAAACGTTGAAGGTCGAAGTTGATGGCCTAATTGGTCGAGTCACTCTCAATCGACCAGAGAAACTCAATGCTCTTTCACGACAGTTGATGAGCGAGATGGTTCAACTGGGCGCGTGGCTCAAGCTTCGTGATGACATTCGCGTCATTATTGTTTCGGGGGCTGGCCGTTCTTTTTCGGCCGGGTTCGACCTCAACGATTTTTCTTCGGCAAGTTCTGGTGAGTCGCCACGACAAGCAGCCGACTTGGGCCGTCTAGCTACGAATGCTCTGACCGATGTCCCTCAGTTAACAATCGCGGCGGTGCATGGCCACTGTGTCGGCGGCGGAGTCGTATTCGTGGGTGCATGTGATCTACGAGTCGCGACAACTGACACCACGTTCATCATTCCTGAAGTTGATTTAGGTATCCCGTTGGCATGGGGTGGAATCCCGCGTTTGGTACGCGAAATCGGACCAGCCCTCACTAAGGAACTGGTTTTGACGTGTCGTCCATTTGGCGCAGATGAAGCAAAATCGGTTGGTTTCGTCAACCAAGTTGTCGCTCCAGGCGATTTAGAAGCCACTGTGACTCATTTGGCACACAACCTTGCATCAAAGACTTTGTATGCACTGCATTCGACAAAACAACAGGTGAATGCCGTCATGGAGGAGATTGCTGGCACCGGCCGCAGCGCTGGCGATGCCGACATGCTGGTTTATGCCATGCGAGATCCAGAAAGTCGTGACGCGACGGCTAGGTACTTGGCCCAACACAAGTAGTGTTGAATCGTGGGTACCAATTCGACGTTGTCAGCCGATTGGTACATTGATCCAGCGGTATATGCCAGTGAACGCCAAACAGTATTCGGTGATTCGTGGGTTCATGTTGGATACGACAGCGACATCCCAAATGATGGTGATGTGTTGCGTGAATCAGTCGCTGAGATCGAGATCGAAATTGTTCGTTCGTCAGCGAAATTGGTCGCAACTGCTATGTCAAGTGAAAGGCGCCGTGAACCAATTCTTGTTGACTCATTTCGCGGAATGATTTTTGTTGCTCTCGATATCAGTAACTGTTCGCTGGTCGATTGGCTAGATCAATTTCCGACCGCGCTGATTGATCTCCCCTTAGAGAAGTTGGTCTTTCACTCACGAACGATTCGTCGTGTGAAGTGCAACTGGAAAACCTATGCAGATAATTTCCTAGAGGGTTATCACGTTCCCTCAGTGCACCCAGAAATGGCTCGCGACGCCGATGCATCGAATTATTCGGTGATCTTGGGCGATGATCGCCGCTGGAATGTCCATGTCATGCCGCCCCGTGGTGACAGTGTCTTTGGCATGTTTGGTTGGCTATACCCGACATTCGCATTCAACGTGGTTCCGGGTGGCTGGGCTGTCGAGAGATGGTTGCCCCGCGGACACAACGAAATTGATTTGTACTTTGAGTACTTCTTTGAACCTGATGCTCCCGATCTTGAACGAATTCATGCCATGAATGAAACCGTTGCTGAAGAAGATGTCCGCATTTGTGAAGCAGTGCAGCGCAATCTTGAGTCGGGTGTTTATTCTGTAGGACTTCTGAGTCCCAAATGGGAAGAGCCCTTGTTGGTTTTCCACGACATGATGCGCGAACTCGGCGAAGTCAGCGGATACGCACCGACAAGCAAGTAACGCAGCCTTCGAGTTTGATGAACTCGCTGATATCAACCTCGATAACGAAGTAGCCCATATCGCGCAAAGTCTCGGCGGTTTCGGGGGCGTCGGCAGCCATCAACAATCGCTTTTCTCCGACAATGACGACATGCGAACCTGACTCTTCAGGAACCGCGATGAAGTCGGGGAAGATACTGGGGTCATCAACGAAATCTTCAAAGCCGATGATCTCGCCAGAGGGCAACGCGGTAACTGCTGACTTGAGGTGCAAAACCTTGGTTATCGGCACAGTCACAACTTTTGCGCCAAGTGGCTCGACGATCGCAGCGAATTGAGCAATCCCGTCAGCGTTGGTGCGACCACCTAGACCCACATAAATCGTGTCATCAACTTTGAGGACATCGCCTCCGTCAAGTGTTCCGGGTTCGGTAATGCGGGCGACGGGGTGACCGAGTTCGGCTACAACCTTTTCAACGTCAATGATCTCAGGTTTGCGCGAGTCACTTCCGGGTCGGGCGATGATGGCCGTACCTTTGTACATCACCACGGCATCTTCAACAAACACGCTGTCGGGGCAATCGTCAGCGGCCGGCACTTCGACAATATTCCACTTGCAGAGTCGCAAAGCTTCTACGTAGTTGGCCCATTGCTTGAGAGCCAGGTCATAATCAACTGGGGTTCGCTCAACATGGGTCACGAGACCTTCATCGAGTCGCGGACTGGGGTGACGAATGAGAGCAGTGGGTTGGTAGACCATCGCTCTTACGGTAATCGTTGGCGTCGACCAAAAGGAGTTCTTAAATTTTGATTACTCGCTTCATGCTGTTATGAATAACAGCAGTGTTTATTGATCTCGCCAAGTCAAATCGTAAGGAGTTGCCGCGCTGTGATGTTGCGGTGATTGGTGCGGGTGCTGCGGGTATCACTCTGGCCCTTGAATTAGAAAAGTCGGGACTATCGGTTGTCATTCTTGAAGGTGGATATCGCGACTTCACCGGGTTATCGCAAGACCGCTATAAGGGCGAAGTGTCAGCGGGACCTGGATTCACCTATCCCGATCTTGATGTGTGGCGACTGCGGTATTTCGGAGGCACAACCAATCACTGGATTGGTTGGTGCCGACGAATTGAAGAGAATGTGTTTGGACCTCGCACGAACGACCTCGGCGAAGGTTGGCCATTCACACGAGCCGATCTTGAAGACGACTATCAAGACGCCTTAGAAATTTGCACGCTTGGTCGAGATGTGTTTGACGCGAGCGAATTACTTGATGGGCTCGGCGTGAAGAATTTGCTTCCGAGTAATGACGTGTTGGCGACGCCAGTGTGGCGATTCCCGAAAGAACTTCGTTTCGGTGGTTACTACCGCCCTCGATTACAGGACTCTTCAGTGCCGATTTACTTTGGGGCGAACTGCCAAGGCTTTTCGTTTGAAGAAGTAGACGGGGCAGTGACTGCTCGCAAACTTCATATCAAGAATGATCTCGGAGTTGATTTTGAAATAATGGCTGACTGTTTTGTGTTGGCCTGCGGTGGAATTGAAAACACCCGCCAATTGCTAGTCGCCGCCGACGATGTAAAAGGCCTCCGTCAAAGCGACACGTTGGGCCGAGGATTTCTAGAACATCCACATGGTGCAGTTGGCGCTGTTCTGTGTGGCGATCACGCGCCAGTAGACTTAGTGGGCTTTACCGAGTACCCGAGCGATATCGACAAAACCCAATTCAAAATTGGCTTGGGTCTCAACGAAGAATTCGCTGCCGAACGAGGAATGATCAATACGTCGTTCACTATGGAACCCCTTGATTCGATTCCGGAAGAGTCACTTCATGGGGAGGCGCTGCGAAAGTTGTGGGAATCGTCGCGACCATCGGCGTTGAAAAGTAAGTCGTCACACGTCATTGGCTTGTACGCGCGTACCGAGCAGCGTTGGAATGCCGAGAGTCGGATCTCGTTGATCTCGGCCAAGGATGATCTGGGTTCAAAGCGGGCTCGACTCGATTGGCGAGTCAGCGATCAAGATGTTGCAGACATCAAAACTTCGCTTGAACTAGTGGCCAAAGAGTTGATCAAGGCTGGTTTTGGTCCGGTGACATTTGGTGATCCTGCCGAGTTTGTGACTATGGAGGGTGGCGGGCATCACCTTGGTGGTGCGCGGATGCACGAAAGCCCCGATCACGGAGTTGTTGACGCCAATCTCAAATGTCATGCCGTAAACAACTTGTATGCAGTTGGTGGTTCGGCTTTTCCCACAGCGGGATTCTCGAATCCGACGTTGACAATTGTGGCTTTGGCGGTTCGTTTGGCTCGCACATTGAAGGAACGTTTGTAATGCATCGGCGCGAGTTATTTGAACGCACTGCTGGCATGGCTGGACTTGCTGCATTGTTGGCAGCATGCGGTGCAGATCCTGCTGAAGTAGGGACTCCGGTGCATGCCGAAACTTCTACTACCGTTCCCTTGCCGGTTGCCGAATTAGATGTTGACGAGTTGGCTTTTGCGAGTGCATGGAAGTCATTGATCGATGCCGAGATGATTGATTTTGGTGCCTCGGTCATGGGTGTATCTCCAGGGGCGGTCGATCATGCCCGTGAGGCTCTGTCTGATTTGCCAGAAGGTTCATCGGTGCTCGCTCGCGATGAACTATTTGCCGCATGCTGCCGGAACGATTCACGTGCTGGTGACGTAGTTGTCGTTGACGGTTGGATGGTGCCGATAACTCTTGCTGGTCTCGCGGGAGCGTTGTCGCAGTTCAAGTCGTGAATGTGTACTGAGTACGATCTGATCGTGGATTTGTCACACGTTTCTGAGCTGGTCATTGTTGGTGAACGATTAGAACTACATCACATTTCGGCGAGCGATTTAGTGACGCTGTACGAAGACCCCGAAAACTTGTCAATTTATAACAAGGTTGATTTCACGAATCCGTATCGGGTGTTGGTAGATGGTCATTCACCTTTGAAATGGCGAGTCCCGCAAGTGAAAGCGAACCTAGAAGTCAACAAATGGTTCGTGCGTTGGATGGTGTTGCGTGAAACGCGAGAGATTGTTGGCAGTGTGAGTTTTCATGGTGCGCCCGATGAAAATGGAATGCTCGAAATTGGCTTAGGGGTTCATGAAAACTTCTGGCGCCAGGGTTTTGGCTACGAGGCTTTGTTGGGAATGTGGCTTTGGGCGGCTTCGCAATCGGGCGTGTTGAAGTTTCGCTATACGGTTGATCCGAATAACGAAGCCTCAGTGGGTTTAGTTCGCAAATTCGGTTTTGCGCATGTGGGTCAACAGATTGATGACGAAGATGGTCCCGAAGACATCTACGAAATGAGTGTTAAAGATTTTCTGAAGCAGTACGCGTGGCGGACGTCTTTATTGTGCATAGAAACCGAAGGCGATGGACGTGGCGAGAACCAACCAGAGCTGATATGGCGCGAAAGCAAAGCCGAGCACGGGAGACGCGCTAAAAGAGATCACGAGAAGTGGGATAGCAAACAGCGTGGCGAACACGAGTGCGACACCTGACGCAAACAATCTATGAGGATTAAAAAATAACCACGCCCATGCGAGAGAGGCCAATACGCTGAGTGTGAGCGACATCAGCCAGACAAGATGCTGAGTGTTTGAGAGGCAACTGGCGACAACCCATGTTGCAGTGGTGAGCATTGCGAAGTTGTAGGGCCAGATGAGACCAATAACGATGCGGGGTGGTTGCCACACTGGTTTTACGAGTGAGCGATACCAGTGTGTATCTGTGGCGACCAAGCGACGAGAACTGACAGCGTAAATTGCAACAATGGCTGTACCAAGAATTCCAACGATGATGCGGCTCATAGTCAAGTATGACCTGTGACGGGAGCCGTCGCTGCGCTTCACGATTGGGTGGACCGGGGTGACGGGAGCCGTCGCTGCGCTTCACGATTGGGTGGACCCGGGTGACGGGAGCCGTCGCTGCGCTCCTCCCGATTCTTGAGACCCAGATCAGAATTGAATGAAGGACCCCTCGCAAGCTCGGGGTCCTTCATTCATTTCTGGAGCGGGTGACGGGAATCGAACCCGCATAGCCAGCTTGGAAGGCTGGAACTCTAGCCATTGAGCTACACCCGCATATTTCGTTGGTCAGTCTAGTGGGCAAGGTCAGAATCACGAACCTGAGTCGCCGATTTCGTATCCAATGTGTGAAACTGACGCCGGTTGGGACTGTTCAAAACGGTCCAGGATGGGGGATCTGATGAACCGTACCGAGATTGAAACGGTGCTGAATAACGATCGTGTGTGGTTGTTGAAGGCCATGTCCGAATTAACTGATGAGCAGTTGCGTCGCCCATTAACCCCAAGCGAGCACGACCCCTCAAATATGTGGACCGCGATCGATCACTTCGTGCACCTGGCTTTGATCGAACGCAATTTCGCGGCCATGATCCGTCGCCACATTTCGGGAGCGCCTAACCCGGTCGGGCTATTGAATGACGACTCTGGCAAAGCCCGCACCCGCGATCAGATCATGGCGTCGGTGCATGCAATGACTGAAGAGTGGCAAATTGAGCATCGCGGAATTTCGTTAAGTGAAGCGATCGCAATTACCGCTAGTTCGCGAGCGGTGAGTCTGCAATTGCTGTCTGAACTCACTGATGAGCAACTCGAAGAGACATTGCCGGGTGCGCCGTGGGCTGATGGCACCATTGGCGGAGTTCTGTCGGCCAATGCTGGGCATGGGCGCATGCACTGGGGTTGGTCAAAAGACGCTGGACTGCTTGAGCACTAGTACTGGCCTGCAAAGTGGGCTAACTTACCCTTCGTAAGATCGCAAACCGGGGGGTTGAAATGCTTGATTACGTCATTAAGGGTGGAACCATCGTTGACGGCACAGGAGCCGATCGTCGTCAAGGCGACGTTGGTGTGCGCGACGGGGTGATTGTTGAAGTCGGTGGCTCGATTACCGAGTCGGCCAAAGAAACCATCGATGCCGATGGCGCGATCGTCACGCCCGGTTGGGTTGATGTGCACACGCACTACGACGGCCAAGTGAGCTGGGACGAAGTCATGGATCCGTCAGCTGGCAACGGTGCGACAACGATCGTGATGGGCAACTGTGGTGTTGGCTTTGCCCCCGTGCGACCTGGCGGCGAGAAGTCGTTGATTGAACTTATGGAGGGTGTCGAAGATATTCCAGGTACCGCGCTCTACGAAGGTATTGAGTGGGGTCGTTGGGAATCATTCCCCGAATATATGGACTACATCGCGAGTCGTCGTTACTCGCTAGATATTGGTGCACAAATCGCCCACGGTTCATTGCGTTACTACGTGATGGGTGAGCGCGGTCGTATGAATGAAGAAGCAACACCTGATGATCTTCGTCAGATGTCGCAACTTGTCACTGAAGCAGTTCAAGCGGGAGCGCTTGGCTTTAGTACGTCACGCACAATTGGTCACCGTGCTCTTGATGGATCGCCCGTGCCCGGAACTTTTGCACCCGATCAAGAGTTGTCGGCAATCGCTGATGCCATGGCTCGCGCTGGTCGTGGTGTCTTTGAAATGATTCCTGCCGGAACTGTTGGAAAGCTTGAGCGACTTGGTGGTGAGCGCACCACACCAAAAGCCGAAGTGAAATTGATGGCCGACTTCTCACGTCAGAGTGGTCGTAAGGTGACGTTCACACTGGTGCAATCACCCGACTATGCCCCTGATACTTGGGAACGCCTACTCGAGATGGTGGTGACGGCAAATCAAACTGGGGCGCAGTTGTATCCGCAAGTGTCGTCACGACCAATCGGACTTGCGTCCGGACTATCTGGTTATCACGCCTTCCAGCGGCGCCCAACGTACATGAAGTTGGCGCACCTGTCGTTGGCCGACCGTGCCCGCGAAATGGCGAAGCCCGAAATCAAGGCAGCGATCATGTCTGAAACTGATGTGCTAGTTGATCAGCCAGGTTCGATGGCCAATATGTATCAGTTGTTCCAGACAGCGGCGATGTTTATGTACCCGCTTGCTGATCCGGTTGATTACGAGCCAGATCCGTCCGAAATGTTGGGATCACGCGCCGCAGCAAGTGGACAAGATGTGCTTGATCTGTTGTACGACTACATGCTTGAACAAAACGGTGCTGCAATGTGTGCGTTAATGGGTGGACCAAATGTTCATGACAGTCAAGAAGTGTTGCGAAAGATGTTGATCCACCCCGAAACAGTGACCGGTCTCAGCGATGCTGGTGCGCATGTGACGCTCATTTGTGATGCCACCATGCCAACAACACAACTCACGTTTTGGGCACGAGATCGTCACAAGGGCGAGCGTTTGCCGCTTGAGTTCTTAGTGGCCAAGCAAACGGCGCGCAACGCCGATTTGTACGGACTTAAGGATCGAGGCCGTCTGGCGGTTGGACTTCGTGCCGACATCAACGTGATCGACTTTGAGAATCTGCGAGTCTCACCACCCAAGGCATTTCATGATTTGCCCGCCGGTGGAACGCGTTTGATTCAGCCGGTGCAGGGCTACTTGGCAACATTGGTGAAGGGTCAAGTCACACGTCGCCACGATGCCGACACCGGTGCTCGACCTGGTTCGCTCGTTCGTAGCTGATAGGAGAAGTCGTGAACAAAGTTGATGAGTTTGCGGAGAAGTTTGCCCAGTCATTGAAAGTGACACCAGTGAGTTTGGATCGGTTAATAACCGAACCAAGTGGACTGACACCTGAAGAGATGATGACTGCGTTGGCGCATCCGTCGGTGGGCGAAGTGGGCATTCATTTGATGTCCGACTTTATGCACCCAACTGATTCGCGTTATTTCGATGCGATCTACGGTTCGTATTACGGACAAAGAGATATTCGTGGTTGGCTCGTGCCGATGATGTCTGAAATCAGTTTCATTGAATTCGTCCCCACATCTGAGCCCGAGTTCTTTGATGATGGTGAGGGAGTAACCACTGTTGATGAGTGGCAAATGGTTGCTGACATGGCGGTCATGGGTATGGGCGAAGGAAAGATGCCGATGTCGCGCGGAGTCAGTGTGCGTCGCTATCGCGACAGTTGGATGACGTGGGCGTGCGATGTTTATGACACCGGTTCTTTCAGAGTGCCGCCGCCACCCGGAGTTGAAGCCGCTCCGTTACCCGATGCTCCATCGCCAAACCAATGGGAACGCCACGCATCAACGCCGGTGACGGTGTGTTCAGAAGTTGATTTCGACAAAGATTGTGATCAGTTCCACCCGACAGATTCGGTGTATATCGATCCGATCTTTGGTGAGTTTCATGGGCGCGACGAAATCAAGAGTTGGATCATGGACATCATGCCGCGTGTCGGACGTATTGAATTCGTCCCCGTTGGTCCCGAACTGAATAACGGGAAAACGTACTTGCAAGAGTGGGTTCAGGTTGCAGTGACCTCGACAGGTGAGCGAGTGCCGATGACTCGCGGTACAAGTGTGCGTCGATACAAAGATGGTTCAACGATCTACGCTGCTGACTATTTTGATACTGCAACGTTGACAACACCCGAGGTGTTGGCCGCAAGTTGTGATTGTGGATCCACAATCACGACTGACGACATTATGAAATATAAACTGCGAGGATTGTAGTTCTTAGTTAGGCCTTGGCAACCTTTGATCGAGGTTGCATGGTACGTGAAGCGTCGGCATCACTGATTTTGAAGAATGCCCACACCGCAGCAATTGCAAAGATTCCAACCGAGGCATAGAAGCCAGTGTGGAATCCATTGAGCATGGCCTGACGGGGTTCGGTGCCACTCGCAACCATGTGATTGGTTTTGGTGATGAAAATCGTGGCCAAAATGGCCACGCCAAGTGCTGCTGATGTTTGTCGTTGCGCCGAAAAGATAGATGAAGCACGCCCAGTGTCGGGTCCTTCGATGTTGGCGTACGTCGCAGCTTGCAGCGGCATGAATGCAAAGGCCATTCCGCATCCACGTAAGAACATCAAACCACCGATGGTCCACAACGAAGTATCAAGTCCCAAGAATGCGAAGGGAAGTGTCGCTGATCCCGCTGCAATCATTCCGAAAGTGACGAGTCGACGTGGTCCAATGGTGTGGTACAGCCGGCCAACAACTTGGCTCATAGCAATGACACCAACTGCCTGTGGGAAAGTGGCGAGACCAGATTTGAACGCAGTGACTCCGAGAAGAGTTTGCATGAACTGTGGAAGCAAGAAATAGAAACCGATGAAGCCGCCATACGACAACGTAGTTGTGAAGTTGGCGTTACGGAAAATGCGGTCTTTGTATAGACGCAAAGCCAACATAGGTTCGGCGACCGTCAATTCAACCTTGACCATGATGGCCATGAGGGCCAAACCACCAAGGCCAGTGAGGAGAACTGCGTTTGATAGCCAGCCGTGCTCTGGGCCTTGCGAGAGTGCATACAAAATTCCTGCAAGACCGAAACCTGACAAGAGGAAACCGGCAATATCGAAGCCACCGGCACGAGGTTCGCGATGTTCTTTTAAGAAAAGTGCCGAGAAGATAATTCCAATGATGCCCACTGGAACATTCACATAGAAAATCCACCGCCACGAAGTATTGGTGACGATTGCTCCGCCAACAACTGGTCCAAGTGCTGGTGCAATCACGCTCGGGATAATGAGCACTGCTGAAGCGCGGGCTCGTTCTTCGGGCGGGAAGGCGCGATACAACATTGCTGTTCCGACGGGAGTCAACATTCCACCGCCGACGCCTTGCAGAAGACGGAATGCAATGAGTTGGCCAAGCGAGTTTGCCTGGCCACACAGCATTGATGCGAGCGTGAACATGGTGAGGGCAAACAAGAAAGTCTTCTTGGTTCCGAACTTGTCACCGATCCAACCCGAGGATGGGATGAAAACAGCGAGCGAGAGCAAGTAGCCAAGAATGACCCATTCCATCGTTGCTGGGGTTGCCGAGAAATCCTTAGCCAAAGTGGGAATGGCAGTGTTGATGATGGTGGTATCCAAGATTTCCATGAAAAGACCAAGGACAAACACGACTGCAACTATCCACTTATATTCGATTTTCTTCACGAGAGGTTTCCGTTCGCCTGTTGTTGAGTGTGCGGTTACATATGGTAGGCGTGCAGTATCCCGTCAACCTTCTTCTGGGGGGCGAACCGAACGGAATTGGAACAATAAAAGCAAGTCGTAGGTGATTTTGAGGGTTCCTGCAATGAGTAGAGGCCAACCGAAGTTGGAATGGTCAAGCATGGCCCCAGTGGCGAGAGGGGGTAGGGATGCGGCGAGACTGCGTGGCACATTGGTGACGCTCGCGGCTGCGGCGCGTTCGTTTGCGGGAACTATCGCCATGACGTAACTGGTTCGGGCTGGAACATCCATGCTTGAAACAAGGCTTCTCAGAATGAGAAACATAATTGCAAGCGGCGCGTTGGGCATGAATGCTGCAGTCATCAAAAAGATGCTTGCAGGGATATGAGTGAAGACCATGGTTCGCACGAGACCGAATCTCTTGGCGACTTTCGGAGCCAAGAGAATGGAGAATGCTGAGAGTATTCCGGTGACGAACAGCAAACTCCCGATTCGCGCGATTGACATATCGAAGCGTCGCCCAAGCCACAGCACCAACATTGATTGCACGACGAAGCCACCACCGAAGGCATCGATGCTGAACAGAATTGATAGGCGAGTGACATTGCGCCGGCTTGTGGCAAGTGGAGTGCGCGACGGAATGGGTATTGCGGGAAGTTGAAGTCGCTGATAATTGAGAAACAAAAAGAGTCCACCGAGTGCGTACAACAAGAACACGTAACGGTCAACTGTTTGCACCTGGATGTCGTACCTACTGGCAATGAATTGGGGGAGTCCAGCGGCAAGTGCGCCAATCGCGCCGATCAACGACGCAACCATTGCGTAGCGCGCAAATACAACGTTGCGATTCTCGTCGGCGGTTGTGAGAGGCAGAAGTGATTGCTCTAACGGTAGAAACGGACTCACATCGCCCGAAGATGGATTCATCGTGCCGATGGCACCGATGATGAACAGTGCCCAAAACCAAGAGATTGTTGCAAAGCCGATTCCGGTGAGAGCCATGAGGCCGGTGAGCCACATCAAGAGTCGAGTGGGAGTTTGGCGGAATCCGCGCAGGCCAACTGCCAAGGTGAGTGCAGCAGAACCGAGAAGTGTTGCGGTGACTAATGCTCCGACTTGAAATCCGGAGTAACCGAGATTGATTAAGTACGTCGGAAGAATGACCGAGATCAGACCATCTACGAACGCACGGACTCCCCGTGAAGTAATCAGCAAATTCGTGGCATTGGGCACTCGTTCAGTATTACTGAGTTCTAGTGCTGATGATCACCAATCATTTGCTTGTGTGACGATGTCGGTGTTGGGTTCGTCGCCTGCTCACCGGTCTCCAACCAGATGCCACCGAAATGTCAAGTCAGATCGTTGACGGTCAAGACATCTGATGTTGTCACCCGACGACAGGCTGCGACCCACACCTATTTGGACGGGCAGAAACTTTCAAGTCGAATCTAGACCGGTATTTTTCGTTTCCTAAACCGCTGGTAGTAGGTCCAATTCTTCCCGACGGCACTCGTCGTTGTCTGGATTATGTCTGCTGCTCGTGTGCGTGATTTGCCTGAGTCTTTTGGATCAACTTTTGTGACGTCTTGGGTGTGGGCTTCTGCTAGTCGTTTGCCGCTACTCAACGGGGATGTCAGTGACCCTGACACTCTTCGGTAGGCTGATTAAGTGCAAAAACAAGGATTATTCCTTAGTGAAATGATCATCAATATCAATCGTGGAGCTCGAGGCTTAGTGCAATGAGTTATCTTTCGGAATTAGAAGCACAGTCAATTCACATTCTGCGAGAGGCCGTAGCTCAGGCGGAAAACCCGGTGATGCTGTATTCGATCGGAAAAGATAGCACTGTCATGCTTCACTTGGCGCGGAAAGCCTTTTTCCCAGCCCCGCTCCCTTTTCCACTCCTTCACGTCGATACCACCTGGAAGTTTAAGGAGATGATTTCTTTTCGTGATCAGGTTGCCGCTGAAGGCGATATTCGCCTCATCGTTCACAAAAATCCAGAATGCGTGAGCCAAAATATCAATCCGTTTGACCACGGTTCGTCGCTTCATACCGATATGTGGAAGACGCAAGGTTTGAAACAGGCATTGGACACTGGAGGATTCGACCTGGCCTTTGGTGGGGCGCGTCGTGACGAAGAAAAATCGCGAGCAAAAGAAAGAGTTTTTTCATTTCGCACTTCGAATCATGTGTGGGATCCTAAAAATCAAAGACCCGAACTCTGGAACTTGTACAACGCTCGTCATGCGCGAGGTGAGTCGATCAGAGTTTTCCCTTTGTCAAACTGGACTGAACTCGATGTGTGGCAGTACATCATGATTGAAGACATACCCGTGGTTCCACTCTATTTTGCTCAATTGCGCCCGGTCGTTGAGCGAGATGGAATGAATATCATGGTCGATGATGATCGGATGAAACTTCTTCCAGGTGAAGTCGTTGTCGAAAAGATGGTCCGGTTTCGGACACTCGGGTGCTACCCACTGACTGGGGCTGTCGAAAGTAGGGCCACAGATTTGTCTTCGATTATTGAAGAGATGTTCGTCAGTAGATCTTCCGAACGTCAGGGACGCCTTATTGACCACGATCAAGCTGGTTCAATGGAGAAGAAGAAGATCGAAGGCTATTTCTGATGAAGAATTGGAGCATCACTCAACAAGAAGGCTTATCTTCGTTCATCAAATCACAGCAGGAAAAAGACCTGTTGAGATTTGTTGTATGTGGAAGTGTTGATGACGGTAAGAGCACGATGATTGGTCGACTTTTGTACGATTCGAAACAAATCTTTGACGATCAACTCGAAGCACTTGAACGAGATTCAGCACGACACGGCACACAAGGTGAATCAATCGACTTTGCACTCTTGACTGATGGTTTGATAGCTGAAAGAGAACAAGGAATAACGATTGATGTCGCCTATCGCTTTTTTGCTACTGACAAAAGAGCCTTCATTGTTGCTGACGTTCCTGGACACGAGCAATATACGCGCAATATGGTGACTGGAGCTTCGACCGCTGACTTGGCTGTAGTCATCATCGATGCGCGCAAGGGACTGTTGACTCAGACTCGTCGACATTCTTTGCTGGTTGACCTGCTCGGAATCAAAAGAGTTGTGATTGCTGTCAACAAAATTGACTTGGTTGGCTATAGCCACGAAGTCTTTGAGTCAATCACTGATGATTATCTGAAATTTGCCACCGATCTACATTTCGATGAGATTCATTTTGTGCCAATTTCGGCTTTGACTGGTGAAAATTTGACTCTTCCGTCGACGAATATGGATTGGTATCGAGGGCCGAGCATCATAGAAATCGCCGAAAAAACTCCTTTGAAAAGCAACGATCAGTTCCTGCCATTTCGTATGTCCGTACAAGGTGTCAATCGACCGAATTCTGATTTTCGTGGATATATGGGTTTGATTACCAGCGGAAAAGCTGTCGTAGGCGACCTTATTCAAATTCTTCCAAGTGAAAGAGAATCACGTATTAAGGGATTCTCCGACTTTGACGGTCCACGAATGTCGGCAGTTGCTGGGGAAAGCGTGTGTTTGTTTCTTGAGGATGAAGTGGATGTTAGCCGCGGCGACCTTTTGAGCAGTGCGGCAGATCCAGCTTCGCTAACCGATCACTTTGAGGCGTATCTGGTCTGGTTCGGAGAAAGTCCGATGATTCCCCAACGTCAGTATTTACTGAAAATTGGAAGCAGAGAAGTTCCGGCGCACGTTGACCGATTGAAATATCGCCTTGACGTAGATACCAACAAGCACCTGGAAGCTTCTTCCCTTCACATGAACGACATTGGCGTTGGAAATGTTTTGACTACTTCGGTCATTGGTTTCGACGCTTACGATGTCAATCGGAGCAATGGTGCTTTTATTTTAATTGATCGAATGACCAATCTCACGGTTGGTGCGGGCATGATTCGGCACGGTTTACGACGCTTTGAAAATGTGCGCTGGGAGAATTTGGCGATTGGTAGAGAACAGCGTGCATTGCTGTCAAATCAAAAGTCTTTCGTGCTTTGGCTAACCGGTTTGTCCGGAAGTGGTAAGAGCACGATCGCTAATCAAATTGAACAAATCTTCTATCGAAATGGTTTGCGCACTTACATTCTCGACGGAGACAATGTACGCCGTGGACTAAATGCCGATTTAGGATTTTCGGACATTGATCGAGCAGAGAACATTCGACGAGTCGCCGAAGTTGCCAAATTATTTGTTGATGCCGGTGTCATCACAATCGTGTCATTTATTTCTCCTTTTGGCGAAGAACGAAAGTTGGCCCGAGAAATCGTTGGAACGGAAGACTTTTTTGAAGTTTTTGTGGATGCTCCATTGGACGTTGTTGAAGCTCGAGATGTCAAAGGCTTATACGCGAAAGCACGTGCGGGGTTGATTCCGAACTTTACGGGAATTGATTCGCCATACGAGGTCCCAGCCAGTCCGGATCTGAGAATTGATACTTCTGCTTCAAGCATCGAAGAATGCGTGCAAATGGTGTTGCAGGCATTAGTTGACATTGGAATGACTCGGCAAGGGTTGGTCTAGGTCTCAGACCTATTCGGAAGACATTTCAAGTTGCATCACACGTAAGTATCTCTGAGTCACCATGGCCCATTTGTATCGGTTAAGAAATAACTCAACATCAAACTTGTTTTTGTGTGGATCATAGTTTTCGAGAATCGCAGCCAATTCATCGACGGTTTTCCAGAGTGATCCGTGTCCGTCGAGAACTTCCCGATTAAACGGGTTGTTGTGAGCTATCACAGGACAGCCGTGGGATAGAGCATCAACGAGCGCCGGATTAGTACCACCTACGGTGTGTCCGTGGATGACGCCCAAGGTTGAACAATGTGCAATTCTGAATTCAAAGTTATTTAAGGTGTGACTCGATCGCACTCACGAGTGTTGGATCTTCGGGCGTGATCATCGGACTGAAACGACCCAGAATTTCGCCGGTTCCACTCACCAAGAACTTCTCGAAGTTCCAACGAATATCGCCATCCACACCTTCGCTGTCGGCAACAGCAGTGAGTCGCTGATAGATCGGGTGCCGATTATCGCCGTTGACATCGATTTTTTCGAGTAGCGGAAAAGTTACGCCGTAAGTCGTCGAACAAAAAGTTGCGATTTCATCTGGAGATCCTGGTTCTTGTCCCATGAATTGGTTGCACGGAACGCCAACAACGCTAAATCCTTGATCGGCGTACTTTTCATGGAGAGCTTCAAGGCCGGTGTACTGCGGAGTCAGTCCGCATTTGCTCGCCACATTGACGACCAACATGACTTTGGCACCAACTCCGCCAAGCGAAGTAGGTTGACCGGAAAGCGTGTTTATGGAGATGTCGGAGATGCTCATGCCCAACATTGACACATCAGACAACTTCAGATGCGACCGTAGACGATAGTCAAAAGAGAATTGGTCGGGGAGAGGAGACTCGAACTCCCGGCCTCCTGCTCCCAAAGCAGGTGCGCTACCAACTGCGCTACTCCCCGAGGGTGCAAATTGTACCTCGTATCACCTACGGAAATGGTCTCGCCAGAGACTTGTCTCGGCGTACGATCGGATATCCGCAACATTGATTTTCTCCGAATCGTTGAACTTTCCTCCGTGATAGGCGGGTTCAAACCATGAGAAAACCGATGTTTCGCAATTTCGGCGTCCTTGTGGCATCGGTGGCGACGGCTTGGTCGACCGCGACCGGCAGTCTTGACGTGCGTTTTTCTATGGCCGTTGTGGTTGCCGCCGGAATTTTCTGGGGCCGCGGTGCTTTTATTTCTGGGCTTGCTGGTCTTGGAAGCGCCTACCTTCTCTTCGGAAGTTCGATGGATCATTCAATCGTTGATGGTCACATTGGTGCGCTCATCGCGATCACAGTGCTAGCGATTCTTGAAACGCTGGCCTTGTTCGTGGCTATCGAGCGAACGATTGCCCGAGTTCACCCTGTGACCCCAGCGGCCCGAATCTGGAAATTCTTGTTGTATGTAGCGCTGATTTCGGTGGTTGGTGGGTGGAGCGAAACTCTGTTGGTGTCGTGGATCAACCGCGATGTCGCGATGGCATCAGTGAGCCAAGGTATTGGTATCGCAATTGCGGCGATCATCGCAGCGATTGCGTCTTCTCGTAAAGGGTCACATTGGTTTCGCTACGACAAGTCAGTTGCGGCCGAACTTTTGGCTCCACTCGTCATTGTGATGATGACGTTGGTCGCCATTGAAATTACGCGCCAAGTCTGGGAAAGACAAGATGAAGACAATCTGACGTTCGTGGCTGAGGCGGCACAAACTGGATTTCTGAAGTCGACAGCCGAACAGTTGTCAATGTTGCAATTACAAGTGAGTAACTCAGAATCGGTCATTGTGCAAGACCCGAACCGATTTGAAGAACAATTACAAACACTGGTTTTCGGCCAATCTGAAATCTCTGTGGCAGCGCTTGTGAATGTCGAAGCAAATGGTTCGTTATTAGTTGACCAGTCGTTGAGTCGGCTTGAATCGCCAAGTATTGGCTCGTTCAAAACTTCTGTCAGCAAATTTGATGGGGCAAAGTTAGTTGCAACTCCAAACAAAGAAGTGCAATTACTCGGGATAGACGACATTTCTTTATCGGGATCGACTGCTGAGCCAAATATCTACTTCGCGATGCCGATGAAACAAGGATCTTCGCAACAATTCGTTGTTGCGGCATATTCAATTCCTGAACTCTTGCATTCTGGGATGACGGCTTTTAGCGGTCTAGTCGACGACGTTCAAATTGAAATTGCTGACGTTGAAACTAACGAGTTTTCAACATCGCTTTGGGTTGAGGGCGACAACAAGTCGCAACCTTCGCAGTCGGCCTCAAGTGATGGTGTGATTAGTGATCTTCGTCTGCGGTTTACCGCAAGTCCGATGGCAAATTTCGGAACTGAAATTCGATCAACCGTCTTGGTATTGGGCATCGAAGTTCTCTTCGGCCTTGCAATGCTCTTGGTTCTTCTTCAAGGCGCGAATGCGCAATATCGATTGTTCCTTGAACGTCGCCGACGTGAGTTGCTACTTGAAGCAGCACTGGATGCGACACCTGGTAAATCAGTTGTATTTGACGAATCACTCAAGGTGCTCGCGGCCAACCAAGAAGTTCGTAATGAATTCCCCGGCGCAATCCCTGGCCTTGATGTCACCGCGATCTTTGGGTTAGCTCCCGATTCTGGTCGGGCCCGACTCGTGATTGATGCGTTGCAACAAGCACTTGACGGTGAAGTTGCGCACGCCGAATTAGGTGAAGATGATCTTGACAGTTCAATGCGTATCGTCGAAATTGAGGCGTATCCAATCCACGGAATGTCCAACGACCGCGTGGGCTTTTTACATGCAACCGATTCGACTGAACGCCGCAGTTTGGCTATGCGCTCTTCGCAATCTGAACGGATGGAGTCACTCGGTGCATTGGCGGGTGGGCTGGCCCACGACTTCAACAACTTGTTGTTTGTAACGCTCGGCAACTTGCAGCTCATGGCAATGAATGACACCATCGCGAATGACGAGAAGTTGTCTAAGTTTGTTTCACGCTCGATGTCGGCAGTTGAACGTGGCGCAGAAATCACCAAGTCGTTACTTGCTGTGGCGCGTAGTCAGCCGCTTGAAGAGAGCGCAGTCACGTTGTCCGATCTTGTGAAAGGACTCTTGCCACTCATGAGGCAGGCTCTCGGGGCAGGACGGCAAGTTGAGGTTGATATTCCCGACCCCAGCGTTCAGCTGATGGTTGATGCTGGTCGACTATCAAGTTGCATTTTGAATCTCACGTTTAACTCACGTGATGCGATGGGTCCGACCGGAACGTTAAAGATTTTTGCTCGACAAGTTCCTGAAACTCAAACGTTAGAACTCTCCGTCGCCGACGATGGAAAAGGTATGCCGGCAGATGTTGTGGCGCGCGCCTTCGAACCTTTCTTCACCACCAAGCGTGTGGGCAGTGGTACTGGCCTTGGCCTGGCGACGGTGTACGCATTTGCAAAACAAAGCGGAGGTACTGCGTATTTAGATAGTCGACTGGGTCTTGGCACGACGGTGACATTGAGTCTTCCTATTCACACTGGTTTACAGAAAACCGACGAGCGGGCGGTGCAACGTCGCTCGGGTCGTCGAGTTGTTGTAGCTGACGATGAACAGTCACTCGCCGAAATGGTGGCGTCGTGGCTCATTGATATGGGTGTCGATGCGCGTTTCGAAACCTCACCCAAAGCAGCGCTTGAACTCATTGAAACTTTTGAACCAGACGTATTGGTCTCGGATGCAAACTTCGGCGAAGAGATGGACGGTATTCAGTTAGCCCGTCTCGCAGTTGCCATCGTGCCCGATCTTGCGGTGATCTTTATGACCGGTTACTCGGCGAGTATGAAAGAATTGCAAGAGCAGGGCGAACGCACTTTGGCCAAGCCATTCTCACGTGAAGACTTGTACAGCGCATTGTCGCCGTTGATTGCCGAAGCGCGAGACAGTAACAACACGGAGAGCATTGAGGGAGGTGAACAATCATGAGTGAGGCTCCAAAAGTTCTTGTCATTGACGACGAAGAAGCAATCTGTGAATTGATTGTCGCTGTCGCCGAGTCTGCAGGGTTTGATGCGACATCAGCCAGCACTCCTAGCGAGATTGAAGCCGCGATTGTCGGGCGTTTTGATTTGGTTGTTCTTGACTTGTCGTTGGGCGAAATGGATGGCATTGAAGTGATGAGTAAGCTCGGCGCTACGCATCGAGGAATGCCGGTGATCCTGGTGAGTGGTGCTGACCAATCGTTGTTAGATACGGCGGGTCGTATCGCCGAGATGCACAAATTGCGGGTGCTTGGAACCTTCGCTAAACCCTTCTCGTTAGATGTTTTGAAAACAGCAATGCTCGAGCTTTCACAAGTGTCTGAAATGGGCATTGACCCAACAGGACCCAAAGTCATTATTAATGCGAACTTGTTATTGCAGCCTAACTTCTTACATTTGGCATATCAGCCCAAGGTTTCTACTCGCAGCGGTGAAGCGTTGGGTGTTGAAGCACTCGTACGTTGGCGTCACCCCGAACACGGTGATGTGTCGCCAGGAATCTTTGTTGCATTGATTGAACAAGAAGGTCGAACGGGCGAACTGCTTGACATCGTGATGTCAATGGCGGCTCGTGATCGCAAGCGTTATCGAGCACTTGCTTCAATGCCTGATATCTCTATCAATATCTCGGTCTTAGATTTAGATGACGAAGAGTTGCCGCGTCGAGCTCAGAAGATTTTGCTTGAAGCGGCACCAGCCGAACGTTGGACTTTCGAAGTTACCGAAACCGCACCGATCACCGACGTTGCTCCAGCGCTGTCAATCTTGACGCGTTTACGAATCGCCGGATTCAAACTGTCGGTCGATGACTTCGGGACTGGCACGAGCAACTACGAACGTTTGCTCGTTGCGCCATTTACTGAATTGAAGATTGACCGTGCCATGGTGAGCCGTCTCGATATCAATGCTGCCGAACCCGACCCGATGGTCCGATCGGGCATTGACGTGGGGCACTCGTTGCAGTTGCAGGTAGTCGCAGAAGGCGTTGAATCAGTCGATCAATTCCGCATGGTGCGCGACCTAGGTTGCGATGCGGCTCAGGGATATCTCATCTCGCCCCCGGTGAATCCGGTTCAACTTGATGTTGCGCTCGATGACTGGCGTCGCAAGTTTGAATATCTGGCGTAAATCAACTGTTAAAGAGTGACTTAATACTCGCGGTCAAAGTCTCGCGAACTTTGCTGTGCGAAAGTCCGAGAGCTTCTTTGAGATAGATGATGTTCTCAAGAGACAGCGTGTAATCAAGGATTCGCTCCTTATTTTCAACGTCGCTCGCCAATTTCAATTCATTTTCAAATTGCTGCAAAGCTCGTCGACCCATAATTTGTCGGCGTTCCTTCACAGCGATCGCAACGACCTGCGATTTGTAGGCAGCGACAAGGGCGACGCGCATAACGCTGCCAACCTTGTCGTACAACTTCAAACGGTGGTCAACGATGGAGTTAATTCTTTTGGTGAGATCTCCTGAACCATCGAGGGTTTCGTACAGTTCACGGACCCGTTCCCACTGAACGTTGATGGCGCAACTTGCCAGATCTTCCATGTCGTCGAAATAGCGGAACACTGACCGTTCTGAAACGCCGGCTATTTCGGCAATACGCGCCGCGGGTGGTTGGACTTCCCCTTTGCTGTAGAGCTCGAGCAGCGCTGATACCACGGCCTCTTTATTTCGAGCACCGCGTTCGCGACGCCCATCAAGAGTGATGGTGGTTGCGGCGCTCGAAGTCGGTGACATTCAGACAGACTAGGGGATAGTGGCGGATGACTGCCACTTCCTGCTTTTTACGGCGGGATGTTACGGCGTGACGATGAGGGCCGTCACCATGCCGAACATACCTTGCGGGCCTTCAGCGTGATTCAAGATGTGACAGTGCCAGGCCCATACTCCAACATCTGTTGCCTTATAAAGCACCGTGTAGCGCTCACCCGGTGCGACCCAAATGGTGTCTGATGGTTCGGGGGTTAAGAGCGGCACGCCGTCTTTGGCGATGATCCAACCGACCGGCTGGTGCAAGTGCATGGGGTGACCCATCAAGCCTTCGTTTTGGTAATGGACCATCATGACTTGGCCGAGACGCATTGTGTACGGATCGGTCGCGGGGAATGACTTGCCGTTCAGAGTTAATCCGATGGTGCCCGCGTCGTTCAATGTCATCGTGACTTCTTTGTCGACTTTGGTATAACCCTTGGCCCGCAACACTTCGGGAATTGGCATTTCGCCAATAATGAATGACCCGAACATTCCATCGGGAATCTGCACTTGCGCGTCATGGTGAGAGTGATAAATGCCGACGGCTGGTTCAAGAGTTGTGAATTCATACGTGAAGGTTTCGCCGGGCATGATCGGCTTCTGTGTGTACGGGTCGACGCCGTCGTACTTATTTGGAACTCGAATACCGTGGAAGTGCACCGAAGTCGATTCGTTTAATTCGTTGGTGACAACAAGACGAACTTTGTCGCCAACGTTCACGTGAATTTCTGGGCCAGGCACCGTGCCGTTGTACGTCTTGGCTTTGACGAACTTGCCTGGTTCAACTTCCCAATCAACTTCTTTAACGGTGATGTTGAAGACCTTGGTGCCATCAGCTTCAACGATCGGTTCAAAATGTTGGCCGCCTTTTTCACCCGATGTTGCTGCGGGAAAAGCCTTGGCGCGGATTTCCATCGCTTTATCCATCGCTTGCCAATTAACGGCACCGTTCATACTTCCACCGGGAACTGACGAGTTGGTCGGAATTGTTCCTGAAGTGACCGTGAGAGTTGCAACCATTCCTGAGCCCGCATGTCCCGCGACTTGGCACATCACATCCATAACGCCTACGGGCAGTGTTCCGAGGTCAAGAATTTCGGTTGAACCTGGATTGATGTCCGTTGTTTTTTTATTTAACGACGGAACAGAAAAGTTGTGCGCCATCGTGCCCATATTGGTGACGCGTATTTGTACGGCACCAGGTGGGACAACAATGGCTGCTGGAGTAATAGAAAATTCTGAAAGTTGTACATTGACGATGGTTGGGCCGTTACTCGAATTGGACGAACTCGATGAGCCCTTATCGACTAAACCTGTCATGCTCGCGATGGCTACAAATAATGCAGCAATCGCGACACCAAAAGAACCCCACATCAATACGGAAAGGTCGTCTTTATTCATGCGTCTACCTTGCTCGTTTTTTCGGCAGGGTTCGCAGGGATAACAGTTAGGTCCTCTAGGGACCTAAGTCCCAACTATCAAAGAATTTAACTACGGAATTATTCAAAAGGGTTAAACGACGGGCACGATCCACTCGACGAGCGTTCCACCTGATTCACGAGGAATGAGATTGCAGGTTCCGCCATGAGTTGTGGCTCGCGTACTGAGATTACGCAATCCATTCCCCGGACTTGACTGAGCTTCCTGGGGGAGTCCGACACCGTTATCAATGACCCTCATCGTCAAGGTGTAGTTGTGCACAATGAGTTCAACGGATACGACTGTCGCCTGCGAATGACGTGCAACATTGCCAAGTGCTTCGCGTAACGAAGCAGTGAGGTCAACACGCAAGTCACCCGACACCATGTTTTCAAGCGCACCTTCAATACGTAAGCGTGGTGAAAAACCAAGCACGCGTGCCGATTGAGCAAGGATGTCGCCAATTTCTTGGCCTAACGAACCTTCGCGTCGAGCGGCACCTAATGTAAACACGCTTGTACGAATTTCCTTGATGATGTGGTCAATTTCATCGACCGATGTTTCAAGTCGAGTCACAGTTGATTCGCTATCGGGCAAACCCGATTGCTTCATGGCCATCGCTTGAAGCTCAAGGCCAAGCCCAAAAAGTCTTTGTAAGACGGTGTCATGAAGGTCGCGAGCAATACGTTCGCGTTCACTCGACAGGGTGAGCATTTCGCGCGTTGAACGTAAGCGTTCGGCATCAGCAAGTCGGTCGGTGATATCGCGAATCGATGCAATCGTCATGCTGCCTGTCGAAGAACTGACTGGTGACAAGCTAATTTCTACGGCAACTTCGGATCCATCGGATCGAACTGCCGACAACGTGAGCCCTCGGCCCATTGGGCGCGAGTGCGGGGACTCGATGTAACCCTCACGTCGTTGAACATGAGTGTCATGTTCGCGACTTGGCACGAGCATTTCAACTTGTTGTCCAATGAGTTGATCAGAGGTGTAATCAACCATCAGGCACAAAGCTTCATTGACGAATCTGATTGTTCCAGCGGCGTCGCAGATGAGCAATCCATCGGGACTGCTGAGAATCGCTTGATGCAAGATCGCGTCAGACAAGACTTCAAAACGGGGGCGGTTTTGAATTCCAAATCCGTCACTCGCCATAGAGGGCATCGTATGCCATGAAAGGTGGACCTTTGATTCGGCGGGTGTCGGAGCGCGAAGGAAGTGACCTTGGTCCCTGAACCACATGGTAAATCTCAGGCAGACTTCACGTATGACTACCCCCGTTCCTGTTTTCTTACTCGACGACCACGAGGTGGTGCGACAAGGCGTGCGCTCTTTGCTCGAGGCAAGTGGTGAGGTCAAGGTCGTTGGCGAAGCGGGACTGGCCTCGGAGGCGCTTCCACGTATCAAAGCCTGTCAACCCAAAGTCGCCATTCTCGATGTTCGTTTGCCTGACGGCAACGGTGTTGAAGTGTGTCGTGAAGTTCGTAGCGAATTCCCTGACGTGTTCTGTTTGATGCTGACGTCGTACAGCGACGACGAAGCGTTGTTTGAAGCCATCATGGCCGGAGCATCTGGTTACGTACTGAAGCAAATTCGTGGCAACGAATTAGTGGCTGCGGTGAAACGTGTCGCTTTAGGCGAATCGCTTCTTGACCCCGCCGTCACTGGGCGAGTTCTCAAGCGTTTACGCGAGCCGACTCCGGAAGATGAAAGATTGGCTCGACTCACCGAACAAGAGCGCAAGATTTTGGATCTCATCGCCGAAGGGTGTACTAATCGCCAGATCGGTCAACGACTACACCTTGCCGAAAAAACGGTGAAGAACTACGTAAGCAACATGTTGTCCAAATTGGACATGGAACGTCGGACCGAAGCTGCAGTTTTTGCGACTCGCCTTGAATTCACCAAAAACAAGCCTGAGGCCTGAACGAGAACAGTTTTAGGCCCGAGATTCGGTCTTGGCAATGCGCTTGGCAGCTCGGCCGATTGGGGCGATATGGCGGGCGTCAAGATCGCCAAGTTCGATACCGTTATTAAAGAGAATGCGGTATCGCTGCCAGTTGAAACCATTGGCGAGGAGCACTTTGCCCTCGGTGCCGGCTGGGACATCGGCTAATTGAGTGGTTGCAACGACCTTGTCTTTGATACGTAGAGCGATCTGCTCCGCATGGGGAGTGGCCAGAGCATGGGGCTTCCAGATGGGCTTAAACGGCGACTTCATGACTTCTTCCTGACTTCACTAGGTGTGTTCTCCAACATACATCAAACCTGTCTCTTCGTGGGTCCTCGGTGCCACCTCGCCGATACACTCGGCTCTCTGTGAAGACGACATGTGAACCCCTCGAAGGCAACAAAGTCAAGCTCTCCGTCCTTGTGGACGAGGCTGATTTCGCCACTGACATAGACGCCGCTTTTGCCAAGATTGCTCAAGAGGTCCGCTTGCCGGGCTTCCGTGCAGGCAAGGCCCCTCGCAAAGTTTTGGAGGCTCGCATCGGCATCGCCGCTGCTCGCGAACAAGCTCTACGCGACGCGGTTCCTCAATATTTGGGACGTGCCGTGCGCGAGCACAACGTCGACATTATTGCGACACCCGAAATTGACATTGTGGGCGGACAAGAGTCTGGTCCCGTGTCGTTCGACGCAACATGTGAGATCCGTCCCGTCATCACTCTGCCTGGATACGGCGGATTGCGTGTTGAAGTACCGGCGATCGATGTCGCTGATCAAGAAGTTGACGATGTTCTCGACACCGAGCGCCGTCGCTTGGGCAAGTTAACCACTATTGAGCGTGCCGCCAAAGATGGCGACTTCGTTGTCGTTGATCTTGTTGGTTCACGCGACGGTGAGCCCGTTGTCGGCCTTGCTGTTGATGACTGGTCATACGAAATTGGCAAGAAGTGGGTTGCTCCGTCATTTGACGACGAACTCATCGGCAAATCAGCCGGTGCATCGTTCACTTTTACCGACACTCCTTCGGGCACTCAAGAGTCAGCCGACTTCGCGGTCACTTTGAACTCGGTCCAAGAGCTGGTTGTTGCCGATCTCAATGATGCCTGGGTCGACGAGAACATCGATGGTTTCACCACTGTCGCCGAATGGCGTGAATCAGTTGTTGAACGCCTGACGACTAACCGCCTCAACCAGGTTCGCAATGTGGTTGTCGAAAAAGTGACCGATTCACTCGTCGCACTCGCTGAGATTGAAACCCCAGAGTCAATGGTGGCTGCCGACTTGCAGCGCCGAGTGGAAAACACCATTCGTCAGTTCCAGTCGCAAGGAATCAACATTGATCAGTGGATGCAAGCCACTGGTCAAGATGCTCAGTCATTTGTTGAAGGTTTGCGCCCGCAAAGCCAAAAGGCTGTCAAGGTTGACTTGGCGCTGCGAGCAGTTGTCAAAGCTGAAAGCCTCGACGCCACCGAAGACGAAATTGACCGCGAATTTGAGTCAATGGCCGATCGCACAAACGAACAAGCTGTTCGCGAACACCAGATGGCCGGATCACCAAAGAACAAGAAGATTCGCTTCATCAGCGTCGATCAAGTTCGTGCGGCGTACCAGGCCAATGACGCCGTCGTTGACTTGGCGGCCGAGATCAGCAAGTCAAAGGCTCTCGACTGGTTGATTCACCGCGTTGAATACGTCGACCCCAGCGGCAAGACTCTTGACAGTGATGTCGTGATTGGTCACTCAGAGGCCGACCACAATCACGATCACGCAGAGCACGATCATTCAGACCATGATCATTCAGACCACGATCACGCCGAAAACGACTGATAGGAACATTATGGACCTCGAGGCAATCAACTATTACGTTCCGACAGTTGTCGAACAGACGAGCCGCGGTGAGCGCGCGTACGACTTGTACAGCCGTTTGCTGAAGGAAAACATCCTTTTCATTGGCACACCCATCGATGACACCATCGCCAACTTGGTGTGTGCACAGTTGATTCACCTTGAGAGTGAAAACCCCGACAAGGACATCAATATCTACATCAACAGTCCTGGTGGCGACATCACAGCATTGTTCGCGATTTACGACACGATGCAGTTCATTAAGAACGACATTGCGACTATTTGTCTTGGTCAAGCAGCAAGTGCTGCTGCGGTCTTGTTGGCTGCCGGAACCAAGGGCAAGCGCCTTGCTCTTCCACACAGCCGAGTGTTGTTGCACCAGCCGTACGGTCAAGTTGGATACGGTCAAGTCACCGATCTTGAAATCGCCGCGAAAGAAATTTTCCGTATGCGCGACATCCTTGAAGAAATCTTGTCGGAGCACACTGGCCAGCCACGCGAGCGCATTCACGCTGACACCGATCGTGACTTTGTGATGGAAGCAAACGAAGCTTTGGCGTACGGAATCATCGACGATGTCATCTCATCGCGATCTGCTGTCGACCGCACTGGCCCCATTCGCTGATTACCAGCGGGTTGTGGCAGATAGCCAGCAGGGCATCCAACCACTGAAGCACCCAAATGTGTAAGGCTGTGAGGCGAAAGGTTGGGTAGTCGTGGCAAAGTTTGGTGACACAGGCGAGATCGTTAAGTGCTCGTTTTGCGGTAAGTCGCAAAAACAAGTTAAGAAAGTTATTGCCGGACCTGGCGTTTACATTTGCGACGAGTGCATTGACCTCTGCAACGAAATCATCGAAGAAGAAGTTGGCGAAGCCACCGACCTTCGTCTTGAAGAACTTCCCAAGCCACGCGAAATTTCATCGTTCCTTGACGAGTATGTCGTCGGACAAGATCAGGCAAAAAAAGTTCTGGCCGTTGCTGTGTACAACCACTATCGCCGACTGCAATACCAAAAAGAAACTGGCATTGCGCGTCGCGACGAAGTCGAGTTAGCCAAGAGCAACATTTTGTTGCTTGGTCCAACCGGATGTGGCAAGACCCACCTCGCGCAAACGTTGGCCCGCATGCTCAATGTTCCGTTCGCCATTGCTGATGCAACAGCATTGACCGAAGCTGGATACGTCGGTGAAGACGTTGAAAACATTTTACTGAAACTGATTCAGGCCGCCGACTTTGACGTGAAGAAAGCCGAAACCGGCATCATCTACATTGACGAAATTGACAAGGTGGCGCGTAAGAGTGAGAACCCTTCAATTACTCGCGACGTGTCGGGTGAAGGTGTGCAACAAGCTCTTTTGAAGATTCTCGAAGGAACTGTTGCATCAGTTCCTCCACAAGGTGGACGCAAGCACCCACATCAAGAATTCATTCAAATTGATACAACGAACGTGTTGTTCATTTGCGGTGGTGCGTTCGCCGGTCTCGACAAAATTATTGAGCAGCGCATTGGTCACAAGGGCGTCGGTTTTCACGCCACGGTGAAGAATAAGGCCGAAAAAGATGCCGGCGATTTATTTGCTCAGGTGTTGCCCGAAGACTTGTTGTCCTTTGGTTTGATTCCCGAATTCGTTGGTCGTTTGCCAATGGTTGGGGCAGTACACAGTCTCGACAAGCCAGCATTGATCAAGATTTTGACCGAACCCAAGAATGCTTTGTTGAAGCAGTTCCAAAAGTTCTTCGAATTTGAAGATGTCGAACTCGAACTCACCGAAGAAGCGCTCGATGCCATTGCCGAACAAGCCCTCGGGCGCGGCACGGGCGCACGAGGACTGCGAGCAATTCTTGAAGAGACCCTCTTGAACGTCATGTACGACCTGCCGGGTCGTGCCGATGTGGCCAAGGTCATCATCGATGTTGATTCGGTCAAGTTGAAGTCGCCGCCAACATTGGTGATGCGTTCAGCGACACGAGTGGCTCGTCCACGTCGCGCCGCTAGTTGATTCCAGTCGTAGGGTTGAGGTCATGACGTACCAGCAGGCTTTGGCGTATCTCGACGAACACGCCGGATATCAAAAAACTGGTCGTATTGACTCGCCATCGCTCGACATGATTTCGCGGCTCTGCGAACTCATGGGTGAACCGCAACATTGTGCGCCAGTCGTGCATATCACCGGAACCAATGGCAAAGGTTCAACTGCGCAAATGATCACCCGACTCTTGATGGCTAGTGGTTTGCGCGTCGGAACCTACACAAGTCCTCACCTTGAGCGGGTTAATGAGCGTTTCACGATTGATTGCGAGCCAATCCCCGATGACGCGTTCGCCGAGCAAATCGCTGCAATCGCCGATTTAGAAATGCTGACTGGTTCGCGTCCTGGTTATTTTGATATCTGTACTGCTGCCGCGTTTAGATGGTTCGCCGATGAAGCGGTTGATGTGATGGTGATCGAAGTCGGGCTTCTTGGTCGCTGGGATGCAACCAATGTTGTTGATGCCCAAGTTGCAGTGATCACGAATATTGGTCTTGACCATATGGAGTTCGCCGGCCCAACTCGTGCTGATATCGCTCGTGAAAAAGCCGGAATCATCAAAGCGCAAAGCGCTGTGATCTGTGGCGACACTGACGAAGAAATCGTCGAGATTTTCGCTCAGGCTGGTGGCGCTTCATTGTTGGTTCGTCAACGTGACTTTGATGTTGACTCAAATCAATTGGCACTTGGCGGGCGCATGGTTGATGTTCGAACACCGACAACGATTTACCCAGAGGTGTTAGTTCCGTTGCATGGTCGCCACCAAGCTGAAAACGCGATCGTGGCAATTACGGCGGTCGAAGCATTTTTTGCACGACCACTGGCAGCCGACATCATTGACGAAGCATTTGGCAATGTGTCAATGCCAGGGCGATTTGAAGTCATGGGCCATCAACCGTTGGTCATCGTTGACGGCGCACATAATCCGGCTGGTGCCGATGTGTGTGCTGCAGTTTTTCTTGAGGATTTCGATCCGGCTGGCCTACGGTTGCTGGTCATCGGTTGTCTGAAAGGGCGCGATCCATTTGACATGTTGTCGGCTCTGCGGGCTGATGAATTTGATGTCGTGATCTGCTGTACGGCCCCGTCGCCGCGAGGATTGCCAGCCCAAGAAGTGGCCGAGGCGGCCCGCCGATTGGGTTGCGATGAAGTTGCGACCGTCAACACCGTTGAGGCGGCCATTGACCGAGCCATGCAAGAAATCGGTCCTGACGACGCCTTGCTGATTACCGGATCGCTATACGTGGTGGGGTCAGCCCGACCGTATTTGCGCCGACTGCTGCCCTGACCCGAACAGCGAGGAGGGGAACTCGGCGGTAGGGTTAGTGACCATGTCTGACCGTACTCTTGTCCTATTGAAGCCCGACACCGTCGAACGCGGTCTGATCGGATCCGTTTTGTCCCGATTCGAAGCCAAAGGCCTCACTGTTGTGGCCTTGGAATTGCGTCAGCTTGATGCCGACACACTTGCTCGCCACTACGAAGAGCACGTTGGCAAGGGCTTTTACGGCGAATTGGTGACCTTTATGTCCCGTGGACCCGTTGTGGCTTTGGTGCTGGAGAGCCCCGAAAACACCTGGGAAGTGGTCCGCAACATGATGGGCGCAACCAATCCACGCAACGCCGCCCCTGGCACCATCCGTGGTGACCTTGGCATCTTGTTCACAGAGAACCTGGTGCACGGCAGCGATTCCTTGGCTTCGGCCGAGCGCGAGATCAGTATTTTCTTCCCCAATCTGTAACATTTCGGGGTCCCCTGCTTTTTGGCAGGTGCCGCACGTCGTAGGAGGCTCTGGCCATGGCCCGCAGTAATCCGCTGGCCCTCGGGCGAGATATAGCAATCGACCTTGGAACAGCCAACACGCTGATTTATGTACGAGGTCAAGGCGTTGTTTTAAATGAGCCGTCCGTAGTTGCTCTCGACGTGTCTGATGGCAAGCCCGTTGCGGTTGGTCACGAAGCTAAACGCATGATGGGTCGAACCCCGGGACACATTCGCGCCGTACGGCCACTTAAAGACGGAGTCATTGCCGACTTTGATGTCTGCGAAAAGATGTTGCGCTACTTCATTCAAAAAGTTCACAGCAGTCGTTGGAGCAAACCGCGCATGGTGATCTGTGTGCCATCGGGTATCACCGGAGTTGAACAGCGCGCGGTTCAAGATGCAGCTGAATATGCCGGAGCTCGCAAGCCCGTGCACATTATTGAAGAACCCATGGCGGCAGCTATTGGTGCCGACCTAGCGGTTCATGAACCAAGCGGCAACATGATTGTCGATATTGGTGGAGGAACGACTGAAGTTGCAGTGATCTCGCTGGGTGGAATTGTGACCGCTCAATCGTTGCGAATTGCAGGTGACGAACTTGATGAAGCTCTGCTGGCGTATTTGAAAAAAGAGTTCTCATTGGCGGTTGGCGAACGAACAGCAGAAGAAATCAAAATTCAAATGGGATCGGCCTGGCCGTTTGAAGAAGAAATGACTGCCGATATTCGTGGTCGTGACCTCATCAGCGGATTGCCACGAACAATTTCATTGTCAACTGATCAAGTTCGAGAAGCCATCGCTGAACCGGTAGCTGCCATTGTTGATGCCGTGCGAACAACTCTTGACAAAACTCCGCCCGAACTTGCTGCTGACATCATGCACCAGGGAATCACCATTACAGGTGGCGGTGCACTGCTTGCTGGTATCGATCGTCGTTTGGCGCATGAAACTGGAATGCCGATCAATATTGCCAATGATCCGCTGTATTCAGTCGTTATTGGTTCAGGCCGAGCATTAGAAAACATTGAGATGATGCGCGGTCTCTTGTCTCAGAGTGACGACTAGGTCGGGATCGGATCCATGCCGGTTTATTCGGTGAGTCGTCGTCGGGCAATCGCCCTACTCGCTCTGTCTTCAATATTGCTGATTACTCTTGATCTTCAAGGAAGTTCAGTAGTACACGGGCTGCGCAATATCTTCAGTACGATTTTTGAACCCATCCAGAGTTCGGCACGTGTCATCACAAGGCCGCTTGAAAATACGTGGCGTGGCGTGACGCATTATGGCGACCTAGAAGCCGAGAATGAGCGTCTTCAAGACCAACTCGACCAACAAGAAGGAGCATTTATTGCCGCTTTGGCTACTGTGCGCGATGCTCAAGAATTGTTGGCGTTGAACGGCATTGACAACCTTGCTGATATTTCTTCTGTGACCGCCCAAGTGATAGGCGGTACACCTTCTAACTATTCGCAAACGATCGAGATTAATCAGGGGAGCGATCGTGGCTTGCGGGTAGGTATGCCAGTTGTGAATGCGGCAGGTTTAGTGGGTCGAATTACTTGGGTCGATAACAACCGCTCATTGGTATTGCTTGCTAACGATTCGTTGTATGCAATTCCGGTTCAAGTGGTGAATCAGCCAGACATAGTTCCGGCGACGACCACTACTACAACAACGACTTCGACAACTACAACGACCAGTACATCTACGACGACAACAAGCACAACAACGACAACACTTGTGCCTAAAGCTCCACTTGCAACTGCAATTGTTGATCCGAGAGCTCTGACAACAACATCAACGACTTCAACTGTGACATCGACGACAATTGATTTTTCAGGCGTTGACTTTGGGGCTTTGGCTCCGACGACAACTGGCATGATTGTGACTATTGCTCCTGGGACTACATCTGGTGGTCCGACAACAACTATTAACCTTGACGACCTGCCAGTTGCTGAGACTGGGATCTTCCGTGGTCGAGGGATTGATAATGCTCCGGTCGTAGAGTTCATTGATCAAAATTCTCGATTCGGCGAAGTTCAAGTTGGGGCATTGGTTTTTACTTCAGGTGGCTCACAAAGTTTGGCACCACGGGGAATTGTGGTCGGGCGAGTTATCAAAATTGTTGAACGTACAGGCACGTCTGGTGCAGTTCTTGAAGTGCGTTTGACTGCCAAGTTAAAGTCACTGAACTTTGTGCGTGTTTTGTTGTATCAGCCCGTAGCCACAGGTACTCGATGATTGATTTTGTCAACAAGCCCTTAGTGCGTTTGCTCTTAGTGGGTCTTCCCGCCTTGGCGCTGCAAACGACTTTTTTCGCCGAAGTAAAAATCTTCGGTGTTGTTTTACAAATTATGCTGGCTCTTTCGATTGCGGCAGGTTTGGCGGGTGGCTCAGAAAATGGTGCGTTTGCTGGTTTTGTTTTTGGATTGATGTTTGATCTTGTATTGACAAGTCCGATGGGGCTTTCAGCGTTGGTATACGGGGCGGCCGGCTGGGGTGCGGGCTATCTTCATTCGCGTGCTCTAGAAAATCCAAAATGGTTGAACGCGTTAGTGCTTGGTTTAGTGAGTGGACTTGCCACTTTTGTTTTGCCTATCGTCGCGAATTGGATCGGCGTTGAGGGGTGGTTGTCATCTCGGCTGACCAAGGTGATCATTGTGGTCGCGGTCACGAACGCACTCTTTAGTTTTATTGCCGTACCGATTGCTCGATGGTCGCTCGCAGTGCGACGTAACCAACGGCTCGCACCTCCTGCTGAGGTCTTCTTGTAATGGCGATACCACTCGTAATAAAACGTATGTCAGGCTATGACGATGGCATCTGACAAACGCTCAAGTCGGTTGGCTGCCATTGGTGTTGTCGCAATGCTGCTGTTTGGCGCGATGGGGATGCGCATGTGGTTCTTGCAAGTTGTTGACTCACCAGCCCTTGAACAAAAAGTGCAGTCAAATAAGACTCGGACTCAAAAATTGCTGCCAGAGCGCGGGCGCATCTTTGATCGTTATGGCCGCATCATGGCTGACAATGAAAAAATGTTGACGGTCACGGTGTCATGGGAAGCATTACGTAATCAGGCCGACCGGCTTGAATTATTCGGACGACTTGCCCCAATTCTTCAAACAACGGTGACCGATTTGGAGACGCGCTTCGCTGGACCGCTGGGTGCCGATGGGAAGGCGAAAGGTTCAAAATACAGCCCGTTACTTCCGTTGCCGATTCAGGAAGATGTTGGCGAAGACACTGCGATGTATTTACTTGAACGCAGTGAAGATTTTCCTGGTATTGATGTCACTACCGAGTGGAAACGGGCCTATCCGTTCGCTCCGGTTGCTGCTCACATCCTCGGTTACCTGGGTGCCATCACTAAAAACGACAGTGGCCAATATCTTGATCTTGGTTACAACCTGAATGAACGGGTCGGTCAATTTGGTGTTGAAAAGGTGTACGAGCGCTATTTGCGTGGAACTCCAGGTTACGTGAAATACGAAGTTGACTCACGTGGAGCAATCTTGCGCGTGCTTGAGAGAGTTGAACCGATTCCTGGCAATGACTTGCAACTATCAATTGATCTCAACTTTCAGCAATTTGCTGAACAAGCTTTAGAAACTCAACTTCGCCTGCGTCGGTTTGTGGAAACCTGTCAGGCAAAGGATGCAAAGCGTAAGTCGGTTAAACCACAGTTCCCCGATTGTCAAAACTTAAAGGCTCCCGCAGGTTCAGTAGTCATGATGAACTACTCGACTGGTGAAGTCATGGCATTGGCGAGTTATCCAACCTTTGATAATCGTTGGTTTAACTCCGGAATTTCAGGTGACAAATTCGCCGAGATATTTCCTAAGACGGACGACCCTGATAAATCGCTTTTAGTGAATCGAGCGATTCAAGGTCAGTACAACTTGGGCTCAAGCTTTAAGCCGTTTGTTGCCTACGCAGCGCTTGATACCGGACAACTTCCAGGTGGCCCTGAATACCGATATCTTGATCAAGGCGAATACACGTTGGTCAGCATTGATAAAGAGACGTGTCAGATGATCAAGTGCATTTATCGAAATGCATTGTGTGGTGGCGGCAACTATGCGTGTCGTTATGGCAAGGTCAACGTCGAAGATGCCCTAGCCGTTTCATCGGACACATTCTTTTACAAGATTGGTGAAGAAATTTTCTCCGAACGCGGCGGTCAACCAATTTTGCAAGAAGAAGTTCGCAAGTTTGGCTTCGGAAGTTTGACGGGTATCGATTTGCCATTTGAATCAGCTGGTCGCGTGCCCGATAAAGAAAGCAAGAAGAAACTCGTCGAGAGTGGCGTCTTGATGGAAGGCGAAAGCACGAAGTACCTCGTAGGTGACAACGTGCAGTTGTCGGTGGGACAGGGACTCTTGGCCGCGACTCCGCTGCAATTAGCCCAAGGTTACGGAGCCATAGCAAATGGTGGCGATGTCAATCGCCCATTGATTGCTTTGGCATTGTTGGAACCAAGAACTCCAAACTCCAATCAAGTAGGCGTTGCTGATCTCACAAAGGCATCGGTGGCAATCAATCTTGGTACGAAGGACACCATTCGTAGTTTGAATATTGCTCCCGAAGTTCTTGATCCGATTGTGCGCGGATTAACACGTGTGATCACTGGCCCTGGTGTCTTTTACGATTCGTATCACTACACAACTGGTGAAAAGCTTTTCGCAAGCTACCCATATGAAGACTTACCAATTGCTGGCAAAACCGGGACAGCACAAGGTGCGGCAAGCTTGCCATGGAACGATTCGTCAGCATTTGCGGCGTTTAGTCTTGATCCCAATCAACCGTATGTTGTAACGGCGTATCTTGAAAAAAGTGGTTATGGCTCTAAGGCCGCTGCACCGGTTGTGAAGTGCATGTTTATGGCAGCCGCAGGTGCGGCAACAATGGCGGAAGTGCTCCCAGCAAATCCGCTCGACATAACGGCAACAGTGGCAGCCCCAGAACGCTCGCTGCCAAGTAATCGTTGTCTTGGTGGTGCCGCGTATGGTGGGCGCGACTGATGACTTTTCCTATTCTCAATCGACGACCACAAAGTCGTTTAGGAAATATCCGTTCAGGCCCAGGGGACCCGCGCCGCAACATTGATTGGACGATGCTTGCACCTGTGGTGCTACTGGGAATCATTGGGGCCTTTGCCATTTATAGCGCGACGTACTGGAAAGTTGATGGAGACCCTTATTGGTTTGCGGTTCGCCAAGTGACTTTCTTGATTGCCTCAGCTGTGGTTCTGGTCATTGTGATGGCTTTCGACTATCAACTACTTCGCGAGCGAGCGTATTTCCTATATGGGTGTTCCATCATCGGATTATTGATGGTGCTATCGGTGGGCGCCCTCAAAGGTGGTGCTCGTCTTTCTTTTGACTTTGGCCCGATTGCTTTTCAGCCAGCTGAATTTGCCAAGCCAGCAGTACTTGTTGCATTGGCTGCTTATTTCAGTGAATCCCGCGAAGAGGACATGAGTTACTCAAAGTTCATCGGCGGCTTGGTGCTGGTGGGTATTCCAACGGCATTAATCATTGTGCAACCAGACTTGGGGTCAGCTTTCGTTTTGATCGTGGGTTCGCTGTGCGTTTTGGTGATGGCTGGTGCGCGATTGCGTTATTTGGCCCTGATCAGTATTCTGACAGTTGGCACGGTTGCTGCAGCGGTTGTCGCGGGCATTGTCGACCGATATCAGTTGAAACGTATTACGGCCTTTATCAATCAAAACTCATCTGACAAAGATCTCGAAAAGTATGTCTTTCAAGTGCGTTACGCCAAGCGCGCTGTTGCGACGGGTGGTTGGTTTGGCAAGGGGTATCTGAAGGCTCCATTGACTAATGGCAAATTCATCCCGGTCCAACAAAGCGACTTCATCTTTTCGGCGATTGCCGAACAGTTCGGGATGATCGGCGGCGGAGTAGTGATCGGGCTTTTTGGACTGATGCTTTTCCGTATTTGGAGAGTTGGGCACTTGAGCAAAGACATCTTTGGTGCGTATATCTGTGCCGGTATTTTTGGCGTCATTTTGTGGCATGTTTTTCAAAACATTGGCATGACCATGGGGATCATGCCCGTGACCGGCGTGCCATTGCCTTTTGTGAGTTACGGCGGTTCATCACTCCTGTCCTTTTCCATCATGATCGGCCTGGTTGAAGGTATTCACATGCGCCGCATGCGTTAACCCTACTGAATGAGCCCGTGACTGACTTATCCACAGAAGGCTCGTGCCGATAAGCGACCCGACTTGGTGCTCTGGCGGTACAATTCGCAAGTCATGACATCCCTGTGGTCGCGGCTAGAACCGCTTCTTGCTCGGGTGCGCAAACCAGCCCGCTATATCGGGTGCGAAGATGGAGCGATAGTTCCTCAGCACGGCCACGGAAAGGTGGCTTGGCTCCTCGCTTATCCCGATGTGTACGAGGTCGGCCTGCCCAATCAAGGGCTGCAGATCTTGTACGAGATCCTGAATGAGCGCCCCGACGCCGTAGCTGAGCGTACGTACGCGCCTTGGGTCGACCTTGAGGCCCTGATGCGCGAGCGGGGGATCCCCCTGTTTTCAGTCGACTCACACCGGGCCGCCGAAGATTTTGACATCTTGGCTTTTAACTTGTCTTCCGAACTGGTTTTCACGAATTTGCTCAACATGGTTGATCTCGCTGGAGTTCCCATTCGGGCTGAATTACGCTCGCCGACCGATCCGTTAGTCATGATCGGTGGTCACGCAGCCTTCAACCCTGAGCCGATGGCCGACTTCATTGACGTCGCCGTTTTGGGTGAGGGCGAAGAGGTAATTGGCGAAATCACCGAAGTCGTCCGTGAATGGAAAGCGTCTGGTCGCACCGAGGGCTCGCGCCTCGCAGTATTGAAAGCCCTGGCGCAAATTCCGGGCGTCTATGTTCCGTCGCTTTATGGTGTGGAGTACGACGGTGATCACATCCGTGAGATTAAGCCGTTGTACGCCGGTGTCCCTGAGCGAGTTATGAAGCGCACTGTTTCTGATCTTGGCGATTGGGACTATCCACGCAATCCGCTTGCACCGATAACTGAAGTAGTGCACGACCGTCTTGCGGTTGAAGTTTTCCGCGGATGCACGCGCGGTTGCCGATTCTGTCAAGCCGGAATGATCACGCGGCCCGTTCGTGAGCGTCCAGCCGAACAGGTTCGCTCAATGATTGTTGATGGGTTGCAACGTACGGGTTACAACGAAGTGAGTCTCACGTCGTTGTCCACTGCCGATTTCAGTGGCATCGAATCAGTCATTTCATCGATCGTTCCCGATCCGACCGCGTGTGGTGCGCCGACGGTCAGCCTGCCGTCGTTGCGTGTTGATGCATTCACTGTTGGTCTCGCGGCCAAAGTTGCGGGTGGGCGTCGTAGCGGATTGACCTTTGCTCCCGAGGCTGGTACGTGGCGATTGAGAACAGTGATCAACAAACTCATTACCGAAGAAGATCTGTACGGTGCAGTCGAGTCAGCATTTGCTTCAGGATGGTCGCGAGCCAAGTTGTACTTCTTGACTGGTTTACCCACCGAAACCGATATCGATACGCAAGGCATCATTGATCTGGCAGCAGGATGTGTTGCAGTCGGTAAGCGCCATACCGGACGAGCCAATGTGACAGTAAGTGTTGGCGGATTCGTCCCTAAATCACACACTCCTTTCCAGTGGTTTGGACAGAACAGTGTTCCTGAATTGCGTCGCAAAATTGGTTTGGTACGCGATGCCGCGACGAAGACCAAGGGTGTCAATGTGAAGTGGCACGATCCATCAGCGTCGTTGGCTGAAGGTTTAGCAAGTCGTGGTGACCGACGTATCGGTGCAGTCATTGAGCGCGTGTGGCGTGACGGTGGAGTGTTTCAGGAGTGGTCAGAGTATTTCAAGCTTGATCGTTGGCTTGATGCGATGGCAGCCGAAGGATTGTCTCCCGATTTCTACATCACGCGACATCGTGACGAAAAAGAAATCTTGCCGTGGCATCACTTGTCGGCGGGATTGCATCAAGATTTCTTATGGCAAGACTGGCGGGCTTCATTAAACGAGTTCGGTCTTGAAGATTGTCGTTGGACTCCGTGCTACGACTGTGGAGTATGTACCGGTGACGGACTTGAGCACATCGTTGCGTCACCTATTCCGCCAGCAGGCGGCAGCCAGGGGACTGGTCAAGATTTGTCACGCGGCGGAATTACTCCTGTCACCTTGCGCAGTAAATCAAGCGTGGGTGCATCATGAAGATCCGCGTGAGCTATTCAAAACTGGGCAAGATTCGCTTCACGGGTCACCGCGATGTTGCTCATATGTGGGAGCGCACGATGCGCAAGGCCGGAATCGCCGTCGCGATGTCGGTTGGATTTACTCCTCGGCCGAAAATGGCTTTTGGTTTGGCACTTCCAACCGGTGCCGAATCTTTGATTGAACTGATCGACATCACTCTTGATCCAGCATCAGGAGTCACCGCCGACCAACTTGATTCGATTGCTGATCGGCTTTCGACGAGTTTGCCGGTGGGTATGAGCGTGACTGGCATTCGTGAATGTGCCGGCACTGAGGTTTCTTTGCAAGAAGGTGTGGTTGCGACAACATGGGTCATGTTGGTCGCAGAGCCAGATGGTGGACCAGATATTGCGTCTGCCATCGAACGTGTGAATAACAGCGCCGAGGTGCTGTTAACGCGCGAACGCAAGGGAGAAAAACACTTGGACAATATTCGTCCAGGAATTTTAGAACTCCGTTCGGCTGACGCCGAATTGATGTCTTCGTTACCGGCTGACTGGATTGGTGAATCCGTTGGCCACGCAATCGTTGCAGTTCTCACCACCTCGGGTCGTGGGATTCGACCCACCGAGTTAG